>Ga0187812_1000974_pt1 | contig 9911 bp, 9 predicted proteins | sample NC_S_2_FD_130582 | JGI IMG/M metagenome (GOLD analysis project Ga0187812, IMG submission 130582) | Wetland sediment microbial communities from Neuse River Estuary, North Carolina, USA - ASW-S_2 | ecosystem: Environmental > Aquatic > Freshwater > Wetlands > Sediment | place: USA: North Carolina... | reverse complement strand
GTGCCCTTGCCGGCGGCGAGGACGATGGGGCGGATCCCGTCAGGCATGATGGCGCGCCTCCTCGAGATAGGTCTGGAACGATGGCGAGGGCACCAGGCGGACGACGCGCAGGTGTTCGTCCACAGCGTCCAGCCTGAGCACGCTGAAGGCGGGCACCGGCAGGGAGCGCTCCTCGCCCTGCGTCTCGCAGAGCGTGGCGATGCCCACGGGGCGGGCACCGAGTTCCTGGCAGAGTTCCACGAGCCCGCGCACGGTGCTCCCGCCTTTGAGGAAGTCGTCGACGACGAGGACGCGGCTGCCGGCGGGCAACGCCCGCCGCGGCAGCGACATGGTCCCGATGCGACCCGAGGACGAGACGTAGTTGAGACCGATCGCGGAGCCCTCGGTGACGCGACTCTCCCGGCGCGCGACGGCAAGCGGCACGCCGAGCGCCCGCGCCGTCATGAGCGCCAGGGGGATGCCCTTCGTCTCCATGGTCAGCACCATGTCGACGCCGTCCTCCTGGAACCGGCCGGCGAACAGGGCGCCGATCCGCTGAGACCAGTGCGGCGAGAAGATGACGTCCGTCATGTAGAGAAAGCCGCCGGGGATGATCCGCTCGGGGTCCGACAGCTCCACCGCCAGCGCCGTGGCGAGCTCCTCCGCGCTGGGCATGGAGAAGCCGGCCCGAAAGCGCACGCCGCCCGCGGCGCCGGTGACGGTCTCGACCACGCCGAGCCCCTTCTCCCTGAGCACCTCGTCGATCAGCGCAATGTCCTCGGACAGCGTGGAACGCGCCGCGCCGGTCGCCGCCGACAGTTCGGCGAGCGAGAACAGGCGACCCGGCGCCGCTGCGATGCGCCGCGTCAGTTCCACGATCCGTCGAAGGCGCAGGTAGCGCGCTTCCTTAGCCACCGCTCGCCCCCTCACCCCTGCCCGCAAGATCCTGCTCGCAGAACGGTATGTCGCCGGGGTGGTCGACGTCCACGCCGATCTCCGCGTACGGCAACGGCACAGCACGGGACACCACGCCGAGCAGCCGGGAGAACCTCTCCTCGGCCTCGGCGACGGTCGCCCGCCCAAGGAGTAATCGTAGCATGAATCCGGTCCCGACTTTAAGAGCCAGGCGCCAGGGCTTCTTCCGCTGCGCCACGAGCTCCTCGGCGACGCCGATGGCGCGCCCCGCGGACCGCGGGTCGAGGAGCACGATGTTGCCACCTGTGAACGTGCCGTCCTTGAGCCGGACGTAGGTGCGCTTGTTGCCCGGGAAGCGCTTCTCGACATCCTCGCGCCGGACCACGGGATAGTGGAACTCCGCCGGCATGCTGGCCGCGGCGCTGACGAACGCCTCCACGGCGCCGGCGGTGAGCATCGGGATGTCGGAGGTGGCGACGAGCAGAGGGTGTTGCAGGCTCACGGCGTGCGCACCGCGCCGCACGTTCTCGATCAGGTCGTCGGACGGCGTCATGACCGCGTCCTGGGGGCGGAGGTAGGGCGCAAGCTCTTCCGGGCCGACCACCACGATGCGCGCCGCGACGCCGGAGGCCTTGAGCGCCTCGATGACCCACGCCGCCATCGGCTTCCCCGCGATCGGCACGAGCGCCTCCCAGGCGACGTCGGAGACGCTCTTCAGTTCGCCCTCGTTGCGCCGGCCGGCCAGGACCACGACATCGACCACGTCAACATTCCCCCTGGAGCTGTCGCCATCTGCACGGCAATCCTGCCGTCCCTCGCAAAGCACTCCCCGATCGGGCCCGTCCGACGCCTGCTACGCGCATGGTCCCGGCTCCCTTCGCCGTCGCCTGCCGGAATCCTCGCCTGGGTCGGGCGTCCCCGCCGCGCCGCGCTCCGCCTGCGGATCGCAGGGCCAGGCCTGCAGAGTCTGGCAGAGGATCGCCCGCGGGGCCAACAGGCGCACCACGCCGAGCGCGGCGGCGGCTTCCCCGGGGTCGGCATAGAGAGCGAATGCCGCGCTGCCGCTCCCTGTCACCTGCAGCGAGACGCCCTCTGCGCCCGCGGCGGCGACCAGGCGGCGCAGCTCGGGACAGAGCGCGAGCGCCGTCGGCGCGAGGTCGTTGCGGGCGCAGGCCGCTCCCGCCAGGACGCGCTCCGTGGCGTCGCCGGGTCCCTGGCGGCTTGCCCGGTAGACGTCCGCCGTGCCGAGTCCCACCCCGGGCCAGCCGATCACGGCGTAGAGGGGCGGCGCCGGCGGCAGCGGCGACAGGACCTCGCCGCGCCCCGCAGCCAGGGCGCGCGGCGCGGCGCAGAGGAAGAACGGCACGTCGCTGCCGAGCGAGCGGGCCATCGCGACGAGCTCGCTCCAGGGCAGGGCCGGGAGGAGGGTCGCGCGCAGGGCGCGCAGCGCGCAAGCGGCGTCACTCGACCCGCCGCCAAGGCCGGCGCCGATCGGGATGCGCTTGTCGACGCGGATCTGCGCGAGGGCCGCGACGCCTGTGGCGTCCGAGAACAGCGTGGCCGCCCGGACGACCAGGTCCTCGCCCGCGACGGCAGGGTTCTCCACGCGCAGGCGCGGGGCGGGTGCGACGAACAGGCGATCTCCCAAGGAGACCGCCTGCATCACAGTACGGATCTCGTGGTAGCCGTCGGCGCGGACCGGGCCGAGGTCCAGGCTCAAGTTGAGCTTGGCCGGCGCGAAGAAGCGCACGGGCACCCCTCCGACCTGAGGTTAGCCTGCCCCTCCGCGCCGCGCAAGCGAGCGCAGGTTCGACTCCGGCGGGCCGGACCGCCACGCGGCGATCTCGGCCAGGATCGGCTCGAGCTTCTCGTAGAACACGACCACCGCGTCGCCGGGGCCGGCACCTTGCAACGCCTCGCGCAAGGCCTCGCGTTCGGACAGGACCAGCCGGGGGCGGCCTCCGCCCAGCCGCACGCCCTGCGCCACCCTCTGCGCCATCTCGCCCCCGGCGCGCCCGCGCCGATCCAGATCCTCCTTGCAGTAGACGACGTCGAACGCTCGCGCCGCGACGCGGCCAAGCTCCAGCGCGTCTTCGTCGCGGCGGTCGCCCGGCAGGCCGACCACGCCGATCAACCGACCCTGGGCCAGCGCGCGCAGTTCCGGGGCGACGGCGGCCAGGGCGGCGGCATTGTGGCCGTAGTCCACGACCACCGTCACCTGCCCGACGTCGTACACGTTGAGGCGACCCGGATTCTGCTGCGGATCGCTCGCGAACGTGCGCAGCGTCTCCGCGATACGCCGCAGCGGCAAGCCGAGTCCCACCGCGCACGCTGCGGCGGCCAGCGCGTTGTCGAGCATCGGGCCGGAACCCAGGCCGTGGGAGATCGCGATCTCGCCCAGTGGCAACACCGCCTCCGCGCGGCCACCGCGCACGAGGGCGAGTTGGCCTTCGGCCGCCACCACCGCCTCGCCGCCGGCGGCCACGTGCCGCCGCAGCACCATGCCGTCCGGGCGGGAGGAGAAGAGGATCACCGATGCCGCCGCCCGCTGTTGCAGGAAAGGCGTGCCGGGGTCGTCGGCGTTGAGCACGACGCGACCTTGGGGCCGCACGGCCTCCACCACGAGCGCCTTCACGAGCAGGAGCGCTTCGATCGTGTCGATGCCGTCCTGGCCCAGGTGGTCGCCAGTGACGTTCAGCACGCAGCCGACGTCCGCGCGGTCGTAGCCCAGCCCGGCGCGGACGATGCCGCCGCGCGCCACCTCCAGCACGGCAGCCTCCACGCGGCGATCCCTGAGGATCGCGCGGGCGGATCTGGGACCCGCGTCGTCGCCCTGGCCCAGGACGTCGCCGCCGACGCCGTGGCAGTCTGTGGAGGTGTACCCGACGGTAAGCCCGGCGTCGCTGAGCATCTGTCGCACCAGGCGAACCGTCGTCGTCTTGCCGTTCGAGCCCGTGATCGCGCAGAGCGGCACCCGCGCAGGGCTGCCGGGCGGGAACAGGGAGTCCAGGATGGCGCCCGCGGCATCCCGCGGCTCGCCCAGCGTCGGGTGGTGGTGCATGCGGATGCCCGGGGCGGCGTTCACCTCGAGCACCCAGGCGGGACTCTCCGGATCGGTGATGTCCTGCGCCACCAGGTCGATGCCCGCCACGTCCAGTCCGATCGCCTGCGCGGCACGCTCCGCCAGCGACCGATGGGCTGGCGCGACCTCGTCCGTGACGTCGATCGAGCTGCCGCCGGTGGAGAGGTTGGCCGCTTCGCGGAGCAGCACCGTGCGGCCGAGAGGCGGCACGTCCGTCGGGACGAGTCCCTGCCGGCCGAGGCAGTGGAGCGCGATCTCGTCGAGCGCGATGCGGGTGAGCGGGCGCTCGTGCCCGCTGCCGCGGCGCGGGTCCTCATTGACCTGAGCCACGAGCTCCGTGAGACTGCTCCTGCCGTCGCCCGTCACCTGCGCCGGCAGGCGCTCCGCAGCGGCGACCATGCGGCCACCGACGACCAGAAGGCGGTAGTGGCGGCCGTGCACGACCTCTTCCACGAGCACCTCCGGCATGATGGCGCGGGCGGTGGCGAACGCGTCCCGGATCTCCCCGGGGCTGCGCAGGCCCAAGGTCACGCCGCGGCCCTGGCAGCCCGCGAGCGGCTTCACCGCCAGCTCCGGGCCGAGGTCCGCCAGGGCGGCCACCGCCTCCTCGGCCCGCAGCGCAACCACGCCTCGCGGCACCGGAATGCCCTGCGCGGCCAGGATCTCCTTGCAGCGCTCCTTATCCTCGGCCAGGTCCACCGCGACCGCCGGGCAGCGGTCGGTGAGGGTGGCCTGCGCCCGCAGCAGGTGCCGCCCCTGGCCGAACTCCAGGATGCTCGTCGGTCCCAGGCGCGACACAGGGATGTCGCGGCGCAGTGCGGCCTGCATCAGGGCGCGCGTGCTCGGTCCGGGGCAGCGCCGTGCGTACACTTCCTGCAGGTGCGCGCGCTGCTGCAGGAGGGTATGGGGCTGCGCGGCGGCCAGGGCCTCGATGTAGCCGCGCGCGATGTCCGCCGCCAGCTGGCCGACCTGGCCCTCCGGCGCTTCGAAGGCGACGAGGTACCGGCTCGTGCGCCCGATCTGCCGCGTCTTGCCGTAGACGCCCTCCGCACCGCAGCCGTGCAGGAGCTCGAGAGCCACGTGCTCGAGCACGTGGCCGAGGCGCGTGCCCTCGCGCAGGCGCTCCAGGAAGCCACCCGGGTAGCCGAGTCCGCAGTGGTGGTCCCCGAGGCCGGGGACGTCCGCGAGCAGGGCGTCCACAAGGCGGGGAAAGTCTTGCGTCGTGCGCTCGGCGAGGAAGCCGAGCTCCAGTTCCAGTTCCAGCATGGGCCTGTGGCAGTGCCGATTGGGTCCCTCGAAGTACCGCCAGGCGAGGATCTGCACGAAGGGCTCCTCCTCAGCGCGATAGGGGCACTTCGCTATGTTGTCCCGGGCGGGCGGCGCTATGCGTCACCGCACGGCGTGCGAGGTCGAAGCTGGCGCCATGCGACAACACCCACAGCCCGACCGGGCCGAGTTCCAGCGGCGCGTCCACGGCGGCTTCCGAGGCGTCGCCGACGGCGGCTCCCCGCGCATCGAGCACGGTGACCGTGCCGCTGCCGAACGCTTCCATGGCCTCCCCCTGCACCAGCACGGCGGTGTCCTCGTCGATGCCGATGCCGAGCGTGCCGGGATTCTGCGCCAGAGCCGCCAGCAGCCGGTTGATGCGTCCGCGCTGTGCGAAGTGCTGGTCCACAACGGCATCCGGCAGAAAGCCAAGCCCCGGGCACATGCGCACGGTGGCTCTGCGCGCGGACTCCTCGTCCGCTCCGCCGACGAGCATGGTGGTACTCATCGCCGACGCGCCGGCGGAGGTGCCACCGATCACCGCGCCGCGCCGGTGGGCTCGCCAGAGCGCGTCCTCCAGCGGCGTGCCGCCCAGGACGCTCGTGATGCGGAGCTGGTCGCCTCCGGTGAAGAAGATGCCGCCGGCCTCCTCGAGCAGCCCGATCCCGCCAGGGTCGCGACAGTCCAGGCGGCTCTGGGCGTCGATGTGCTGCACCTGGTCGCCGAACGCGCCGAAGCTCTTGCGATAGCGCTCGAAGGCGGCGGCCGGTTCTTCCGTCGCCAGCGTGACGAGGGCGATCGGCCGCGATCCCGGGACGAGTCCGGCGAAGCGCTCCAGGATCTTGCCGCCCGGTTCCTCGTGCCCCCCGATGAGGAGCAGGGCACCTTCGCCCGTCGTCTCCGCCCTCCCAAGCGCGTCCGCTGCCCTGGGAGCCTCCCCGAACGGCCGGTTGACCATGCGGGCAGGAGGCGGCAGGGCCGTGGAGCGAACTTGCCCATACGGTTCCACAGGGAGCGTGCGACCATGAAGGCCGTCCTCTTCGATGCCGGCAACACCCTTCTGCACCTGGACTACCCGTGGCTGGCCCGTCTCGCCGCGGCCCTCGGCGCTCAGGGCGTCGAGCCCGATGCGGTCGGGCGGGCCGTGGCCGCCGCAGGGCGCAGGGAGTGGCCGCGCGCCAGCGCCCTGGACGGCCCCACGGCCTTCGTCCTACTGTACTTCGCAGCGATCGGACAAGACCTCGGTCTGGCTCACGCCGCAGCGGTGCGCTTTGCCGAGGCGGCGCAGGCCGAGCACGTGCGGCACCCTCTCGGACTCTGGCGGCATCCCGCCCCGGACGCCGCCGCGGTGCTGCAGGCACTCGGCCGCCGCGGCCTGCGCCTCGGCGTCGTCTCGAACGCGGACGGCCGCGTCGAGCAGCAGATCGAGGCGGCGGGCCTCAGGCCCCTCGTCGCCGTCGTGGTGGACTCCATGCTCGCCGGGGTCGAGAAGCCCGATCCCCGCATCTTCCACATCGCGCTCGCGTCCCTGGGGGTTGCGGCGGAGGACGCTCTCTACGTCGGCGACATACCACAGTTCGATGTCGAGGGCGCTCTGCGGGCGGGCCTCAAGGCCATCCTCTACGACCCCTGGGATGCCTTCCCGGAGCGCACCGAGGGCAGGATCCGCACGCTCTCGGCGCTCCTCGCGCCGGAGCAAGGTCTCCGGCCCGACTAGTCCCGCAGCAGGTCGGGCACATCCGCGATCCGCCGGACCACGGCGCCCTGCCAGGCGTCGACGTCGGGGCGCTCAGGGTCGTACGCCTCGTCCAGACTGCGGGCGACCAGCACGGGGCGCATGCCCACGTCCCTGGCGCCGCTGAGCTCGCGGTCGCTGCCGTCACCGACGTAGAGGCAGGCGGCCGGCGGCACCCCGAGTCCCTCGCACGCCAACCGGTAGATGCGAGGGTCCGGCTTCGCGAGGTGCACCGCGGCCGACAGGATGCTGACGTCGAACAGGCGTGCGAGATCCGACTCGTGCCACAGGGGCACCAGCTCCATCGCGCAGTTGCTGATGAGGCCGATGCGCAGGCCGCCGCCGCGCAGGCGCGCGCAGGCGTCGACGACGTCCGGGAACGGCGTGAGCAGGCTCCGCTCGTAGGCCAGCCGGCGGGAGAGCGCTGTCTGCACGGCGTCGGGCGATGGCCGGACGCCCAGGCCCGCGCACGCCCGGACGATGCTGTCCGCCGCATCGCGGAAACGCCCGATGACCCTGTCCGGCCACATCTCGCCGTTCCAGATGCGGTTGAACTCTGGCGCCGCTACGCCCAGGTCTTCGGCCATGGCGCGCAGGACCGCGTCGTACGAGATCGTGGAGAAACCGGGCACGAGCGTGCCGAAGAGATCGAAGATGACGGCCTGCACGTTCAGCGGACACCCCACTCCTCTCGTGCGCGACCATCCCTGCGCACCAGAGCGCCTCTCCGGGACCGCGAGCGTCGGGCTCCCTGAACCTCAAGCTGGCGCCGGGGCATCGGATGCCCGCTGCCGACTCGCCTCTGCTTCTGCGGCTGAACTCTGGCCTCCTGCGCCATGGGCGGAACCTGACCGTCGACGGTTCAGCACACGGGCCGCAGGGCTCGCCTCCGAGGGGCCGGGCGGGCACGGGCCTGCGCTCCGCAGGAAGGCGGAACAGGGTGCGCCGCACGCCAAGCGTCGAGTCGCGGCCCCGGACGGCCCACCGGGCAATGAAAAAGAGGCACCTCGCGGTGCCTCCCCTTGCATTCGCCTTTGGGCGCTAGTTCACATTCACCCTATGAAAAACGCCGCCGGAAGCCACTTCGAGTTCGACCGTCTCCGTAAGGACATCGGCATAACTGAACGAGACGCGCCTGGCGCCGGAGGGCTCATCGTCGATCTTGACGACGAAGATGTATGGATACGTCTGCTCCAGAACGCCTTCCCGCTCGTCCACCTTGCGGCGTCCACGATTCGCCTTGAGGCGGATCCTCTCGCCGATCATGCCGTCCAAGTCGCGCTTGATGTCTGACAAGACGCGCTTAGCCGCCAAACGCCCCACTTCCTTCCTGAACGGAGCGGTACGCTCTGATACTACCAGAAAGAAAGCGCTCGGTCAAGATCGAAGTATTCTAGCAGAGCCTTTGAAAACGTGTCAAGCGGCTTTGTGTCGCCAAGATTCGCGCTCCGAGCGGGCCGGGCGATCGGTCCGGGACGGCGGCGCGCCATCAGCCTCTCCCCCGATCGCGCCTCTGCCCGCGGACTTGCATCCGCTCGAGGCGTCACGCTCACTTCGTGTACTTGTCGGCTACCGTCGAAGCGCCGAACGAATCCGGCTTGATCTTCGCGTCGAAACCGCTCCCAGATACCATGCCCACAATCTCGCGGATCAGTTCCCGCGTGTCCCCGTTCTGCCCGATGTCGAGGTGGATCTCGATGTCGAAGCCTTGCTGGCCGCGGCGGGACAGCATCTCTGTCAGGCGGCTCGCCACGCCGAGGCTGAGCGATGTCTCGAGCAGGATGCGCTGGCGCAGGCTCGGCAGGCGCCGATGCATCTCCCGGTGGTAGTAGTAGCGCGCTCCCTTGCCCAGACGGTGGATGACGATGGCGGTGACGAACGTCACCTCGTCGCGCGCCTGCGAGTCGGTGCCGATGATCAGCTTGTGCTGCGCCTCGGGCTCCTCGCGCACGAAGGCGATGATGTCCTGGAAGACCTGGTCGAGGTCCATGACGCCGCGGCTCGGGCTGTGGTAGAGCACGTCCAGTCCTCCACAAAGGCTCAGATCGGTGCGTCGCCCGGGTCCTCGGTCGCGAGGCCGACGCCGCGCGCCCCGAGCGCCTCGGCCACTCTGCCGAACTCGCCGAGGTCCAGTGTCTCGCCGCGCCGCGCGGGTTCGATGCCGGCGTCGGCGAGCGCTCCCAGCGCTATGGCCGGCCCGAGCGCGAAGCCCTCCTGCAGGGCGCGCCCCAGCGTCTTGCGCCGATAGCGGAAGGCGACGGCCACCACCGGCCGCACCACGGGCCAAGGCACTGGGATCGGCGGCTCCTTGCGCCGCAGGCGCACGACCTGCGAGGACACCTGCGGCGGTGGGTAGAACAGGCGGGGACCCGCCTTGGCCCAGTGCTCCAGGTCGGCATGGTACTCGACGAGCAGCGTCAGGGCGCCGCGGGCGGGCGTGCCAGGCGCCGCCGCGAGGCGCTCCGCGACCTCGCTCTGCAGCATCAACACCGCGAGCGCGGGACGCGCCGCCAGGATCGCGGCCACCAGGGGCGTCGAGACGTAGTAGGGCAGGTTGCCGACAAGCTTGCCGCTGGAGCCGAGCAGCTCTCCGAGGTCCACCTCGAGGGCGTCGCCTTCCCACAGCTGTAGCCTCGAGCCGAAGAAGGCCCGGAGGTGACCCGCGAGCGCCCTGTCGATCTCCACCGCCCGCACGTCGCCGCAGCGGGCGAGCAGCCCCTGCGTGATCGCTCCGAGTCCCGGCCCGATCTCGACGACCCGGTCGCCCGGTGCGAGTTCAAGCCCGTCGAGGATGCGCTCACGCAGGTTGTAGTCGACGAGGAAGTTCTGCCCGAGCCGTCGCAGCGGGCGGATGCCCAGGCTCTCGAGTACCTCCCGGACCACGCTCGGGGAGGTCAGTTTCGGCTCCATTTCCGATATTGTAGCATGAAGCCG
>Ga0187812_1000972_pt1 | contig 9914 bp, 10 predicted proteins | sample NC_S_2_FD_130582 | JGI IMG/M metagenome (GOLD analysis project Ga0187812, IMG submission 130582) | Wetland sediment microbial communities from Neuse River Estuary, North Carolina, USA - ASW-S_2 | ecosystem: Environmental > Aquatic > Freshwater > Wetlands > Sediment | place: USA: North Carolina... | reverse complement strand
TGCATCTCTTCGATCTCTGCTCCCGCGTAGAGCGCCTGGACTACTTGTCCATCATCTCGCCACGCCAGTTGCCAGTTGAGCCGTTCCATCACCGCACTGGGTTCGCTCGCTTCCTGGTCCGTTGGCTTGCTCATCTCCCTCTCCTTTTTTCCCTTACCCTACCACCTTCCCCTCCTTCTGGCAAGGCTCTCTCCTCTTGACGAGCTTCTCCTTATATCAGAATTTCAGTGCTGACAGCAGGGCGTGTTCGTCCACCCGTCACATTTCCTCGTTTCATTTCGTCATAGCAATGACGAGCGAAACCTACCCGATGTGACAAAGAGATCGACATCCACATTCCGGAGGGAGCATCATGCCAGAGAATGAATACGTACTGTATCCACTTGGCTTTCTTCAATCGCCTCTTAAAGAGCCTGGAGAAGCTCCCAGGCAAGGCCGTGAAGGCGCCCCTGACGCCTGGCTCGAAGTGAATGCGTCGGTTGCAGAGGGGCTTGAAGGGATTGCCGTGGGCGATGAACTTATCGTGATTACATGGTTGCACCGAGCTCAGCGCGACATCTTGAAAGTGCATCCTCGCGGGGACCAGACTGTGCCTCTGGCTGGAGTCTTTGTCACACGATCAACCCAATCCGACTTCGCTTACACCGGATGACGGTTCTAGAAATCGCCGGAGAGAGGGTAAAAGTGGGTCCGATCGAAGCGATTGATGGCACGCCGGTCGTCGATCTCAAGCCAGTTCTCCTCCAATCGGCTGAGGCATGATGAGACAGCCTCCTGGGTGCATTCCAGTACCTCCAACCCTGGGCCTGGGAGACTGCTTCGCGCCATGCGGCTTTCTAGATGATGGCAATAGAGATCCTGCAGTCGTAAAGGATTTTTAATTTTTAGGGCCATCCGGCGTGCGGCGCAGGTGCCGGAGCGGTTAACACCTGACCGGTGCGGGAATGAAGAAGTACATCCATGTTCTCAGTGCCTCGCCATTCCGCCGCCATCATGAACAGCGTCTTCCCGTCTTCGCCCCCGAGCATGCAAGCGAAGCAGCTGCGGTCAAGCTCGATCGTCTGCAGCACAAGCCCACCTTCGCGGACGCGTACACAAGTGGGTTTTCCGTCTTTCATGGCCGAAGACCAAACGGCGCCCTCAGCGTCGAGGCAGATTCCGTCACCGCCTCTGCCCAGTTCGGCCCACACGCGTCGGTTCGCCAGGCTACCGTCGGCCGCGATATCGAACGCCGTGAGCCTGCTGGCGAAGGACTCGGCGACGATCAGCGTCGAGTTATCGGGAGTCACGATCATACCATTAGGAAAGGCGATTCCGTCCGCAACCTGGCGAACCGAACCGTCCGGAGTGACCAATGCGATGATGCCAGGGATGAACTCCCCACCGCCGAGAAAATCGAAGTTACTCCCGTTGACGTAGACGTTCCCACGACCGTCCACTACGATCTCGTTCCAGCCCCGTGCGAGGCTACTCAGGTCAGCATGGGTCACCAGAGACCCATCTGGCTCCCTGCGCAGGAGAAGCGCCTCGGGACCCGATACGACAAGCAGGCGCCCATCGGGCAGCCAGTCGATGGAGAACGGGATCGTGGTGAGGACGCGGGTCACCACCTCGCTGTTGCCCTCGACATCGACAGCGATGATCTCCTGCGTGCCCCAGTTCGAGAACCACAGACGACCCTCATGCCAACGCGGGGACTCGCCGATCACGAGACCGCTTAGCAGCAAATGCACGGATGATTCCTGTTTGCGTTTCATAACTCACTCTTCTCACATACTGCCCTATTTCCTAGCTTAGCACACTTCCAATCCTCTCATAACCCTTCTTTTTACGGAGCACTCTAGCGGAAAAAGTACTTGCAGGCAACAGAGACATGCTAATTGCATCACCATGTCGCCAGGACGCGCGCATTCTTGCCGTGATCGGGTGCATGCGTAGTCAGGTCACCGTATCTTCACCTGTCGACTGATCGGAGGCGGCAAACCAGCGCGAGCCTTTCTTGCTACTCGTTCTTAAGTTTTGGATTCCTCCAAAGAACTGCGGTCATATACCTCAGCGTGTGTAGAAGCACCACCATGTCATCGACACTTTTTCGTTGCATTGGGGTCACCGATTAACTTTGGTTTTCGGGGTACATATATTCCGGACCGTGGCCGTTTCTTCAGCTTGCAAAGCGGAGATGCGCCGCCGATAATGAGAGGAGCAGCATGTTGAAAGGAGCTCTTTATGGATCTTCGCGGACGCATCGCTCTGGTCACCGGAGCGAGCAGTGGGATCGGGTATGCAACTGCTCTACGTCTGGCAGAAGCAGGAGCCGATCTCGCAATCGGCTATGGACACAAGGAACAGGCAGCGCAGGTCCTCGCAGAACACATCCACCAGATGGGGCGGCGCGCTGTTGCACTGCGCGGGGACCTGCGTAAGCCGGCTGAGGTGCTGGCGCTGGTGGATGCGACGGAGGCTGAGCTCGGCCCGGTCGATATTCTGATCAGTAACACAGGCGCTGGGACTCGCAAGCGGTTGGAAGAGATCAGCCTCGAGGAGTGGGACGAGACCATGCACATCAACCTGCGCGCCGCCTTTGTGCTGGCGCAGCGGGTCACCCCAGGGATGCGTGATCGCCATTGGGGACGGGTGATCTTCGTCTCCTCAGTTGCCGCGTTCACCGGTGGGATAGTCGGCCCACATTATGCCGCCTCGAAAGCGGGCTTACTCGGGCTGATGCATTCCCTGGCAGTGTCGCTTGCTCCTCATGGCGTGACGGTCAATGCCGTGGCCCCCGCCTTGATTGCGGACACCGGTATGCTCCCAGGCGGGCCGGGTGCCGAACGAGAACTGGTGTCTCGCATCCCCGTGGGCAGGCTCGGCAAGCCGGAGGACGTGGTTGAAGCCATCATAATGCTCGTGGTCAACTCCTACATGACCAACCAGACGCTCCTGGTCGATGGCGGGATGTATCCTCATTAGATGCTCATAGAACACTCTTCATTAGAGTGAAGCGACCTGCACGAGCTGGTCGCGCTCGCGTGCTGGGGTGAACAGCTATGCATTCACGAGCATCTCATACAACAAAGGAGGGAGGAAAGAGCATATGCCAGTACCAAAAACGATTATGCGCTCAGATGAACACGCGCAGGAAATCTGGCAGAAAGCGCACGACAGTGCCGTCAAAACCTATGGGGAAGGGGGGCGTGCGCATCGAGCCGCCTACGCTGCCTTAAAGCATGAATATGAGAAAAAAGGGGACAAATGGGTAAGAAAAGCTGAGAAAGGCCCCTCTGATCCCCAGGCTGCTCGCGGGCCAACCACAAAACATAAATCCTATGAAGAACCACGAGCGCCAACCGCAGGAGGGAAAGTAGCACATTCAGACAAAGAAGCAAAAGAGAAAGCAAAACAAGCCCGCAAAGAATATGCTCAAACCAGGAAACGATAGATGTTGATGCAGGAAGCCTGGCAGAGGCATTTTCAGGAACCTAATTCCGATCTCCCATTCTGGGAGACATGTTACCACCCGGCTCTCGCATTATAAATTCTGCTCCCGGACAAACGATCCAGAAAGCGGGGGCGGCGGTCGCGTTGTGTGCTGTGCTGGTCTATTGTGTACGGGACGCCCATGTAAGATAATGCACTGAGGAGGATACCTTCAGAGGAGAAGCTGATGCGCCAGACCGACATCCTCGTCATCGGTGGCGGGATTGCAGGGACCGCGACCACCTGCTTTCTCGCCCAACATGGCCGCCAAGTGCTCCTGCTGGAGCAAAGCGAGCTGGCCGCAGAAGCATCCGGGTTGAACGCCGGGACACTGTGGGCAACCGGCTGGGGTCGCACTCCTGATCTTTCCTCTACGCTCAGCATGGGCAGTTTGGAAATATTCCAAACCTTACAACTTGACCTTGGCTATGATCTTGAGTTCCGGCAGGACGGCTCGCTGCAGGCCATGCAGACAGAGGAAGAGCATGTCTTTGCCCGGCGAGAAGCGCAGAAACTCCTGGCCAGGGGACACCACGTGGAACTCCTGGACAGCCGCGACGCGCGTGATATCGAACCCGCACTCGCCCCGGGCATCGTGGGCTGCCTGTACTATCCTTATGGAGGCAACGCCGATCCCGTCAAGACGGTCCTGGCTCTTGCTTCTCTGGCGCAACGTCGTGGCGCCACCATACTTACGCACCACGAGGTCACTGACATCGCGCACCTCGATGATGGCGCCTACCAGGTTGTCACACCGCTCGCAACATTCAGAGCGAAGACGCTTGTGTTAGCAGCCGGGCCGTGGTGCCGCTCTTTAGGTGCCATGCTGGGCCTCTCCATCCCCGTATACGCCGTGCGTGGCCAGATGTGGGCCACTGCACGCGTGCCGTCCAGCATCTTTCACAGCATCGGAGCGCTCGAGTCGCATCTCTACTGGCACAGCCATCCCTACAGCGACGAGCAAACGCCACTCGAACTCACCCATCACCAAGGCCAGCGCTTCACCCGCCACCTCTATGGGCGGCAGACCCGCGGCGGCGAGATCATCATCGGCGGAGACAGGCAACTGGACGCGCCCAATACGCCCGACCAGGATGGCATCAAGATCAATCGTGCGCACGCACTTGAACTCTTCCCGTTCTTGCAAAACCTCCCCATTGCTCGTACCTGGGCTGGCTGGATGCCCTTTACCCGTGATCTGCATCCCCTTATCGGCAAGATCCCCCACCTCGGCAATCTCTACCTGCTCACTGGCCTGAGTTCTTCGGGTTTCGAGAAAGGGCTGATGGCTGGCAAACTGCTCGCTGAGTTGATCACCCATGGAGCAGCAGTTCCCATACTTTCCGAAGCCGACCCTGCGCAGCAGGTGAGCATGCGGCCGACGTGAAAGCAGTAGTGAGCGAACTGGTAAATGACCCGAAACGCAAACGTGGGCGGACCCACTCTTCACCTTAATTACCACATTCTCGCGAAGGATATCGCTTCTCTTCGCCATTGTTTCTTCCTCTTTGGCAGTTCTATTTCTCATGCTTGACGGCTGCAATCAAGAGAAACATCGGGCGGCGAGTTTCGTCTTGCCATGCGGGATGCGTGTCCAGCAGTTCTTGCGTTGGTTGCGGTTCGGAAAGCTTCGTCAGGGTGAAACCCGAGTCAAGCAACGTATTCACATAGGTGGCGACGGTGCGGTGATATTTGACCACCTCATGGCCCAAAAATCGTGCCTGGCGCGGGCCTTCCTCCTGGTAATGATCGACAGGCCAATGTAATCGCTCCCCATGCTGCCCGTAATACCAGTCTTGCGCAGCGAGCGTCGTGAAGACCGGATGTTCGACCGAGAGGACGAAGGTGCCCCCCGGTACAAGACAGTAATGCACTTTCCGACAGACGAGGTCGAAGTGCTCAACATAATGCAGTGCAAGTGAACTGAGCACCACGTCGAATTCCCCTGCGGAAAAGTCGATGTCTTCAATCGCCAGCCGACGATACTCGATGGCGGCATCGTTAGTACTCGCTCTGGCGCGCGCAAGCATCTTCTCCGAGAGGTCTACTCCCACCACCGAGCGTGCCTGCTGTTGGCGCGCATAGCGGCAGTGCCAGCCAAAGCCGCAACCAAGATCAAGCACGTTCTTATCGCGTAGCGCGGGAAGCAACTCGCGGAAGGCGGGCCATTCTCCAGCCGCCTCCAATCCGCCGATGGAACGAGCCATCTGACAGTAATTGGCGAAGAATGCAGGATCATCATATTTGTTCTGCCTCATAGAACCAAAGCCTCCTCGCTTCATCTTAGACGACGTTTGCCCTTTTTGAAAAGGGGGGAGCAGGAGAAAGCAGACAATCGTATTCACATAACCCACATTCCGCAGTTAGAATACAGAATGGCTTGTCAAGGGCTTTCACAATGCAGAGCTTAAAGCCTACTCAACAATATAAATTGGCTTGCCATCAGCATTCTCCAAAATAAAGTGCGGAATGTGGGACATAACCCCATCCAGAACGGGTAATGTCAAATATAATACGCATTTTCGCCTCTTCTTACTGTCGTTCAACACGCTGTAGAGTCTCGGTATGTCGTACCCTCCCTTCTCAGGGAAAGTCTCAGGAAGTCGTACCGGTCAAGACGTGAGTATACTCAAGCTGGCGCCACGCCTCATGAGTCAACGCCAGGGTGAGTTGATGCGCGGATAGAGCGAGCAGATGTCCGAGTTCGCCCATCAGGTCGGTTTTCGTCAGCCCCTGGTGTGCAATCTAGCTCGCTAAGCTGCTCGTTCATGCTGGAGAATCAGAGCCGCTACCAGTTGCGACCATCAGGTACGATTTTCTGAGACTTTGGAAAGATACACCCGGCACGACCTACCGAGACTCAACATCATCTGAGCATGAGCCGGAAGCATGTCTATACAAACTTGAGAGAAAACGAATATGAACTCAGAAGCCATGGGGAGGCTGAGCATCACCGTGATAAGCTATCGATCTCATGAATGGCATGCAGAAAGGCGTCGGTGGATACGTGCACACTACCGGCGAAGGGATGATTGATCGCCACGATCATCCAGAGGCTTATGGCGATCAGGCCAGTCAGCAGGGCCGTCAAAGCTGCATGGAGCTTGATGTTCTCCATATGTAAGAACAGGCAGAAGCAGATCGTCACCCCTGCCCCAAGCACCAGCCCAATCCAAAGGACCCCAGGTAAGGCTGCCCCATTGGACTCAAGACGCATAGCCCGTTGGGCACTCAGATTGTCCAAACTGACAGTGGTATGAGGGTCCACCTGGCTTGGAGGGAGGCTTCGGTAGATGCTCCACACAGAGTTGATCGCGGCTAAGGCGCCCGTACTCTCCTCATGCTCCAGCGTGCCTTCGTCCATTGTTCTCCATTCATCATTGATCACATACTGAGCATAGGCACGAAGCAGGTCATGGACTTGGCCGCGCGCCGGTTCAGGAAACGAGGAGGTATCATGAGCGACCGAAATCAGAGCCGCGGCTTCTTGTGACACAGCACTTTCGGCTGCAAGATACTGTTCCCAGACAATGATGACAGTAAACGCGAGCAGTACCGCGTAGATGACTCCCACCGTAGCGAAAATGAAGCCAGCTACCTCATTTTGCTTCTCATCCAGCGGTTTTGTTGTTGTGCGACGTAGCAGCACTGTCCCTGCCCAAGCCAACCCTACTGGAACGCCGACAATGAGAGTAAAGAGAAGCCCTTCCGGTAGTGCATAGAGAAACGCATCCATTATAACGAGCCCCCTTGGCTGTTCCCATTGCCGAGATCGGTAGAGACTGTCCGAAAAGGCTTTGGGGTGAACTTTAAGATGCACGAAGCAATAGTGAAAAGAGGTTGACGAGTAGTATCACTACGGCCACGACAATCAGTATATGGATAAAGAATCTTCCAACACGAAAGAAAAAGCTCCAGGAGCCAGAAAACGACGAGAAGTATGATAATTGCCCAGAGGATAGTATGTAGCATACTTTTTCGCTCCTTTGTTAACCTGTAATCAGGCAGGTAAGAGCAAATGAGGCAAGTATCATGGGACTCTCTTCTTTCCTGATCCCTCAGCTTGTATGTGTTCGCCATTCCAGCATGCGAACCCTCTGCTCGAGTTGAGGGAAGGTGGCGCGTGAACCGTACGAACCCCTTCTCTTCAGCATTGTTTCCAGTATAAAGTCAAATTGAACGAAACGCATCATCAAATCGCACTATTTTCAATGTTCTGGTAGTTCTCCTGGGCATGAAGTGGCGAATAGCTTCGTGTGAAATCGCGCCTCAACTAATGTTAACATACTAGTAAAGCCCGACGGGTTTCTCATTATCTTCTTTGGAAGCGAGCAAAAACATTGCCTTTGAGTGATGAAAATTCCACCCAGGTCAGTACACTTATGGTAGGGCCCCATTAAGATATTGTTGGCGAATTGCCAGAAGCTAAGCAGCAGAGACTTGCTCAAGAGAAGCGATCAGCTTCGCAAAACGCGAGGAAGGCGTCGCTGCATGTTTCGCTTCTGCTACCCAATGACAAGCTCGAAGCAGATTTATAGAGGTAGCTGTCAGAAGAGCCTGCAGATTCAGCTTCTTCAGCCCAATATAGCGAGATCTTCGTATCTCACAAGTTCGTACACTTTGAGCAACGGTTCCTTCAATCCCCGCTCGTGTTGCATACAGGGCACGGAACTCAGGAGTTTCCTGACGTTGACGCGCTTGCTGGAGTGCGGTATAGCTTTGTTCATCTGGACGCAGAATAAGTACTTTCGCCGAGGTTTGAGTGCATTGCGGTTGAAGTGAACACGCTCGACAGAGCGCAAGAGGGAACCGCACACGCAAACTCGGCTTGCCATGTCGATCGGGGATATGACCCCAATCTCGACTTTTCTGTCCCGCTGGACAAAGCACACTTTTTGCTTGCCAATCAATGAGAAAGTGGCGGTGATCAAAGCGTCCAGCGTCTTTTGACGCCCATGAAGTATCGGGGAGAACAGGTCCAACGAGATCAATATGGTGGAGGTGTTGACTGTGGGCAATAAGTTCAGCATCAACATAGCCCTTATCGACCAAATGCTGGCTGGGAAGCAGCTTATTTTCAGCTAAACGTTCATAGAGACCTTCCATGATTTCTCCATCAGGAATCGTGGCTGGGGTGGTGGTTACCTCTAGAATAAAATGAGGTTGGTCAGCATCACATCCTTCGGTAAAATGCACTTTATATCCGACCCATCCTGTCTGTTTCTTCTTACTATATCGTGCCTCAGCATCATAGGGGGATTGGATTAGCCGCGCTGATGGAGGGAGTTCTTGATCTGTTCTCCATGGTGCCCCCTGCTCGCTCGCATGATATTGTTGTATCCAGATACTTCTCAGGATCTCTATAGCTGGTATTTCCTGTAACCAAGAATGAGTTGTGCTTGTATATATTTTCTCTAAGAGGTCACGACCATCAGCTCCGATTTGCTCTGCCAACTCTCTTCGGGCCTTCTCCTCCTTTGGTAAGCGGAAGTCGCTGAAACGTGACCAATAACGCTTTGCCCACTCAGGTTGCATGTGTTCTATGAGCCAATCTGGGGCCACTTCTGCGAGAATGTTGAGCGCATGACGCATCGTTTCTCCAACGCATTCAAGTCGGTTCACCGCTCGAATGGCTGCCAGCACATGCGTTGAATCGGTTCGTTGTTTGCCGCGCTCTTTGACCCACCCGCGTTCTCGAAACTGAGACAACATCCTGTCAAACAGACGGCGTTCAGCTTGATTAGTTAGGAGACGACCGCGAAATTCACTGAGTACAGAAAAGTCAAACCCTGGATCCGTTATGTCCAAACTTAAGGCATATTTCCAATCGATGCGCGTCCTGACGGCATCTGCTGCCTGCCTATCCGTTAACCCTTCGGCGTATTGCATCACCATCACTAGGGCCAGACGCCAGGCTGATTCTGCTGGTTGTCCTTTTTCCGAAAACAAGTCAAGAAAGTCTTCGTCGCGAAAAAATGTTCCCAATTCATCTCGCATATGGATATACGTATTTCCTTTCGGCAAAACGGCACGCGCTATCCGTGCCGTTTCTTCTGGTATTGGCGGTATCGCTTGTGGCTGTAATGACATCCGTTCCCTCCTGACGATAGGTATTTCCCATTTTTCTTCAGTATCTCACATTTCTCTCCTGACCTATTCGCCACCAATGGAACATGCGCCACAGGCGCACCACCGCGCATGAAAAAGGGTAGAATGGTAGCAGGGCGGAGCGCCGTCAAAGATCGGCTTGATATTCGTGCTGCGAGCCGGACCAACAATGTGATCTGGATGCCACGCAAGCACCACCGTCTGTCGCTCCCGCAAGGGAAGCACGTAGGGGAAATTTTGACCCATGCTTGGTGTCCCGTCGCCCGCCTGTGAAGCCTTTTCATTCTCCTTGGAGGAAACCTATGAACATTGTGTATGAGCGATGTGTCGGC
>Ga0187812_1000970_pt1 | contig 9930 bp, 10 predicted proteins | sample NC_S_2_FD_130582 | JGI IMG/M metagenome (GOLD analysis project Ga0187812, IMG submission 130582) | Wetland sediment microbial communities from Neuse River Estuary, North Carolina, USA - ASW-S_2 | ecosystem: Environmental > Aquatic > Freshwater > Wetlands > Sediment | place: USA: North Carolina... | reverse complement strand
CCCTGGCTGTGCGCTGTCTCGGCGAAGCCGGTGCTGAACTCGCTGTTCCAGTCCGAGTAGCAGACGACGATCCGCGGCCTGATTCCGGTCGCCGAGGTGAACTCCGACACCCCCGACCAGCTGTCCGTGCCGCCTGGCGCGTAGACGCCGACCATGAGGGTGGCCGGGACGGGGACTGGCGTCAGGGACCGCGGCGGCTGCGCCCCGCCCAGCGGGGTCAGGCACCCGGCGGTCAGCACGGTAAGAAAAATGCCGCCGCTCCAGCGAGCCATCTCACGGCGACGCCTCCACGCCGGGGATGAGAATCCGGCTAATTCCATCCTATTTCGCCTGCCCGGCAGGGCAATGACCACCGCGGAACAGCCGGAAGGCGGCCCGCACCTCGTCGGCAAACGTCGCTGGCTGCTCGAGGGCAGCGAAGTGCCCGCCCTTGTCGAGCTCGTTCCAGTAGCGCAGGTCGGGGAACTGGGGTTCAGCCCAGCGCCGGGACGGACGGTAGATCTCCCTGGGAAAGATCGAGCAGCCTGCGGGCACCGGGACCGGGGCCGTGCTGCGCCTGGCGAAGCTCTCCCAGTACAGGCGGGCAGCCGACGCGCCGGTTGCGGGCAGCCAGTACATCATGATGTTGTCGAGCATTTCTTCGCGGGTGAAGGCGTTCCCCGGGTCGCCGTCGCAGTCGCTCCACGCCTGGAACTTCTCCACGATCCATGCGCACAGCGCGGCAGGCGAGTCGACGAGCCCGTAGCCGAGGCTCTGCGGGCGCGTGGACTGCTGCCCGGCGTACCCGCTGCCCTGGGCCCGGTGGCGGCCGAGCGCGGCCAGGGCAGCTCGCTCGCGGTCGGTCAGGTCGCCGGCCGTACCGGGATCGGGGAACGCGACCATGTTCAGGTGGATGCCGAGCAGGTGCCCGGGGTGCCGCTGGCCGAGCGCCGTCGCCACCCGCGATCCCCAGTCGCCGCCCTGGGCGCCGTAGCGCGCGTAGCCGAGCCTGCCCATCAACTGGTCCCAGGCGTCAGCGATGCGTTCGGTGCCCCAGCCCGGCTGCGCAGGCTTGCCGCTGAACCCGTAGCCGGGCAGCGACGGGCACACCAGGTGGAACGCGTCGGCGGCGTTGCCGCCGAACGCCACCGGGTCAGTCAGCGGCTCGATGACCTTGCAGAACTCCACTACCGAGCCGGGCCAGCCGTGCGTCATGATCAGCGGGACCGCGCCGGGATGAGGGGAGCGGACGTGAACGAAATGGATGTCCAGACCGTCGATGGCCGTCCGGAACTGCGGGAAACGGTTGAGCCGGGCTTCCGCGGCCCGCCAGTCGTACCCCTCCAGCCAGTACCGGCACAACTCACGCGCGTAGGCCAGCGGCGTGCCCTGCGACCAGTCACCCACGGTCTCGGGCTCGGGCCACCGGGTCCTGCGCAGCCGCTCCCGCAGGTCCACTAGGTCGGCCTCGGCGATATCGATCCGGAACGGGATGACGTCATCACCCCTGCCGCCAGTCTGGCCGGCGGACGGGCTGGTCATATGCGTGCTCCTTCCAGGCGGCATCACATGCTCGCCCATGCGCACGGCTCTGCCCGGCAGCAACCGGGGGACCGCTCCCTGGTGGTGCTCCACCCGAACGCCAGCTCGCGTGCTTGGCTAGCGTGTGCCCGTGCGTTTCGGATTCAAGACGTCCCCGCAGGACACCACCTGGGACGCCATGCTGGAGGTGTGGCGGGCTGCTGACCAAATGACGGTCTTCGAGTCCGGATGGACCTCCGATCACTTCTACGCCATGCATGGCGCCGGTCCGTCCTGCCCGCGCCTGGAAAGGCTGGATGACGCTGGCCGCGCTCGCCCAGGCGACCGGGCGGCTGCGGCTAGGCACGCTGGTCACCGGCATCCACTACCGGCATCCGGCGGTGCTGGCCAACATGGCGGCCACGCTCGACACCATCTCCGGGGGCAGGCCCGAACTCGGGATCGGGGCAGGCTGGAACGAGCAGGAATCCGCTGCCTACGGCATCGAACTGGGCACGCCCCGGCAACGCAGCGACCGGCTCGAGGAAGCCTGCCAGGTGCTCACCGGGCCCCTGTCAGCGCAGGAGACCACCACCTTCAGCGGCAGGTACTACCAGCTGGCCGCCGCCCGGTGCGACCCCAAGCCGGTCCAGCGGCCGCATCCTCCCATCTGCATCGGCGGCAACGGGCGCCTGCGCACGCTGCGTACGGCGGCGCGCTTCGCCCAGCACTGGAACTTTGACAGCGGGACGCCTGTGCAGTTCAGCTGGGCCCGGGACGTGCTGTACCAGCACTGCGCGGATGCCGGGCCGGATCCGGCCAGCATTCTCCTGTCCGCGCAGGTGCGCTTCGCCGGGGACCCGGTACGCGCTGCCGCCGATGCCGCGGCTTTCGGAGCGGCCGGCGCCGGGCTGGTGATCGTGCACCTGCCATCGCCGCATACCCCTGCCGTGCTCGAGCCGCTGGCAGACGCGCTGTCCGCGCTCACATGAACGAGTGATACCCCGTGCCGTCCATAGCGTCCGCCTCATCATGGTTGCGCGATACGGAGCTGTCCTGTCCGCTCGTCCAGGGACCGCCCGGCATCTAGGACATCATGAAGAAGTGACCGAAGAGCCGCTCAGCGGCGGCCGCAATGCCGAAGAGGTCATCAGGGTCGGCGGCACGGTTCGCCGCGCCAGGGACCAGGGCAGCGCGTTCGCCGCGCGGCTGCTCGGCTACCTGGAAGAGGCAGGCTACCAGCATGCGCCCCGCTACCTCGGCGTCGATGACCGCGGCCGGGACATCCTGACCTGGATCCCGGGACGGACGACCGATCACCCCAGCCAGCGCGCGGCCGGTGCCTACGCACGCGGCGCCGCCATGCTCCGCGAACTGCACGACCTGACCGCCGGGCACCCGCTCGCCGGGGGCCGGCAATGCGTCCTGCACGGGGACGCGGGCCCGTTCAACACGATCTTCCAGGACGGGACGCCAGTCGCGTTCATCGACTGGACCTCCTGCCGTCCCGGTGACCGTCTGGAGGACCTCGGCTATATGGCGTGGACCTGGTGCATCCAGGCGGAAGGGAACGTGCCCATCGCCGGGCAGGCGGCGCACCTGCGCGAGATGCGCGACGCCTACGGCCCCGTCGAGCCTGCGGCTCTGGTTGACGCGATGATCCGCAGCCAGGTCCGGATCATGGAGGCGTCGGAACTCATGATCTGGGACCCGAGACTCCCGGCCGCCCGCCGCGCATGGGCGGAGGAGGCGGTCAGGTGGGCCAGCGCGGACCAGGATCTTGTCCTCGACAATCAGCAACTCCTGATAGCCGCGCTCCGGTAGGAGGGCGTCACGCCGTCCAGCGGTCTTCGGCGGCGTAATCGAGAAACCGGGCGAAGAACGAATCATCGGGGCGGGGCAGCACCCCCCGGGGGTCGCCAGCTTTGCGGGCCGCGACGAGCCAGTCGATCTCCTCGGCTACGGTCGTGGCGTAATCTCCCGCCGGGATGTAGCCGAGCTCGTTCGCGGCGGTCATATCGAGCAGGATCGGCGGGACCGCATCCCACGGCGTCCGCCCGAGCGAATCGTCATCGATGAGCACCTCATCCCAATCGTGCCCGAGGTGCCGGGCGATGATGCGGGACATTTCAAGCACGGTGGGGGCAGCGGGATCGGCGCAATTCAGCACCCGTGCGCCCGGCTGAGCGGCCACCAGTTCGGCGAGCGACGCGAGGTTCGCCGCCGCGGTCGGATGGTCGGCCCCGGCGCCGCGGTGTGCGAGGAAAATCGCCGGGCGACAGTCGAGCACGCGCTTGACGAACACCCACTCGCGCGGCCTTGCGTTTCCCTCGCCGTGCACCTTCGATGCCCGGATCACGGTCACCGGCGCCCCGCTGTCCAGCAGCACCCGCTCGGCCGCGACCTTGCTGGCGCCATAGCCTTCGCGCGTGTTGGAGTCGACGTCACCGGGCGCCATCGTCGGCTGGGTCTCCCGTATCGGCCCATCGAAACGCGGCGCCTCGTCAGAATTCGAATGACGGCCAGCGGCGTCGACGTACACCGCCTTGCTGGAAACCATGACCGCGGAGCGAGCGGCGGACGCGAAAGGCAGGACGCGCCGCGCGTCGTCGGCGGTGTAGCAGAGGCAGTCCACCAGCAGGTCCGCACCATCCCTGAACGCCGCCTTGAGCTGGCCAGAGTCGCGGTAGTCGGCAGGCACGAACCGCCCTCCCGCGTCGGTGACGTCGCTGGGCATCCGGGCCGGGTCACGACCGGTGAGATCGACGTCCCAGCCGGCTGCGAGCAGGCGGCGCGCGATGGCGCGGCCCACCATGCCGGTACCGCCGAGGATCAGGGCACGGGACACTCGTGGCATCGTAGTCCACGCGCTCGGGCAGCGGCCTGGCCACCGCAGGTGCGGGGGTCGTCTGAGTCCTCGGCCCGCACTGCCGTGGTCGCGACCGAGCGCGTGAATGGCTCAGGAGGCGGGCCGGTCACCTCCAGCGTGGCCCAAAGCACCGGGTACGGAAAGTAGCGGGCACGATGGAAGACCACGTCTACCGCGCTCGGGTACTTGCCGACGGTGTCCGCGACCGTTCCGCCATCGGCGCCCGGCGCCGGCCGCGCGCCGATGGCCTCGGCCGGGAGGTAGACCGCGTCGCGGTACGGGCGTCCCGGGAGCCCGGCGTGCAGCGCCTCAAGCGCGGCAAGGCCGCCGTCGTCGAGGCGTCGTTCTGTCACCGTGAGAATGTCAAGGTCACTGCGGCGCGGCCGCCAGTCACCTAGGGCCCCGGACCCGGTGACGTAGATGCCGAGGACGATCCCGGGCAGGGCCGCGTCGAGCGCGGCCAGGTACTCGTCGAGCGCGACCCGCGCCTCGTGCGGCAGGATTTCCGTTCCGGCTGGCATGTGCCGGAGAATACCGGCGGCGCACCCTCAAGCCGGGCGAGGTGGGTGCGGGGACGCTTCCGTTGACGGGCGGATGTCAATTTCTGGGAGTTTCACGGACGAATGTCGCGGTGAGTACGGCGCCGGTGAAGGCGACAGTGCCGACGGCGATGAGCGCGGTGTGCAGGCCGCCGGTGAATGCAGTGGGCACATGACCGCCGCGGCGGTCGGGCAAGAAGCTACCGAGGACGGCGATTCCGAACACCCCGCCCACCAGCCGCGCGGTGAGGTTGGTGGAGGAGGCCATGCCGACTCGATCGCGGGGTACGGTGCCGAGCACCGTGGCGGCCATGGGTGTGGACAGCAGCCCGTAACCAACGCCGATGATGACGAACGGCCACCATACCGGACCGTAGCCGCTGGCGGCGTGGACGCGGAGCAGCAGTAGGGCACCGAGGGCGAGCAGGGCGCTGCCCGCGGCCATCGGGGCCCGGTGGCCGACACGGTCGATGACACGGCCGACGAGCGGACCAGTGAGCACGAAAGCGATGGTGAGCGGCAGGAACCGCAACCCGGCGCCGATCGCGGTGTCGCCTTGAGCCTGCTGGAAGAACAGAGTGAAGATGAACAGCAGGCCGATGGTGACAAACCCCATCACAAGCCCGGCGGCGTTCGCGGCTGTGTACCCGGGCCGACGGAAGTAGCCCAGTGGCAGCATGGGGTGCATGCGGCGGTGCTCGACGACGAAGACGGCCAGCATGAGGATGCCAGCGGCGAGCAGCCCAAGCGGCAGGACACTGGTGAAGCCGTAGTGTCCCCCTTCGATGGCGCCGGCGGCCAGCAGCGCGAGGGCCGCTGCGCCAGTCAGCTGTCCCGGAGCGTCCATCCCGCCGGGGCTGGGTCTGGCGGCCGCGGCCTCAGGTGCGGCGAGGAAGGTCAGGACCGCGACCATCACGGTAACGGGCAGGTTGATCAGGAACACCGCCCGCCAGCCGAACGCGGCGATCAGCCCGCCGCCCAGGACCGGGCCGACGACCAGTGCGCTGCCCGCCGCGCCGGCCCAGATCCCCACCGCCTGGGCCCGCTGGCGGGGCTCGGTGAACGTGTGCGTCAAGATCGCCAGGGTGGCTGGCAGCTCGATCGCCGCGCCGATGCCCTGCAGGATCCGGGACGCGACCAGCCAGCCCGCCCCCGGCGCGGCCGCGCACAGCCCCGAGCCGACGCCGAAGATCACCAGCCCGGTCAGGTAGGTTCGCTTGTGCCCGGCGCGATCGCCGACCCGGCCGCCGAGCAACAGCAGGCTGGCCACCGCCAGGTTGTAGGCGTCGACGATCCACTGCAGCCCCGAGGTCGGTGCTCCCAGGTCACGGCCAATGCCGGGCAGCGCCACATTCACTACTGTCAGGTCCAGCTGGATCAGGAACTGCCCCAGGCACACCGCCACCAGCACCGGCGCCTGGCGGGACACACTGGGATTGCGCCGGGTAGCGCCTTTCGGCGCATCGGACGCCGTGGTGGTCGTTCTCCTCGTCTTCGCAGGCATGCCTTCAGTGTTGGGCCGGATCGCTTCGGCGGGAGCCGAAGCATTCGCGAGGTAGCGTCGATCAGGTGAGCGGTGATGCCGACATCTCAGTTCCGGCGGCCCTGCTAGGTGATCCGGCCCGGGCCCGGGTGCTGCTGGCGCTGGCCGCCGAGGCCGGAGTGGCTGCTTCCACCACCTCAGAGCACCTGGGCAAACTCCTGCACGCGGGCATGATCGCTGTCGAGCGGCATGGCCGGCATCGGTACTACCGCATTACTGACGCCCGGTGATCCGCGCTGTGGAGGCGCTTGCCGAGATCGCGCCCGTCACCCCGGTCCGCTCACTGCGCCAGGGCACCCGCGCCCATGCGCTCCGCCGTTCACGGCTGTGCTATGACCACCTCGCCGGGCGGCTCGGCGTCGAGCTCATGCATGCCCTTATAGGCGCTGGCGCGCTCGACGGCGGCGACGGCGTCTATCATCCGACCGACGCCCTTACTGACCGGCTATCAGCCCCCGGCCACGATGTCGACTACCGTCTCACCAACCACGGCACAGCACTGCTCACCGAGTTCGGCATCGACCTGGACGCGCTCTACCAGCGGCGGCGTCCGCTGATCCGCTACTGCCTGGACTGGACTGAGCAGGCCCATCACCTCGCCGGTGCCCTCGGCTCCGGTATAGCCACCCGGCTGTTCGACCTGGACTGGATCCGCCGCACCCGAACCAGCCGTGCCGTGCAGCTCACCAGCGCAGGACGCACCGGGCTCGCCGCGACCTTCGGCCTGCACCTCGACGACCCCGGCCACCCGGATGGTTGACGCGCTGGGGCAGGAAAGACTCCAACGCGCAGACAATTGGTCCATGACAGCTCGCCGCGACCTCGACATCATCCAGCTAATGCACCCGGGCGACGCCGATCCAGCGGTGAGGCAGGAGCTGACCGCATGCTGGATCGCGGTCACGAACGCCGGCGGCGCAGCAGGATTCCCGTTCCCCCCGGTCAACGCCGACAACGTCGCACCGGCAGTCGATGCCCTCGCCGCCCGCCTCGACCCGCAGCGGGACCGGATACTGCTCGCCCGTATCAACGGCGCCCTCACGGGATGGGTGGCCCTGAGCCGCGATCCCAGCCCCCTCATCGCCCACTGGGGGACCGTCAATCACTTGCAGACCCAGCCCGCACATCGCAACCAGGGCATCGGATCGGCCCTGATGCACCGGCTACGGGAAGTCGCCCGCGACGAGATCGGCCTCGAGCAACTCCACCTCGCGGCCCGCGGCGGAACAGGACTCGAAGACTTCTACGCGCGGCTCGGCTGGCAGGTAACAGGCCGCTGGCCCGGCAAGCTCCGGCTCGCCCCCGACGACACCCGGGATGAGATCCTGATGATCCTCACGCCGCTGTAAGCACAGCGGATTTCCCGCTCCCTGTCTGGTGGGTGCAGCACGTCCGACCGCTCCCTGTCGTAAGAGAAGCCCGTTAGCACTGTCGCCGGCCGACGGCCGATCATGGAGACGTGCGGATTCTGGTCACGGGGCATCGCGGTCATGTCGGCGCCCCCGTAGCCGCCCACCTGAAGCGCCTCGGCCACGAGGTCGGCGGCTTTGACCGCTCTGCCGGCGATGATCTGCTAGACGCCGCCGCGATCAGGCGTGCGGCGGCGGGCTGCGCCGCCATCGTGCACCTGGGGGCGCTGGCGCACGACACCGCTGGCAGCCCGGAAGACATCATGGCCGTCAACGTCCTCGGGACCTGGCATGTGCTGCTGGCGGCCGAGGCCGTCCGCGCAGGGCGGGTGGTGCACTTCTCCAGCGCGCAGGTGTTCGGGACCGCCGAAGGTGAGCGGCTTCCCGACTACTTCCCGGTCGATGACGCGCACCCGCGCCGGGCCATGCGCCCCTATGGTCTGTCCAAGTGCCTGGCGGAGGACCTGTGCGCTGGCTTTACCGCCCGGAACGGCATCCCCACGGTGTCGCTGCGTCCGGTATGGGTCTGGGATCCAGGCATGTATCCGCGGATCGAGGCGCAGTGGCGGGCCGATCCTGGTTCAGAGTGGGCGCCGTTCTGGGAGTTCGGCGCTTTCGTCGACGTCCGCGATGTCGCCACGGCCGTGCAGCAGGCGCTGACCGTGCCTCTGGCCGGGCATCACCGCATGCTGCTATGCGCTGCCGACATCGCGGCCACCCGGCCCAGCCTGGACATGGCCGCGCGACTCGCTCCCTCCGTGCCCGTCCGCGATCCCGTCCCCTTCCAGCACGAGCCCTGGCGCGCCCTCGTTGACTGTTCCACCGCAGCGCGCCTACTCGGCTGGCAGCCGCGGTACACATGGTCCGACCGTGGCTCAGGACGTCAGGAACGCTGACTACAAGAAGGCCAGGCGGAAGGCAGCCGGATTATGACGCATCATTGGATCAAGCTGGAACTCGACGTCAGGACCTTCGACGCGACGCACTTCACGGGATATGTCGAGCGTTGCCGGACCGCGGGCATCCGCCTGACCACGCTGGCCGAATTGGGGGACACGTCCAGTCACCGGCGGACGCTCTACGAGCTCAACAAGGAGTGTTCCGCTGACATCCCCGACCGCGGCGAGTTCTACACATTCGAGGAGTATCTCGAGTCCCGGATCGACGTCCCCTCCTTGCGCGGCCGCGGCATCTCCGTGGCGATGAAGACGGTCGGCATCGAGTTCGCTTGTCTATGCGGCGTGGACAAGATCCGGACCGCTCACCATCCGGCGAACACCGCCGCCATCGAGATGAACCGGCGACTCGGATACGTCGATGCCGAGTGGGACTGACCCGAGCGGGCGGCCCAGGCCAATTTGTTACGGGACCCGGCTTCTCGTGGCCGGATCTCAAGTAAGCCTCGTCGAATCCGCTCCGTTGTGCGCTGGCGATTGATCGAGTACGGCCTTGAAAGCGGGGGCATTTCGCCGGGACTGATGAGTCCGAGCCTGCGGGTGGTCCGGGTGAGTGCGACGTACAGGTCTGCCCGCCCGCGCGGCGATGCCTGTTCGATCCCGGCGGGGTCGACGATGACTACCGAGTCGAACTCGAGTCCTTTGGCCTGCTCGGGGGTCAGGACTGCTACTGGGGCGTCGAGGTCCGGGCCGGGGGCGAGGTTGAGTATCGCCGCGGTCTCGGCGACACGGGCTGACGGTGCGATCACGGCCACGCGCCCGGTGCCGATCAGGTCTGTCTCACGCCGTACTAGTTCAGCGAGGTCCTCACCACTGGCGTACCACGAACTCTCGCTGGAGTCGCGCACGGACAGCGGCGGGTCGGCGGCCGGTGGCAGGAGTGCGGCTGCCAGCTTCATGACGGGCGTAGGGGTGCGGTAGTTCACGGTCAGCCGCGCAGTGCGCCAGCGTCCGGCGGCGACCGGGTCAAGTACTTGCGCCCACGAGTCGGCGCCACCAGGCGTGCTGGTCTGCGCCAGGTCGCCGACAACGGTCATGGAGCGGGCTGGGCAGCGGCGCAGCACCATCCGCCAGGCCATCGCGGACAGCTCCTGAGCTTCGTCGACGATCACGT
>Ga0187812_1000967_pt1 | contig 9947 bp, 8 predicted proteins | sample NC_S_2_FD_130582 | JGI IMG/M metagenome (GOLD analysis project Ga0187812, IMG submission 130582) | Wetland sediment microbial communities from Neuse River Estuary, North Carolina, USA - ASW-S_2 | ecosystem: Environmental > Aquatic > Freshwater > Wetlands > Sediment | place: USA: North Carolina... | reverse complement strand
GGTTGAGCGGGGCAACGGGGCGCGTGACGGGGCCGCATCTGCACTGGGCCGTGCGCTGGCGGAATGCGTACATCGATCCGGCAAAGCTGCTGCGGATGAATTTAAAGACGGTGCGCTAGTTGCTGATCATATCAGTGCTTTCTTGCTCGAGGCGCGTGAAGAATACCCCTGATGTCGTTATCTGATGGAAATGCCCCGTTCTCAACCAGTATTCTTATGACCGCATTTATTTCCCTCCGGCCGGCAGCGTCGATGTTGCGTAGTTTAGCTCCGATCTCATCGCGAATCTTTCCTTCATCGGTCCATCCCTGACCTGGCCGACGATGCTTCGTGAGTCCAAGTCCTTTGAGCATTTCTCTTGGTGTCTTCATTTTGGGCGCTTCAGGGTAGATTGGCCCTAAGTATGATCCGGATAGCCTCTTTGGCGCCTTCCTGATGCCCGCATGAAAGAGGACCAGTTGACCGATCGGCGTTCCCGGGTACAGTATGATCGCCGTATTGGAGACATTTGCGATTTCCAGAGTCAGGCATCCTCGGTAGGACGGGTGTATCCACGGCGCTGTCTCAATCGTGATGAATGTGCGCGCGATTGACGACTTCGTGAGTATCTCTCCTGAAATGTCGTACGGGAGCTTAACAAATTCGAGCGTCGCACCAAGAACTGTTTGATGTGCCGGCAGCACAAAATAGCTTCCCAATGGGGCATTCAGATGTAGATATGCCTGTGTTTCGCGTTCCTGGCTGGCCAAATCTACGAATGGCTCCGGCGGTACTTGCGGCATCAAGAAATGCGTCCCAAGTCGAAGGTCAACTGAGTCCTGGTCGAAACCCTCAAGATCGAGTAGAGGTGTGATCACAAGGCTTTGCTCGTCATCTATCGCATGCCTGAGTCTTTTCGCAATCTCACCTTTTGAAAGCACAGCAAATGGGATCGAAGACTCGGTTTTCGCCTTTGCACTCTCCTGGGCGACAGGCGGGAAGTTTGGGTGGCCGCCAAGCAAAACTACATCCTCAATCGCTTTTGCTGCCCACATTTCCAGCTTGCTCGACCACTTCGAGCGATCTTCAACACGCTTGTCGTTTGCCTTTTCAACCCGTGAGATTATGCGAGATAAGGACCCGATGTAGAAATGGTAGGACGCGTTTAGAATGGCGATTGGGTCTGGGACAACAGGCTCCTCAGTCAGGTCCGGCATCAGGGTGGAGGGCACGACGCCATTTTCGAGGTATTTTTCAATAAGTTCACCCTGATTTTCCCACTGGGTTGCACCGCTGGGAATCTTCCCTGTGGCTCTGTTGAGCTCCTCGATTATGTTTGGAACGATTTCTTTAAAGATAGCTCCCACATCTGTCGGAGTTGCCGGAGCAAAGTCCTTTGGGTATATGAAGTCGCGATCCTTAATGCCGTCGGCGGCCCGAAGGGCGGCGACATATTGCGAATCGCCAGCCTCTCTTTGCAGCTTGTCCCACCAGCCGTCGGCTTTCAATACGGACACTTGCAAGCGTAGCCTAAATAGATCGGGGGGATGGATACTGTTCGAATCGAAGAATCGTTGGGTGCCGGCCCGCGATCTATCGCAAACTCCATCCTCGTCGAGGGCGGTTGCGACGTCGTAAAGTTCGACGAAGGCTAATGAAAAGCAGAAACCGATAAGCCGGACGGCAAAGACATCGCAGAATAGCTCCTCCACCCAGCAGGTCATCGCGTCCGCAAGCATTCCTCTTTTCTTGTCCAGCTTTGCGCCATACCGCGTTAAGAGTAGAGCGTCTATGTCAGAGCGGAACTTCTGGGCAAGTCGGAGATCACCGAAGACGTAATGACCCATTTCGTGGGGGATAAGGCAGTTGATGAAGAGAGATGACGATTGTGAGTAGGGTATCCCGATTAGCCCAAGGCGGTTCGGGAACAGAGGCCCGCCTACAAGGTTGGCGATAGGATCGGCCTTCCTCTTGAACTCCGCGAGCTTCACGTTGAAGTAATTGAGCTTTGCCGAATGGTAGAAAATAAAGTCGGTTTTTGAGAACCGAGGTATCTCCCGGAATCTTTTCCTTAAGCCTTCAAGCAGGCATATCGGAAGTCGAAGTGTGTCGGCCTCCAGCACCGGCTTAACGAACTGGTGCAGAAAGCCCCAACTGCTCCTCAGGAGTGCGATTTCGTCTCGGAGCGCAAGGTATTCGGTAGGGGATCTGCTGGATACAGAAACGGAACGCTGAACATAAGACTTGGTGGCAGCCGCAAGCTTGGAGACGTACCGGAAGAACCGTTCAGCGGACTCTGGATACGTGACCGCGCCGCTCAGATGCTCGCATTTGTCTGAGATGGACGAGACGAACCTGTGCAGCGAGGCTGCGTCCTGTCGAACCTGGTCCTGAAGACTCGACATTCCGCCTTCTGCGGCTCAGATTCCAAGGCCGGTAGGCCGGTTGAATTTCTGACGCGCCCGTCTTTCGAGGGCTGAGAAAAAGACAATTGCAAACTCAATTCCCTGTTTTCGTTGTTCGGGGTCACGCGCGCCAATGGCCAGCTCTAGCTTCTCCTCCACATTTTGGCCAGGAAATGTGCATTTGACCTCTTCGAGGGTCTGAATTTGATCGAAGCTTTCAAATGAGGACGAGGAACTGAGATGTGCGAATAGTGGTGCCCCCGGGGTGCTGAGAGCCTTCAGAGAAGCGGTAACGTCACTCACTTCCTTCCTCAGCGCCTTGTTAGCCTCCGCGCCCTTCTGAAGCGCGTATAGGGCGTTGAGGGCCATCCGTGCACCTAGGGCGAGAGAAAGTGAACTGGAATTGTCAGTCATTGTTCCCTGCATTCTTTCCCTCCCGCCAGTTTCGTAGGGACCGGATTAGCCATTCTAACTGAGCCCGGAAAGTCTTGGCGAAAATATATTTACATATTTTGCTAATTTTGTCAATATACTAACACAAAGATATGAGCCGCGACTGGAAAATTGAACTTGGCGAGAAAATCCGAGAAGCTCGGCGCGCAAAGAAGAAGAGCCAAGATGATGTATCCATTGAGCTTAGAAGAAATTTCGGGCTTAGATATTCCCGCGCTCAGATCAGCAACATAGAGAAGGGCAAATCGGCCGCTGCAGTAAATATTGTTTCGGCCATCGCTGAAATCCTAGAAACTGAATTCGTGATCGGGGGATGCAAGATTCGCAGGCACGCGGACCAGCCAAGCGGTCAGCTCACGGTCATGCCGCAGCAGTTGAGTCTGCAATTCGACACGGAGTATTCATTTGCGGCAGCGTCGATGAGGCTCACCGCAATGCCCGAAGATTCCATCGCATTCCACGCCGTGTTTACGAAGGGACGTCCTAAGCCGATCAAAACAATCGAAGCAGTTGATGAGAAGAGGGCCTCAGCGTGAATTGAGGGCAGTCAGTTTCCCACAGTCTCCGACGAAGCCTTCTGAGGAATCCACTCATCCGAAGAGGTGATTCCAGTGCGCTGCGCCTCTTCCCGCAGCGCTTTGAACGCGCGATAGACAAACCAGCCCAGATACCAGCCATCGATGTACTTATACGGCGTTTCGCCGGTGGTGTAGTGGCCGCAGGGGAGCACGCGCGGCTCGAAGTTCACCTTGTGGCGGCGGAAGGCTTTGACCACTTCGAGCGAATACTCTTTGGGGAAGGTGAGGTCGTAGTCGGCATAGACGACCTGCACCTTTTTGCCCGGACCGTTGGCTTTTGTTCCGGCAAACTCATTGAAAAAGTTCACCGGGCTGACGGCAGCCCAGAGGTCGCGGATGCGCTGCTGCGTGAGGCCCGCTTGCTCGAGAGCCTGGCGGATGTGGCGCGTGCTCTGGCCTGCCCACACCACGTCTCCGAATGCGGTGGACGCGTGGTTGAAGGCGTTGACCCTCAGCCGCGCGTCGTGGGCGCTGGCCAGGAAGCCATAGCAGGAGCCGAGGCTGGTGCCCAGCACGCCGAAGTGCTGGTAGCCCTGCTCCTCAAGCCAGTCGAGGCAGCAGCGAATGTCGACGACCGCCTGGCGGCATGCGGAGAGGGTACGGCCGATGTTGGAGCTGACCGCGTAGTCGGATCGCTCCAGCTCCGCGGGGCGGCGAATGTCATGGTAGGGCTTGGAAAGCCGCAGCGCGGAGATGCCCATGCGGTTGAAGAGCGCGCACAGCGCGTTGTGGCTGAAGCCGTCGGCGTTCCACTGTGGCAGCACCACGATGGCCTGCCTGGGCCGCGCGGGGTCTTTGTGCGCGGGAGCGGGATACCAGCGCGCGTTCACCAGGTCGTTTTCGGGATACGGGGTGCGCTCCGGCGAGGTGAAGCGCAGAAACTGCGCCGGCTTGAGCGTGCCGGCCTCGGCCTGGGCGCGCAGCTCGGCGTCTTTGGCCAGAGTCTCGGGCCGCACGTTAGTGGGGAAAAGCTGCGGCGCGCGCTCCTCGAGCCGGAAATCGGTGGGCCGCTCGTAGCCGAAGAATCTGCCGCTGTGGCGGATGAGAAGCTGGTTGATGCGGACCATCGCGGCTTCAGCGGCGGCGGGATCGCGCTCGATGCCCGGCGCGGGCACGGCTTCGGCGAAGCCATGTGTTTCAAGGAACGGCGCGATCCACTCGAAGCCCCACTCCAGCGGGCGCACCACGCGGTTTTCGTCGCGCGTGGTCAGGCGGGTCTCCCACCCGAACATCTTGCGCGCGTACCATTTCCTCAACATCGATCTGATTCAAGTTTAACGTGTGGGCTGTGGCTCGTGGACAGTGGCCAGCGAGCTATGAATTATGGGCTCGCTGGCGGGCACGCCTGGCGACGATGCCGGCGATGACCCAACCCAGGCTCAACAGAGTGAGGAGCGCGATGATGCCCTGCGAGATGACGCAGTAGAGGCACCAGACCTGGAGGACATATTCCTCGATGCTGGAGAGATTAAGCGCGAAACCGAGGCCGATGAGCGAGAAGATGAGCAGCCATCCGCGCCTTCCGGCCAGCGCCAGCACGCCTATCAGCAGATAGCCGGCGATGCCGATGGCCGCCACCGGAATGTGCTCGATCTCCGCGTAGGTGCTGTGATTGACGATGCCGCAATCCCACCGCGAGTTGATGGAACAGGGCTCGGTGCCGTGCGAATAGTGCACCTGAAGAGCCAGCGCAGAGACTACAACGCCGGCAAGTGCTAGCAGGATGAGAAGAGGGCGCATAAGCTTCGCCCCCATTCTAGCGGACAGGTGGCGTTTGGCGCTGTGCCGGGTGCTCCGTCGACAATTTACGATGGTCGCATGACCCATCCAGGCGGCGAGCGCGTTGCATTTTTCGGAGGCAGTTTCGACCCGCCGCATCTGGGTCATCTGGCCGTGGCTCGGGCCGCGCGCGCGGCGCTGGAGCTCGATACCGTGCTCTTTGCGCCGGTAGGCGCGCAGCCGCTGAAGCCGCAAGGGTCAACCGCCGGGTTCGAGGACCGGGTGGCCATGACGCGCCTGGCCATCGCGGATGAGCCGGGCTTTGCCGTGAGCCTGGCCGACGCGCCGCAGCCCTCCGGCGCGCCTAACTACACCTTTGAGACGCTGGAAAAGCTGCGCGGCGAGCTGGGGCCGGATGCACGGCTCCTCTGCCTGATGGGGGCGGATTCGTTCTTCGGGCTGCGCCAATGGCATCGCGCGGCGGAGATTCCGTTTGTGGCGCCGCTGATCGTGGCCTCGCGCCCCGGCCAGCCGCTCGATGAGCTTAGATTGGCGCTGCCGGCCGGCCTCGCCCTGATGTCCATCCAAAACGAGAAAAAAAACGGGATCGAGGTCGATTGCTTTGGGGTCCATGACCTCGCCGGGCGGAGCGCGGCGTTCTATCTCCTGCCCGGCCTCGACGTGGAGATCAGCGCCTCGGCGATCCGCGCTGAGATCGGGCGCGCCACCGAGGCCCCCCGCCCCACGAAGAATCTGGTCCCACCCGCCGTCGCCGGCTACATCCGCAGCCACAGGCTCTACCGCTGATCCGCCACCCGTCTCAGGTTCCAGGTTTCAGACCGTCGTTCCCAGCGGGAAGCAATGGTAGCCGTTCCCTATTCCCTATTCCCTAGTCCCTGCTCTACCATGAGTCGTGGAGACCATTACCCAAGCATGACACTCACATCCGCGCACGAACAGACGCGCATCCTCGTACAAGCCGCAGCCCGGGTATGTGAAGAAAAAAAAGGCCACAACACCCGCATTCTGGAGCTGGATCCGGCCGACTCCGGCCTGTCGGATTTTTTCCTCGTCACCTCAGCCAGTAACGACCGGCAGTCGCTGGCCATCGCCGACGAGATCGAGTTGCGCCTGAAGCGCGAGTTCGGCGTGTACGCGAACTCGGTGGAGGGCCGCCGCCAGGGCCAGTGGATTCTGCTGGACTACGTGGACTTCGTGGTTCACGTGTTCCTGGAGGAGCGCCGCGCCTTCTACGACATTGAGCGGCTGCGCAAGTCTGCGCGCCCGCTTACGCCGGCCGAGTTCGACGCGGAGCTGACGGCGAAGCTGGCGGAGAAGACCCGCGCCGTGCGCAAGAAGGCTGGCGTTGCGGCGAAGAAGGCGGCGCCACGCAAAGCGGCGGCGAAGAAGAAATCCACGCCCGCAAAGCGCAAGCCAGCCAAGGCAGCCGCGAAGGCGCCGGCGAAGAAGGCCGCCGCGAAAAAGGCCCCGGCAAAGAAGTCCGGCCGGCGATAGGGATTCCAGAGTTGGCGTGGCCGCCTTATGGTTTCCCATCCTTTTCACGATAAAGCCCTGAAGAGGATGGGGCACCCGAGTTTCTGGGTAAGGCAACCCTCGAACTGCTGAAGAACACGATGGGCCTGTTCAGCATCGCGGCTGCATGCGGCCGCGGCGGCGCGTTCTACTTCTTCAGGTTTGCGGCGAGATCGCGCAGCTCGTGTGCGCGCCCTGTATTGCCCGAGGCCTGGCAGGCATCGGCCAGCACGTTATAGAGCTCTGGAGTGGGCGGCTGCAGCGTGATCTGCGTCTCCAGCATGCGCACAACATCTTTGGGATTGCCTTCTTTGTTGAGCGCAGCGGCAATCAGCATCAGCGTGCTCGGGCTGGCGGCGGTTCTGGCCAGGACCGGCTGCTGGCTAAGCGCGGCAAGCTGATCTGTCATGCCCTTCCGAGCCAGCAGAACGGCGAGCCGGTCCAGCACGCGTATGTCGCCGCCCTCGTGCAGGGCCCGCTGAAAGTCATTCAGCGCTTCCGCGTCTGCGCCCAGGGCTTCGGCGGCCATGCCGCGCTTCAGGTCGTCGAGCGCGTCTCCGCCCGGGTCCACGGGCCCGTACGCGGTCCACGTGTCCACGTACTCGGCCTGTGGGGCTACGTGCAGGTCGAGCGTCGCGAATGCGGTCTTCTGGTCGCTTTCACGCGTGGCGGTCACCGCAACCTGGTAGTTCCCCGGCATCAGCCCAGAGGTGTCGAGCGTGTGTCCGGTGAGCAGGTTCCCGGCCGCGTCGCGGTTGCCGGCATCCAGGTCTTCATCCTCGCGCGTGGCCGAATTGCTGGCGTCGGCGATGGAGCCGAATACGTAGTGCATGTGGATCTTTTCGTCGCCGGTGTCGGGGGCAGTTTTAGGATCGAGCCACAACTGGAAGACCAGCGGCAACTGGTCGCCCTGGCGGATATAGACGTTCTGCGCTCCGCGCGGCGTGAAACGGTAATGCGAGCCGCTGCACGGCAACAGATCGTGGGGATCGGGAATTCCCGCGGGCTTTGAGAAGGCCAGCAGGCCGGAAATCGCGATTCCTTGCTTTTTCGGCTCCGGCACAGTGACCATGGCCTGCTCGCGCGTCGCCACCTGGTCCACGTTGTTGGTGAGAGTCGAGGTGAGCTTGTAGATGCCGGGCTCGAGCGGCAGGCGCACCTCCGCGCCGAAGCGCTTCTTTCGCGCCACTTCCGCTGCCGCGGGGGTGAGATTCGCGGTCAGGCGGTCTTCCTGCGAATAGACCGGTTTGCCGGCCGCGGTCTGGATGTCTGTCCGCACCAGCATGTCGTAGTAACTGGAGCCGTCGGCGCGGGCGCCCACCAGGTGCGGATTGGCAAATTGCATCTGGAGCAGATAGCTGAGGGTCATGCGGCCGCGGTCGTCGCGGAAGGTGTTGTAACTCAGAGTCGTGTCGTGTTCACCCAGAAAAATGCTGGTGGTTACGCGTTCGCGCAGCCGGTTCGTATTCAGCTTCTCCTGCGTGAGGGGATTGTCGGGCAGGCCGGCGATCGTGCTCAGCATGAGGTCAGATGCCATGTCGGGGTCGTACTGTTGGAAATCGAAATCCACGGGTACACCGGGGATCAGGCACAGCGAGATGCTGGCCACCTCGTCTCCGAGCGATTCACGCAGCTCGGCGAAGCTGCGCTTCTGGTCGTTGAGTGCTTCCAGGCCTGTGACCAGGCGTACCGGCCCGTCGGAACCGGGTGAGTAAAGCGTGTACGGCTCGCCCGCGCTGCGCTTGTAGAACATGATGTTGAAGTACGGCGGCAGCGCAGGCGACGGAGACTGGTAGAACCAGATCACCAGCGGGCGCACGTTGCGCGCCGAGGGGTAGGTCATCACCTGCTGCGGCGGGCCGAGGATGATATAGATGCGGCCCATGTCGGTGTGCCATCCGTCCTGCACCGCGGGATCGCCGTAGTGCTCGTTCACATAGGCGAGCCGCCGGTAAATCTCTTCCTTGTATGTGTTGATGGGGGAACCCGGATCGGGATTGCGGATCCGCCAGAATCCGTCGATGAAGCTATCGCGCTGGGCGTCGGTTTTGAGCGACAAAAAGACCTTCCGCTCATTGCTGTCGATGATGTAATTGACCTCTTGGTTCAGCCAGTGCCGGTAGTGAGGAGGCAGATCCTTTGACCGGTCGGCGGCATGGACATGGGGGGCGAAGCATGCCAGGACGAGAACCTGGGCCAGGACGCGAAAGAAGGTCGATTTCAAGTGAAACTACTCCCGGTGAAACGAAAAGGGGAGAGAGCGGGTGCTCTCTCCCCCTCAGCTAGATTCTAACAACTTCTAGAATTCGTACCGCAATGTTGCCCGAGCGTAGAGCGGTCCCTGGAAGGCCGTCGGGCGTCCGTAGTCAACGTTCAGGTTGGGGGTGTTGCCAACCACGGGGTAGCCGTTGGCCGGCTGTTGCGTGAACTGCACCTTGCCAAGGATGGGCTGCGAGTTGGTCACGTTGATGGCGTCGATGCCGAACTTGAGCATCTGGCTCTCGTGAATATGGAGCGCATATTCGCCCTTGAGGTCGAGCTGGATGTTGGATGGGGTACGGCCCGCCGCGCCACGTCCGCCGATCGGAACCTCGCCCTGGTTGAGGTAGGCGGGGTGATCGCCGAGCAGGCTGAGCGGAACGCCGGATTCGCCGCGGAGGCCAAGGCCGGTGGTAAGGCCCTTGAGCGCGTGCAGCAGGCTAGGGCTGTCAGCGGCGGCCGTGTAGCTGAGGAACAGGTTCGACACCAGGCGGCGGTCGGTGCTGAGGTAGCCGGGGCGGAACTGGTCGCCCAGCAGGTTCAACTGGCCGGCCGTAAAGTCGAACAGCGAGCTGATGCCAGGGTCGGACTGGCCGTTATCGTTGCGGTACGCGCCCTCGTAGTTGCCCCACAGGTTGGCGAAGCGGAAGTTCACCACTGCCAGCCAGTGATTGCTGTAGCGCTTGTCGAATTCCACTTCCATAGCCTGATACTTGCGCTCAGGATTGACGAAGCCGTCCGGTTTGCCGTCGCCCGGCCCGGCGTCCATGGTCGCCAGGTTCAGGAAGCAGGCGCCGCCGACCGGCGAGTTCTGGCCGTTGACCCAGATGCCGCCAGCCGAGAAGTAGGTGTCGTTGCTGGCCGTGCAGCCCGCCACCGGAGCAGCATAGGTCCAGCCATTCTGACCGGCATTCGGGTTTGCCGCCGCCCACTGTGCCGGCGTGTAGGTCACTTCCTGCTCGTTGACCGCGATATCGGTGCTGGCATTCGGGTTGGCGATGCCGCCGTTGTAATTGCCGCT
>Ga0187812_1000966_pt1 | contig 9950 bp, 6 predicted proteins | sample NC_S_2_FD_130582 | JGI IMG/M metagenome (GOLD analysis project Ga0187812, IMG submission 130582) | Wetland sediment microbial communities from Neuse River Estuary, North Carolina, USA - ASW-S_2 | ecosystem: Environmental > Aquatic > Freshwater > Wetlands > Sediment | place: USA: North Carolina... | reverse complement strand
GTTCGCCTACCTCTTGATCACCCACAACGTCGCCGCGGTCCGCTACGTGGCCCATCGCGTCGCGGTCCTCTACCTCGGGGAGGTGGTCGAGGTCGGAGCGGTCCGCGACCTGCTCGAGCGGCCGGTCCACCCGTACACGAAGGCGCTCCTCGCCGCCGTTCCGGTCCCGGACGTCCGCCGCCGCCGGGCGCGCTACCGTATCACTGGGGAGATCCCCACCCTCATCACGCCCCCGCCCGGGTGCCGCTTCGCCGCCCGCTGTCCGTTCGTCATCGAGCGCTGCCGGGTCGAACCTCCCCGGTTGCGCGAGGTCTCCGGCCACTCCGGACGGCTCGTCGCCTGCCATCGGGCGGAAGAGGTGGCCGACATCGCCCCCGAGACGTTCATCGGACCCGCCGTCGGAGGACCGGCCCTCCCGTCCGCCCCGGAGCGGCCGAATGAGGGGACCCGCTGAGGAGCGGTCGGCCCGCAGAGGGCCGCCCTAGACCGACTCCTCGATCTCGCCGGCCTGGGGATTCCCGGCCAGGTGCTCGGCGACCGAACCTAGGATCTCGAGGTGGCGGTCGACGTCCGCGTCGGTGTGCTGGACCGAGATCGTCCACTGCTCGTCGGGGCCGGTACCGCTCGGGATCAGGCCGCGGTTGAGCGAGTGGTAGTAGTACAGCATCGAGCGGTCCCCGTCCACGGTCAGAAAGTCCCGCCAGTTCCGCACCGGGTGGTCGGCGAAGAAGACGGTGCCCGAGACCCCATCGGCGGACACAAAGGCAGTGACGCCTGCGTCGTCGAAGACCTCGGCGTATCCCTTCGCGAGGCGGGAGTTCAGGCGCGCCGACCGCTCGAGGGCCTCGTCCGTCAGGATGTAGTCGAGCGACGCGAGGCACGCCGCGATCGACAGCGGGTTCGAGTTGTACGTGCCGGCATGCGCCACCTTGCGGGGCCCGACCTCGTCGAGAATCCCCGGTCCGGCGGCAATCGCTGAAAGCGGCACGCCGCAAGCGATCGACTTCCCGAGCGTGATGATGTCCGGGCGAACGCCCACCCGGCCGGCTCCTCCGTGCGGGTACTTCGCTCCGGTCTTGATCTCGTCCAGGATGAGGAGGGCACCGAGCTCGTCGCACAGCTCGCGGAGACCAGGGAAGAAGCCGTCCTCGGGCAGGATGAACCCCATGTTCATCGGGATCGGCTCCGCGATGATCCCGGCGAGGTCGTCCTTGTGCTCGCGGGCGATCTTCCGCGTCGCCTCCAGGTCGTTGAACGGAGCCACCAGGGTTCGCTCGGAGACCTCGGGAAGGATCCCGGGGGACGCGGGAGCGGACTTGGGATGGTCGTGCGGTCCAGCGACCTGGAGACGAGGTTTCACGCCGACCAGTAAGGTGTCGTGGGAACCGTGGTACGACCCCTCGAACTTGAGGAGGTAGCGCTTCTTGGTGTAGGCCCGTGCGAACCGGCTAGCGTGATGGGTCGCTTCGAGGCCCGTCGTGCTGAATCGGACCTTGGCCATGTGATAGCGCCGGCAGACCCGCTCGGCGGCCTCGGGGGTGCGCTCCCACTCGTACCCGTAGACGCTTCCTTCGTGGATCTGACGGGTCAGTGCTTCCACGAGCTTCGGATGGGCATGTCCGCTCTGCAACGAGCCGAACCCCATGTTGAAGTCGAGGTACTCGTTCCCGTCCGCGTCCCAGAGATTGACGCCCTTGGCGCGGCTGACGAAGAACGGGTACGGGTCGAGGAAACGGTAGTTGGAGTGGACCCCCAGAGGGCTCCACTGGCACGCCTTCTCCCAGAGTTCGCGGGAGCGAGGGGTCCGGCGCTCGTACTCGGCGAAGGCCGACTCGAATCGCGGGTCCACCGTCCCCTCCAGATCCGGACCCCGCGAACGCCGGGTCCAACGCGCTTCGGAGCGTCCCGGCCTACAAAAGGCCTCCCGGCACGAGCCCCGGACCCCTGTGGCCTCGGGTCCCCGCCACGGTCAAGACCCCCGGCGCCTCGGGACGCTCGAGGGAGCGGTGTCCGAAGCGACCGACCTCCAGAACTTCGTGGATGGGGCTTGGGTCCGACCCGTGGCCACCGCACGGCTTGACGTGCCGGACCCGTCCGACGGCTCGCTCCTCGCCCGGGTCCCCCGCTCCGGTGCGGCCGATGTCGACGCGGCGGTCCAGGCCGCCCGGAAGGCCTTCCCATCGTGGAGGGACGTGCCCGTTCCCGAGCGGGCACGCCGGGTCCTCGCCCTACGGAACCTGCTTGTCGAGCACGCCGAGGCGCTCGCCCGATCGGTGGTGCGGGAGAACGGGAAGACGATCGACGAGGCACGGGGCTCGGTCCGACGGGGGATCGAGGCCACCGAGTTCGCGGCGTCCGCGCCGACCACAATGCAAGGCTACTTCCTCGAGGACGTAGCGATCGGCATCGACACGACGCTGGTCCGTCAACCCCTCGGGGTCGTCGCGGGGATCACCCCGTTCAACTTCCCGGTTATGATCCCGCTCTGGATGGGCCCGCTCGCGCTCGTCTGCGGGAACTCGTTCATCCTCAAGCCCTCCGAGCGGGTACCACTCTCGGCCGCCTACCTCGCGCGGCTGGTGGCCGAAGCCGGATTCCCCGCCGGCACCTTCAATCTCATCCACGGAGACGCCGACGCGGTGAACGCGCTCCTGACCCACCCCGGGGTCGACGCGATCTCGTTCGTGGGGTCCGCACCGACCGCTCGGCACGTCTACACGACAGCCGCGGCCCACGGGAAGCGCGTGCAGGCGCTCGCGGGCGCGAAGAACCACTTGATCGTCATGCCCGACGCGAACCTCGAGAAGTCGGTCCCCGCGATCGTCTCGAGCGCGTTCGGCCAGTCGGGGGAACGCTGCCTCGCCGGAAGCGTGATCGTGGCCGTGGAACCCGGCGTGGACCACCTGGTCGAGCAGCTCTCCGAGGCGGTGCGGAACCTCTCGGTCGGACCCGCCGGCCACCCCGACACGGACGTCGGGCCGGTGATCCGGGCCGATCACCGAGAACGGGTCCTGCAATGGATCCGCGAGGGAGAGGCGGGAGGAGCGAAGCTCGTCGCGCGCGGACCGGACCCGTCCGGTGGCGACGGGTACTTTGTCGCTCCCGTGCTGTTCGACCACGTCCGGCCCGAGATGGCGATCGCCCAGGAGGAGATCTTCGGGCCGGTGCTCTTGATCGTCCGGGTCGGTTCGCTGGACGAGGCGCTCGAGGTGGCGAACCGCTCGCGGTTCGGGAACGCTTCTGCGATCTTCACCACGAACGGCAAATCGGCGCGTGAGTTCACGAGACGGATCGAGGCCGGAATGGTCGGAGTGAACGTCGGGGTTCCCGCACCGGCCGCATTCTTCCCCTTCGTGGGCTGGAAAGGGTCGTTCTACGGCGACCTCCACGCGACCGGTCGAGACGCGGTCGACTTCTACACGCGGAAGAAGGTCATCACGTCGCGTTGGTTCTGAGCTACTACCCGGCCGGCGCGGCCTCCGCATCGGCGAGGGCGAGGGCCCGGTCGAGCACTTCGATGCCGTGGTCGAGCTCCTCGCGGGTCACGATGAGCGGCGGAGCGATGAGGAGGTGAGAGACCCACCCCATGCAGAAGACCCCCGCTTTCATCATCGCCGCCGTCACTCGGTCGACGAGGAGCGGGCGGCCCGCCATCTTGTCGTCCTCGGTGTTGAACGGCTCGCGGGTCGAGCGATCCTTCACGAGCTCGACGGCGGCGAACAGCCCCATCCCTCGGACCTCGCCGACCGACCGGTGCCGGGCTTGGACCTCTTTCAACCGGGCGAGAAGGTACTCTCCGTCCGTGCGGGACTTTTCGAGGAGCCCGAGCCGGCGGTACTCCTCGATGGCCGCGACCGCTGGCGCCAGCGTGAGCGGATGGGCCTCGTACGTGTGGCCGTGCGGGAAGTACGTGTCCCGGAACACGTCGTGGATCGCGGAGGTCGTCGCCGTGAGCCCGAGCGGGACTTGGGCGCCCGTGATCCCCTTCGCGGTGGTGAGGATATCCGGCCGAACGTTCCACCGGTCCACCGCGAACCACTCTCCGACGCGGCCCCAGCCGCTCATCACCTCGTCCGCGATGAGCAGCACCTCGTGCTTCTTCGTGATCTCGCGGATCCGGGGCAGGTACTCCGGGACCGGAACGAGCACCCCGTTGGTTCCCACGACGGGCTCAACGATCATGGCAGCCACGTCGCCTTCGCGGGCGAGCTGGTGGTCGACGTACTCGGCACACGCGACGCCGCACTCGGGGTAGGTGAGGGCGAACGGGCATCGGTAGCAGTAGCAGTCCGGGGCGAAGACCGTCCCAGGGACCCGTTGCACCGGTTCGACCGGCCGGCGACGGAAATCTCCCGTAACGGAGATCGACGCGGCCGTCGAGCCGTGGTAGGAGCGGTGCCGGGTGAGGACCTTCGTGCGCCCGGTGACGACCCGGGCGATCTTGAGGGCGGCCTCGTTGGCCTCCGTCCCCGACGTCGAGAAGAACAGACGGTCGAGTCCTTTCGGCAGGACCTCGAGGAGGGCGAGGCTCGCCCGGGCCCGGGCCTCGGTCGCAAATCCGGGGGCGGCGTACGCGACCGACCGGGCCTGGGCGGCGATCGCCTCCGCGACATGCGCGTTCCCGTGGCCGAGGTTGGTCGCGATCAGCTGCGAAGAGAAGTCGAGGTATTCCTTGCCGGCATCGTCCCAGAACCGGGAGCCTTCGGCCCGGGTGACGACCAGGGGGTCCCAGCCCCCTTGGCGGCGCCACGTGACGTAGTTCGTCTCACGGACCACTTTCCGGATCTCGTCGCCCTCCATCGGACCGCTCCCCGGACGTGCCTACCCGACAGGTCGAAGGGTGGAGCCCCCGTCGACTTATGACGACCCCGTCCGGGCCGGCCCGGCCTCGGAGAGTCCGAAGAGCCGAACGGCGTTCCCGCCGAGGATCGCGGCCCGGTCGTGCTCGGGGAGGTCGAGGGAGGTGACGAGCCGCAGGGCCACCTTGAGGTCGAGCAGCGGCCAGTCGGAGCCGTAGAGGACCCGTTCCGCCGAGCCGATCATGAGGATGGCGCCCATGAGCCGTTGCCGGCAGAGATCGACCATCCGGTCGAACAGTGGATACGAAGGGTGCGCGAGCAGCCCCGAGGTGTCGGCGTAGACGTTCGGGTTCTTGTAGACCACTTCGGCCGCCTCGTCGATCCAAGGGTTCCCAAAGTGGCAGAGGACGATCCGAACGTCCCGGAACCGGACCGCGACCTCGTCGACCTCAACCGGGCGGGTGTACTTGACGAGGCCGAGCGGGTCCAGCGTGTCTCCGGTGTGGATCAGGACCGGGAGCTTCCTCCGATGCGCGTATTCGTAGACCGGGTCGAGCCGACGATCGTGCGGATAGTACGGATGGTATCCGGGGAAGAGCTTGATGCCGGCGAGCTCCGGGGTCGCGTCCCAGAGCGCGATCAGGTCCTCGACCGCTTCCGACCCCCGGGCGGAATCGACGGTCGAGACGAGACGAAGACGCCCACCGCTATCCGACACCACCTTCCGGGCCTCGACCAGTCCCTCCCGAGCGGTCGGCGCGTCATTGACCTGAATGAGGATGCCCCGGCCGATCCCGGCGGCGTCCATCTCGTGGAGTAGCCCCGTCACCGTGAAGTCGAGGTCGGCCCGGTATCCGGTCGACCGGATGTCGGGCCACCACCGGCTCAGGTGCAGGTGCGTATCGACTCGGAATACGGCTTCGGTCATTCCGGTTCCCCGTCGGGTGATGGGGCGTTCCGCTTAGGAGTGTCGGCCGGGCGCGTGGCGGTTCGAGAGTCGGGGTCGCGGCATACCCGACCGTTCCGGTTCCCTGGTTCGACCGACAATCGAGGCTCCCAGGAGTTTGCCGCGGTTCGGCACACGGCCGAGGATTGATATGGAAAAGAAGGCTTTCGGGCGTGGGAGGACGACCATGACCTCGAAGAACGACTGGCTGAGCTTTCCCGACGCTCCGCACATCGTCGTCCCACCGCCCGGCCCCCGCTCCCGGGAGCTGCTCTCGGAGCAGGCGCGGCTCGAGACCGACGCGATCGGCTACCCCCACTACTTCCCGATCGCTCCGAAGGTGGCTCAGGGAGCTACCATCGAGGACGCGGACGGGAATCGGTTCATCGACTGGGTCTCGGGCATTTCCGTCCTGAACTTGGGGCATCGCCACCCTCGCTTGGTGGCCGCGCTCGAAGCCCAGTCGCGCGCGATTTGGCACGCGCTCGAGTTGCCTACGGAGGCGCGCATACGGTTCTTGCGGGAGCTCGAGGACGTATTGCCTGGGCGACTTCGTGGCCATGCACGAATCTTCTTCACCGTCACCGGAGGAGATGCGGTGGAGACCGCCGTCAACCTCGCCGACCACGCCCAGGGGAAGCGCGGGACGGTCGCGTTCTCGGGTGCCTACCACGGCGTTCACGGGGGCGTCGTCAGTCTGACCAGCGGCCGGCGATACCATTCGACCTCCTCCTTCGGGGGCGGAACGGTCGTGCGGGTGCCGTATCCGGACCCGTACCGACCGGTCCTCGGCGCGGACGAGGGCGCGGCCGGAACGATCTCCTACCTCGAGCATCTCGTGAACGACCCGCATTCGGGAGTTGACTCGATCTCCTCGATTCTCGTCGAGCCCATCCTGGGCGAGGGCGGCTACGTCGTGCCCCCGGACGATTTCCTTCCGTCGCTGCGCGAGTTCTGCGACCGGCACGGGATCCTCCTCATCGCCGATGAGGTGCAGACCGGACTCGGGCGAACGGGCCGGATGTGGGCGGTCGAACACTCGAAGGTGACCCCGGACATCCTCTGCATCGCGAAGACGGTCGGAGGCGGGCTCCCGCTCTCGGTCGTCGCCTATCGCTCGGACCTGGTCAAGGAGCTCCCGAGAGGTTTCCATCTCGGAACGTACCGAGCGAACGCGCTCGCCCTTGCGGTCGGTGCCGAAACGCTTCGGGTACTGAAGGAAGGCAACCTCGTCGACCACACTCGCGTTCGCGGCGAGCGTCTCCTCGGACGGTTCCGTTCGCTCGCCGACCGGCACACCGCGATCGGTAACGTTCGCGGCAAGGGGTTCATGATCGGGGTCGAGTTCGTGCGCGACCACGCCTCCCGGCTCCCGTGGGGCGACCGCGCGAAGGCGATGCGGTCCGCGCTCCTCGCGCGCGGAGTGCTGATGCACACCGCCGGCGCGTGGGACCAGGTGCTGCGGTTCATGGCGCCGCTCATCATCGAGGACGAGCTGCTCGAGCGGGGCCTGGACGCGTTCGAGGACGCTCTCGAGAGCCTCGAGACGGCCCCCGAACGACCGGGCCCCGCGTCCCACGTACCCTCCCCCACCGAGGCCGTCGCGCGGCCGCACCTGGAGGTCCTGCCTCCCGAACACCCAATCCCCACGCCCGCCGTCCCGGCCCCGGGGCGGAACCTCAAGGACGAGAAGGCTCACTAGGGTCCGGGCGGGGCGAAGTTGACCGAGATCAACTTCACCTCGGTCATTTCCTGCATCGCGTAGCGCAGGCCCTCCCGACCGAGGCCGCTCTCCTTCACGCCCCCGAACGGGAGTGCGTCCCACCGTAGGTTGGTCGGGTCGTTCAGGTGCACTCCGCCCGCCCGGATCCGCTTCGCAAGGGCGAAACCACGGACGATGTCCCGGGTGTAGACCGCGGCCTGGAGGCCGTACGGGGTCGAGTTGGCGATCCGCACCGCGTCCTCGACGTCGTGGAACCGGAGCACCGGCGCGATCGGTCCAAAGGGCTCCTCGCGCGCGACCCGAGCGTCCTCGGGGACCCCGTCGAGGACCGTCGGGTTGTAGAAGTGGCCCTCGGACGCCGAGGCGGGGCGGTCCCCGCCGGTCAGGACCTTCGCCGACCGCGACCGCGCGTCGTCGATGAGGAGTTCCATGCGTTCGACCGCCTCCGCGTCGATCAGCGGCCCGACCTCGGTCGTCTCCTCGAGCGCGGGCCCGACCCGAAGCGTCCGGGCCTTCGCGGCGAGCGCCCGGGCGAACTTCTCGGCCACCGAGTCCTGGACGAGGATCCGTTTCGAGGCCGTGCAGACCTGCCCCGAGTATCCGAACGCCCCGCGGACCGCGGCCGGGACCGCGACCTCGAGGGCGGCGTCATCCAGGACGATGAACGGGTCCATGCCTCCCATCTCGAGGATCACCCGCTTCGCGTGGCGTCCCGCCCGCTCGGCGATCCCCTTCCCGACCTCGGTCGAGCCGGTGAACGTCACGAGCCGGGTCCGCGGGTGGTCGACCAGCACGTTCCCGACGGACCCTCCCGGACCGACGACCACGTTGAGGGCGCCGGGAAGAACGCCGGCGGCCGCGAGATGTTCGGCGAGACGGAGCGCCGTGAACGGAGCGGCGCTGGTCGGCTTGGCGACCACGGGGTTGCCAGCAGCCAGCGCCGGGGCGATCTTGTGCGACAGGAGGTTCAGCGGGAAGTTGAACGGCCCGATCGCGACCACGACCCCGATCGGGTCCCGCACGCTGAACAGGAATCGGGATTCGTTGCCGGCGGGCCGCTCGTAGGCGTCGGCGGGGAAGCTCTCCCCGCCCAGATGACGGATCTCCTCGGCGGCGAGCAGGTAGACACCGACGGCCCGGTCGACCTCCACCCGGGCGTCCACGATCGGCTTCCCCACTTCCGACGCGATGAGCCGGGCCATCGTCTCCCGGTCCGAACGCAACCGCTCGGCCGCGGCCCCCAGGATGCGCGCGCGCTCGTGGCCCGGCACCTCCGCCCACCGCTCCTCGACCGCCGCGGCCGCGTCGACCGCCGCGCGGGCCTCCTCGGAGGAGGCGACCGGAGCCTCTCCGAGGGTCCGGCCGGTTGATGGGTCGACCACGCGCGCGTACGTCCCTCCCGCGGGCGGTCGCCAGGTCCCCCCGATGAAGAGGGCTCCCTTACCGCTCGCTGGGATGCCGTCGAGCACGCTCGCTCCCTGGCTACGCGGGGTCGCCGTAGACGGTGTAGTGCCAGCCCTTCCGGGCCTGCCCCGTCAGGTCGATGTAGATGTTCTTGACGACCGTGTAGTCGTTGAGCGAATCGGTCCCGAGGTCCTTCCCGAAGCCGGACTGCTTGAACCCGCCGTGCGGGGTCTCCGAGCCGAGCGGAAGGTGGTCGTTCACCCAGACGTCCCCGAACCGGAGCGCGTGCGCGGCCTTGACCGCGGTCCTCAGGTCCTTCGTCCAGACGCTACCGGCGAGACCGTAGTCGACCCCGTTCGCGATCTCGATCGCCTCGTCGAACGTCGAGAACTCGAGCACGTCGAGCACCGGTCCGAAGATCTCCCGCTGGGCGATCGTCATGTCGGGCGCTACGGAATCGAACACGGTGGGGACGACGAACGCGCCGTTCGGGAAGTGCTGGTGGTCGTCGGTCCCGCCTACCATGAGCTTCGCCCCTTCCGACCGTCCTTTCTCCACGAAGTCAAGGACCGTCTTCTGCTGCACCGGGCTCACGAGCGGTCCCAGGTCGGTCGAGCGCGACAGGGGGTCACCAACGCGGACCGTGCCGACCCGCTCCAGGAGATGCTGGACGAACTTCGGTCGCACGTTCTTGTGAACGATGAGTCGCGTTGCGGCCGTGCAGTCCTGGCCTCCGTTCACAAACCCTCCGACCATCGCTCCCTCGACCGCGGCCGCCAGGTCGGCGTCCTCGAACACCACGAACGGAGCTTTGCCACCGAGCTCGAGCTGGACCCGCTTGACCGTGCTGCTCGCGGCCTCCATGATCCGCTTGCCCGTCGCGGTGTCCCCCGTCAGCGAAACCATGTCGACCTTCGGGTTCCGCGCGATCTCATCCCCGACCTCGGCCCCGGGCCCCGTGATGATGTTCAACGCCCCCGCGGGAAGACCGGCATCCTGGAAGGCGCGGCCGAGTTCGAGCGAGCTGAGCGGCGTGTAGCTCGCCGGCTTCAGCACCACGGTGTTCCCGACGATGAGC
>Ga0187812_1000965_pt1 | contig 9951 bp, 5 predicted proteins | sample NC_S_2_FD_130582 | JGI IMG/M metagenome (GOLD analysis project Ga0187812, IMG submission 130582) | Wetland sediment microbial communities from Neuse River Estuary, North Carolina, USA - ASW-S_2 | ecosystem: Environmental > Aquatic > Freshwater > Wetlands > Sediment | place: USA: North Carolina... | reverse complement strand
CGAACGTTTTACCGATGCCCTTGCCCGGCTTTACCACCCAGCTCTGGCATCCGACCAAAGACGCAGAAGAAGCCAAACACCCCTCCGCGCTGACCCGGCTTCTGTGGATGGACACCGCAAGCCGGTCTACAGTAAGGTGCTCATCCCACGCGGACTGATCGGGCGTCTGGGGGTTGTCCTGGGCTGTCGAGCGCTCCTCTTGCTGCATGACGAGCACGGCCATCCCCTGTTTGTCACCACCCATCGCGGTGATCAGCATCTCACCGCAGGTGTTCCCGCCGACCTTTCGCACTTTGAGCAGCTTGTGGGGAACAGCCAGGTGACACGGATGATTGTCGATCGCGAGGGGATGGCCACCGAATTCCTGGCGAGGTTGCACGCCGAAGGACGCAGTGTCGTCACGATCCTGCAGACCAACCAGTATCGCGACCTCTCCTCCTTCTCCGAGGTGGGAACGTTTGTGCCGCTCGTCACGGACATCCACGGGCAGGTCATCCGCGAAGTGGCTCCAGCGCGCATGACGTTGCCCCGCGAAGACCATCCTGATGCCCCGCTGTGCCCGGCCCGGTAGCGCTCATCCGCGATCTGCGTCGACGCGTGCCAGTTCCTCCTGATCCAGAGGAAAACGAGGTTTCGCCGCGTTGGGACAGCGACTTGCCCCCTGATGAACGGACCTGGTGGCGTGAAGGATGGCAGGCCACTGCCGCTCCGGCCAAAGCAACGACGCCGAAACTTATCCCCATTGTGACCACCCAAGAGACTCCCACCATCGATGCAGTCGAGCTTGCCCAGACCTATATTCACCGCTGGCCTGCCCAAGAAAATGTCATCAAGGATTATCTTCTCCCCTTGGGATTGGATACCAACCACGGCGAAGCCTCGGTTGCGGTGGAGAATTCTGAGGTGACGAAACGACGAACACACCTGGAGCAGCGGCGAGCCCGCCTCAAGCAATGGGCACAGAGCGCAGGCAAACGCGAGGCGCAGGCCAGTCGCCGACGGGAGCGGCTCCGACAAACCTTCGCGAGCCGTAGTAAGGAATTGTACCAGGACCTGTGGGTGTATCAGCGTGCCCTGGAAGAGCAAGGGGTAGCCAATCACGTGCTGCGACGGGAGATCAAGGAACGCAAAGCCGTCGCAGATACCGAGTTGGAACAGCTGCGCGTCAAAGAATGGCGGGCGTATGAACAATGCAATGCCGAGTTTCGCAAACAAGAACGTTACTGCAAAGAGCAGCGTGAGGTGCTTCGTGCGTTAGAAGACTTGAAGGAGCAGGAACGAACCATGTACGAGCTGGATAACCGAAAAGATCAGGTGGTGGCCGTGGCGAATCTGGCGATATGGGTGCGTGATCACTATTTTCCGCCCTCCTATGCACAGGCCACCTGGAAACGTCTGCTTCCCTTTTTTCAACTTCCCGGTACGATTACGCACCACGCTCAGATGGTGCAGATCGAACTGCGTCCATTCAACGATCGTGCGCTCAATCGCGACTTGGCCGTCCTCTGTGAACGGGTTAACCAGGCATCAACTCGTCTACCAGATGGGCGTCGGCTCTCCTTTACCATCCAGTCCTCATGTTGCGTTCTTGCTACGCAGAAGGTATCTAAAATACCGTGACTCCCTGAACATCCCTCTCAACATTGGCTCGAGGTCGGTGCAGATGCGAGGACGCCACTCGGCAGTGAAGATTCACATGAACGACCGAATGCATGCGCTACTCCTTGCATCTGGCAAACTATCCAGACAGCGCATCTTACTTGACAGTGATGCTCTTAACCGTCATACTAGCAAGCGAAGAGTTTCTATCCATCATCAAGCCGTAGGTTGGCCTTTCCCGCCATGGTAGCTGTGGAGGTGCGCTCATGCCAGAAGAGAGAAAGCTCGTGACCATCCTCTTTGCCGATGTGACTGGCTCTACAGAACTGGGCGAGAGCCTCGACCCCGAAGATGTTCGCGCCTTGATGGGCCGCTACTACGCCCACGCCCAACGTGTCATTCAAGAGCACGGTGGGACCCTCGAGAAGTTCATCGGGGATGCCGTCATGGCGGTCTTTGGCCTGCCTCGAGCGCATGGCAATGACGCGGAACGAGCGCTGGCAGCTGCCCTGGCATTGCGCGAGGCTATCGCCACCGATCCGCTCCTTGGGGGGCGGTTGCTGCTCAGGATGGGCGTCAACACGGGCGAAGTCGTGGCAACGAGCGACCAGGCGTCTGGCGATTTCCTGGTGACGGGAGACGCAGTGAACGTGGCTGCCCGTTTGCAACAGGCGGCTGGTCCGGACGAGATAGTGGTAGGAGGGCGAACGGCCACAGCAGCCCAGAACGCCTTCCTCTTTGGCGAGGTGCATCTCATCGAGGTCAAGGGCAAGCGCGAGCCTCTGCGCGTGTTTCCCCTCGTCGAGATGCGAACAGCTCGGCTCGTTGGTCGGCCACCACTCATCGGTCGGCGGCAAGATCTGCTGCAACTGGATCTCTTGCGGATGCGGACGCTGGAGGAGCGACGACCACAACTCGTTTCGATTGTGGCCCCAGCAGGCACGGGCAAGACACGGCTCCTGGAGGAATTTCTTGCCCAGCTTGATGCGGCAGACGGGTTCCAGGTGGCGACAGCACGTTGCCTGCCTTACGGCCAAACGTTGACCTACTGGCCACTACGTGGTCTCCTGACTGACCTGCTGGGAGGTGAGATTGGCAAGCCACTGGTTGCTGATGCCTTTGTCCGAGGGGGGCAGGCGGCCGAAGACGCAGCACGTCTCGCCGATCTCGTGCTGGCAACCCTTGGCATCGAACGCGAAGGGGCGATAGACCGTGAGAGTATCTTCGCGGCCTGGCGGCTGCTCGTCGAGATCCTGGTACACCAAACCCCACGCATCGTCGTCTTTGAGGACTTGCACTGGGCAAGCGAGAGCTTGTTGGACCTGGTGGAGTACCTCATGCACCTCCGTATACAGGCTTCCCTGCTGATACTCGTCCTGAGTCGACCAGAGTTGCTGGATCGCCGTCCGATGTGGGGTGGAGGAAGGCGGAACTTCACCTCACTCGCCTTGGAACCGCTCTCCGATGCTCAGACAGGGGAACTGGTTGGGTGCCTGACGACGACCGACGGGGAACTGCAGGAGACCATCCGTGAGCGCATCGTGCAGCGTTCTGGCGGGAACCCTTTCTTCGCCATTGAGTTGGTACGGGGACTCACTGAGCGTGGCCTGGCGGCAGGGAACGTCACTACAAGCGAGGTGTTGCCCGATACTGTCTACGAAGCGACGCTCGCACGCCTCGACCTGCTCCCAGCACGGGAGCGTGCCATGCTGCAGGTGGCTTCCGTAGCGGGGCGTGACTTCCGTGCGGCAACGTTACACGCGGTGCTCGACACCTTGGAGCCAACCGAGCTGGAGTCAATGCTGGATGGGCTGCTCGCGCAGGACCTCATCGTTCCTGGTGAGAGTGGGACGTTCAGGTTCCGCCACATCTTGATCCGCGACGTAGCCTACGGAACGCTTTCCCGGGCGGAACGGGTGCGCTTGCATGGCAAGATCGCCGCGTGGCTCGAGACGTCTGCAGGTGATCGGTTGGATGAGTTCACAGAACTGATTGCCTACCACTATCGGGAGGCCGTCGTGCTGGCGCGCCAGTCAGCGATCCCTCTAGAGTTGCCCATCGATCCCTCCCGTGCCGTCCACTACCTCGAACGGGCGGGTCTGCTCGCCGGCCGTTCCGGTGCGTTTGCCGAGGCGCGGGCCTACCTGCAAAGTGCCATTAACCTTGCGCCAGTGGAAGAACATCTGCGACTCTATGAGCAACTCGGAGACGCTATTCCCAATAGCAACTCGGCAATTGACGCCTATCGCAAGGCACGAGAATGCTGGCTCAGAACAACGGGACAGGATCCACCGGTCGGGATGCGGTTACTCCGTAAGTTGCTCATCGAATCCCTGCGCTTGCACCCCTGGGCGACCGATACAGCGCTAAGCAAGAAGGAGGAGTTGGCCGAGCTGCTCACCGAGGCACAGCGCCTGGCAGAGGCGGTGGGCAATGAAGACGAACGCTGGCGGGTCCGCATCGCCGACCTCCTCTGGCTGTACTGGCGCGGTGATCTCACTCCAGAAGAGGTGAACGCGGGACGGGGCGTGGCTATGGCTGCAGCGGCGTATTTCGAAGCCCGAGAAAATTGGGCCGCTTTAAGCGAGGCATTGGATGCTTACACCTTTCTGTCCTGGATGGTCGACGCCTGGGACGACGCGCTGGCGGCATCAAGACGCCGACTGGGCATCCCCGAACTCCCTGCGATGGAACGCGGGGATACAGTGTACAGGATGGCTGGGACCTACTTCTGCCGCGGCAACTATGCCCGTTGTAGCCAGATTGTGCGCGAGGCATTGGAGCAGCTTCGACCAGGCGAACCGGTGGTGCATCTCCTGGAAGCGGTAGTGCGTGCTACCTATGCCCTCTACCTCAGTGGGCATTGGTCCGAGATGAGTGACTTCATGCCCACACTTGAAGAGATGTGGGAACAGGTCCAGTACGACGCGAGTAAAGCCTTTTTTTTGGCAGTAGGTGGCTATCTGTCAGGTGGCTATCTTGCTGTGCTCAGCATAGCCCTGGCACGCGAGGACCGTGCGGTCGCCGAAGCCGCGGCCTCAGTGATTGAACGAGGTTTCCCGATCAGGAACACCAACGCACGTGCGTTGCTCGTAGCCCTCTGCGAGGAGGACCCAAACAAGATTAGCTGCGATCCCTCGAGCGAGGAGCTTTGGGATCAGACCGACATCCCCACCCTCATGTTCTTGAGCGAACATGGGATACACGCCCCACAGGCACTCATCAAACGACTGCTCTCCAGGCTCTCCTGGTACTCCTGGTGGTGGAATAACGTAGTGAGTCGGTGCGTTGAAATCGCCCAGGCGTTGTTAGTCGAAGACCATGGACGGCTTGCAACGGCCATCGATGAGGCGGAAACCCACGGCCTGATCCCGCATGCAGCTCGCATGCGCATCGTGCTCGCACAGCGGACGAGTGATCAAACACAGCTCGAACGTGCCCGACCAGTGCTTGAGCGCCTCGGCGATCGTCGCTCTCTTCGTCGGTTAGAAGAGATAGCCGCAACTCTTGATGAGAGAGGCCGGTAAGAACCGGGTGAGGGGTAGCAATCAGGAGGAGATGTTTGCCGGTACTTCCGTTCTCCTTGGCTTGCCGCTGTGCTATGATCCGTGCTGTGAAGTGGATGGATGAGGTCGAAGAGGAGAAAAGACAGAAAGTCGTTCACGAGGGAAAAAGATGGACAAAGAGCAGCACCGCGCCGCGAAAGCCCGCTTGGTGGCACAGATGCAGGCGGGTAGGTCCTGGCAAGCGGCAGCAGCAACTGCTGGGATGCAGATCAGTCAGTCGACAGCCTACCGACTGCTCCAAGTCGTGCGAATACGAGGTGAGGCCGCCTTACAAGATGGACGACATGGTCATCCCAGCAAGCTGCATGGGGAGGCTCGAACCTTCCTAGAAGCATATTGTCGGGAAGCTCCTCAGACACCGAGTTCCGTACTCCAGGCACTACTTCATGAACGTTTTGCTCTCCGAGTGAGTGTCAGTCAGATCAACCGTGTTCGGGCCGCACTCGGGGTCAGCAACCACCCCAAGAGTCAGGAACAGGGGAAAAAACGGGAGTAAAAGAAGCTCCTTCACAGCAAGCAGAGTGGCAGGAAGGAGCAGGCAGCCTCTTGTTACTGGCTGCCGCTCAGCAGACAGATTTGCTTCCTCGAGTGGAGACGGCCCTCTCGCCACGCATACTGACGACAGCTCCGTCGCTGCGCCTTGCTCACAGCCAGCCTACGACCCTCCGCAGTCAGTTACTCACCCTACTCTTTCTGGAAGCAGTAGGACTGCGAAGAACCTGGGACGCGACGCGGGCTACATGGGCAATGCTCTGGCGTTACTCACCGGTCGTCCTCGCGCCTACGGGTATCGCCCGACTTCGCGATTCCTGGCGGAGTTGGCTCAAGTGGGGGCAGATGACACGCTGACAGAAGTGTTGGCAAGGTGGACCTCCGACCTCTGGAAAGCACGCCTGCGCGTAATAGGTAGTCCTATTCCTGTCTTCTACATCGATGGGCACCGCAAAGCCGTCTATGCTGATCACCTGATTCCGCGCGGGTTAGTAGGGCGGCAAGGAAAAGTGCTCGGCTGTCGCGCTCTAGTGGTGTTGCACGATCAAGAAGGCCATCCACTGTTCGTGACCACGCATCGAGGCGACCAGCATTTAACCATGGGACTACCAGCCATCATCACCCGCTACGAACTGGCCGCGGACGAGGCCTCGCCTGGAGCGAGTAGTAGTGGATCGCGAAGGCATGGCCGCTGAGTTTTTAGCAACATTGGCAAACGAAGGACGCACGGTAGTGACGGTGTTGCGAACGGATCAGTACAGCGGGTTGGAGTCGTTTCGAGAAGTGGGGGAGTTCGTTCCACTGCGTGTGGATCGGCAGGGGAAGGTTACCCGTGAGGTGGCTCTTGCTCGTTTCAGCCTCCTGTTACCTGAGCATCCTGGACAGGAACTGGACCTGCGGGTCGCGCTGATCCGCGATTTGTGCCGCCAGGTCCCCGATGACAAGCGACCAGAGGACGAGGACGGACCGCGCAAGTGGGATGAGAAACCCGATGGCACCCATGAGTACTGGCTAGACGCAAGCTGGCAAGCAACTCCCTTACCTGCGAAACCAACTGTGCCCAAGCTGATCCCCATTGTGACTACGGCAGCAGAGGCAAATGCGGTAGAACTTGCTCACACCTACATCAGACGCTGGCCTGCGCAAGAGAATGCGATCCGGGATTGGCTGATTCCCCTTGGCATCGATGTCAATCATGGCTATAGCAAAACACCCGTCATCAACTCAGAGATCGCGAGAAAGCAGGAAGCCCTCCAAAGGCGACTCGAGAACGTGCAACGCTGGGCGGATGGAGCCCGCAAGCGCATGTACAAAGCAGGTAAGCTACACAACAAACGCTCTCAACTGACCAAAGAGCGGGCAACGGAACTGTATCGTGTCCTTAATGACCATCAGATGGAATTGGAACTGCAAGACGTGGACCGCTATCTGCTGCGCAAAACCATCAGGGAGGAAAAGGCGGTGGCCGACGCCGAGATCGAGGAGTACCAGCAGCGAGAGTGGAAAGCCTACCACACCAGCAATCGCGAGTTTGCTAAGTGCGAGAAGTACTGCCGGGAGCAGCGTGAACTGCTGCGAGCTCTGGAGAATCTGGTACAACAGGGACGGGAGATGTACGAACTGGACAACCGCAAGGACCAGATCATGACCGTCTGTAAGGTAGCTCTGGCGAATCTGGGGATGTGGTGTAGGTTTCAAAGGAAGCGCGAAATGAGCAAAGATTTCAACGCAAGCGCGAAAAAAGTACACCCAGGTAGCACAAAATCTTCAACGTAAGCGCGAAAAAACCACTTCCCTATCGTCTATGAATACGAGAGTAGGCAGAAGCGTCGAGTAGAGAGAGAGGAAGAGAAATCATGGCGCTCAAACGCAAGCCACCAGCAGGCAACATCAGGCGTGTTGCACCCATAGGCAACAATCTGCGCTACGCTATCACCAGCAAAGCTGATGAAACCGTCCAATGCGAATCTTTTCAGGAACGCAAGTTGACCTTGCTGTTTGACCGTGACTCCACCATACAAGAGTACAGAAGCCAACCGATACAGTTTACGTTCACTGATACTCAGAACAAAACGCATACCTATGTACCAGACTTCATGGTCTGGAAAACCACTGGCGAGGTAGAAATTCATGAGGTGACGCTTACCTCGCGGCAGGAGAAGGTGAGCATACAGGAGCGAGAGAAAGCAGCACGCGAGATTTGCCAAAGGGAGGGCTGGAGCTATGTCATCCATACGGAGGAAACGCTTCCGCAGGCGACGGAAGAAGCTAATTTGCTTGCCCTGTACCGGTATCGACCCAGCGTCTACGCCAATCCAGCCGTTACTGCTGCGGTACGAGCGCATCTTGGTCAAGGTGAGTCGAGAGGAATCTGCCTCCTGATTGCAGAGATTACCCAGGCACTTTCTCTCCCCCAACCGACGGTCATCTCAGCACTTTGCCACCTCCTCTGGCATCGCGTAATCGACACTGATCTCACCTCTCGCCTGCTTTTTGGGAATGCAGCATTAGCGCCGTATGTTCAGGTACGGCTAGTCGAGAAGGAGCGGCACGCATGAAACGCACACGCCACCCTCCAGCGCCAAATACCCTCCAGCCAGGCCACTACATTTTCTGGCAACACCGCACGTACCAGGTGATCGCTCTCGATCCCGACAACGCCTTGCTCCTGCATGTCCAATCCGAAGCCTCGGGACCCTTGACCACCCTGAGCCTCCTCGAGCTCCTCGCCATTCCCAGAACGAGCCCATCGGCACCACTCTTTGCACCCACACTGGAGGTACTGCACCAGCAGATAGAAGAGCGATACGGCCTCATGCTTGGAACCACCACCCACGATTTGCCGGACAGCTATGTCATCAAGGCACGCATCGTTACCAGTGTGGTCGAAACGGTGAGAAAACTCGTCGAGTCGGATGAACGACGGGCAAAAGTACGCGGGGAAACCATTTCACACTACCAGGCGATCTGTCGAGCGCTCTTGACCGTGAACAAAACCAGCATCCACATGGAGTTACGAGGAACAAGTCGGGAGATCAAACTCCACGCAGGTCCCACCAGCTACTACAAATATGAGCGCCTCTACGAGACCTATCATGGCGATGAGGCACAAATCGCGGCTTCCTTTCGCCGTTCGACCTTTCGCCTTCCACACATGAGTCCTGCACAGTTTCATTTCGTCGATACGTGTTTGCTGCTCTATTACGGCAACATGCGTAGCACCAAAACACGGGTCCATCAGCTTGCAGAGGAGATCCTTGAGAAACGAACTAAGGGGTATTGGGTGAACCCAGAGCGGTGCGGGGAGACCATTCCAGAGAACCTGGTGACAGAGTTGCTTGACCTCAAAATTCCCATGCAAGCCATTCTGGACAATCCAGAAAAAAAGCCTCTCTTAACACAGATCGAGATGCCTTCCACAGGATGGTTTTCGGGATACACCAGGTACATCGAGGCTCAACCCGATCAAGGTGAGCAGATTATCGCGGCACGTCTTGGAAAAGGATTATGGGAGCAATACCACCTTGTGTTCGACACCTTTGTTCACCGGGCGCAGTTCCCCCTCCAGTACGTCTTTGCCGATCATTGGCTTCTTGATGCCTGGATCGTTGATGAAGAGACGCGGCAAAAGCCATCGCGGTTGTGGCTGACGCTCCTCATTGATGCCTATTCACGCAGTATCTTAGGGATGGCGCTGCTCTACGAAGATCCCTGCATTGAGTCCATCCAGCAGGCCCTCAAACATGCGATCTGGGAAAAAACCTCACATCTCGACTTCGGAATCGAGCAGGAGTGGGCGTGTTACGGCATCCCACTGCAACTGTTTCTGGACAATGCCTGGGCACATCATTCTCACAGTCTGGAGAACTTGGCCCGCGTCCTCTCGCGCAACGGGACCTACAACTCCATCGATCTCGTGTTTCGCCCACCCTACAAGGGACGCTACGGTGCCATCATTGAGCGGCTCTTCAAAAACTTCTCTGGACAGGTGAAGGAACTGGTGACAGGGGCCATTGCCTCCAATGATCCGAAAGACGTTCGTACAGCAGCCAAGAACGCCTGTCTGCTCTACCCAGACCTGAATCGCTTGCTCCACCAATTGATCCTCAAGTATCAGCACACCCCCCATCGGGAACTTCACGGCATGACGCCGCATCAAAAATGGAGTGAAGGTATCCAGTCTTCCGGGTTCCCATTGCCTCCACCATTCACGCCTGCAATGGATCGCCTGTTCATGCGGATGTACCCACAAACCCGCCAGGTGAGAAGTCGCGGTATCCCAGCCTTTGGCTTG
>Ga0187812_1000963_pt1 | contig 9969 bp, 7 predicted proteins | sample NC_S_2_FD_130582 | JGI IMG/M metagenome (GOLD analysis project Ga0187812, IMG submission 130582) | Wetland sediment microbial communities from Neuse River Estuary, North Carolina, USA - ASW-S_2 | ecosystem: Environmental > Aquatic > Freshwater > Wetlands > Sediment | place: USA: North Carolina... | reverse complement strand
CGTTCCCGGGGAGTGAGCGCGTCGAGGGGATCGGTGCGCCGGGTGCGGCCGAGCAGTTCGGCCACGAGCTTCGGGTCGAAAACCGTGCCGCCTTCGCTGATCCTGGTGAGCGCGCCAGTGAGCTGGTCGAGGTCGGCCACCGAGTCCTTGAGCAGGTAGCCGACCCGGCTGCTCGTGGCGGTGAACAGCTCGACCGCCTCGTCGATCTCGGTGTAGGTGGACAGCAGCAGTATCCCCACGGACGGGAACCGTTCGCGGATCTGGACGGCGGCGCGGATGCCTTCTGTCGTCTGCGTCGGGGGCATGCGGATGTCGACGACCGCCACGTCGGGCTGGTTCTCCTCGACGGCGCGCAGCAGCGACGGCGTGTTGCCGGCCTGGGCGACGACGCGGATGCCAGCGTCGGACCGCTCCAGGAGTTCGGCGAGTGCCTGCCGGATCAGCGCGGCGTCGTCGGCCAGGACCAGGCTCAGGGGCATGGCATGGTTGCCGTCAGGACCGTCGGGCCGCCGGCCGGGCTGTGCAGGTCAAGGTGGCCGCCCGCGGCCTCGGCGCGGTCACGGAGCCCTTGCAGCCCGGTGCCGTGATCGAACGTGGCTCCCCCGGCGCCGTCGTCGGTGATGGTGAGCTGGATCGTGCCTGGTGCGCGGGCCAGCGCGAGCTGGACGTGACTGGCGTTCGCGTGCTTGACGGCGTTGGCGGCCGCCTCGGCGGCGATGTAGCAGGCGGTTGTTTCGATCTCCGGTGGCAGCCGCCCGACCTGGTCCGCCGTCACATCCACCGGGATCGGCGAGCGCCGCGCGAGCGTCCGCAGGGCGGGTATGAGCCCGTGCCGCGACAGTTCCGCCGGATGGATTCCGTGGGCCAGCCGCCGCAACTCGGCTATCGCCTCGAGCAGATCGGCGTGCGACGCGCCGACGAGCCGTGCGGCGTCGGCCGGCTCGGTCTCGATGAGGCGCCGCGCGGTCTCCAGGCGCATCGCGACGGCGACGAACTGCTGCTGTGCGCCGTCGTGCAGGTCGCGTTCGATTCTCCGGCGCGCCTCATCGGCTGCCCTGGCGATCCGGGCGCGGGACGCCTCGACTTCGCCGAGCCGCATCCGGGCCGAGATGTCCCGGAAGGCCACGACCGCACCGCGGCCGCCCGCCAGGTCGACCGGCGCCGACGAGTAGGGAACCGCGACCTGCGTGCCGTCCTCGCGGACGAGGGAATCCTGGTCCAGCTGGACCGTTTCGCCGGTCTTGCTGGGGCGCAGCAGCGGGCATTCATCCGCGGGATAGAACGAGCCATCCGGGCGCAGGTAGTGGATCGTGTCGTGTGCGGGCTTGCCGAGCAACTCGGCCGCGTCGTCGTATCCGAGGATCTTCAGGGCGGCGGGGTTGAGGTACAGGAAGATGCCGCCGGAGTCGCAGACATACAGGGCGTCCGCGGCCGCCGCGACGGCCCGGAAGACCGTCTCCGCGGTGGCGGGCAGTCCGGCTCTGGCGATCACCGGTCCATTGTTATCCGCGCGCGATACGCGGCACCAGCCGGATAGACCTGCCAGCCCTACCCCCATTAGACCGGTAGCCCCAGCGACGCGGGCCCCTCACCGCACGCATCGTAGAGCACGCGCATAGGAACGACCGGGCGCGGGCACGGTCAGCCACGGGACCCCGGGCGACAAGCCCGGGGCCATACCCGGGTCTGTCCCGGGGCCAGCGCCGGCCGATCGACGCGAGAGTAGCCCCATAGGCACTGTCCAGCCGCTATCCAGCAAAGACCCAGGAAAAGTAGGGGGAACATCCATGTCTCATCACCTCGACACGCCGCTGGCTGCCCAGACCGGCCAGCTGTACATCGACGACCTGTACGTGTTCCCCGGCGAGGGCAGCACGGTGTTCGTCATGGACGTCAACTCCAATGTCAACGGGCTGCACTCCGAGCCGGGCTTCCACCCCGAAGCGCGCTACGAGTTCAAGGTGCACTTCGACGGGGCCGACTTCGAGACGCTGACCTACCGGGTGTCCTTCGGCGAGGCCGACTCCGGCGGGCAGCAGGCCCTTCAGTTGCACGTCCTGACCGGCGACGAGGCACGAAGCGACTCCGCGGCCGGCGAACTCCTCCTCGAAGGCCGGACCGGCGAGATCGCCAGCGCGCCCGGCACCCGGATCTGGGCCGGGCGGATCGCAGACTCGTTCTACATCGACCTGTCGCTGCTGGCCATCATCAACGGGGCGGTGGCCCAGGGCACCGCGCCGGACCTGTCCGGCTGGCAGGCCGGCAGCGCGCAGAATAGCTTCGCCAACACGAGCGTCGAGTCGATCGTGCTGGAGATCCCCCACGACCACCCGCAGCTGCGGCCCGGCGCCCGCACCGGCGTGTGGTGCGCGACCAAGCTGGCCACCGACGCCGGCGGCTGGCGGCAGATCAACCGGGCCGGGCACCCGATGATGTGGCCGATCTTCTGGCCGAACGACACCGACTTCACCAACCCCGCCAACACCCGGCACCCGTCCGAAGACGTCGACGGCGCGGCCAAGTACATCGGCGAGCAGATCACCGCCGTGGTGCGGGCCACCGGGACCTCCGGCGACCCCGAAGGCTACGGGCGGGCCGTCGCCGCCCAACTGTTCCCCGACGTGCTGCCCTACGTGGTCGGCACCCCCGCGTCCTACGGCTTCGCCGGCTTCAACGGCCGGACCCAGGCCGACAACGCGCCCGAGGCGATGCTGTCCCTGGTCACCAACATGGCCGTGCCGTCAGGGCTCAGGCCCTCCATAGCCGAGCAGCTGCGGGTCAGCAGCTTCCCCTACGTCGTCCCGGCTTAAGAGGCCCGCCCAACAGGAAGGAAAGGCAATGCCATACATCCCCGTCGGGAAAGAGAACTCCGCTCCGATCGAGATTTACTACGAAGACCACGGCGAGGGGCGCCCGGTGGTGCTCATCCACGGGTTCCCGCTGAACGGCCGGGCCTGGGAGCGGGAGGAGCGCGCGCTGATCGCCGCCGGGCACCGGGTCATCACCTACGACAGGCGCGGCTTCGGCAACTCCGGCCGGCCCAGCACCGGATACGACTACGACACCTTCGCCGCCGACCTGGACAAGCTCGTGACCGCCCTGGACCTGCGCGACTTCGACATCGCCGGCCACTCGATGGGCGGTGGCGAGATCGCTCGCTACCTGGGCGCCTACGGGTCTGAACGAGTCCGCCGGGCCGCCATCATCTCCGGAATTCCGCCCTATCTGCTCAAGACGGACCAAACCCCGCAAGCCGTCCCGCAAGAGGTCTTCGACCAGATCGCCGGGGCCTTGACCGCCGACCGGTTCGCCTACTTCACTGAGTGGAACAAGAACTTTTTCAACCTCGACGAGACGCTCGGCAACCGAATCAGCGAGGAGGTAGTCCGGGACGCCTGGAACACCGCGGTCAGCGCCTCCCCCGCGGGAACGATCGCGTGCGTGGCGACCTGGCACACCGATTTCCGCGAAGACCTACCCAAAATCGACATCCCCGTGCTGGTCATGCACGGCACCGCAGACCGCATCCTGCCCATCGAGGCCTGCGGGGCGCGTACCCACGAGCTCATCAAGGGCAGCGAGTACGTCCCCGTCGAGGGCGCCGGCCACGGCCTGTGCTGGACCCACGCCGAGGAGGTCAACGAACACCTCGTCCCGTTCCTCGGCTGACCCGCCTACGAAACGAGCAGAACCCGGCAACGCAGCAAAGGGAGTCCACAATGGCAAGCGAACGACCATTTGACACGCTCGGTGGCGAGGATCCCGGTCCGGAAGACGAACTCGGCGGTCCGTACCCGAACACCGCGGACACGCTGGGCGGCCCGGATCCCGGTCCGGAAGACGAACTCGGCGGTCCGTACCCGGACACCGCGGACACGCTGGGCGGCCCGGATCCCGGCCCGGAAGACGAGCTCAGGGTCCCGAGACCAGGGGAATGACAGCACCCGCCTAGACAGGCTTCGTCATATGGCCTCTGGCCTGCCGGGTTATGCTTGAGCTCCGCGACAAGGCCGAGCCGGCTGGAGGCCGTATGCACGTTCATGCCCGGCCGTGGTGACACCGTCCGGCCGGCAGGGCCGCGACCCCGTGCTGACCAACCGGCGCGACGAACGCGCCGCGCTCGACCGCCTTCTCGACGCCGTCCGGGCGGGGCACAGCCAGGTGCTCGTGATCCGCGGCGACCCTGGCGTGGGCAAGACGGTCCTGCTGGACTACCTCGCCCGGCGCGCGTCAGGCTGCCGGGTGATGCGCGTGCTTGGCGTCCAGTCGGAAATGGAGCTGGCCTTCGCCGGCCTGCATCAGCTGTGCACGCCGATGCTGGACCGGCTCGACGGCCTGCCCGCACCCCAGCAGGAGGCGTTGCGGATCGCGCTCGGGCTCAGCGCCGGCCCGCCACCGGACCGGTTTCTCGTCGGCCTGGCCGTCCTCAGCCTGCTGGCGGAGACAGCCGGGAGTGCGCCCCTCCTCTGCCTGATCGACGACGAGCAATGGATGGACCACGCGTCGGCGCAGGCGCTCGGCTTCGCCAGCCGGCGGCTGGCGGCCGAGCGGGTCGGCCTGGTGTTCGCCGCCCGGGTCCCCGGCGCAGAACTGGCCGGGCTGCCGGAACTGGCCGTCGCCGGCCTGGGGGACGACGACGCCCGGGCGCTGCTCGAGTCGGTCCTGGCCGGGCCGCTTGACACCCGGGTACGCGACCTCATCCTGGCGGAGACGCAGGGTAACCCGCTGGCGCTCCTTGAACTGCCGCGCGGCCTGTCGCCGGCGGAGCTAGCGGGCGGATTCGGGCTGCCCGGCGCCGTGCCGCTCACCGGCCGGATCGAGGACAGCTTCGGACGGCAGATGGCGGCCCTCCCGGACCAGACCCGTCGGCTGGTACTGCTGGCGGCGGCTGACCCGTCCGGTGACCCGTCGCTGGTGTGGCGGGCGGCGGGGCGGCTGGGCATTCCCGCGACCGCCGCGACGGCGGCCGCGGAGGCGGGGCTCGTCGAGTTCGGTCCCCGCGTCCGGTTCAGGCATCCGCTGATCCGCTCGGCGGCCTACCGGTCGGCGTCGTTCCCCGGCAGGCAAGAGGCACACGCGGCGCTGGCAGCGGCCACCGACTCGCAGGCCGATCCGGACCGGCAGGCCTGGCACCGGGCGCAGGCGGCGGCCGGCCCCGATGAGGAGGTCGCCGCGGAGCTGGAGCGCTCGGCCGGCCGGGCGCAGGCCCGCGGCGGGCTGGCCGCGGCCGCGGCGTTCCTGGAACGGTCGGTCGCGCTCACCGTGGACCCGGCGCGACGCGTCGAGCGCACGCTGGCGGCGGCCCGGGCGAGCCTGCAGGCCGGCGCGTTCGGCAAGGCTCGCGAACTGCTGGCGATCGCGGAGGCCGGCCCGCTCGACGAGTTCGCCAGCGCCCGGGCGGACCTGCTCCGCGGCCAGCTCACCTTCGCCGCCGGCCTGGGGAGCGACGCGCCGCCGCTGCTGCTCAAGGCCGCCAAGCGCCTCGAGCCGTACAGCCTCGACCAGGCACGCGAGACCTACCTGAGCGCGTGGATCGCGGCGATGTTCGCCGGGTACCTGGCCGGCGCCGGTGACCTGGCCGAGGTTGCCCGCGCCGCCCGGGCGCTGCCACCGCCCGCGGATCCGCCGCGACTGGCCGATCAGCTACTGGACGGGCTGGCACGGCTGGTCGCCGACGGCGGGGCCGCCGCGGCACCGGCACTGCGCCAGGCGGCGAGCGCCTTCGCCAGCGGAGACCGGTCCGCCGAGGACGGCCTGCGGTGGGGCTGGCTCGCCCAGGCGGCCGCCATCGTCTTGTGGGACGAGGACCGCTGGCACGCGATCGCCGTCCGGCAAACCCAGCTCGCCCGCGAGGTGGGCTCACTCGACCAGCTGGCGATCGACCTGGCGTCCCAGGCCGCGACCGTCATCCGCGGTGGTGACTTCGCGGCGGCGGCCTCGCTGATCGCCGAGGCGGACGTGGTCGCGGAAGCGACCGGGGTCCGCTACCCGCCGTTCGCCGCCCTGTGGCTCACGTGCCTGTCCGGGAACGAAGCCGAAGCCGTCCCGCTGATCGAGGCCACCATCGCCGAGGGCACCGCCGGGGGCCAGGGACATGCGGTCAGCTTCGCGCACTGTCTGGCCGCGGTGTTGTACAACGGCCTCGGCCGCTACGCCGACGCGCTCGACGCGGCGGAGCTGGCCAGCAAGGATCCACTTTACGTCGCCATGTGGGCGCTGCCGGAGCTGATCGAGGCCGCGGTGCGGACCGGGAACACCGCGACCGCCGCGGGCGCGATGAAACGGCTCACGGAAACCGTCCAGGCCGGCGGCACTACCTACGGTCTCGGCGTCGAGGCGCGCTCGCGCGCGCTGCTGACCGAGGGCACGGCCGCCGACGGCCTGTACCGGGAAGCGATCGAGCGGCTGAGCCGCAGCCGGCTCCGCCCGGAACTCGCCCGCGCCCAGCTGCTGTACGGCGAGTGGCTGCGCCGCGAGAACCGGCGGGTAGACGCCCGGACCCAGCTGCGCTCCGCGTACCACATGCTGTCCGCTATGGGTGCCGGGGCGTTCGCCGAGCGGGCCCGCCGCGAGCTGGTGGCGGCCGGCGTGACGCTGCCCAGGCAGCCGCTTGAAGCCCCCATCGCGCTCACGGCGCAGGAGGCGACCGTCGCCCGCCTCGCCAGGGACGGGCAGACCAACGCCGAGATCGGCGCCCAGCTGTTCCTGTCCGCCCGCACGGTCGAATGGCATCTGGGCAACGTGTTCTCCAAGCTCGGCATTACCTCGCGCCGCGACCTGCGACGGGCGCTCGCTCACCCGGAACAGGCGTTACGCCGACGACCGCGACCTGACGAACACGCGGGGGCCGCGCGCTCTGCAACGTCCGTCAGGCCGGACGCCGTGTGCAGTGCGGTGGTAGCTGTCCAGAATTGTCCCGAACGTACCCGGCTGACTGTCTCCGCATCGCTTAGCTGTGGACACCGGCCACCCCCGGCTTCGCATCGCGCTTCACCACTTTATCGAAAACGATCTTGATGCTATCTATTGTGCTACATTCATTTAGATTGTACTATGTGTCTAGGCGCTCGGGAGGCGCGGACAGGAGAAGGGCAGGCGGTTAGCGAGGAATCTCACCGCGAGGAGGTGGTCCAGGATGTGCACTGGCAGCGACGGCGTGCCGGGCAGTGTCGCGGAGGCGCTCCGGCTGGCGAACGCCGGGCTGGACTATCTCATCGGCCTGGCGGGGACCGACCCGGATGCCGCCTCTTGTGGTGCGGTGCTGAAGTCGCTGGGCGAGGTGCAGGCGAAGTTCACCGCCGCGCACGCCGCGTTCCTGGCCCGGTTCGACGCCGCCAATGCCCAGACGCCGACGGGTACGGCACGTCCGCCGCGTGGCTGGCCGCGATGACCCGGCTGACCCCGCGCGACGCCCGGGCCGCGGTACGGCAAATGCGTCAGATCAGGGATCACGATCCTGGTCCAAGCCGCCGCGGCCGGAGCGTCGCTGGATGACCCGAGGACCATCGCCGCCGTCGCGATCGAAAGATGGCGCGCCCAGCAGCCCGATGCTGACGACGACGGATTCGACGACCGGTACGTCCAGGTCGGCGTCACCTTCGGTGGCGCGGCGTGCATCCGCGGCAACCTGACTCCCGAGTGTGCCGCCGCCGTCCGCGCGGTGCTCGAGGCACTCGGCAAGAAGGGCGGCGCCGAGGACACCCGCACTGAGCACCAGCGATACCACGACGCGCTGCAACTCGGCTGCGAACTGCTGCTGCGGGCGAAGATGGTGCCTGACAGGGCCGGTGCCTACACCCAGGTCATCGCGCACATCCCGCTGTCCCAGCTGCGCGACATGCCTGGCGCCTCGGAGCTCGAGGACGCGTGGATCAGGGCCCGGCTTGGCGAGGACGGCTACCTCACCGGCAAAGACGCGCAGGCCGCCGCCTGCGACGCCAAGACCGTCCCAGTGGTCACCGGCCGCATGGACCTCGCCGTCGTGGACCAGATGATCGAGCTGGCCCTGGCCGCCGGCGACGACGCCACCGGACCGAAGAAGCCGAAGCTGGGGCTGTCGCCCGAAGCGTGGCGCGCGCTCCAGTACGCGATGGCCCGCCTCGCCGCCGACCTAGTGTCAGGCCCGGCCGGGCTGGCCGCCTACCTGCGTACCCAGCTCCTTGAAGCACCGTGGAACAAGCCGTCGCTGCCGCTGGACGTCGGCTGGTCGGACAGCATCCCGTGGTACATCCGCAAGGCCGTCCTGCTCCGCGACCGGAAATGCGCGTAGCCGCGCTGCGATCGCCCCGCCGCCTACTGCGACGCTCACCACCTGCATCACAAGAAAGACGGCGGCGATACCTCCGTCGGCGGGTGGGTCCTGCGCTGCCAGTTCCACCACGATGTCTGTATTCACCGCTGGCGCTGGGAGCTGGTTCTGCATCCCGACGGCACCACCACCGCCCATGGCCCCCAAGGGCAAGTCATCCACAGCCACTCACCCCCCACCCTCCGCGCCGGCTGATCCCCAGCGCGTAAAAGCGCAGATCATCGACTATGTCTCTGCCGACCCCATTCTGGCTCACGCTGTCGGCGCGTTGCGCCGTCATCGCAGTGGCTGCCAGCACCGTGACGAGCAGTGCCGCCGGGAATTATGCGCCCTCGCACGCGTTAACATGAGCGGTACCCGAGAACCGGGCCGGTCGTCCGGCGACGACATTCCCGTGTCGTGGTCACGAGCCCACCCGCCGACGGCTCAGGTTCGGGTAAAAGGCCGCCGAGGCCTGCTGCGTCGATCGTCGGAGATCCGCAAGCCGACTCGGCGTTGGTAGCACCAGCCCTGTGCTCGGGACGTTTCCCGTCCCGGCCGCGGGACTGTGCGGCATGCTGCCGTGGCCACCGTGGCCCGGCATTCCAGAGGAGAAAATCTGTGGCTCCACCAGGCCAGCGCCAGACGGGCGCTCGCCATACCGCCGCGCGGAAGCAGCGTCGCGTCCACCACCGCGGCGACGCCGTCTCGGTACTCGCCCGGACCGTCCGTGAGGTGGAGGCGGCTGTCCGGCGCGGCCGCGTGACGCCTGCCGTGCGCACGAAGTTCCAGGCCGTCGCCCTGCTGCTGCGCGACGAGCGCGCCCGCGTCCGGGCGGCGGCCGGAACCGGCAGTCATCGGGCCGAGCAGCTCAAGCGCCTGGATGGCGTCGCGGCCATCCTCGCGACGACCGCCGTCCAGGACGCTGGGCTACTGGCGCTGCTCGCCGACGGCTCCGACGTCTCCGACGCTGCCCGGTCGCTCAAGCGGGAGATGCTGCGGGACCTGGGCATCGAGCCGGCGCCCGAACAGATCGCTCCGGCGGAGACCGCTACAGCGTCCCCCGGCACAGAGCGGCGGGTCGTGCCGCAGTCGGTGATCTCCCGGCAGCTGGCGAACCCCTTTCTCGCCCCCGACTTTTCTGCCGTTCCGCGGCTCACCTCCCGCCCGCGCCGCCTGGCCGGCTGGGAGCTGCTCGGCCCGCTGCTGAGTTCCTTCGAGCGTGCCGACGGCGGAGCCCCGGCGTGCATGGCGCTCCCGGCGCCGACGGCACGGTTCACCCCGGCGGCCCAGGAACTGATGCCGCATCAGGGGCAGCTGGTCGCTGCGGCCGCTGCCGGTCACCGGACGTTCCTGCTCGCCGATGAGCCGGGGCTGGGCAAGACGGCTCAGGCGCTGCTCGCCGCGGAAGCGGCGAACGCCTACCCGCTGCTCGTTGTCGTGCCGAACGTCGTCAAGACCAACTGGGCCCGTGAGGCGGCCCGCTGGACTCCCCACCGCCCGGCCACTGTGGTGCAGGGCGACGGCGAGGCTGTCGACGGCTTCGCCGATATCGTCGTGCTCAACTACGAGGTGCTCGACCGTCACACGGGCTGGCTCAGCGACTTCGGCTTCCGCGGCATGGTCGTGGACGAGGCCCACTTCATCAAGAACAAGACCTCGCAGCGCTCGCAGCACGTCCT
>Ga0187812_1000962_pt1 | contig 9969 bp, 6 predicted proteins | sample NC_S_2_FD_130582 | JGI IMG/M metagenome (GOLD analysis project Ga0187812, IMG submission 130582) | Wetland sediment microbial communities from Neuse River Estuary, North Carolina, USA - ASW-S_2 | ecosystem: Environmental > Aquatic > Freshwater > Wetlands > Sediment | place: USA: North Carolina... | reverse complement strand
CCGGCTATACGACGACCTGGTCATCGTGGAGTCGATCGTGGGGGAGCAGCAGCTCGCCGAGGCGGATGATGTTGCGCTTCTCCCGGTCATGCCGCCGTCAGCGCCGTGCAGGTGATGGCGGGGGGCACGGCCCGGCCGTCAGGGAGCAGCGCCCCGCCATCGTCGAACAGCACGACGCCGTTGCACAGCAGGCTCCACCGCTGTCCGGGATGGCTTGCCACGGCCCTGGCCGCGCTGCGGTCTGACGCCAGGGCATCCGGGCACCGCGGCCGGTGCCGGCATGCCTGCCTCCCTGCCTGGCGCGCGGGTGGTGGTTTTATCTTCTGATCTGCCACGGCTCCTCCTACCGGCGGGGAGCGCGGTGCGCGTGCTGCCGAGGCAGTAAGGCTGCGCCCTCCGCATCGGCCTGTGATGTGCACGCTACGCAGGCGCAGCCGGGCCTGGCGTCACCCGAAGGTGCCCGCCGCGGTGGAATCTTCGGCCGACGGCGGAGCACACCGATTGCCGCCCGCCAACAGCCCAGGCCAGGGGGCGGCCGCCGGAGTTCTCAGGCGGGGCTGCCGGTATCGGAATATGCCGGCGCACTCTCGCTGCCGGACGCCTCCTGGCCTCCTTCTCCGGTTTCTCGCCGGCAGCCGATGCTCCGCGGCACCTTGGTGCCGCCCCGGCCGGAGAGATTCCACCCGTGGTGAATCTTCGGCGGCAGCCGGTGGAATGGGTCCACGTCAGGCGATCAGGCCCAGCTCACGAGCCCGCGCGACGGCCTCGGTGCGGTTGGCCGCGCCGAGCTTGCCCAGGACGTGGCCGACATGCTTCTTGACGGTGTCGAGGGTGACCACGAGCTCGCGGGCGATCGCCTGATTCGACCGGCCCGCCGCCAGCATCTCCAGGACTTCGAGCTCGCGGGTGGTCAGCGGATCGATGAGGCCGGACCGGCCGGGATCATTTGCTGGCTGCCCGGGGCCGAAGGCCCGCTGGAGCCGGGCCAGGTAACCGAGCGGGACGCCGGCGGCTGCCTGGCCGGTGCGCTGGACCGCGATGAGCCGGCCGAGCAGAGAGGCCATCGGCGGGCCCTCGTCGGCGAAAACCCGCACGTAGCCCTGCGGGCAGGCGAGCGCAAGTGCCCCTGCGAGGGCCGCGACCGCACCTACTTCATCGTCGGCGGCGGCCAGCGCCAGCGCCCGCAGCGCGCCGATCTCGATGAGGCTGCCGCCCCGGTCCTGGGCGGCGGCCGCGGCGTGCAGCCGGTCCAGCAGGGCGAGCGCCTGCCCGGGCCGGTCCTGGGCGAGCAGGATCCGGGCCCGAACCAGGTGCCCGGGCTCACGTGCGTAGTCTGGCTCATTGTCCGGGCCGAGGCCGTTCTCCTGCGGGAACCGGGCCGCTGTAGCGAGGTCGCCCTGGGCCAGCAGCAGCCAGGCCCGCCGGGCCGGAACGGGGTTGAGCAGGCCCGCCGGGCCTGGCGAGGCCTGTCCGGCCTCGGTGATCGCCGCTAGCGCCCCCGCCGGATCGCCAGTGGCCTGCCGGATCCACGCCAGCGTGGCCAGGCCGCTGGCCAGCGGGGGGGTGTAGACGAACTGGCGGCACAGCGCGATGCCCTCGGTGGCGTGCCGCAGGGCGAGGTCGAGTTCGTCCCGCTGGTAGGCGATCTCGGCCAGCACCGCATAGCTCGGTCCGGCGGCCGGCAGTGGCCGGCCGGACGTGACCAGGGCGTCCAGGGCCTGCTCGCAGGTCAGGGCGGCGGCGTCCAAGTGGCCCTGGGCGCGCCGGATCAGGGCCAGCTCGTAGTAGCCCCACGCGGTTAGCGTGCCTTGGCCGGTCTCGCGCCACCCGGTGACGCTGGCTGCGAAGGCGCGTTCGGCCTCGGTGAGTCGGCCGCGCAGCCATTGGGCCACGGCCAGGAATCCGTGCGCTGCGGCGCTCAGCAGCCGTTCTCCTGGCTTGCTCTCGGCCAGGGTCTGCGTGGCGAACGCGGCCGTGGCCCCGGCGTCGCCACGGAGCTGGGCGAGATAGCCGCGGAGCAGCGTGGTCAGGGCCGGGACATTGACGAGGTGGCTGGCCGCGACGCCGCCGACTGGCTCGAATGGCTCGCCGGCCCAGTCGGGGGGCGCGCAGTCAACCGCGTCCAGGAGCGGTTCCACGACCTCGAGGTGGCCGCTGGTGGCGGCCATCAGGGCCTGCGCCAGCAGCAGCCGGGGGCGGGACCTGACCACCTCAGCGGGGAGCACCGACAGCCACCGGTGTATGGTCGCCACCTCGCCGCGGATGTTGTAGACCATGTCGAAATGCTGCTCGATGATCCGGGCCGCCCAGAGCATCTCCCCGGCGGCGGCCGTGTGCTCGATGGCCTCATCGGCCAGCTCGTGCCCGGCGTACCAGGCCGCCGCGTTGCGGTGCAGCTGGGCCGCGCGGCCGGGCTGTTCTTCCTGCAGGCGGGCGCGGAGCAGGCCGGCGAACAGGTGGTGATAGCGCCACCAGACGCGCACCTCATCCAGCGGGACCAGGAACAGACCCTCCCGTTCGGCCTGCTCGAGCAGTACCTGGCTGCCGTCCCGGCCGGTCACGGCGTCGCACAGCGGGCCGCTGAGCCGCTCCAGCACCGAGGTCTCCAGCAAGAACTCCCGCACCTGTCCGCTCTGCCGGTCGAGCACCTCCTCGGCCAGGTAGTCCAGGACGTACCGGTGGCTGCCGGTGAACGCGGCCACGAAAGCAGCGGCATCGTCTTGTCCGCGCAGTGACAGCGCGGCCAGCTGCAACCCGGCCGCCCAGCCCTCGGTCCGGGCCGCCAGCGCCACCACCGACGCATCCGGCAGGGCCGACGCCGCTTGCTGGAGCAGCTCCGCTGCCTCCGCGGGCGTGAACCGCAGCTCGGCCACGCGCATCTCGGTCAGCTGGCCGCGTGCCCGCAGCCGCGCCAGCGGCAGCGGCGGATCGCTGCGGCTGGCCAGCACCACGCATACCCCGGCCGGCCGGTGCTCGGCCAGGAATGCGACCGACTCGTGCACCTGCGGCGAGCCGATCACGTGGTAATCGTCGAGGACAACCACGGCCTCGTCCGCAGCCAGATCGTTGATCAGCGCCGTGACCAGCCCCTGGAACGAGGCCGGCGCGGGCGGGCCGAGCAGCGGGGCCAGCCGTCCGCCGGTCCCCGGGCAGGCCCGGTCCAGAGCGGCCACCGCGTGGCGCCAGAACCGGGCCGGGTCGTTGTCCCCCGCGTCCAGCGACAGCCAGGCGACCGGGTGCCCGCCGCTCCGGGCCCAATCCGCCAGTAGGACCGTCTTGCCGTACCCGGCCGGGGCGCAGGCCAGGATGAGCCCCCGCGCCAGGCCCTCATCGAGCCGCGCCATCAGCCGCCGCCGCGGCACCTGGCCAGCACGCGAGGCGGGCATGTACAGCTTGGTGGCCAGCAGGGCATCCCGCTCCGTGCCCGTCACCGGCCACTCAGCCATCGCTGACCTGCACCGCTCTGCGCCTCCGCGATCCTCCGCATCGCCGCTGGAGAAACCATCGCGAGTCGGCCTGCCGCTTCCCCGCGGTCGGCCCCGAGCCGGCCATTCCATTGCCCTGGCCGGCCTGTGTTCCCCACTTCCCCGTGGCCACCGGCCGCAAACAACCGCCGCCCGCGGCACCTTGGTGCCCGGCGTGAAAGCGCAAGATTCCACCCGGCCGGCACCTTCGGGTGACGCCACGCCCCTGTGCCGCTCCATAGTGTGCAGACCACGGAACCCCGGCGGAAGGACCTACCGATTCCTGCACTCAGCCTCGAACGCTGGCCGGCCGACCAGGCTGCACTGTACGGGCTGCTGAACCGGGTCTGCGACCTGGGCCTAGTCCTGATTTCCGTGCGCCGGGTCGACCCAGGGTGATCACGTGAGGAGGACATCCTGCCTCCAGCCATACTGCGGCAGCTCGCCGCCGCTCATATCCGCGCGCTGGTCACCGAGGTCGGCGGCGCGCGGAGCGCCCACGAGGCGTGCCGTGCCCGGCGGCACCGGTGACCAGGGTGAAGGACACGCCCGCCCCTACAGGAAGGCATGGCAATGACTACTCTCCGTACTCCCCGGTCTGCGGCTGGTCCCGGCCGCCGGTCAGGCTGGACCGCGGCCCGGGTCGCCTGCGCGGTCGCCGGCGCCCTGCTGGCCCTGTGCTCACCTGGGCTGCTGGGCGGCGGCGGCACGGCTGTGTGGGCCAGCGCGACGCAGCGGCACGGCGGTGACATTGACCTGGGCACCTGGAGCTACCGCGGCAACGGTTACGCCCTAGCGAGCGACACGGCGGACATGTTCGGCGCGACGAGCGGCTGGCCCGGGCCACGGTCGCTGCTCGGCACGACCCGGATCCATGTCACATCAGCCGACGGCGCCGACCCGGTCTTCGCCGGAATCGCCCCGGCCGACGCCGCCCGCCGCTACCTGGCCGGGGTCAGCTACGACACGGTCCGCAGCCTCACCCATCACCACGCCACCTACGCCCCACACAGCGGCGGCGCGCCCGTCGCCCCGCCCGTCCGGGCCGGGATCTGGGCCACCCGGACCGCCGGGCCCGGCACCCAGACCTTGACCTGGCCGGCCAGGCCCGGCACCTAGACCGTGGTCGCGATGAACGCCGACGGGTCACGCCCGGTGGCCGTGCGGATCAGCGTCGGCGCCGCGATGCCCGCCCTGCCCTGGATCGGCGCCGGCCTGCTGGGCGGCGGGGTCCTCGTCCTAGCCGCCGGGATCGCCCTCATCGTGGGTCCGGCCCGCCGCGCAGCGAACGCACCACGCTGAATTCCTGCCAGATCAGGAGCAACGAAATGAGCACCGACCAGCATCGCCGAGCCGACGAACGCACTGGCCCGGCTGCCCGGCAAGCGGCGGGCATCGGTGTCTTGTGCCCGCACGGGTTCACCAGCTCGCCGGTTTTCCTGGGGTATACAGCCCAGGCCCTGCGGGAGGCGGGATTCTACGTGTCGTACCCCACCTGGCCGGTCACGGCGCGACACCGGAAAACCTCGAGCGTACCGGCCGTGCGGACTAGCTGCGGTCGGCGGAACAGGCGCTGGAACATCTGCAGCCCCCGGCATTCGCAGGTGCTCGTGGTCGGGCACTCGATGATCCAACTCGCCTACGAGATGACGTTCACCGAACAGATCGAGCGCCTTACGGGGCAGCTTCACGAAACGGAGGAGCCATGAACTGCACGCGCAAGCACACTCTCGTCACCGGTGCCTCCTCAGGCATCGGCCAGGCCACCGCGCTGCGCCTGGCGGCCGCCGGGCAGCACGTCTACGCCGGGGTCCGGCGGGAAGCCGACGGTGGCCAGCTCCGCCGCGCTGCAGTCGGCGGTGAGGTCACCCCCCTGCTGCTCGACGTCACTGAGGCCAGGCAGATCGCCGAGGCGGCTGCGGTGATCGGCGGGCACGCCCCGGTCGGTCTGGACGGCCTAGTCAACAACGCCGGTTACGGCCTGGCCTGCCCGGCCGAGCTGGTGCCGCTGGACGCGTTCCGGCGGCAACTGGACGTCAACGTGACCGGCCAGCTCGCCGTCACCCAGGCCATGCTGCCGCTGCTGCGCCGGGCGGCCGGCCGGATAGTGATCATCAGCACGATCGGCGTCCGGTTCAACCCGCCGTTCGCCGGGCCGCTGGATGCGGCCAAGGCCGCCCTCACCGCCCTGGCCGACTCGCTCCGCCAGGAACTCGCGCCATGGGGCATCCGGGTCGTGCTGGTCGAGCCGGCCAGCATCAACAGCGGAGCTGCTGGCAAGGTGTCCCGCGACGCGGCCGCGGCCATGGCCGACGCCAGCCCCCAGGGCCGCGCCCTCTACCAGGCCACGTTCGCGGCCATGCTCGAGGTGATGAACCATCGCGAGGGACACGGCAGCCCACCCGACGTCGCCGCGGCCAGCATCGTCCGGGCGCTGACCGCAAGCCGCCCCCGGACGGTGTACCTGACCGGCAAGGACTCACGGCGGCTAGCGCTGCTCAGCATGCTGCCCACGCCGGTCCTGGACGCGGCCAAGCGGCGCGTGTTCGGGCTGCCCGCCCCCGGCTCCCTGGCCAGGTTGCGCCAGGCGATGTAGCGGCGGATCATGCTGCCGTGTTCGCGGCGGGTGGCGTGGTTAGTGCCGTTGAGGGTGAACTCGCACATGGCGGTGAACTGGGCTTCGATGAGCCACCTACACGCCGTTTCGCACCACAAGCGTAAAATGTCCGCAGTGGTAGCGAAGCTGACCGTCGCTGGGCGCGCTGAGCGGTAGATCGCTGGTGGCTGAGATATCTGCACCAGCCCCGGCCGGGGCCGCTGCGCCCGGGCAGGACGTTTTGCTGTCCACGAAGTTGTACGTGCCCCGCGAGCAGCCGGGGTTCATTCCCCGCTCGCGGCTGGTAGAGGCGCTGGACGAGGGGCTGACGCTCGGGCTGGTCCTGGTGTGCGCCCCGGCCGGGTGCGGTAAGACGGTCCTGCTGGCTGACTGGGCCCGGCGCGGCCGGTGGCCGGTGGCGTGGCTGTCGCTGGACGCTGCCGATAACGACCCGGCCCGGTTCTGGCGGCACGTGATTGCCGCACTGGATCGGGCGCGGCCTGGAATCGGGGAGCGGGTCGGCGCGCTGCTGGGCCCGCCCGCACCGTCCTCGTTCGAGGGTCTGGTGACCGCGCTGATCAACGAGCTGGCCGCCCAGTCTGGTCAGGACGCGGTGCTGCTGGTACTCGACGACTATCACCTGATCGCCGCCGACCAGGTGCATGCGCCGCTTGAGTTCCTGGTTGAGCACCTGCCGCCGGGCCTGCGCCTGGTGCTGGCCAGCCGGTCCGACCCGCCGCTGCCGCTGGCGCGGCTGCGGGCTCGCGGGCAGCTGGCGGAACTGCGCGGCGGCAGCCTGCGCTTCACGCAGGAGGAGGCGGCGGCGCTGCTGGGCGAAGCCGTCGGCGGCGAGCTGCCCACGGCGGCGGTGGCGGGGCTAGCGGCCCGCACCGAGGGGTGGGCAGCCGGGCTGCAGCTGGCTGCCCTCTCGTTGCGGGGGCAAGTGGATCCTGCCGGGTTCGTGGCGGCGTTCAGCGGCAGCCACCGTTACGTGCTGGACTACCTGACCGAGGAGGTGCTCGGGCGCCAGGGCGAGCAGGTGCGCACATTTCTGCTGGAAACCTCGGTGCTGGGCAAGCTGTCAGGCGGGCTATGTGATGCGGTCACCGGCCGTCCCGGCAGCCAGGCGATGCTGGAGCAGGTGGAGCGGGCGAACCTGTTCCTGGTGCCGCTGGATGAGGTGCGCGGCTGGTGGCGCTATCACCATCTGTTCGCCGACCTGCTCCGCGCCCGCCTGCGGGAGCAGCAGCCTAGCCGGGTCGCGGCGCTGCACAGCAGTGCGGCAGCCTGGTGCGAAGAGCATGGCCTGGCCGATGACGCGGTGCAGCACGCACTGGCTTCCGGGGACTCTGTCTGGGCTGCGCGGCTGATCGAGCGGCACTTCGACGAGATCTTCTACCTGCGGGGCGAGGGTGCGACGGTCCGGCGATGGCTTGCTGCTCTCCCGGCCGAGCTGGCCGGCTCCCGTCCGCGGCTGCTGCTGGCCCAGGCACTCTTGGCCCTCGCCAGCGGCCGGGTGGAGACGGCCGGACCGCCGCTCGATGCTGCCGAGCGCGCGTTCGCACAGACGCCCGATGAGCCCTTCGGATCGACTGTCGGCAGGCAGAGCTGGCTGTTGAACGTGCCCGCGACGGTCACGACCCAGCGTGCTTACCTCGCCGCGCTGCGCGGCGAGGCCGCGGAGGCGGCCGCGTTCGCGTCGCGGGCCCTGGCTGAGACCGGCGAGGACGAGTGGATGCTGGAGTCCATAGCCCGCTGGAATCTGGCCCTGGCCGAATGGCTGCACGGCCGGCTGGCCGAGGCTGAGTGTGCACTGCGGTTGACGATCTCCCGGTGGCGGGCGGTCGGCGAGCCCGGCTTGGCCGCGGTGATGCGCGATCACCTCGGCCAGGTTCAGCGCGCCCAGGGCCGCCTGGAGGCGGCGCACGGCACCTATCAGCAGACGCTGGCGATCACCGCGCCTCCCGGCGGCCCGGCCACCCCCGGTGCGGGCGCCGCGCACGTGGGCATGGCCGAGGTGGCATATCAGCGGAACGAGCTCGACTCGGCCCTGAGGCATATCACCGAAGGCGTCCCGCTGTGCCGCCAGTTCGTCTACACCCCGCCGCTGGCCAAGGGCATGGCTATCCTGGCCTGGATCCGGCAGGCCAACGGCGATCCGGCCGGGGCGCTGGAAGCCATCGGACAGGCCGAACTGGCCGCGGTGGGCCCGGACGTGACCGTTCTGCTCAACCCTGTCCCCGTACAGCGGGCGCGGCTGCTGCTGGCCCAGGGCGACCTCGCCGCAGCCGCCCGCTGGGCGCAGCAGCGCGGCCTCAGCCCCGACGACGAGCCGGGCTACCCGCGGGAGCCGGAATACCTGATGCTGGCCCGGGTCCTGCTGGCCCAAGACCGTCCCGGCCCCGCGCTCGCGCTGCTGGGGCGGCTGCACGGGGCGGCGGCCGCCCAGGGCAGGGCGGGCAGCGTCATCGAAATCCAGGCGCTGCAGGCGCTCGCGTCTGCGGCGATGGGCGATGAGGATGCCGCGGTGGGCGCCCTAGCCGCGGCCCTGGCCCTGGCTTGCCCCCAGGGCTATGTCCGGGTGTTCGCTGATGAGGGCGCGCCGATGGCCCGCGTACTGAGTCTGCTGCTCGCGGCCCAGCGGGCGGAGCAGACCGCTGCCCGCGGCGTCCCGCTCGGCTGCCTGGCCCGGCTCCTGCAGGCGTTCGGCGGCACGCGCGCCGCGCCGGGTGCCGGGCGCGAGGCCGCCGGCCTGGTGCCGGGCCTGGTCGAGCAGCTGACCGACCGGGAGCTGGACGTGCTGGCCCTGCTGGCCGCGGGCATGCCCAACCCGCGCATCGCCAGGGAACTCGTGCTTACCCTCGACACGGTCAAAAAGCACGTCAGCCACATCCTCGGCAAGCTCGGCGCGGCCAACCGCACCGAGGCCGTTACCCGGGCACGCCAGCTCGGCCTGATCCCCTAGCCCGTTTTCGGTGTGCCCGGCAGCGTGGGTGGTGTCCGGATCTTGAACCAGCCGGGACCGTTATGAGGCGAGGGATCCGGGAGCGGGCAGTCCGAAGACGCGCCGGCATGCGGCGTCGAGCAGGGGCTGGGCAGCAGGCGAGCAGGGCCAGCCGCCGGGAGTACTTGCCGGTGAGGTACACGTTGCGGGGGGAGCGGCGGTCAGCGCCCGGGTGATCGTGGCGGCGGCGACGTCGGGAGGGCTGTCGGCGTCCTCGCGGCGCTGCATCACGACGGCGAGCATCTTGCCGAACGCGTCATCGTACAGGATGCGGCCCCGGGGGGCGGCGGCCATAGCGGCGTTGCGGGTGACGTTGCCGGCGGCGCTGCTGTTGATGCTGGCTGGTTCGATGACCACGACCTTTACCCGCCATGGGGCGAGTTCCTGGCGCAGCGCGTCCGCGAGCGCGGCGGGCGTATGTTGGCGGGCGCGGAGCCGCTGCCCGGTGCGGGCCAGGCGGCGGGCGCGCTGGCAGCTCTTCCGGCCGACAGCCGGCGAGGTGCGCACGATGCTGCTGAGCCAGCGGCATCGGGAGGACAGCGGCGGGTTCATCTGGTGATGACATGCGGGCTGTCTCCGGAGTGACTCAGGCTCGCCTCAGCCTGGGCAGGCCTCAGGCCAGGGTCAGGGTCTGCGAGCAGGCCAAGCTGCACCACCTGCCGGGAAAGCACGGCGTCGAGCAGCCAGTCGGCGGCGATGCGGATCTTGTTGGCGGGAACCGCGGTCAGATGGTAGCCGCGGGTCACCGCCTTGGCGGCCAGGCCGGACAGCCGCACCCCGGCCGGGTTCGCGGCCGCCTTGACGCCGCCCAGGTCGACGGTGAATCCGAGGTCGTGGTGCCGGTACGGCCGCCGCAGGCCGTAGCCCAGTGAGGCGGCGAGGTTGGCGGCGGCCCGCCGGCCTTG
>Ga0187812_1000961_pt1 | contig 9969 bp, 10 predicted proteins | sample NC_S_2_FD_130582 | JGI IMG/M metagenome (GOLD analysis project Ga0187812, IMG submission 130582) | Wetland sediment microbial communities from Neuse River Estuary, North Carolina, USA - ASW-S_2 | ecosystem: Environmental > Aquatic > Freshwater > Wetlands > Sediment | place: USA: North Carolina... | reverse complement strand
TGTCCCCAGAGCGGCGCGAAGATGAGCTGCATCACGAACGGCAGGGCGTAGATCAGCCCGAGGCCGAGGTAGAAGTGGCTGCCTGCGCGTGCCAGGCTGAGGGGCAGGTAGCTGATGATCACGATCTGGCCGAAGGCGCGGGTGAACAGGGTGAGGGGCGCGAAGAGCCCCCGGGCCGACCGCGGCAAGGCGGCGCTCCTTTTCTGGAACGGGTGTTTCCCATTCAGCTAAGCACATCCGCCTGCCGCCGTCAGCCTGCCGAACGGTAGTGCCTGCGCAGCTGGGCGGCGATCTCCGGCCGCACGAGCTGCGGGGGCGGATCGGCACCGCGCTGCAGAAGGCTGCGCAGGGCGGTACCAGAAAGCTCCAGCCAATGCCCGCGGTGCGGGCAGGTGCGGGAGGAGACGAAGCCGTCGCAGCGCGGGCAGAAACCGACGGGCGGAAAGCCGATCGGCTGGACGCCGAGTTCGTCCGCGTACCGCTCCACCATGGCGCGCCCCTCGTCCGGGTGGTAGAGGTCCAGGACGCCCGCGGCGTCCCGTCCGACCACGACGTGGGTGGCGCCGTAGTTGCGGCGCACCAGCGCGTGGAACAGGGCCTCGCGCGGCCCGGCGTAGCGCATGGCCGCCGGGAAGACGCCCAGGAGGACGCGCTCGGGCGGGAAGAAGGCGGTGAGCGTCAGGCGGTAGCAGGCCATGCGCACGTCGGCCGGGACGTCGTCGCCCTTGGTCGGGCCGACGAGCGGATGCAGCAGGAGGCCGTCGACCTGCTCGAGGGCGAGGCGCAGCAGGTGTTCGTGCGCGCGGTGCAGGGGATTGCGCGTCTGGAAGGCGACCACTTTGCGCCAGCCGCGCTCGGCGATCAGGCGCTGCGTCTCCGCGGGAGCCCAAGGCTCCGGGAAGGCTGGGCGACCGTGGGAGAGGAGCCGGACCGGCCCGCCGAGGCAGAGCTCCGCCTCCTGCATCAGGCGCGCGACACCGGGGTGCTCGGTGCGGTCGGTGCGGAAGACCGAGAAGGCCTCCCAGGGGCGCTGGCGCCGAAAGCGGTCCTGCACCTCGAGCAGGAGTTCGGCGCCGTCGTCCGTGCGCAGCGTGACGGCATCGGCCCGGGCCGCCTCGCAGTCCTCGGGCACGGCGAGCACGATCGGCAAGGGGAAGATCGCGCCGCTCTCGAGCCGCAGGTCCCGCAGCACGCTGCGGTAGTCCCGCTCGCCCATGAAGCCGTCGAGCGGCCAGTAGGCGCCGGCTGCGAGCAGCAGGGCGTCGGCTCCCTGCTGCGCGTCGAGCCTGAGGGTGGGGCGCCCGCCGCCCGCCGTCCGCTCCGCCGTCACTGGTGCAGCCCGCATTCGGTCTTGGCGAACCCGGACCAGCGCCCGGCGCGCGGATCCTCGCCCGGGGCGACGGCGCGCGTGCAGTGGATGCAGCCGATGCTCGGATACCCCTGGTCATGCAAGGGATTGTAGGGCACGCCCTCGCTCTGGATGTACGCCCGCAGGTCGTCGTCGGTCCAGCGGACCAGCGGGTTCACCTTCACAAGGCCATGGCGCTCGTCGTACTCGATGGTCCGGGCCTGGCGACGCGTCGGACTCTGGGCGCGCCGCAGGCCCGTGATCCAGGCGTCGTAGCCCTCGAGGGCGCGCCCGAGCGGCTCGACCTTGCGCAGGGCGCAGCAGAGGTCCGGTGCGCGCGACCAGAGTTCGGGCCCGTGGCGCTCCGCCTGCTCCGCGAGGCTGAGCGCCGGCAGGATGCGCCGCAGGCGCACGGGGTAGGCATCCTGCACGCGGTGCATCAGGGCGTAGGTCTCCGGGAACAGCACCTCGGTGTCGAGGCAGAACACGTCGACGGGCGCCTGGGACGCCAGCGCGGCCATGTGGATCAGCGCGACGTCCTCGAGCCCGAAGCTCGAGGCGAGCGTGATGCCCGCGCCGAAGAGCTCGAGCGAGCGGGCGACGATCTCGGGCGGGGAGAGGTCCTCCCACGCGGCAGAGAGCTCGGCAATGCGGTCCGATGTCAGGATCATCGGTCGACCTCGCTTTCGATGGCCTGGGTGACGCGTCTCCGCGCGCAGGAGTCGGCGTCCATCCGCCACGCTATGCGTCGTGCCCCCCGATGGTCCTGGCGCGCGGGCAAGCGCGAGCGGGCGCGCGCGCTTGCGCGCGGCGTCGCTCCGGCGCCGCCCTGACCGCCCCGGTGGCGCCAAATCCCGCCAGACCATAAGGCGAGCCTTTACTTGCCTTCGCGGTCAACCTATAGTTGCATGCGTAGTCGGCCGAACCCGGGCAATCCCGGGGCGGGGGAACCAACTTGTCGGGGCGAAGCCGCCTTGTGCGGCCGGGTAACTCCCATCCGAGCCCGTCAGCTAACCTCGCAGGCCCAGGGGGGATGAGTCGAGGTTTGGGGAGTTCAGAGTCGGCAGGGTCGCAGGGAGGCCGCAGGGGGCAGATCGAGAGCGCCATCACGGGCGCGATGATCCACTACCAGGCAGGGCTCACCGGTCACGGCCCGACCGAAGGTAGGACCTACATCCTCGAAGACATGGTGATCGTCCGCTTCAAGGGCAGCCTGTCCCGCGTGGAACAGCGTCTGGCGCAGCAGTCCGAGGGCCGCAAGCTCGTCAAGGAGCTCCGCGTGGTCCTGCGCGAAGGCTGCAGCCAGGATCTGCAGGACATCGTGGCCCGGGAAACAGGGTGTCAGGTGGTCTCAAGCCACTCCGACATCTCGACGCGGACAGGCGAGCGGATCGAGATCTACGTGCTCGACCGCAACCTCGAACGGGAACTTCGGCGCAAGAGCGACTAGCCGGAGGACAGCCGCACAGGCGGTGGGTCAGCCGGAGATTAGATCGACGCCGGGGCGCGCAAGCACCCTGGCGTCGCCCTATTTGCTGCGCGACGTCCGGGGAACGTACCAAGGGAGGCGCGCAGATGGCAGAGGATCTTTTGGGACTCCTGGGGATCGTGCTCTTCTTCCTGATGCTGATCTGGGCTGTGGCGCGCTGGGGAGGTGCCAAGGAATGATGGCGCTCTGGGCGCTGTTCCTGGTGTCGTTGGCCCTCATGGCCTACCTCGTCTACGCGATGCTGCACCCGGAACGCTTCTGAAAGGGGGAGAGACGCCGTGACGCTGCAGGGATTCCTCGGGTTCGCGCTCTTCTTCCTCGTGCTGACGGCCCTGGCCGTGCCGGCCGGCCGCTACATGTACCGCGTCTTCGAGCTCCAGCCGACCTTCCTCGACAAGGTCATGGGCCCCTTCGAGCGCGGGCTCTTCCGCCTCTCGGGCATCGACGAGACGAAGGGCATGAGCTGGCGGCAGTACGCCATCGCCTTCCTGCTCTCGAACATGGTGATGGCCGTTCCCGTCTACCTGATCCTCATGTTCCAGCAGGTCCTGCCCCTGAATCCGGCCCACCTCGGCGCCGTGTCGCCGACGACGCTCTTCAACACGGTGGCGAGCTTCGTCACCAACACGAACTGGCAGGTCTACACGCCCGAGCAGACGCTCAGCAACCTCTCCGAGTTCGCGCTCGAGTTCCTGCAGTTCGCGACGCCCGCCGGTGGACTCGTGGTCGCCATCGCCTTCGTGCGCAGCTTTGCGCTGGGCAGGACGGACCTCGGCAACTACTACCGGGATCTCGTGCGGGCCGTGACGCGCATCTTCCTGCCGTTCGCCTTCGTGGCGGCGATCGTGCTCATCGCCTTCGGCGTGCCCGACACGCTCGGCGGCCCGGCGGTCGCCCACACCCTGCAAGGCGCCGTGCAGGTCATCGCCCGGGCGCCGGTCGCGGCCTTCGAGGCGATCAAGCAGCTCGGCACGAACGGCGGCGGGATCCTGAACGCCAACTCGGCACACCCCTTCGAGAACCCGAACGCCGTCACGAACCTCATCGAGGAGCTCCTCATGGCGCTCCTGCCGACGGGGCTCATCTTCACCTTCGGTCAGTACATCAGGAACCGGCGCCAGGCCTGGATCATCTTCGGCGTCACGATGACGCTGATGCTGGCGCTTCTCCTGGTCGTCTACAGCGCGGAGACCGCGGGCAACCCGCTCGTGCACCGGCTGCTCGGCATCGCGGGGCCGAACTGGGAGGGCAAGGAGACGCGCTTCGGCATGAGCGGCAGCTCCCTCTTCGCCACCCTGACGACGGCCTACACCACGGGGGCCGTCAACACCATGCACGACAGCCTGATGCCGCTCGGCGGGCTCGTGGCGCTCTTCCAGATGATGCTCAACACCGTCTTCGGCGGCAAGGGCGCCGGGCTCCTAAACATCCTGATGTACGTGATCCTCTCGGTCTTCGTGACCGGTCTGATGGTCGGGCGCACGCCGGAGCTCTTCGGCAAGAAGATCGAGACGCGGGAGGTCGCGGCGGCCGGCGCGGCGATGCTCATCCACCCCTTCATCATCCTGGGGGCGACGGCCATCGCGCTCGCCACGGCCGCGGGGCGCCTGAGCGTCCTCAATCCGGGGTTCCACGGCCTCTCGGAGGTCGTCTACGCCTTCAGCTCCGCCGCGGCCAACAACGGCAGCGCCTTCGCCGGCCTCAACGCGTCGACTCCGTTCTACGCCATCGCGACCGGCGTCGTGATCCTGATCGGACGCTACGTCTCGATGGTGCTGATGCTCTACATCGCGGGCTCGCTCCTCGCGAAGAAGACGGTGCCGGCCTCGGCGGGCACGCTGCGCACCGACACCTTCACCTTCGGCTGGATCTACCTGGGCATCGTGCTGATCATCGGTGCCCTGACGTTCTTCCCGGTGCTCGCTCTGGGGCCGATCGCTGAGCAGCTCAGCATGCTGGCCGGAAAGGTGTTCTGACATGTCACGTGGCGTATCCTACCAGGGCGTCTTCCGGCGGGCCCTCCAGGACAGCTTCGTCAAGCTGGACCCGCGCATCGAGTGGAAGAACCCCGTGATGTTCGTGGTGGAGGTCGGGACGCTCGTCACGCTCCTGATGAGCTTCGATCCGGGGATCTTCGGCGGGGCGGGCGGTGCGGGGCAGCGGGCCTACGACGTCGTCGTGACCGTGGTGCTCTTCGTCACCCTGCTGTTCGCGAACTTCGCGGAGGCCATGGCGGAGGGCCGTGGGCGGGCGCAGGCCGACAGCCTGCGGCGCACCCGCACCGAGACGGTCGCCCACCACATCGCCGAGGACGGGCGGCCGATCGGCGATGTGCCCGCATCGCAGCTGCGCAAGGGCGACTGCGCGCGCGTCGAGGCCGGGGAGCTCGTGCCGGCCGACGGCTCGATCATCCGCGGCGTGGCGTCGATCGACGAGTCGGCGATCACCGGCGAGTCGGCGCCCGTGATCCGGGAGGCCGGCGGCGACTTCTCCTCCGTCACGGGCGGTACGCGCGTCCTCTCGGACTGGATCGAGATGCGCGTGGAGCAGGAGCCCGGAAAGTCCTTCCTCGACCGCATGATCGCGCTCGTGGAGGGGGCCGAGCGCCAGAAGACGCCGAACGAGCTGGCCCTCACCGTGCTGCTCGCCGCCCTGACCCTGATCTTTGTGATCGTCATCGACACCTTGTCGCCGATGGCGGGCTACCTCTCGGCCCACCTCTCGATCGCGACCCTGATCGCGCTCCTCGTCTGCCTGATCCCGACGACGATCGGGGCACTGCTCTCGGCCATCGGCATCGCCGGCATGGACCGCGTCATCCGCTTCAACATCATCGCGAAGTCCGGGCGCGCGGTGGAGGCGTCCGGCGATGTGGACACCCTGATCCTCGACAAGACGGGCACCATCACGCTCGGCAACCGCATGGCCGACGCCTTCGTCCCGATGCCGGGGATCGGGCGGGAGGAACTCGTCCGGGCGGCGCTCCTCGCGTCGATCCACGACGAGACGCCCGAGGGCAAGTCGATCGTGGTGCTCGCCGAGCGCGAGGTGGAGCCGCCGAGCGAGTCCGAGCTCGCGGGCGCGATGCCGATCGCCTTCTCGGCCGAGACCAGGCGTTCCGGCATCCTGCTCGGCGACGGGCAGGACATCTCCAAGGGCGCCGTCGACGTCATCCGCCAGATGGCGGAGCGCTCCGGCAGCGCGGTGCCGCCGGAGCTCGGCGAGGAGACCGACAAGATCGCCCGCGCGGGCGGCACGCCGCTCGGCGTGATTCGGGAAGGTCGCATCCTCGGCGTCGTCCACCTCAAGGACATCATCAAGCCCGGCATGCAGGAGCGCTTCGCCGCGCTGCGCCGCATGGGCATCCGCACGATCATGGTGACGGGCGACAACCCCCTCACCGCGGCCACCATCGCCCGGGAGGCGGGCGTCGACGACTTCATCGCGGAGGCCAAACCGGAGGACAAGATGCGCCGCATCCGCGAGGAGCAGGCCCAGGGCAAGCTCGTCGCGATGACCGGGGACGGCACGAACGACGCGCCGGCCCTGGCGCAGGCGGACGTCGGTCTCGCGATGAACTCCGGCACCAGTGCCGCCAAGGAAGCCGGCAACATGGTCGACCTCGACTCGGACCCCACCAAACTGATCGAGGTGGTCTCGATCGGCAAGCAGCTCCTGATCACGCGCGGCGCGATCACCACCTTCTCGATCGCGAACGACGTCGCGAAGTACTTCGCGATCATCCCGGCGATGTTCGTCGTGGCGGTGCCGGCCCTGCAGGGCCTCAACATCATGCACCTGACGTCGCCCCAGAGCGCGATCCTCTCGGCGCTGATCTTCAACGCCCTGATCATCCCGGCGCTGATCCCGCTCGCCCTGCGCGGCGTCGGCTACCGGCCGATGAGCTCGACCGAGATGCTCCTGCGCAACGTGCTGATCTACGGTGCGGGCGGCGTCGTCCTGCCGTTCGTCGGCATCAAGCTCATCGACCTCGCGCTCACGGCCCTGGGCCTCGCGCACATCTGAGGGGGGAGGATCAACATGGTTCTCGACATCTGGCGCAACGCGCGCCTCGCCCTGCTGCTCCTCGCGCTCGTCATCCTGTACTCTCTGGTGACGGCGGGCGTCGGGCAGGTGTTCTTCCCGACCCAGGCCAACGGCTCGCTCGTGACGCGCGGCGGCCAGGTGGTGGGCTCGGCCCTGATCGGCCAGAGCTTCCAGGGACCCGGCTACTTCCACGGCCGGCCCTCGGCGACGGTCAACGCGGCCACGGGCCGGAGCGAACCCTACAACGCCGACAACTCCTCGGGCTCGAACCTCGGCCCGACCAACCCGGCCCTGCTGAGCGAGGTGAAGGCGAACATCGCCGCGGTCCGCGGCCAGGTGGCGGGCAGGGTCCCGGGCAACCTCGTCGAGAGTTCGGGCTCCGGCCTCGATCCCGAGATCACCCTCGGGGCGGCACTCGCACAGGTGCCGGCCGTCGCCCGGCAGACAGGACTCACGGAGTCCCGCGTGCGCGCGCTGGTGGAGCGCGAGGCCATCGGGCCCTTCCTCGGCCTCTACGGCCCCTGGCGCGTCAACGTGCTCCGGCTGAACCTCGCTCTCCTGCAGCTCGAGCACAGATGAGCGACCACGACTACCGGCGCCGCACCTCGGAAGAGGTGCTGCAGCAGATCGAGCGGCTGCGGCGCGCGCGACACAAGATCTTCATTGGCGCCGCGGCCGGCGTCGGCAAGACGTACGCCATGCTCGGCGAGGCGCACGAGATGGTCCGCGGCGGCATCGACGTGGTGGCCGGCGTGATCGACGGCCACGGCCGCGCGGAGACCGAGGCGCTGCTCGAGGGCATCGAGCTCCTCCCGCCGCTCAGGGTGCAGCAGGGGTCCCTGCTGCGCGAGGAGCTCGACCTCGACGCCGTGCTGCGGCGCGCCCCGGACGTCGTCCTGATCGACGAGCTCGCGCACCAGAACGCCCCGGGCATGCGGCACCCCAAGCGCTGGCAGGACGTGCAGGAGATCCTCGCGGCCGGCATCAACGTGCACTCCACGCTGAACGTCCAGCACCTGCAGAGCCTCAACGACGTGGTGGCGCAGGTGACCGGCATCCGCGTGCAGGAGACGGTGCCGGACGCCGTCGTGGCCGATGCGACGGAGCTGAGGCTGATCGACCTCGCGCCCGAAGCCCTGATCGAACGCCTGCAGCAGGGCAAGGTCTACCCGCCCCAGCAGGTGCAGCAGGCCCTCGACCGCTTCTTCCGCCTGGGCAACCTGACCGCCCTGCGGGAACTCGTGCTGCGCGCTGTCGCCGACCGCACCGACGAGGACCTCGGCGCCTACCGGCGCACCCACCACATCACGGAGCCCTGGCCGACCAAGGACCGGGTGCTCGTCTGCGTCACGGCGACGGCGCTCGGTCAGGTGCTGATCCGGCGCGGCTACCGCATGGCCCAGCGGCTCAAGGGCGAGTTCCTCGTCGCGACCGTGCAGAAGCCGGGCCGCACGCCGGGCCACAGGGAGGCCCAGTTCCTCGACCTCAACCTGCGCCTCGCGGCGGAACTCGGGGCGAAGGTGATCCGGGCGGAGGATCTGGACGTGGCGAAGCGCCTGGTGGCGATCGCCGAGCAGGAGCGGGCGACGCAGATCGTCCTCGGCGAGACCAGGCGCACGCGCCTGCAGGAGATCGTGCACGGCTCGGTGATCGACCGCATCCTGCGCGAGACGCACGACGCGGACGTCCTGATCGTCGCGAAGCCGCGCGACGGCGGCTAGGTCTGCGGGGTGGTCCGCCGGGCGCGGTCGAAGGCCTCCGCGAGGAGGCGGAGAAAGGCGTGCGCGGCCGGCCGCTGCGCTGCCGGGATGCCGGCGAACAGCCGCTCGAGCTCGGCCGTCAGGGCCATGCGCAGGTCGGCGGCGAGGCGGCGGCCCTGTGGGGTGAGGCGGACCTGGACCCGCCGTCGGTCCTGCTCGTCCTGCGTGCGCTCCAGGAGACCCTCCTTGCGCAGCTGCTCGACGACCTGGCTGACCCAGGGGCGGTCCGAGCCGATGCGGGTCGCGATCTCGCTGATGGAGAGCCCCGCCGCGGGCAGGAGTTCCGTGAGGATCAGCGCCCGCGTGTCGGCCGTCGGTCCCTGCGCCGTGAACGCCTTGCGCTGCATCGCCATGAAGGCGCTCGTGATGCGGCGCAGGTCCCGGATGGGGTCGGATGCCATCGCCATGTCCATCACCACTCGATGGGAATGTAGCATAGTACCGGAACGAACGGAATGGAGCGGCGCGCGGATCCGCCGCGCGTCCTGTCGAAACGCGCCTCCTCGATGAAGGACTCCGGCGGGCCCTTGGCAAACTGCTAAAGGCCTGCGATGCAGCCCGGACAGGGAGCCACGCGATGCCGGAATTCGATTGCTCGTTCCTGCTGACGGACGGCAACCGCATCGTCTTGCGCGAGCGGCGCCAGGTCAGCGTGTCGCTCTGGCAGATCGAGGCCTACGGCAAGATCTACGGCGAGTCGCTCGTGCTGGCGACGGGTGCGCACTACGCGGCCTACACCGGCGCCCGGCGGCGGCCGCTCTGGTCTTTGCGCGCCACGTCCCGCGGGCCGGGCAAGGTGGCGCAGTACAACGAGCGCAGGCAGAAGGTCACGTCGCCCGCCGTCACCGGTCACATCGGCGAGGCGATGGCCCTGCCGGCCCTGTGCGCGGCCCTGCCGCCCGGCGCCCAGCCGGCGTTCGTGCGCCTGCAGGGTCGGCAGGGGCGCGGCCCGGACTACCTCGCCGAGACCAAGGACGCCTTCTGGCAGATCTACGGGCTCGCCGGCCCCACCCTGCCGCCCGCCGTACCGGTCGAAGTGCGGGCGCGAATCGGCGTCGACCAGAAGTACCCGCGCAGCGCGGAAGCGCCGCTCAAGGCCTACTGGCGAGACTGCCTGCGCTCCGGCCTCGGCGACCGCCTGCGCTACGGCATCGTGGCGCGCGTGAACCTCGGGTCGGGTCAGGGCCAGCCGAGCGCCATCCGCTTCTACCTCTTCGTCCCCGACGTGGTGTACGACGTGGCGACGGGAGGGCCAAGCTGATGGCAGACCTCATCGCGCTCCTCGACCGTGCGCAGCTGCTGCTCTGGGCATACCATCCCGCCGC
>Ga0187812_1000959_pt1 | contig 9972 bp, 13 predicted proteins | sample NC_S_2_FD_130582 | JGI IMG/M metagenome (GOLD analysis project Ga0187812, IMG submission 130582) | Wetland sediment microbial communities from Neuse River Estuary, North Carolina, USA - ASW-S_2 | ecosystem: Environmental > Aquatic > Freshwater > Wetlands > Sediment | place: USA: North Carolina... | reverse complement strand
GGTTCAATGTTCTTAAACCGAAGGTTGGGTTCGCGGGGACGACGCGGGGGTCGCCCAGCCTGGTCAACGGCGTGAGGCTCAGGACCTCATCCCTTAGGGGTTCGAGGGTTCGAATCCCTCCCCCCGCATTCGAGGCCCCGCACTGAACCTCAAGTTCGGTGCGTTCGCCTGCACCAGTTCGGTGAGTAGCGTTTATGGTCGCTAATACGCAACTGAAGGGGTCTCCGAGCCGAAGTCAGTTTACCTTTGGGGCTGCAGGCTGGGGTACCAATTGGGGTGGAGGAGGAGGCTTCTGAGGTGGCGGCTGGCCTGTTATCGTTGAGAGGGCTGTCCTGCCTGCCTCAGTGAGCTGATACCTGGCAGGGTTACCGAAGTAGTCCACCTTGAATTCGATGAAACCCAGAGATGTCAGTTGTCTGACAACCCAGAGGGTCGTCCATTCAGAGCTGTCGTTGATCGCGTCGTCGAGTTCGGCGTTGCTCAGCCCCTCTCTGCTCTTCCCGATGGCGGTCAAGGCGGCCATAAGATGCGGAGACGCTGCCGCATTTCTCAACACCCTTCTCTGGTCCCTGAGGTCGGAAGGCCAGATCCAGAGCCCTTTAGTCATGAAAGGGGTCAATCACAGTTGATTGATAAGTCATGTGGGGCCGCGATTTAATCGCGTTTACGATGTTGTCAGTTGTTTTTAGTTTTGTCAGAGAAGTAAACCGCTGAACCCTGTGACATCGGCAACCATGGAAGTGGTAACCGAATACGCTGACCAGAGGACAGAGCTCGAGGAGAAGATCAGGTCGCTCGAGGCTGAAAAGGCCTCGCTCCTTGCCGACGTCGCTTCCCTGAAGGAGAAGATAGCCACCTTCGAACTGGAGAAGTCTGCAAACGCGCTAGAAAGCGAGGTGCAGGCCCTCAGGACGGAGAAGGCTGTGCTGGAAGAGAAAGCTGCATCGTACGAAGCTGAAGCAGGATACACTCTTCCGCCCGTTGGGACCGAAGGAATCTAGGCCTAACGAAGCCTAGAAGCCTTCTGCTCGAGTTCGCCCTTTTCTTTTCGCAGGTAACCGACGAACTCTTCGAGTTCGTCTAGCTTCGCCTGCAGGCGTTTCAGTTCGTTCTCTTTTGCCGCATGGTCCATGGAGCTTTCCATGTCCCTCTGCTGCTGGACCATTCCCTCGACCTTGGCCCTCAGCTCCTCGTTCCCTTTCTTGACGGAAGCGAGTTCGTCCTGGATGGACTTGAGTTGCTCCTCGGCGACAATGAGATATCTTTGCTTGCTGATTACAGTTGGGAACTTCGTTCCACACTTCTCGCAGGTGTACATGCCGACCCTCCTTTCGGTCATACCTCGTTCTCCCTTGGCAGGCTCGACGATTACATTGAAGGTGCGGGTGGGCAAAGATTCCTTATTCCCGCATTTCGGGCAGTTTGGCAATCGCGGCTGCGGCAGCCCAAGAACGTGTTAAATGTTTGCCCGAACTGACTTGGAAACTGCGTTCTGGATATTACTGCTCTCTGATTGATTCCAGTTCTGAAACCGCGGACCAGAGAGTCACTCTGGCGAATGATGGCATGTTCGGATCCTGAGCCACTTCGTCGAGGAGGCTGATGGCGTTCGCCGCTCTGACGGCAACGCTTTGTTTTGCGTCCTGGAGCATGAGGACTGAATCCTTGACGATCTTCCGTATGTTTCGCGGCGTGATGTTGGAGTCGGAGATCTGCTGAAGGCTCACTACGGCCTTGGCAAGCTTGGCGTCGTTCTCCTGCTGCTTCTTCAGTTTGGCACTCATGGAAAGAACCAGGTTCGAGACCGGCTTCGATTTGGCGGGATTAAGTGCTTTTCGAATGCGAGCCGTGTTTAATACGAGCGTGGCGCTGGCCGGTGCATTGAGCAAGGCCCCGAAAGACAAGATGAGGCTGGCGGCTGAGCTCGTAAGCAAGGGAGCGACGATGCTGGCAGAACCATGCCCCCAGGATGGGGGGGTTCAAGTGAGGTACCGTGGGAAGGTCTACTGCACCAGCCATGACGACCTTTCCACGATAACCGCGTCTGCGGCAGTGTCCTACGACACGGTCGTAGCCCACATGAGGGAAGTGCTCCTGGCGAGGCTTAACGAAACGACAGCGGCTCTAGGGACCGAGAGAGACCCGGGCAGACAGGACCAGCTTGTTTCGCTCGCCGCGAAGTATTTCGAACTTCTGCAGAAGCTACCCCAGAAGTAGCGCTTAAATCACAACCTTTGGTGTTTCGTATTCGTGGTGCTGAGGCTGGGCCAGAAGGTGCCAGAGTTTTCGCTCCCGGACGCCGACCAGAAGATGCGTTCGCTGTGGGAATTCGTCAAGCAGGGGCCGGTCATCCTGGCTTTCTTCCCCTTCGCGTTCTCTGGCGTCTCTGATAAGGAGATGTGCATGTTCAGGGATGGATTTGGAATCCTCCAGGGGGCAGGGGTCCAGCTGGTCGGGATCAGCGTCGACAGTTCGTACTCGTTGAAGGCCTTCGGCCAGACCTACAACCTGCAGTTCCCGCTCCTGAGCGACTTCAACAAGAAGGTCACGAAGCTTTACGGGGTTCTCCAGGATCCTTGGGTGGACCTGGGTTACAAGGGGGTGGCAAAGCGTTCCGTCGTGGTGGTCGACCGGCGGGGGATCTTGAGGTACAGGTGGATCACTGACGTGCCGTCGAACGAGCCTCCATATCCAGAGGTCATGAAAGCGGCCCAGAAGCTCGCTGCTTGAGCTGTGGGTTTTTATACGGGTGAAGGGGTAATTCGCTGAAATTGAGTCAGGGCGCGGAGATCAAGCCGATAGTTCAGCTAACCGAGAAAGCGTCGGGGGAGCTGAAGCTCTATCTTCAGAGGCAGGGGAAACCCGATGCAGCTCTCAGGATCTTTGTGACCGCGGGAGGTTGTTCCGGATTATCGTATGGAATGGTCGTGGACGAGAAGTTCTCGGATGATGATTACGTGATCGATGTGGGCGGGGCCAAGGTGGTAGTCGATAGGTCCAGCGCTCCGTTCATCGCTGGTTCGACAGTCGACTATAGGTCGGAGAAGCTCATGGGTGGGGGATTCGTTGTGAGCAATCCCAACGCGGTGTCCACCTGTGGCTGTGGTGAGTCCTTCAAGACAGTCTAAGCCAGGGGCCTGCTACCATCTGTATCTCCAGGCGACGTAGAGCCCGGTGCCGAGGGTGCCAGTTCCAAGTCCCGTGTCTATGGTTACCCTCGTCACGCCTCCTCCAAATGAAGAAACGACCAAGCCGCCTCCCAGCGCTACCAGAATGGCACCGAGAACGATGAGTGAGCTCTTCCTGAACTCGCTCTCAACCCTGAGATGCCCCCTCCAGGGTGATCTCGTGGCAGAGTCATGAAGGAAAATCGATAGCATCAGGAAGATAATCACAGCTGGGGTGAGGACAGCGGCCTCCCATACGGAGATTAATCCAAGATAATCCAGCAAGACCTCCAGCACGAGAACTGTAACGCCCCCGGCGAACGTCACCCGCTTAAGAATCCCCAGCTCCCGCAGGTACTCTTCATCTTCTTTGATGGCCGTATCACTCATCACCTGACACACACCCGAAGTGGCGCCGGGGGTAGGATTCGAACCCACGCGACCCGAAGGTCACGGGCTGACTGGTCTTTGATCTCGAGTTGCGGACCCGCTTCAGTATCTGGCGGGTTGCCCGCGCATTAACCACTCTGCCACCCCGGCCCAACGGGTGCCCGGCTCCTACGAGTATTATTCCTTTGAGGGGGTCTTCTTCCTAGAGCGCTCTAAGATGTAGCTCCACGTGACGAAGCAGTCGATGAGTTCAGTATCTTCCGAGTGTTCTTTCAAGAAACCACCTTGTGATGTCCCACGCCTCTCCGGCGGCTTCCCTGTCGTAGACCTCCTTTCTAGTATCGTTGAAGAAGCCGTGTTTGGTGCGCGGGTACGTCTTGAGCGTCAGATCTTTTCCTCCATCGAGCATGGCTCCTACGAAGGCCGGGACGCTCTTGTTAATCAGTTCGTCTTGGTTGGCATGAATGTCCAATACTGGAATGGAAATCTTGTCCACATCCTCCATTGGCGGCATGCCATAGAAGCTAACGGCAGACACCAGGTGGGGGCTCCGCGTCGCGCACTTCAGAGACAGCCCTCCGCCAAGGCAGAAGCCCATGGTTGTGATGTGGTCGAACTTCTTGTGGGCCCTTTCGACAGCCGTGAGTGCGTCGTCAAGCATCCTGTCTCTGAACGAAGGTTCGTAGATGGTTGTCGCCACCTGCCTCACCTCCTCGCTGGCGCCCTTACTGTCCAGTGCCTGGGCGACCTTCATCTTGTCCCGCCTCTCTTCGAGTGAGAGTTCCCACACTGCCTCCATAGCCATCTGGATGTTAGCGGGAGTCATTATTTCGCCGTGGTCCCTGTATAGGTTGGGCGCTGTGGCTGCAAATCCGAGTTTACCGACTCGTTTGCACACGTCTTCTGTGTGCTTCACCAGACCCCACACTTCATGTAGGACAACCACGCACCCCTTGGTTCCTTTCGGCTCGACCGAGAATTCCGCCTCCATTCGAGCTTGAGATTGTCTTACCAAGGGTCGTCGTTTCCTGAGCCCACGTTTAAATCAAATGCGCCGCCAGCTTCTCGAGACTGATGAAGGTCTCGCTGGTGTGGACGTCGCCCAAGCCTGAAAGGACTATCGCAGTTGCAATGAGAAGGTGCTACAGCACCAGGGCCATAGAAGACATCGAATCAGAGCTCGAGTTGAAGGGTCCTGAATATTGGAAGTATCTTCTGAGCAAGGCGCTCCAAGACAAGTCTCTCGATGTCCTCGAGCACTTCGTGCTGACGCTAATCCTTGAGGAGACGGAGGAGGCTGACGTGTGCGTTCTCACCATGAACTTCCCGTATCTGCGGGCGACACATCTCAGTGGAAACGACTGGCTGCTCACGTTGAACGCGAGGACCCTAGTGGAACTCTGGAGGGACCCTCGAGGAATGTCCGCCGCCAAAATGATTGTGTCAGAGCTGGATAGCAAGAACACGTGCCCGATATTCAACGAAGTGGCTTTCGGGGTGAAGATCAATGCGAATTAAGCTCCTCTACCACACGGACCTCGACGTTCTCAAGGGAGTGCTCTTCCAGAAGAACATCCCCTTTGACCCCGAGGCTGTTTTGGACCATGTAGTCTACATGTTTGAAATCGAGGACTGCAGCCGGGTAACCACCCATCAGCTCGTCCGTCACAGAGCCGTATCGTATGATCAGGAGTCGCAGAGATTCTCTGCGGCCACGAGAGAAGGGGTTGTGACCCCGCCTAGTATCCAATCAAACGAAACTGCCTTCAGGGCCTATGATGATACTTTGAAGGCGATTTACATGACATACGAAAAGATGGTGGCCGCAGGTGTCCCCAAGGAAGATGCGCGGTACATCCTTCCGAGTGCCATCAAGACAAAGCTGGTAATGACGTTGAGTGCGAGGAGCCTGATGCATCTGGTATGGCAGAGAACTGCGCTCCAGGCTCAGTGGGAAATCAGGGAGCTCGCAACAACCATGCACAAACTGGCCCAGGAAGCGACCCCAGAGCTCTGGGCCAGGATTATCGAGAGGTAGGCTCTTGGTCAAGGCCTTCGGCACAGCCGGCGTCAGAGGAATCTTCAATCGAACCCAGACGCCCGAGCAGGTCTACCGGCTAGTCGAGACAATTGCGTTCGCTTCGGGGAGAGGGCGATATGGAGTCGGATGGGATGGGCGCAAGGCGTCGTCTCTTCTGGCGAAGACGGTTCTTTCTGCGGTGAACGCTGTCGGCAGTGACGCGAGTGTTTTCGGCCTCGTGCCCACTCCGGTACTCGCATTCGGGACGCGTTCGAGATCGTGCATTGCCGGGTTCTCGGTTACTGCCTCTCACAACCCCGCAGAGTTCTCCGGGGTGAAGGTCTTCAACCGCAAAGGAATGGAACTCCCGAAAAGCGATGAAGAGAGGATAGAACGGGCCATGGCAGTGGATGTGATGAAGCCTTCTGGCGTGTTCGGACAGCTGATTCCAGACCCAGAGGTCGTTGACGATTATGTGATGGCTGTCGTCTCTCGGTATCAGAGCGCGACTCGGCCTCTCCGGATTGCCGTGGACTGCGCCAGCGGACCAGGGGGACTGGTGACTCCGGAGATTCTGATGCGGCTGGGCCATCGTGTGGTTCCTGTCAATGCTCAGGTGTCATGGCGCTTTCCAGCAAGGCCTCCCGAACCTACTGTAGCGAACCTTTCCGATTTCGCGAGAATGGTTCCGGCTCTTGGAGTGGATTTCGCTTTCGCCCATGATGGAGACGCGGACAGGCTCGTGATGATCGACGCCATGGGGAATGTCGTCCCCGACTCGATACTAACCATTCTGGCTCTGAGGGGGCTCGGCGTGAGCCAAGGAACCGCGGTATTATCAGAAAACTCGTCCAGTGCCGTGGCAGACGAAGCCGAGCGGCTTGGTCTGGTTGTGAAGAGGAGCCGGGTCGGGAAGACGTTTGCCGTTCTGGAGGCGGAAGGCGGTGTGTTCGCCGCTGAACCGAGCAAGATTGTCGATCCTGTATGGGGCCTGTGGGAGGATGGAATCAACGCGTGTGTCCTCGTATCGAGCCTACTGTCTCCGGACAGAGGTCTTCTCGGCCGTGTGATGCAAGAGGTCAAGTGGAGATACCGACAAACGAACCTCAAGGGGGTGGTCAGGATGGATATGCTGAATGCGAAGGTTCGCGAGTCGTTCCGAAAGTTCAAGGTTTCTGAGGAACGGAGCCTTGATGGGCTCAAGCTGGTGTTCACCGACGGGTCATGGGTTATGTTCAGGCCCTCGGGGACCGAACCCATCACGAGACTATACTGTGAATCCAAGGACCCCCAGCTGCTTGACTCGTTGACGCAGCTGGGTATTCAGTGCGTCGAATCTTCTAATACGCCGTAAAGCGTTCCTGGGTCCGATGCCGGAGTCGAAAGCCATCTCCAAGGTACTGTCGTCGGGTTACATGCTGGACGCGAAGGCCTTCGACATGATTAGTGAACTACCGGCTGGAACCGATGTTGATGGGCTTGTGGAGAGGCTCCTCGAGTCGAAGACCGATGCCGTAGGAGAAGCGAGGGTGATTACCAAAGAGGATGTCGAGAAGCTGGTACCTCGCGAGAGTCTCCAAGACGAGGAACGCGTGCCCATACATGACTCGACTGAGCTCGAGATCATCTCCGACCCTACCCAGGCGATAGCGCCCGCGGAGGGGGCGGAAGGCTTCGGCAGATTGTTCCATGACAGGTACGAGAGACTCTTCTCGATTGTCAAGGAGAGGCTGGACACCAAGAGCAGCGCCTCTGTTTCTGCTACGAGAAACCTCGCCCCGGGGAAGAAAGTCAAGGTTGCTGGCCTCCTCGCCGAGCGCTCGACTAGGCGCGGCAACATCGAGCTCAAGGTGGACGATCCTACAGGGACGCTGAAGGTGATGTGCCGACAAGGGCCGATGGAAAAGGGAGCCCTAGAAGCCCCGCTCGACAGCATGGTAGTCCTCGAGGTTTCGAAATCCAAGTCAGGGCAGATGTTCACAGATTCGGTCATTCTTCCTGATGTGCCGGGGCGGAGGTTCGTCTCCTCGTCTCACCGGGTCTATGCCGCCCTCCTTTCTGACCTCCACATTGGTAGCAGAATGTTCCTGTCGGACGACTTCGGCCGGTTCCTTCAATGGCTCAACGGAGGGTTCGGAGACAAGGACCTGGTGAACCGAATCAAGTATCTCGTCATAGCAGGAGATCTTGTGGACGGGGTGGGTGTGTATCCAGGCCAGGAGTTCCAGCTGGCTGAAAGGGACCCGAAGAAGCAGTACGAAATGGCCGCCGAGCTCTTGAAGCGCGTCCCAGGGCACATCCAGATAGTACTCTCCCCGGGGAACCACGACGCCGTAAGGCAGGCGCTCCCGCAACCTGCGGTGGCCGTCGATATGGCCGAGTCTCTCTACGCCATGGACAACGTGCGCTGGGTCGGGGACCCTGCATATATCAAATTGCATGGTGTGACGTTCCTTGTGTACCACGGCAAGAGCCTTGACGATGTAATAGCCACCACCCCCAACCTCGCCTATGACAGGCCTACCGATGCGATGAAGCTGCTTCTGAGGGCCAGGCACCTCGCCCCGACCTACGGAAAACGAACGGCACTTTCGCCCGAGCTCCGTGATTACATGGTTGTAGATCAGGTCCCCGATGTCTTCCACGCGGGTCATGTGCACACCTATGGAGAGATGTCATACAGAGGGACGCTGTTAGTCAATTCGGGGACGTGGCAGGCTCAGACGGATTTCCAGTCCAACATGGGGATGGAACCTACACCGAGCATCATTCCAGTGCTTGACCTTTCAACACTCGGGGTTGTCAGGCGCAATTTTAGCGCGGCAGGATTTCAGGCTTCTTAGTTCACCGCCGAGAAGGCCGGGTCCTCGGAGAGGGTCTTCTCCAGGGTGTCCTTTCCTATCAGCAGCTGGATTTTCTTTGTACGTCCTCGCCTCCCCTTGCTGACGACGGAGGCTTCGACGAGTCCCAGCAGGTCCAGGTCGCCAAGAATCCCACTCAGCCGTCTCTGTGTCAGCGCCTCTATACCCAGCCTATTGCAGAGGTTGCTGTACGCCAGATAGAGTTCTCCGGTATTGGTCCCCCCGTCAAACTTGGAAACCGCGAAGAGAATCGCTTTGTTCTGCACGGGTAGAGAGCGTATCGCCTCGTCGACCCTGTCGACCTCCATCTTGTCCGAGGCGACCCTTATGCACGTGTCGTCAATCTGTTTCAGTCCTTCACGCTCAGCAACCTCTCCGGCAATCCTGAGCAGGTCTATGGCTCGCCTGGCGTCTCCGTGTTCGGACCCAGCCATTGCTGCGCACAGGTTGATTGCCGCAGGCGAAGCGACCGACGGCCTGAAGGCATCCCTGGCTCTCTCTGTGAGTATCTCTCTTAGCTCGTCGACAGTGTAGGGAGGAAAGACTAGCTCCTCTTCGCTCAAGCTGCTCAATACTCGTGGGTCTAGGCTGTCCTTGAACTTCAGATCGTTCGAGATTCCAACTAGTGCAAGAAAACCAGGGGAGAGCTTCTCCCCAGAACGGGTGAAGGCGTAGAGGATGTCATCGCCGAAGAGCTTCACCAGATAGTCGATTTCGTCGAGAACGAGAACCACGTTCTTCTTGTTCGACTTTATGTTGTCGGATATCCGATCGACCACTTCCCCGATGGCGAGGCCGGTCAAAGGAATCTGTTTCTCCCTTTTGAGGTTTAGAGACCTTGCGAAATCGGCCAGGGTCCTGTATTCGCCGTCGGCCAGCCGGGTGTTAACGTACGCGAGGACCAGGTTCGGGTTGTTGGCTTCTGCTTTGAGTTTGGACAGCACGTAGTTGGTGACGGCGGTTTTCCCTGTTCCTGTCTTCCCATAGAGGAGCAGGTTGGATGGTTTGGAACCTCGGAGTATGGGAGCCAGTATCTGAGCTACGGCTCTGGTCTGAGCGTCGCGGAACGGGAGGTGAGTAGGTACGTAATTCGGGCTCAAGGCGTCTCGATTGACGAAGAGGGGTCTGCTCTCTTTTGCCCTGCGGAAAATCTCGTCTATGCCTCCTGACAACTGGAAACAGTGGAAACACTGGTCTAGATAGGTCTTTGGCGGCGTTTCCCCGCCCACCCTCCCCTTTCACAAGGAAATACGCACCCTTGGCTAGCAATATCCACAATATTATCTCAGATTATTGATGAAAATACGAAACTAGTAGGTTACCGTTCGTGAGGCCCGGGAATGAGTACCGACCTCAAAATCCGAATCGGACTGCTGCTCGTCTCGACGGCCATTTTCGGCTTCGCGGCCCTGGCCTCGGCGCACGGTCTGTATGTAGGATTCCTGGACGAGATTGGTGGAGCCGGCCACTAGCCTAGTGGCCCTTCCTATTTTTTGATTGGGATTACTGATTCTCTTCGCAGGGAGTTCTCCAT
>Ga0187812_1000958_pt1 | contig 10004 bp, 6 predicted proteins | sample NC_S_2_FD_130582 | JGI IMG/M metagenome (GOLD analysis project Ga0187812, IMG submission 130582) | Wetland sediment microbial communities from Neuse River Estuary, North Carolina, USA - ASW-S_2 | ecosystem: Environmental > Aquatic > Freshwater > Wetlands > Sediment | place: USA: North Carolina... | reverse complement strand
TGTCGTCGGCCTTCTCACCGGTCACTCCTATCGGAAGCCGGAAAACACAAGCGCGCGCGTGGAAGACCGGGAGCGCGTGCTGGTGGCGGGCGACTGAAACCCGGAACAATTGTGAGAATCATGCGGCGGGACTGCTCTGGTCCCGCCGCACTTTTTGTTGAGGGATGCTGCGCCGCGACCCGGGGGGCGCCGGAACTTCAGGCGCCTTGCAGGACGTGCAGTGTGGTGGCTGTGCGAACGGCGGGCGGAGGCACAACGTAGTTTTTGGGGATGTACGAGCAGCACGGCTCTTCCGCGCACGGGTTGCCGGTGAGCGCGAAGGCGCGGGCACGCGAGCCGCCGCAAATCTCCTTGAATTCGCAGGCGCCGCATTTGCCTTCAAGCATCGATGTGTCGCGCAGCCGCTTGAAGAGAGGCGATTCGCGGTAGATCGCGCTCAGCGGCTGCTGCCGCACGTTGCCCGCGGCGAGCGGCATAAATCCGCTGGGGAAGACCTCGCCGGTATGCGAGATGAAGACGAAGCCCTTGCCGTCATTGAGGCCGCGCGGCGCCCGCCCGATGGAATCGGCCATTTTTTCCGGAGCCGGTTCCGCAAGTATGCCGGACTTGCGCTCCGCAACCCGCTGCTGCAGCATGAATCGCCGGTAATGCTGCGCCTCGGTGGTCTTGATGTCGAAGCTCGCCGTTTTCGAGAGGCGATAGATCCGCGCAAAAACGTGCTCGAATTCGTCGGCGCTGAGCAGGTCGTCGAGCTTACCGCGCCCGGTGGGGACGAGGAAGAAGACGCTCCACAAGGTAATGCGAAGGCTCTCAACCAGTTGCGCGATGTCGTCCATCTCCGCAATGTTGCGGCGGCTGAATGTGGTGTTGATCTGCACCGGCAGCCCCGCTTCGTTGGCCCAGAAAATCGCGTCGAGGGTGCGGGCGAATGAGCCGGCCATGCCGCGAAATGCATCGTGTGTCTGGGGGCTGGCGCCGTCGAGGCTCACTGCCAGGCGCGCCAACCCCGCCTCTTTCAGGCGGAAGACGATCTCCCGCGTCAGCAGCGGCGTGGCGCTGGGCGTGAGCGATACGCGCACGCCCATTTTGCGGGCATGGGCGATGAGCTCGAACAGGTCGGGGCGCTTGATCGGATCGCCGCCAGTGAGCACAAAGACTGGCACGTTCATGGCCGCGATTTGGTCGATGAGGTCTTTGCCCTCGCCGGTGCTCAACTCCATGGGATGGCGCAGCGGCTGTGCAGCGGCGTGGCAATGCACGCAGGCGAGGTCGCAGGCCTGGGTGACTTCCCAGATGGCCAAAAAGGGCCGCTCGTTGAAATCGACAGTTTGAATCTGCGGGTTCATGGTTCCATGAGAACCCAGCGGATGCATGAAAAGCAGTGACCAAAGTCGCAGGTGATGGCCGGCCAGACGAACGAAGACGGAGGTCGTTAATAGACGTCGCGCTGATAGCGATGATTGTCTTTCAGGCTTTGCATGTAGACGGCGGCGTCGTCCTGCGACAAGCCGCCCTGCGCCTCGGCGATCGCGTGCAGTGTTTTGTCCACGTCTTTGGCCATGCGGAAAGCGTCGCCGCAGACGTAAAAACAAGCGCCTTCTTCCATCCACTCCCACAGTTGTTTGGCATGTTGCATCATGCGGTCCTGGACGTAGACCTTGTGTTCGCGGTCGCGCGAAAAGGCCGTATCGAGCTGGGTCAGATGGCCGTCGGCGACCATTCTGTCCAGCTCTTCGCGATACAGAAAGTCGGTGGCCGCGCTGCGCTCTCCGAAGAACAGCCAGTTCCGCCCGGTTGCGCCAATCGCGCGCCGCTCGTGCAGGAATCCGCGGAAGGGCGCGATGCCTGTTCCCGGCCCAATCATCACAATCGGGGCAGCCGGGTCCTTCGGGAGACGGAACTTCTTATTGGGGTGGATATACAGCGGCAGGCTGTCGCCGATCTCGATGCGGTCGTCCAGCAGCGTAGAGCACACGCCGCCGCGATCCCGGTCGTGGGCGCGGAAGCGGACCACGGAAACGGTTGTATGCACCTGGCCCGGATGCGCCAGCGGGCTGGAGGAGATGGAATAGAGCCGCGGGGTGAGGCGGGGCAGCATCTTCACGAGCTGTTCGGCCGTCTGGATTGCTCCCGGGCACTCCTTGAGCAGATCGATCAGGTCGCGGCCGTGCAGATAGGCCTCAAGCTGGGCCTGCTCTTCCGGCTTGGTCAGTGCGTTGAGGCGCACGCACTGCGCCAGCGATGCGTATTGCGAAACGATGCTGCGCGTAAGCCGCGCGATGGCGAGCTTGTCAAGCAGCGCCTGCCGCAGCGGGATCGAGCCTGCCTTGGGCACGTCCACCATCTCGTTGCCGCTGAAGCGGAGCATCTCCAGGATCGTGTCAACCAGCGCAGGGCTGTTATGCGGAATCACGCCACATGCGTCGCCGGCTTCGTACTGCATTCCCGAGGCATCGATGGCAAAACTCAAGTGAATGGTCTTCTTGCTCGAGTGAGGCGCGGTTAACGCGCGCTTTTCGATGACCGCTGCGGGGAACGGCTGGTCGCGCGAGGGTGCGGCAGTGGCCGCGTGGGCTGGCTCGGAAGGCGTTGCGGACGGCGCCACAGAAACCGGCGCATCGGTCTTCTCCGCGTTGGCCACCGCCGGACGGGCGGCGATCGCGCTCAGCTCTTTTTCGACAGTTGTCTTCCATGCGTTCCAGGGCACATCGATTTCCACGTCGCACTCGACTCGATCGAGAAAGCGTGTCGCGCCCAGTGCATGCAGCTTGGCGTCCAGGTCCTTTCCGAACTGGCAGAAGTGCTCGTAATGCGAGTCGCCCAGCGCCAGGACGGCATAGGAGAGATTGCCCAGCAACGGGAAATGCTCGACGCAAAGCTGCTGGAAGAAGGGCTGAGCAGCATCCGGGGCTTCGCCCTCGCCGTAGGTTGAAACGATGAAGACGGCGTGTTTTTCGGCGGCCAGGGTCGCGGGCACATAGCCCTCCAGCGAGGTTAGTATGGCATCGATGCCCGCCGACTTGAGCTGCTTGGCGAGCTTGCGCGCCAGCCCTTCCGCGGTTCCGGTTTGCGATCCGTAGAGCACGGCAACGCGCAGCTTCTGCGTCTCAATGGGCTGCACCGGAGCGTAGGAATAGAGTCCGGCGAGAAAGCCGTTCAGCCACGCGCGCTGGGTAGGGTTGAAGGGCGCGTCTCCGGGTATGTGCGGCACCAGCGATTCTGTCATGTCTAGGCCAGCTCCTTTGCCATGATCTGTTCCTTCAGCTCGTCGATGCTGTGACGCCGCGTGTATTCGAGGAAAGACTCGTTCGCATTGCGCCGTTCCGTGTAGGCCTGCAGCAGCCGCTCCATCGCCGCCGGCAGTTCGCTGAAGCGAATGGCCGGGATCAGCTCGCGGCCAAGCCCCTGGCGATCGTCGCAGCCGCCGCCGATCGACACCTGATAACCTTCTTCGCCGCCGACTTTCATGCCCAGCAAGCCGATGTCGCCGATGTAGTGTTGCGCGCAGGAGTGGGGACAGCCCGTTACGTGCAGGTTCAGCGGCTGGGATATCGCGAAGCGGCTGTCGAGAAACTCCGCAAGCTGGATGGCGTGACTTTTGGTGTCAGTGGAGGAATAGCGGCAACCGCGATTGCCCGTGCAGGCCACGGCGCTGGCCGCGAAGGTTCCCGCCGAATCGTAAAGCCCGGCCAGCCTCAGCGCGCTTCGTGCTTCTTCCACCTTGTCTTCCGGAATATTGGGAACGATCAGGTTCTGCCATACAGTGAGCCGGATCTCGCCCGTGCCACATTGGTCCGCAACATCCGCGACAACCTTCATTTGCGCCGCGCTCAGGCGGCCAACCGGCACGGCGACGCCCATGTAAAAAAGCCCAAGCTGCCGCTGCGCATGCACACCGAGATGACCGAGCCGGTCCACCGGCTTGCGCTGCTCGCAATGCTCCAGCGGGAAGCGCAACAGTGGAAAGGCGAGCCGCTTCTCGGTTTCTTCCAGGAACTTCTCCACGCCCCACCGGTCGATGAGGTACTTGAGGCGCGCTTTCTTGCGGTCGGTGCGGTCGCCGTTCTCATTGAAGACGCGAATCATTGCCGCCGCGACGGCTACGGCCTGGTCGGGCGTCAACAGCACGCCGCAATCGCTGGCGAACTGCCGGTGGCCGGTGATGCCGCACAACTGCACACGGAAGTAGACGCCGGCGGGGACCGCGCGACCTTCAGGAACGCTGGTGGCCACAAAGGCGATGTCGTTGGTGTCGGCCACCACGCTTACCGCACCCCCGCCGTCGAAGGCGACGTTGAACTTGCGCGGCAGTCCGTAGAGGTCGCGCGAGTTGAGGATGTAGAAGTTCAACGACTGCGCGAGCGGCAGCACGTCGAACAACTCGCCGGGATCGATGCCGCTAGTGGGTGTCGCGGTGATATTGCGAATGTTGTCGGCTCCGGCTCCGCGCGAGCTCATGCCCAGGGCCTCCAACTTCATGAGCACGCGGACGATGTCTTTGGGCTGAAACTCGCGAATCTGAATATTCGCGCGCGTGGTGACGTGCGCCTCGCCCGCGCCCCAGTCCTCGGCCATCTCCGCCAGCCCGCGCATCTGCTGCGCGGTGAGCATGCTGCCCGGCGTGCGCAGCCTCAGCATGAAGGAGTCCTGGGCGGGCGCGACGTAAAACAGGCCGTGGAATTTGAACCGGAATACGTCGCCTCCCTCGGGGAAGCGGTTCTCGCCGGCGTGAGCGACGATCTTGTCCCACATGTCGAGCGGATTCTGTTCGTACTTGATGCGCTCTTCCTTCGAGAGATCGTCGAGTGGCGTTCCGAAGTACAGCCCTTCCGATTGCGGCGCGGCCAGGTTCCGCGCACCCGACGAGGGATCGGCGGTGATGGCGCCGTTCGCGGTGTGCCCGGCGAAGAATGTTTCCCCTCGCTTGGCCACGGCAAGCAAAAAGCCCTCCAGATACTCCTTCTGCTCGGCAGTGAAGCTCTGCTGCAGTTCCTTGGGGACGGTCTCCAGGGGAGATGTCATTCGCAACGTTCCTCCAGATGGGAATGGCCTCCGGCGAATGGCCGGTGGCGGGGCAGATGCTGACCCAGAAATTCCCTGAGCGATTTTGTGTTGGAGGCTCGTCTCGGAGCTGAGGCAAAGCAGGCGCGCCGCACGGGGCCGCTGCTTCTGGAAGGGCTGGCACAAATCCGGGTGCCGGTGCACGAACCGGCGGCATCGTGTCGCCGGTTCGCTGTTCTCAAAGAATACTGCGCCAAGCGGATGCAAAACAAGTGATTCTTTCCGCAGTCGCGATTTTCCTCTTGCAATGCGGGGTTTCTGGCGCGGCGCGCATGAATCTCTCTTGAAATGCTATGGCAGGTATGGTACTCATGCATTGAATAGGTCCAAATGGGCACCCCGCCGTGCCCCCTATTCAAGTAACTTCCCCGCTCTCTGCTGAGCAACCTCGTACATCGCAGTACACGTTCGCGCGCGATTATCGCGTCCGCGCCTTCGTGTATTCCGGCACTCGAACAAGACGAAAGGATTGCTTATGGACTACATCGACCCTTCTGAGGTTGCAGGGAACTTCATCGCCGCGGGCGCACGAAAGTCGCGGCTGGGCATTGGGCAGTTGCTGCTAAGGGGATTCCTCTCTGGAGCATTGCTCGGTTTCGCCACCACCGTCGCATTCACCGCCAATGCCCAGGGCCTTCCGCCGGTCATTGGCGCCGTGCTCTTTCCCGTCGGCTTCGCAATGATCGTTGTGCTGGGGCTGGAGCTTGTTACCGGCAGCTTTGCCATGGTGCCTTCCGCGTGGATCGCGAAAGAAACAGGCCTTGTCCGCGTGCTCGCGAACCTCGCCTGGGTCTTCGTGGGCAATCTGGCCGGCGGCTGTCTGTATGCGGCCCTGTACGCCGCCGTGGCAACCCAGTTACACCACGCGCCGGCCACGGGCGCGGCAGCGCTGATTGTTGCTGCGGCTCAGGCCAAGACCCTGGGCTACGAAAAGCTGGGAGCATCCGGCATGGCGTTGGCCACGATCAAAGCAGTGCTCTGCAACTGGATGGTGTGCATGGGCGTGGTCATGGGTCTTACGTCGCGCTCCACGCTGGGAAAAATCGTCGCCTGCTGGCTGCCGATCTTCACCTTCTTCGCGCTGGGTTTCGAACACTCGGTGGTGAACATGTTTGTGATTCCTGCAGGAATGTGGATGGGAGCGCCCATTTCGCTTTCCGACTGGTGGCTCTGGAATCAGCTTCCCGTCACGCTGGGCAACCTGGCCGGCGGGCTGCTCTTTGTAGGCATGCCGATGCTGTGGATGCGCGGCAAGGCAAGCGCGAAACAGCCTCTTGAAGCAGTGGCAATGCGAGCCGGCGCATTTACGCCGGCCGAGCCAGAGGCTGTTGAAGCCTGACCGGTTCGCCGGCGTTGCGCCCATTCAACCGCGTTCGCCTGAAGTAAAAATGCGCGAAATGCGAATCGGCCACTTTTCAAAAGGATGAAGGAGACCACGTGATCAGCTTTATACGTATCAGGATTCTTGCCGCTCTCATGCTCGCCTGTGGCTGCGCCGCGCTGTGCGGCGCGCAGGCCACCCCAACCAACCCTCACTCGCTCAGTTTCACGGTCATGGACCGCACGCGCGTCGATTCATGGCAATGGTTTGCCGCTCCGCCCGAATCCAGCTCCTATGGATATGTCGAGTCATTGCTGCGCATCGGCATTGCGCAGCATTTGCATCGCTGGGATTGGGCCCTGGAACTGTCGCAGCCTTCGGTACTCGACGCTCCGGAGAATGCCACCGCTTCCGGCGCGCAGGGGCAGTTGGGCCTGGGCAGCACGTACGATGCGGCAAACTCGAACTCGTACCCGGCCGCGGCGTTTTTCAAGCAGGGCTTTGTGCGGTTCGATGGCGAAGACAAAAACTTCCGCCTGGGCCGCTTCGAGTTTGTCGAAGGCATGGAGACTCATCCCGCCAATCCGGCAATCGCCTGGCTGCAGACCAATCGCGTGGCCAATCGCCTGATCGGTAATTTCGGATTCTCCAACGCGCAGCGGAGCTTCGATGGCCTGGATGCTCACGGCCAGTTTGGCCTCTGGAACGTGACGGCATTTGCGGCCCGCGCCGACCAGGGCGTCTTCAACATGAACGGCAATCCGGAGTTGAATGTCGACGTTCAGTATCTTGCCCTGACGCGGCCGGCCATGAAGCAGCACGTTCTGTGGCGCGCCTTCGCCATCGGATATCACGATGGCCGTACCGGCCTCACCAAGACGGACAACCGCGCGCTGGCGGTGCGTTCGGCCGACCACAAAAACATCCGCATCGGCACCTATGGAGGCGATCTGCTGACCGCTGTTCCCGCTGGGCCGGGGCAGTTCGACTTCCTCTTCTGGGGCGCCGTGCAGAACGGAAGCTGGGGGCCGCAAGACCACTCCGCGGGCGCGGCGGCGGTTGAGGGCGGTTATCAACTGACCAGGCTGCGCACGGCTCCGTGGCTGCGCGGAGGCTGGTTCCGCTCCACCGGCGATAGCAACGCGACGGACGGAACGCACAACACCTTCTTCCAGGTGCTGCCGACTCCGCGCGTGTACGCCCGCCTGCCGTTCTACAACCTGATGAACAGCACCGACGAGTTTGTGCAAATCGTTGACAAGCCGGTGAAGAAACTCGCCCTCCGCTCCGATCTGCACTGGCTGCAACTGACCTCAGCGCAGGATTTTTGGTATCTGGGCGGCGGGGCGTTCGATAACAAGGTCTTCGGCTATGTGGGCCGTCCGTCCGGTGGCTCTTCATCGATGGCCTCGGTACCGGATATCAGCGCGAATTGGCAGGCGACCAAGAGCCTTACGCTCGACTTTTACTACGCCTACGCGCAGGGAAAGACGGTTGTAGCTTCGATTTATCCCACCGGCCGGAACATGCAATACGGCTACGTCGAGCTGGATTACAGTTGGAGCTCGCTGCACAAGCCCGGCGCCGGCAAATAGAAACCTGCCAATCGGCCGGCAGCGAACTTCGCCGGCCGATTGGCCTGAGCTGGTGAATTGGAGGCGGAACTTTGCTATTGTGAAGTTAGCAAGCGGTGCGGAGGCCGGCTTTGTCCGGTATTTCCCATCTTCCGCCTCACGCATCCAACACCGAGCCTTTAGCACCAAGCTTTTCGACACCGCCTTGCGGAACCGCAAGGGAACGGGGAAAGAGCATAGACTTGGCGACCGGAAGCTTTCAGGGGTTGCGAGTCCTGGCGCTGGAAAGCCGCCGCGCTACGGAGATCGCCAAACTCATCCGCACTTACGGCGGAGAGCCCTCGGTTGCGCCTGCGATGCGCGAAGTGGCCGCGGATTCAAACCAGGAAGCGCTTGAATTTGCCGGCCGCCTCATCCACGGCGACTTCGACCTGGTCATCTTTCTCACCGGGGTGGGCGTTCGCCGGCTCACTGAAGTGGTAGCCTCGCGTTTCGATAAGGAGCTGTTCCTGGAGGCGCTGCGGCGGGTGAAAGTGGCTTCGCGCGGGCCCAAATCGAGCAGCGCCCTGCGCGAACTGGGCATCCCCATCGCCGTCACCGCGCCCGAGCCGTGCACCTGGCGCGAGATGATCGGCGCGCTCGATGATGCCTTCGGTCCGTCGCTCGAAGGGCTGCGCGCCGCGGTTCAGGAGTACGGCACGCCCAACCCCGAGCTGCTTGCCGCGCTCGACGAGCATCAGGTGCAATGGATGCGCGTTCCGGTGTATCAGTGGGCGCTGCCCGACGACCTTGAGCCGCTTCGCAACGCGGTTCGCTCCATCGCCGCCGGCCAGGTGGATGTCATCGTCTTTCTCACCGCCATACAGGTTACGCACCTCTTCCAGGTCGCGGAGCAGATGGGCGCCACGGACGATTTGCTTAAGGGAATGCGCAACACGGTTCTTCTCTCCATCGGCCCGAGCACGACCGAGGAACTGGGGCGTCTTGGCGTGCACCCCGACTTCGAGCCCTCTCATCCGAAGATGGGATTCCTGATGAACGAAGCGGCTTCCTGCGCGGTCCGTCTGCTTGAAGAAAAGCGCGGCGCGGTGGTGCGCACCACTCTTACCACGCGGCTGCTTTCCACGCCGCCGGTCATCCTTGAGCCTGCCGCTACGGCGTCGTCGTCCGCGGTTTCCCGTCCGCAGGCGGCTCGCCAGTCCAATGCCATTGAGCTGATGCACGAGATTGGCCGCAGAATGGCCTCCTCCGATCCGTTGCATTCGGTGCTGGATCAGATCGTCCGCTTCATCGACGCCATGCTGCACTGCGACTCCTGCTTCATCTATGTGCTCGAAGGCAACCAGTTGGTGCTACGCGCTTCAAAGAATCCCCACCCCGACGTGATCGACCATCTGCACATGAAGATCGGGAAGGGAATTACCGGCTGGGTAGCCGAGCATCGCGAGCCGGTCTGCCTCGACTCCGGCGCGCTGCGCGACCCGCGTTTCCAGTTCTTCAAGGATCTCCCGGAGGACCTCTTCGAGGCCTTTCTTTCGGTACCCATTCTTGCCCGCGACCGCCTCGTCGGTGTCATCAACGTGCAGCATCGCCAGTCGCACCACTACACCAACTGGGAAGTGCAAACCATCTCCATGCTTGGGTTCCTGGTCGGCGCCGGGATCGAGATGGCCCGCCTGGAAGGCGAGAACGGCGTGCTGGTGAACCAGCTTGAAACGCGCAAGCTGGTGGACCGCGCCAAGTCGGTTCTGCAGCGGGACCTGGCCATCGGCGAAGAAGAGGCCTACCACATGATCCAGAAAGAGAGCCGCCAGCGCCGCAAGAACATGCGCGAGATTGCCGAGGCCATCCTGCTCAGCGAAGAGCTGCGAAAGGCTGCCGGCATCAAGGAAGCCACGTAGAGAACCCGCCTGCCGGGCCCCCGCGGCCTATCCGCGCGCCGGCGCCGAGCGCTCCACCCGCACCGCACACTGCTTGTAGTTTGGCTCGCGCGAAATCGGGTCGAAGATGTCCTGTGTCACCTCGTTGATATTCCACTGCGCAAAGTG
>Ga0187812_1000956_pt1 | contig 10022 bp, 12 predicted proteins | sample NC_S_2_FD_130582 | JGI IMG/M metagenome (GOLD analysis project Ga0187812, IMG submission 130582) | Wetland sediment microbial communities from Neuse River Estuary, North Carolina, USA - ASW-S_2 | ecosystem: Environmental > Aquatic > Freshwater > Wetlands > Sediment | place: USA: North Carolina... | reverse complement strand
CGCCAGCGCCCGCAGGTCCGCCCCGGCGCGGGCCGCCGTCACCAGGATCTCCTCGGCCTGGCCGCGGAACTCGGCCGGGATGTGCCGGGTCCACTTGGCCAGCTGCAGCGCGACCGACGTGGTCAGGGCCCTGCCGCGGAGCCCGGCCAGCAGCGGCTCGTGGTGACCGGGCAGGGCCCGGATGGCCAGATACCGGGCGGCCTGGCCCCGGGTGACCCGGGCCATGTGCACCAGCCAGGTCCGCAGCGTCTTCTGCCCGTCGGCCTGGTGCCCGTGCTGGGCGTCGTACGCGGCCAGCATCGGGGCCAGCGCCGCCGTGAGCACTGCGTCGGCTTGGACCAGTTCCCGGATGTACTGGCCTAGCTCTTCGGCGGGCAGCTGCGCCGTGTCGAGGTCGGCTAGGTAGCCGGCCAGGGCCCGCAGCTTCGCTATCGCCTCGCCGCCGCCCGCTGGGACCGCCAGGATGCTCATGTCTGTCTCACCTCCTCGGCGCGCCGTTCGGGAAATATGTACGTCTTACTGATGATCTTCCGGTCATCTTCAGTACTGTTTTCTAGTCTGACTCTAACAGCTGCCTCCGACATTTTCGGGCTGGCACACCGCATCTATTCGATTATATTTACGAGTAATCGAACGATAGTTACGGCGTCATACCCATGGAGTCAGGCTGGGCGCTTGGGATTGGTGTGATTACCACTAGCCGGGGCGCGGACAGCAGGTACCTACGGGCAGCCTGCCCGCGTCGCCCGGGAACTCAATGTCGTGCTCTGGCCGCGGTTCTTCCGGGCGGCACAGCGCCGCCTCTCGGCGGGCGAGTGGATTACTCGTCGCCCTCGCCTGGGGGGAGCATCTCGTAGATCTCCTTGCAGGTGGGGCAGACCGGGTAGCGCTTGGGGTCCCGGCTCGGCACCCAGACCTTGCCGCAGAGCGCGGTGACCGGCGTTCCGGTCACCATGCTGTCGACGATCTTGTTCTTGTCGACGTAGTGCGCGAACCGCTCATGGTCGCCGTCGCCATGCGACAGGTCGGGCCGGACATCCTCCTGGATGCGCGTGTCCTGCTGGGGAAGCACCTCAGTTTCGCTCACCCTGGTGAGTTTACGTGCTCGGCGGGCACGGCGTGGCGGGCGCTAGTTGAGGCTGGGATCGTCTGGGTAGGTCGCTACGTAGGCGAGTTCGCCGCCCTGCCGGCGCAGGACGGCGGGCCACAGGCGTTCCGGCTCGGCGGAGAAGGCATCGCCGGGCTCGGCGGGGAGCACGTACCAGGCCCCCTCGTCGATTTCGGCCTGGAGTTGCCCGGCGCTCCAGCCCGCGTAACCCGCGTATACGCGCAGCGAGGCGATGGCCGCGGAGAGCAGGCCGGGGGGCGCGTCCAGGTCGACCAGACCAAGCCTGGACGGCTCGGCCGTGCCGTCCAGCGGATGCCAGCCGATCGGCTCGTCGGTGCCCGGTACCAGGGCCAGGGCGAGCGCGCTGTCCGGCGCGACGGGACCGCCCTTGAACAGGACGGGCGGGCCGGTCACCAGCTCCGTCCACGGCTCGAGCACCTGGCCGACCGGGACTTCGGTCGGGCGGTTCAGGACCACGCCCAGGGTGCCCTGCTCGACCTCGTGCTCCACGACTAGGACGACGGTCCGGCGGAAATTGGGATCCCCGAGCATCGGGGTGGCGACGAGCAGACGGCCTGCCAGGGCCTCCGATGCCGAATCATCCATGTCTCTATCATCGGTCAGGATGCGCGGTAGCGCGTCCGCGAGCCTGCGGTGCTCCAGTGCGCGGCTCGCAACGCGTAACCTGAGAAGGTGAGTACCGAACTCGCGCTCAGCCCGCCGGACGCGGCCGACACCATGGCCGCGGACTCGGTGGTCGACGTCACCAGGCTGAAGGTCGCCCTGGCCCGGCTGAGTCGGCGACTGCGCCGGCACGAGCTGGCCGGCCTGACCCCCACGCAGCTGGCGGCGCTCGCGACCGTTGAGCGCTCCGGGCCTATGCGCCTGGGGGATCTAGCGGCGGCGGAGGGCATCGCGCCGTCCACACTCACCAGGCTGGTGACCGCCCTGGAGGAGAGCGGCCACGTCCGGCGCTGTGCCGATCCGAGCGATGCGCGGGTGAGCACCCTGGCCATCACTCCGCACGGCCTGGAGGCGCTCGAGCGCATCAGGACGGAGAGCACCCTCGCGCTGGCGGCGAGCCTGCGCCTGCTGACGCCCGAGCAGCAGCGCGTCCTGGCGGCGGCCCTGCCGGTCCTCGAGCAGCTCGCGGAGGTCGATCCGGCCGATCCGCGGAGCCGAGCCTAGAGCAGCTCGGCTAGGCGGCGGGCGAGCTCATCGCGCTGGCGAGTGACCTCGGCGAGCTGCTGCTCAAGTTCGATGATGCGGCGGATGGCCGGCAGCGTCATGCCCTCGTCGGCCATCGTGACCACCTGCTGGATCACGCGGATTTCCAGCCGCGTGTACCGGCGCTGGCCGCCGGGCGACCGCTGCGGCGAGACGACCTGCAGCTGGTCAACACGGCGCAGGAACGCCTCCTTGACGGCGAGCAGCTCAGCGACCTGCCCGACGGTGTACAACGGCGTGTTCTCATCATCAAGCGGTGACTTGGCCATGGCGTTCCCTCCCCGCGTGGCTAGATGTTAAGCGGCCGGCCAGGCGCTGGGCGCTGGCCGGCCGCTCGTCTTCATCGGCACGACATTAGGTCAGCCGACGAGCTCCTTCTGGTCGTCCGCCTGGCGAACCTCCACCTTGCGCGGCTTGGCCTGCTCGAGGACCGGGATCCGGACCTCCAGGACGCCGTTGGTGTAGGTGGCCTCGACCGCGTCGGTGTTCAGGTTCTCCGACAGGTGCATGCGACGGGTGAACGTGCCCATCATGCGCTCCCGCACGATGAACTTGTCGCCCTCGCTGTGCTCCTCCTGCCGCTTCACGCTGACCGACAGGACACCGCGGTCGACGGTGACGTCGATCGACTCAGGGTCGATACCGGGGACGTCGAACCGGAGCACCACATTGCCGTCGCGGCGGACGCCGTCGAGCGGCATCAGGGTGGACTGGCCGAACGCGTGCCGGGTCAGCCGGTCGAACTGACGCTGGAGATCCCGCGCGAACGGGTCAAAAGTTGTCAAGTACATACTCGCCTCACCTTCCGAAGGTTTTCCGGAGGACGTCGCCGGGGAACCCGCCTGTGGTCCTCCAGTGGCAAGTAACTTACAACTTTATTTGTATATTCCCTGAGGGATCGTGTTGGGGGTTGGGCTCAGAAGAGCAGGGCGGAGAGCGTGGAGCGGGCCTTGGTCACGCGGGGGTCGCGCGGCGGGAGGAGCTCGAACAGGCTCACCAGGTGGGCGCGGGCCTTATTCCTCTCCTCCCCCGAGGTGCGGCGGACGACCCCGAGCAGGCGGTCGAACGCCTCCTCGATGCGTCCGGAGGCCATGTCGATGTCGGCCACCCGGATCTGCGCGTCCGCGTCGCCGGGGTGTTCGGCCGCATCACGGCGGACCCGCGCCTGGTCGTACGAGCTGACCCGGCGGATCAGGTTGACCTGGGCCAGCCCGGTCTTGGCCACCGGATCGTCCGGCGACGCGGCGAGTTCCTGCTCGAAGGCCCGCGCCGCGGCGTTCAGGTCGCCGCGCTCCATGGCCTCGCGGGCCGCGGCGTAGGCGGGCGGCATCGCAGCGGCGCCCGCGCGAGCCGCGCCGGGACGGGCGTCGGGGGCACCGGGGCGCCCGCCGGACGCGGCGTCGTCTGGCTCGTCGTCAAACCCGTTGGCGGGGGCCACGTCCAGGCCCAGCTTCTCCGCGACTTCGAGGACCTGGGCCAGCCACTGGCGGACCTGGGCCTCGGGCAGCGCGCCGAGGAAGCCGTCGACCAGTTGTCCGCCGATCACGGCCATCACCATCGGAATGCTCTGGACCTGCAGGGCCGCACTCAGCTGCGGGTTCGCGTCGACGTCCACCTTGGCCAGGATCCACTGGCCGCCGCCCTCGGCGGCGAGCTTCTCGAGTACCGGGCTGAGCTGCTTGCACGGCCCGCACCATTCGGCCCACAGGTCGAGGACCACGGGCACGGTACGGGAACGCTCGACCACGTCGACGTTAAAGGTCTGCTCGCTGACCTCGATGACGGTCCCGCCGCTGGCTTCGGCCGACTCGGCCGCCTGCTGCCTGCGCTGCGCGGCCGCCTGCCGCGCACCCAGGTCCACGGCACCGTAGAGCGAAAAATCTCGCGGCTGCATGATTCCATCCTGCCGCATACGCGGGAGAGGATTGTACGCGGCTCTTGGTTGCTCTAGAGTAACCGTTGCCTATGAGTAACCAACCAACTGGCGCGCTGTCCGGTGAGGGCGCGGGTGCGGTGGGAGCCGACGCCGCCGACGCGGGCGCGGGTGCGGTGGGAGCCGACGCCGTATTCGACGCGGGCGCGGGTGCGGTGGGAGCCGACGCCGTATTCGACGCGCTGGGCGAGCCGGTGCGCCGCCGGATCCTGGAGTTGCTGCACGAAGGGCCCACACCGGTCGGTCAGCTCGCCGAGCGCCTGCCGGTCGGTCGGCCGGCGGTGAGTAAGCACCTGCGCGTGCTGACTCATGCCGGGCTGATCGAGCGTCACCCCGCGGGTACCCGCAACCTGTACGCGCTGGCGCCGGAAGGGATGGCCGCCGCGCAGCAGTGGCTGATCCAGACCTGGGACACCGTCCTGGCCGCGTACGCGGCCGAGATCAGCCGACCCGTTAAGTCTTATTAGGAGCAGCCCATGAGCCCCGTCCCGCCGCTGCGCAGGGAAATCATCGTGGACACCGACCCGGTGACGGCGTTCGAGGTGTTCACCACCCAGATAGGCCGGTGGTGGCCGATAGCCGACAAGGGCGTCTTCGGGGCGGACGCGACGGTGGCGTTTGACGACGGGCAGCTCATCGAGCGCTCGGCCGACGGGCGGTCCGACCTGTGGGGCACCGTCACGCGGTGGGATCCTCCGTATGCCTTGGCGTTCAGCTGGCATCCGGGAGAAGCGCCGACCAGCCACGTCGAGATCACCTTCGCTCCCGCGGCCGATCGGACGCGGGTCACCGTGGTGCATACCGGCTGGGAAGCCTACGCCGACGCGGCGGCCGCCCGCGAGATGTACGAACAGGGCTGGCCGACGGTGCTCGACCGGTTCGACGAGGCAGCCCAGGACACGTGGGTGGCGCTGATGCACCGGCGCGGGCCGGCCGCGCCCGAGACCGGGAGCCTGTTCGAGGATCCGCGGCTCGCCGAGCACGCGGCGTTCCTCGGCCGGATGCGCGCGGCCGGGTACCTGGTCATGGCCGGGCCGATGAGCGACCGGGCGGGTGAGGGCATGACCATCCTGCGGCTGCCGGGACCCGAGCAACTCGGGACGGCGACCAGGCTCGCTACCGAGGACGATGCCAGCGTCGCGGGCGGATTCCTGGCCGTGACGGTCCGCCACTGGCACCCGATGATGCGGCCCTACCGTGAGGCGTCGGAGCCCGGGGGGTCGGGATAACCGTGGGTGGATGCTGCGAGAAGCCATGATTGTCCTGATCGTCACGCTGGTCAGGTGGTTCAAGAAGCGCCGGCCAGCTCAGGGTCAGCCGACCGGCGCGAATCTCGGGTAGGCAAGAAATCCGAACCGTGCCCCGCGGGACGCGAAGCCCCGCGGGGCACGGTGCTGACCTGACTGAAGGGGGAACGGGATGACATCGGCCTCGCGGCCGCTGCGGTTCGGCCTGGTCGGCACCGGGTACTGGGCGCGCGTCACGCACGCGCCCGCGCTCGCTACCACCGACGGGATCGAGCTCACCGCGGTCTTCGGCCGCGACCGGCAAGCCACGGCCGACCTCGCGGCGACCTACCACGCCACGCCCCATCACGAGGAGGCCGCGTTCCTGGCCGGTGTCGACGCGGTCGCGTTCAGCGTCCCGCCGGACGTCCAGGCGCCGTTCGCCGCCCGCGCGGCCCGGGCGGGCAAGCACCTGCTGCTCGAGAAGCCCATCGCGCTGGCCGAGGCCGACGCCGACGGCCTGGTGGACGCGGTGGACCAGGCCGGAGTCGCGTCCGTGGTCTTCTTCATACACCGGTTCCACCCGGACGTGCGGGCCTGGCTGGCCGACGTTACGGCCCGCGGCGGATGGGCCGGGGCCGTGGCGGTCTGGCTGGGCACGGCCATGAACTCCGCCAGCCCGTTCAACTCCCCGTGGCGCCGGGAAAAGGGCGGCCTGTGGGACGTCGGCCCGCACCTGGTCTCGCTGCTGTGGGCCAGCCTCGGCCCGGTGACGTCGCTACTGGCCGACGCGGGCCCGGTGGACGTGACCCACCTCATCCTGCACCACCAGGGCGGGGCGTCCAGCGCGGTGACCGTCACGCTGAGCGCGGCCGAGAAGACCGAGCCCCCGGAGACGTACCTGTGGGGGGCCTCCGGCCGATCGGTCGCGCCCATCGGCCATCCGCACCCGGTCACCCAGATGCGCACCGCCCTGGCCGAACTCGCGGCCAACGCCAGGTCCGGCCAGACCAGCCACCCGTGCGACGTCCGGTTCGGCCGGGACGTCGGGCGCGTCCTGGCCGGGGCCCAGTGCCAGATCGACGCCCGCCCGGTAGCATCTCCCGTGCTACTTTGGCACGATGAGTGATACCTCCCAGGACGATGAGCAGCCGCTGCCGGCCAGCACCGGGCGACGGGCGGCCAGGAACCGGGAACCCGGCAGACCCGCTGCGCGCGCCGAGCAGACCGGGCGCGCTGCGGCGGGCACGCGGATCGGGATCAGGGAACTGCGCCAGCACGCGAGCGTCTACGTCGACCTGGCCGAGAAGGGCTACACGGTGGACATCACCAACCGGGGTCGGCTGGTGGCCAGGCTGGTCCCGGTCGGCGAGGCGGGCAGCCCGCTGGAACGCCTGATCGCGGCGGGGATCCTGGAGCCCGCCGAGGAACCCGGCGGGGCGGCCGGCCTCGACCCGTACCCAGCCCGGAACCCGGGAGGCGGGCGCGGGGAGAACCCGCGGAAACCGGGAGGTGAGCGGCGGTGATCTACCTCGACTCTTCCGCGCTGATCAAGCTGGCCCTGACGGAGCCGGAGTCGGCGGCCCTGGCCGGATGGCTCGCCGAGCGGGCCGATCAGCCGCTGGTCTCGAGTGCGCTGCACCGGGCGGAGGTCCCGCGGGCGGTCTGGCTCGCCGAGCCCGGCGCGCTGCCGCGCAGTTACCGGCTGATCAGGCGGATTGCCAAGGTCGCGCTGACCGCCGAGGTGATCGACAACTCGGCCACCTTGCCGCCGCAGGCGCTGTCACTGGCGCACGCCATCCACCTGGCCTCCGCGCTGGCGCTGCGCGGTGAACTTACCGCGTTCGTGGCCTACGACGAGGACCTGCTCGCCGCGGCGGCCGACGCCGGACTCCCGGTCGTCAGCCCGGGGCGGACCTAGAACCGGGCGGATTCCGCGTAGGCGCCCCACTCCGAGACCAGCGCGCCGCAGATCTCGCCGAGGGTCGCCTCGACGCGGGCGGCGTCCAGCATGGGCGGGACCAGGTTCGCGTCGGTGCGGGACGCGGCGACCAGCGCGGCCAGCGCCGCGTCGACCGCCTGCTGGTCGCGCTGCGCACGCCGGCGGGCCAGCACGCCCACCTGCTGGCGCTCGACCTCGGGGCTGATGCGGAGGATCTCCAGGGGTTCGGCGACCGTGTCGGTGTGGACGTTCACGCCGACGATCTTCTTCTCGCCCTTCTCCAGCTGCTGCTGGTAAGCGAAGGACGCCTCGGCGATCTCGCCGACGAACCAGCCGTTCTCGATACCGGTCAAGATCCCGTCGGTCATCGAGCCGTCCTGGCCCATCGCGCGGATCTGCGCGAAGATCGCCTCGGCTTCGGCCTCCATCCGGTCGGTCAGCGCCTCGACGTACCACGACCCGCCGAGCGGGTCGGACACGTTGACCACGCCGGTCTCTTCCATGATCACCTGCTGGGTGCGCAGCGCCGTCTCCGCGGCGGCCTCCCCCGGCAGCGCGAGCACCTCGTCCAGGGCGTTGGTGTGCAGCGAGTTGGTCCCGCCCAGGACCGCGGCCAGCGCCTCCACGGCGGTCCTGACGATGTTGTTGTCGGGCTGCTGCGCGGTGAGCGAGACGCCGGCGGTCTGGGTGTGGAAGCGCAGCCACTGGGCGCGCGGCGACCTGGCGCCGTAGACGTCGCGCAGCCACCTGGCCCAGATCCGCCGGGCGGCGCGGAACTTGGCAATCTCCTCGAAGAAGTCGATGTGCGCGTCGAAGAAGAACGACAGGCCCGGCGCGAACTCCTCCACGTCCAGGCCGCGGGACAGGCCGAGTTCCACGTAGCCGAACCCGTCGGCCAGGGTGAAGGCCAGTTCCTGGGCGGCCGTCGAGCCCGCCTCCCTGATGTGGTAGCCGGACACCGACAGCGGCTTGTACCTGGGGATGTGCCGGCCGCAGTACTCCATCAGGTCACCGATCAGGCGCAGGTGCGGGCGCGGCGGGAACAGCCACTCCTTCTGCGCGATGTACTCCTTGAAGATGTCGGTCTGCAGGGTGCCGTCGAGCCTGGACAGGTCGGCGCCCTGGCGCTCGGCCGCAACCAGGTACATGCAGAAGACCGGGACGGCCGGGCCGCTGATCGTCATCGACGTGGTGACGTCGGCCAGCGGGATGCCCGCGAACAGGACGTCCATGTCGGCCGCCGAGTCCACGGCCACCCCGCAGTGCCCCACCTCGCCCAGCGAGCGCGGGTCGTCGGAGTCGCGTCCCATGAGGGTGGGCATGTCGAAGGCCACGGACAGCCCCGCGCCGCCGGCCCGCAGCAGCATCTTGTACCGCTCGTTGGTCTGGCGCGCGTTGCCGAACCCGGAGAACTGGCGGATCGTCCACGGCTTACCCCGGTACCCGGTGGCGTACAGGCCCCTGGTGTACGGGTACTCCCCCGGCCAGCCGATCCGCTCGAGGCCGGGCACCACCGCGCCGGGCGGGGGCCCGTAGACCGGGTCGACCTCGAGGCCGGACAGCGTAGTGAAGTCCGCCTCGCGCTTGGGCGCCTGGTCGAACCGGTGCTGCCAGCGCTCCCGGCCCGCGTCCTCGCCTGCGCCCGTGTCGGCCCGAGCGTCGGCTTGGGCGTCGCCCTGAGCGTCCATGGTCCCTGCCTCCCCGTCAGCAGTAAAAAGTAGTTGGACGTCCTACTATCTACCGGGAGTCTACCCGGCGCGACGATGGGGGGGCGCGGGAGAGGCGCCACCGTCGTTCGGGAAAAAAAGAATTTTCTATGCAACCGATGCGGTAGCTCCATCGTCTGTAGAGAGCGCGAGGCAGCGAGACGGCCTCCGCGCGCAGCGGTGGCCCGGACGTCGCGGGGGCACGCCCGGGCCGGGATGGGAGTATCCCTACAGACAGGGGAATGTGGTACACCTTGGCGTATCGCACGGGCGTCCTTGAAGGCCCCCCGACCGGCCCCGACCTGGTGATCTTGCCAGGCGGGGGCGCGAGGCGTGCGGTCACGTTGTTCCCGCAGCCTGCCGGGAACATCATCGAGGGAGAACCGGTGGGCACCGCTGGCGAGGTCGACGCCGACGCCGCCGAGGAGCTGTTCAAGGGCGTGTACCCGCGGCTCGCCGGCTGGGTGCGGCGCCTGGTCGACGACGATGACACCGCACACGAGATCGCGTCCGAGGCGTTCGTCCGGCTGCTGGCCCGGTGGACCAAGGTGGACAGCCCGCAGAGCTACCTGTACATGATCGCCACGAACCTGATCCGCGACCACTGGCGCAAGACGGAACGGGAACGCCGGGCCCTGCGCAGCGTGACGGCGGGCTCGGCGGGCGACCCCGTGGCCTTCCCGGTCCAGGACGTGGACGTGCGGAACCTCATCGCCTCGCTGCCGCCGCGCCTGCGCGACCCGTTCCTGCTGCACTACTACGCCGGCTTCCCGCTGCGGGATGTCGCGGCGCTGCTGCACCGGCCCGAGGGCACGATCAAGGCCGACCTGTTCGCGGCGCGCGCCAAGCTGCGCAGCGTGCTGGGGGACCGCGATGGCTG
>Ga0187812_1000955_pt1 | contig 10025 bp, 21 predicted proteins | sample NC_S_2_FD_130582 | JGI IMG/M metagenome (GOLD analysis project Ga0187812, IMG submission 130582) | Wetland sediment microbial communities from Neuse River Estuary, North Carolina, USA - ASW-S_2 | ecosystem: Environmental > Aquatic > Freshwater > Wetlands > Sediment | place: USA: North Carolina... | reverse complement strand
CGATACTGTAACTGGCATGGATACAGTCACCCTGCGGCTTCGCCTTGGGTGGGACCGGGGGACCTCATGTGTCGAGAAAGCAACGAGTGTTGGGTATGGCGTTGGGATGACCACCCCAGGAGATGCTTTGTCCCGGAGTACCGGGACGCAGCAGCCCCCCACCCATAAGTCCTATTAGAACATTTGACCGATGCAATCCCCTGGGAGATCGGGTATACTTGAAGTAGCGATGTGGCCAGGTCACACCTGGATGAGCGTAAGCGAGATGAACAGGTTGTTTCCAGGTCACGCGACTCGCGCGATAAGGAGGGAGGGATGCTACCCGAACTGATGATTTCTCTTGCATGGTGAAAACAGGTGCGCTCTCACAGGGCCGTCGCTGGATTGTGGGGGCGCTTCACATTTGAGCGAAAGAAAGGAAAGGATTTGCAATGAGCGTCGAGACGTCTATATGGGCGTTGGCTATCGCCATTTTTGCAACGAATGTTACCGTTCTCTGGCTGGCCCTGCGTAAACAGGATAAGGAGGACCGATAATGCCAGAGTATACAGGCAAGATCGAGGCTTTTACCCCACCTCGACATATCAAAGTTGGGGGAGTTGTTTTCCTGCTGCACACGTACCTGTATACTGATGTTGCCAGGCGCTACAAGCTTGGCGACCGAGTACAGGTGAGTTACCAGGGGGAAATGAGGCCGACCGGGAGACGAGTGGCTATTGAGGCGAAAGCCGTTATAAGGAGGACCGATGTTGAAGACCCCATTTGAGCGGTTGAATGAGATCATAGCACAGTTGGATGAGATTAACACACGGCTTGATCTGATTGAGGAGTGTTTGGGGGAGCAGTACGGGCCGTGGCCTACACAGTTGATGGAACTTGACCAGGCGGGTACACACCCTCCAGACTGTCGGTGTGCGTGGTGTGAGCCGCCCGATATCGCGTGGGAGGGTCAATAATGGAAGCAGTTTGCCCGATGTGCGGTGCATTTGGGATACACCAGGGGATGGCTTTCTGGGGGGATAAGAAGAAAGCCGAAGGAAACAAACATGGGCGGAAGGGAGACTATCTCTTCTGCCTGAACTGTAACCGACCGTGGCTCTACGTTGCTCCACCGAAGGCGGGGGACGCAGATTATGAGCCGGCAATCACCTCGAACTATGAGGAAGGAGGACTCTATGGCGTACAACCCACGGGAACACCTGATTCAAATCCAGAATAGGCCATTCTACCCGGCTGGCTGGCGACTGTATGAATTGTCGATCAAGCACCCAGGCGCCAACTTTGATTCAGAGATTTTGTTCCTCGACGCGGAGAAAAACCTTGTCGTGGTCAAGGTGCGGCTCTACCTGGGTGTGGACTACGCGACCTCTGAGAGGAAAACGGAAGCGGTCAAAAGCGGCAAGCTCAGCGAACTGGATAAGGTCGAGACCTCGGCGAAGGCGCGTTGTTGCCGGGATTTTGGCATCTCGACAGAAAGCGCACTGGAGTACGGGCGGCCTACCTCGATGAGGGAAGCTGAGCGGGCCAGAGAACGGAAGGAGAATACCTGATGGAACTTTACAACTTTACAACTCATCAATATGATACGGTTCAACCTGGATGGCTGAGTAGCATGACTTCTGAGCAGCTCCTTGATTATATTCCTGTCGAGGGGAGAGCCTTGTTTCGTATCTACATCCACCAGGGAAGAGATAAGGTTGAGGCTTTTCAGGATGTGCTTGAACGCTGTACAGGGGGGAAATGATGGCCGTGTACTTGCTGCATTTCATTCCGCCTTACAAGCACGCCAGGCACTACCTTGGCTATGCTGAGGATGTGGACGCCAGGAACATCCGGCACCTGGCGGGCCAGGGCGCAAGGCTCTGCCAGGTGCAGCGCGAGGTGGACGGATCGTGGGTTGTCGCGCGAGTGTGGTTTGGCGGTGACAGAAGCCTGGAGCGGCAATTGAAACGGCGGTGCAATCACTCCAGGTTTTGCCCTATTTGTCGGGGAGAGGAGGTGAAATTGTGCTACTCTGCTGTTTAGTTCTCCTGCTGTTCATTTTGGGTGTGGTGATGATCTCGCTGGCCAGGGCGGCCAATGAGGAGGAGATTCCGGTACCTCCACCGTTGGAGCGGGATGAGTGGGAGGAATAGACTGTCAACTTGTACAGGTGCAAACTGCATATAGTGGTAGAATGTACCTGTATAAGTGAGCAGTAGAAAAGATGTTCGGGAGGGGGTATACTTTGCTCATGGGATAAATTATCCCATTCCCCACCCCCCTCCCCATGATGGGATAAATTATCCCAAGGGAAGGTTGAAGAGGTGAGGGAGGCGCTTTACTAAAGGAAGTATAGCATGGATGACGCCTTTCGTCAAGAATTTCTTGATGGCGCACAGAGGCAAGCGCGAGAGGACTTGATTATTGGGAATGCATGGCTATCCCCCGCAGATCGTATCATTTTAGTTGTGTTAGAGCGGATGTACCCGGCTGTAAGGAGGAACCGGGTACCCATTCAGATTTGGAAATTAGCAGAGAGAGCAGGAGTAACCAGGAGGTCTGTTAGTAGGTTTTTTGTTGCAATGCATGAGCATGGATATATGAGCTACATTGTGATGAGAATTGTAGACCGTGATCTACAAGGAAACCCCGCTCCTAAGACGCAATGTTTTGTTCAAGAATTGGAGCCATGTCAGCATCCCGAAAACCTGAATACTTGTAGCACCCCTAAGCGGGTGGAACATCGGAAGAAAGTAAAGGAACGTCTCAGATGTAAGAAATGTGGCTCTGAGAACATTCTTGTACGAGTAACAGCAGTTTGTCGGGACTGCGGAGAGGAAGTTTTTAAGTGAACACATGTGCACGTTGTGGCAACTGGAAAGAAGCAATCCGCTTCGTTGCGTTCGGCGTCGAGTATTTCATGAACTCGAACCTATGTCAGCAGTGTTGGGAAGCACAAGTGAAAGCTGACGCGCTCAGGTTGAGAGCACAGGAGGAAAAGAAAGCATGACCAAACATGCCGTCATTCAGGATTTTAACGATTACTACCATATCACCAGCCAGGATGAAAGTCTCATCGAGTATGCACCCGACATTTGGAACCTCTATCACCTGATGCACCATCATCATATAGATGTGCTCTGGGCCATGCCCGGCTGTAGCTTCTCAAAGAACATCAGGCGGGAACACTTTGACTCGCTCAACTATGATACCTATGTCCCTGAACATCTTGTGAAGAATCGGGTGCATGGGGCGCGGGTCGGAAAGAAGCATTTTATGTTCCCTGAGAACAGGGAATGGAAGCAACCCCAGAATGGGGATAAAGGAGTATGGCATGTCGAGAATGCACACGATCTACTGGCAACGGTACAAACGCTTGAAGCAGAGTATAACGTGCCAGTTTTATGGGGGCCTTCTCATGTTGGCTTTGAGGTCCTCCGTAGCATTCAGCAATTTGGCGGAGTGGAGCCTGCACCGCTTGGCGGAGAACAGCAACGAGAATTTCTTGCACTAGCAAGGGCAATGGCGGCCCCGGTTTCGTGGGGGAATCTGCACACCAAGGGGAAATGGATTGTGGGGATAGATAAGAATGGGCAATTTCTGGGGGCCGCTCAGAGCGTGAAGCTTGGCAGTGGGGCGTATGTCAAGGCAGAGAACTATGGGCCTAACCAGGCGGCTTTCTGGCACTACGAAGCGGGGGCGCTAGGAGATGGGCTGCTTACCTCCTGGATACTTCCTAAGCCACTGCCTCCTACCGGGTGGGCAAGTACCGACCTGATAGAAGCAGCTAGGAAGATGGGTATGTGGGTGGAAACGCATGAGGGTATTACCTGGAAAGAAAGTGGAAAGTATCTTGAGACCTGGGCAAAGGAGATGTGGCAACACCGGACATACTTCAATGACCTGTTAGGGGGTGCTAGTCCTCGTCCATACTTTGAAGTAGCAACTTCTGTTTTAGAGAATTGTGCCAGCACAGCTAAGATGATTCCAAACACCATGATAGGCCGCTTCAAGAAGGAAGGCTTTCCGCATTGGAATATGGGCATCATCCACCGCGCCATAGCGAACCAGGCATACACTCTTCAAAGACTCTATAGAGACGAAGAGATAGCGCCTATCCTGGTGAGCAAGGATGCATTGTACTTTGCGACCGATGCCAGTACGCCGCAGGAAGCATGTCCGGGCCTCTTAGACCATCCAACAGAGCAGCGTGGGTATAAGCTCATTGGAGTGTGTGAGATGAGCCACGACATTGTGGCAGCGTTTGAGCGGATAGGTGATAAGCGATTCGGCGTGGGTGGCGTCGAGGCCGTAATCAAGGGGGCTATGGGCAATGAAACAGCTTAGCTTATGGGAAGGCCAGGAGCAGGAGGCAGCTCCTGCACCCTCTCACCACTACATGAAACTTGTGTACTTCAGTGGCAAGCGGCGGTTGATCGATACTGCCAACCCCCAAGATGATGACACCATTCGGGATATGACTGTGTGGAGCGCCGAATTTATCAGGAAAGAGGAGTACGACCGTGGCGCTTAATGAGGATAACCTTGACGAACTCCGCAACGCTGCATTCGACTACATCATGGAGCATGGCCTCCCTGATGAGCCAGAAGCACGCGACTGGATGCTCTCACTGAGAGACCCGGACACCACACCAGAGGAGGCATTCGCACCCCTGTTTGATGCCTATTTTGCTGGCTCAGGGGGTTTCTCAATCGATCAGTGGATGGATTGGACACAGTTGATCGACAACTTGACCATCAGGCAAGATGAGGATGGGTTGTGGTTCAACTTTGACTTTGACTTTGAGTCAGACGATGGAGAGTATTCAGGGTCAAGGGGCGCAAGTGGGCATATATGAGTTTTTGAGGAGTACCAAAACTGGTTCAGAATGATGTTACTTTTCTGTACCTAGCCCGTCGTACATAATAGAGACGGATGTACCGCCTTAAAAAGTACAGAAAAAGGAGTCTAAAATGAAGTACGAAATTTTCGCAATCGAGAACGGGCGCGAAGTTCGCATTGGTCAGAGCGCGACGAGGAAGGATGCTGAGACATACGCAAAGCGCCAGCGCGAGACCTACGACAAGGTCCGAGTTGCAAAGATTAACCTGGGTATCAAGAATACCCGAAGGTACGAGTAGTGAAAGGGGGAGGATTACCCTCCCCTCAGTTCCCCCGCGAGGGGGTGAAGGAGTTTCTAAAATGACACAGTTTACAGGCGTTCACACATTCCAGGCTCAAACCGTTCTCTTGAAGCGTTCAAGCGTTCTTCGTGAGATGGATGTAACCTCCACTCATGAGAAGCTGACACCGGATACATCGGGGTCAGTTCGCTTTAACGGCAAGGTGATAGCCGTTCGGTTCGATGCAGTCCAGGGCATTTGGATTGCAAAGTAACCTCCCATATGGTATACTGAGAGCGTACCCACTTTCGGGTACGCTCACTCACTCAAAGAAAGGTCGTAACATGCCACGCAAAAACCCTATCCCTAACCGCAAAACATGGCCCGCTCTTGCTGATTTGTTGGAGGTCGTCGAGGGCCTCCATGACGACGCCTTCACCAACACTGACACGCCTGGGCAAGAGGTGGACGAGTTGCTAGCCCGCTCGTTCGAGGCGTTCAAGGCGCTTGGTATCTCGGAGGATCGAATCCGTTCCTACATGAGCACGCCTTACCCACTCAAGAGCGGTCCTAAGCCCCCGGATGGGACGTTTGACCCGATTGCTGTATCAGCCCCCAAGCTGGAGACGACTCCCGCCCCGGCTGCGAAGTCGGGCGGCCTCGGAAGCATCTTCAAGGGCAATTAGCCCCCTTGACACCCTAGCCCCCAGGTGGTAGACTGAGAACAGGTCGAGAATGGCGCAGAAGCCCCTCGACCTGTTTTTGTGCTCATTTCTCGACATCCCCCACTGACAGGAGCATGACTATATGGGAATGAATGGAGCAGAAATTGAGCCAACAGTACCAGAATCGCCAGCAGAGACGCCTGGCGGAGAGACAGTCGAGGAAATTGAAGACAGACTCATCGCCGTCCTCGAGCGATCAGAGCAGCTTGAAAGTAGACTTGCCGAGTGTGAACGGCGACTCGCAGAGCTTGAGTCCCGCGGGGCCGTTCTTCAACCCGGAAACACAGAGCATCCAGAAGGAACCCTGGATACCACCCCCGCCGACAGAAAGCCAGACACCCCCCCAAGAGCACACACCCCCGTCGCTGACTGGTATTTCCGCAGAGTCGGAGAATAATGCCCTCGAAAATGGGCTTGTACCGCTTACTCCGAAAGAGGCCAAACTGGCACAAGCCGTCCAGGGGCTTTATTTCACCGTTTCTCTTGCGGCCCTTCCCTTCTCTCGTTTCGCTCACATTGCGCTCAAGGTGGAGGCCCCGGACCTCGCCGAATCCCACGTACGTATGGGACGCCACATATCGGGCTATAATGCCTTCCTTGAAAAGCTCGTAGCGTATACCGACTTTACCCCCTTCATCCTCTTGCATCTGGCCCTGTTTGGAGCAATTGCAGTTCATCATGATCTTGTAAAAGATGACACGATGAAAGCGCACTTTGCCGGGCTTGGAGCGGGGGTCACTATGAAGGTGGCATTGTATGAGCAGCAAGAGGAACAAATCAGGCAAGCCATGATGAGAGAAGCGGCGAATGGAAACAATGCCCTTAACAACGTTTCTTCCGTGGCTTAGAGAGAACTGGCAACAGGGGGAGCATATGGTGATTGTTGGGGAAACTGGACGAGGCAAAACCCGGCTGAGTAGCCAGATACTTGAATGCCGGGATTATGTTGTGGTCATTGCCCTGAAACGGGCTGATGATACGCTCAAGTCCTTCTACGATGATTTACTCCCCACGATCAAGCACCGTTACATTGTCATTAAAAAGTGGCCTCCCCTGTACTCACAAAACCATGTCATCCTATGGCTAAAACCGCAAAGCTTGCACGATATCGGCGAACAGAAAGCGTACCTTAAGCAGTGCCTTAATATGATTTACCTGAGCGGCGGATGGACGGCGTATTTTGATGACGCTGGCTATGCCTCAGGTATCCTCAAGGCGGCTGAAGAAATGGGCATTATGCTCAATCAAGGACGTTCCGGGGGCCTCACTATCGTGGTAGCGATGACGCAACCTAAATCAGTTGCAGCCAGGGTACCGTCTGAGACCTTGCGCCAGCCACGTCATAAGATACTTTTCCTGACCACGAATCAGGATGAGTTGAAGGCGTGCGCTGACATCACAGGAATAGCAGCAAGGGAACTACAATACCTCATGCGGCAACTGAAAGATTTTGACTTCCTGTATGTCGGTAAAAAGGGAACGTTGTTTCACGTTACCCAAAACTAGGAGGTGATCTTTGCATCTACATCTAGGCATCCTCCACGCGCTAGGCATCTTTGCTGCCGTGATCGTGATAGGTTTCTTCTGGAGGATAGCCGCGTTATGTTTCGCACAATCTGAGAACGGTACCTTGCAAGATTTAGGGCAAGGTATGGCGTTCATCTATTGATTTGACTAAGGAGGTTTAATGCCAGCACTACCCGGAGCGTATTATCAAGCGCCCACCGCTACGGCCCCGGTACAATCCGATGCGCCTGTAGGCCAGCAAAAAAAGGGTTCGGAAGAGGGACAAATTACTATTATCCCTTTTGCCCGCTCTTCCAAGCTCCACACAGAGCAGTCAAACACTGTGTCTTCTATCTCGATGGTAGCGACACAGCCCCAGTTTTTCAACTTCCCTATTGCTTCGTATGGTTTCCTCTCTGCTATCCTGGTTACGGTCCAGGCCACGGGCGGAACCACAACTACCGCCGCCGTTCCCTTTGAGGATGCGCCCTGGTCGGTACTTTCCCAGGTCCTTCTACAAGACGTCAACGGGGTACCTATCAATCAGCTTTCGGGATTCAATCAATACCTTGCTAGCAAGTTTGGCGGATATCGTCTCTTCCCTGATGATGACGTGGTGCGCGGCCAGTCCAACTCAGGCGCGGCGGCAGCCACACTTGCCAACACAGCCCAGATATCGGGTGGAGGTCCCCCTGTATGGGCGGCGCAAGCGGCTACTGCGGCGAACCTCTTTTCTGGTGCCTACTGGCAGAACATAGACACCACCAACGGCGCCAACGGCGGGAACTTTAAGTTCATCCTTCCCATCTTCCTAGAGTTCGGACTCGACGGGATGGGCGTCTTGCCGAACATGGATGCGTCCGCAAGGTACAACTTACAGCTTTCCTTGCCCCCTTCGATCCTCACCACGTCGGCAACTGGCCCGGTGTTCACAGCCGGGGTATGGTCAGTCAACCCAACATTGACAATTACCGTCGAGGTGTTAGCGCGTTCACAGCCCCCAAGCACGGACATGTTTGGCAACCCGAATAGCCAGACGCCCCCGGCGATTGGAACGGTCCAATACTGGACGGCTCAAACAGCGTCCGGTTTAGCGAACGGCGCGAATACGATTCAGTTGACCCGTGTCGGCAACCTGATTCGGAACCACATCTTCATCTTTAGGAATACCAACGGAACCCGGTTAACCGCCGAATTTAACTCCGGTACAGGAACCACGAATGATGTTCCTACCCTGTTTGAATTCGATTGGGACGTTGGGCAGAGGTTTGTTGCCAACATTGCCACGCTCAGGATGATCTTCCAATGGCAATGCGGATTCGGCGATGTCCCTGATGGTGTCCTTGTCATTCCGAACACGCTCGACCCTGATTGGTTAGCATTCAGCGAATATGGCGACCAATGGATAGCAACCGTTGGGGCCTCAAAGTTGACATTGCGCTTTACAACCAACGCAGGCGGCGGATCGCTCACTATCCTTACTAATGACGTTGTACCAGCGTCAAGCCAGGTCTATAAGGCTCCTATGATGGCGGTCAATGGCTAGACTCAATAAGCGCATGCGAACGATGTTCCGCAAGGCCGTTCGTACCGCCAGATTTGAGGATACCAAGGACTACGCAGACTTCTCATTAAGAGGAACCGGAAAGGTATTAGTCATGCCGACAAAAGTCGAGGCAGAGTTACGAGCAGAAGCTGAGAAGAAGTTCCCCGGCAATAAGACCCGGCAAGATGCCTACATCTACGGGACTATGCGGAAGCTTGGATGGAAGCCAGAAAGAGAGAAAAAGGCGTGATACCAGACCACACGAAAGGCCCGCCGCTTGCGGCTTTCATTATCCTGGTGATTGCGATATTGTACATGGGAGGCATAGCGTTTGCTTTCCAGGGGTCGATACACTTCTAAGAAAGAAGGGACATAAAACATGGGTCAAATTCACTGGCTACAACTCCTGATTGGAGTTGCTATCGGTTACTTCGTTCTCCCGATGATTACCAGCATGATAACGGGTATGGGGAAGAAGAGTAGTGGCGGGTGAGGTGATTAGTGACTACCGTGGTAGTAGTGCTTATCGGAGTTGGTGCAATCCTCATAGGTTCATCCTTGGATTGTACCGACATTAAAACGACCTTCTTCAAGATCGTGCAGAATCAGCCGATTGATTGGAGTGGATCGAGTGCCAATTGTAATCAGGCGGTGTCACCTCCTGTAGCCAATGCCCCGGCTGGCTTAGGGAGTGGCGCAACACTCATCAATACCGATGCGAACGGAAATTGCCCGACTGGCTACACAAAGGTGTACGTTTCGGGTGGGAAAGCGATGTGTCAACCATCATGAACAAGCACATTATTGCTGCAACGCTCGTCATCGGGGGTTCAGGCGTCATTAAGGCGTGGCAGAGTAACCAGCCTATCACGCCTGTTATCATCGGCTCTTACGTGTTCATGTTGGTGCTCTCAATCCTTGACATGTTTGGAGGTCAGGTGAGCACGCTTGCCGGGGCGCTTGCAATGGTCGCAATGATAGGGGTCATTCTCAACACATGGACACCGTTACTTAGTACCATAACATCCGCCGTGAAAGGGTAGGATATGCAGATAGGTAGAATTGTTGACATCTTTATAGCGATAGTCGCCGTTGCCGGGGCTTTCGTCGTTGTCAGCAGCAAACAAACAGCATCCATCATT
>Ga0187812_1000954_pt1 | contig 10026 bp, 8 predicted proteins | sample NC_S_2_FD_130582 | JGI IMG/M metagenome (GOLD analysis project Ga0187812, IMG submission 130582) | Wetland sediment microbial communities from Neuse River Estuary, North Carolina, USA - ASW-S_2 | ecosystem: Environmental > Aquatic > Freshwater > Wetlands > Sediment | place: USA: North Carolina... | reverse complement strand
GGCCATGCAGACGAAGCGGGTGTAGAGCAGGTGGAGCACGGCGTGCTCCTTGCCGCCGATGTAGCTGTCCACCGGCAGCCACCTGCGCGTCACCTCCGGATCGAACGGGCTCAGGGCATCGTCGCTCGAGGGGTAGCGCAGGAAGTACCATGCGGAATCGAGGAAGTTGTCCGAGACATCGGTTTCGCGCCGCGCGGGTCCATGGCAGTTCGGGCACGTCGTCTCGAGGAATGCCGGGATGGCGGCGAGCGGACTCTCCCCCGTGCCCTTCGGCACGAAGTCCTCGACGTCCGGCAGGAGGACCGGCAGCTGATCCTCCGGCACGCCGACGATCCCGCACGTCTCGCAGTAGACGACAGGGATCGGCGGTCCCCAGTAGCGCTGGCGGGAGATGAGCCAGTTCCGCAGGTGGTAGGTGCGGTGGCGCTGGCCGACGCCGCGCTCTTCGGCGGCCGTGATTGCCGCTTCCTTGGCCTGGGCGGTCGGGAGCCCGTCGAATGGGCCGGAGGCCATCGCCGTGCCCGGCTCCTCGTACGCCTGCTCGAGGCCGCCCTGCGCGCCGTCCGGCCCGGCCACGACGCGCACGATCGGCAGGCCGTGCTGGCGGGCGAACGCGAAGTCGCGGGCGTCGTGACCCGGCACGGCCATGATCGCGCCCGTGCCGTAGCCGTAGAGGACGTAGTCCGCGATGTAGATCGGGATGTCCTTGCCGGTGAAGGGGTTCACGGCATAGCTGCCCGTGAAGACGCCCGTCTTGTCCTCTCCGGCGATGCGCTCTTCCTGGCTGCGCTCGGCGGCGGCCCGCACGTAGGCGTCGACGGCGTCCTTGGCGCCGGCGGTCGTCAGGCGGGGCACGAGGGGATGCTCAGGCGCCAGCACGAGGAAGGTGGCCCCGTAGACCGTGTCCGGTCGCGTCGTGAACACGGCGATCTCGGCCTCTTCCTGCTGTGCGACGGCGAAGCGCAGCTGCGCTCCGTCGCTGCGGCCGATCCAATTGCGCTGGGCCGTCTTGATCACGTCGGACCAGTCGAGGTGGTCGAGGTTGTCCAGCAGGCGATCGGCGTAGCGCGTGATGTCGAAGAACCACTGCTCCAGCTCGCGCTGCCCGACCTCGCTGTCGCAGCGCTCGCACCGACCGCCGATGACCTGTTCGTTGGCGAGCACGGTCTTGCACGACGGGCACCAGTTCACGGGAGCCTTGCGCCTCTGCGCGAGTCCCGCCTTGAAGAACTGCAGGAAGATCCACTGCGTCCAGCGGTAGTAGTCGGGATCCGTGGTCTCGACGGCGTGCGACCACGCGAACCGACCGCCTAGACGCGTCAACTGCTCCCGGAAGTGCTGCACGTTGCCCGCGATCAGGGTTTTGGGGTGTATGCCGCGCTTGATCGCGAAGTTCTCGGAGTGGATTCCGAACGCGTCGAACCCCATGGGTTCGAAGACGTCGAGGCCCCGCATGGCCTTGTAGCGCCCGTGGATGTCGGCTCCGGTGAAGGCGTAGACGTTGCCTACGTGCAGCCCCTCGGCCGATGGGTACGGGAACATCATCAGGTTGTAGTACGGCGCCTTGGCCCGGCGCAGATCCACCTCGTAGATCCCGCTCTCCTGCCAGCGCTCCTGCCATTTGCGCTCGATGGCCTTCGGGTCGTAGGTCGTTTGCATGACCGGCCTCCTGTCGGAAATCGGCGCCTCCCGCCTCGCTAGGAGGCGAAAGGCGCCCGTGCGCGCCAGAACATCGTTCGCGCCGCCGCGGCGCACTCCCTGCCGGAGCATGCGCCGGCAGACGTTGCCGCCATTCTATGCCTGCCCAGCGGCAGGGTCAAGGTGCTAGCCGACGGCGTTGAGGCCCGTGATGTCGCGGCCCACGATCAGCGTGTGGATCTCGTACGTGCCCTCGTAGGTGTCGACGGACTCGAGGTTCGCCATGTGGCGCATCGCGCGGTACTCGCTCGTGATGCCGTTGCCGCCCAGGAGCTCACGGCCCATGCGGGCCGCCTGCAGCGCCGCGCGTACGTTGTCGCGCTTGGCGAGCGAGACCTGCGTGTAGGTGTAGGTGTCATCCTGCTTGAGCTGCCCGAGCCGCAGCGCCATCAGCTGGCTGCGGGTGGTGAGCGAAAGCATGTCCACGAGGGACTGCTGCATGAGCTGCGTCTGGGCGATCGGCTTGTGGAACGCGATGCGGTTCTGCGCGTAGTCGAGCGCCTCGTTGAAGCAGTCCATCGCCGCGCCCACGGCGCCGAAGGCGATGCCGTAGCGGGCCTGCGTGAGGCACGAGAGCGGCGCCGCGAGGCTCTTGGCCTCCGGCAGGCGCAGCTCCTCGGGCAGCTCGACGTCCTCGAGGACGATGTCGCCCGTGGAGGAGTAGCGCATGGAGATCTTGGTCTCGATCGCGGGCGCCGAGAGGCCCTTCGTGCCCTTGGGCGCGATGAAGCCGCGGACCTTGTCCTCCTCGTCCATGGCCCACACGATCAGCACGTCGGCGATCGGGGAGGATGTGATCCACCGCTTCTCGCCGTTCAGGATCCAGTGGTCGCCCTGGCGGCGGCACCGCGTGCGCATCGTCCCGGGGTCCGAGCCGGCATCCGGCTCGGTCAGGCCGAAGCAGCCGATGAGCTCGCCGCGCGCCATGCGCGGCAGGTAGGTGCGGCGCTGCTCCTCGGTGCCGTAGCGGTAGATCGCGTGCATCGAGAGGCCGCTCTGCACCGACGCGAAGGAGCGCAGGCCCGAGTCGCCCCGCTCGAGTTCCTGCATGATCATGCCGTACGCGACCTGCGAGATCCCGGCGCCGCCGTACTCCTCCGGCAGGGTCGGGCCGAAGAGGCCGAGCTGCCCCATCTTCGGCACGAGGTCCAGAGGGAACCGCCCGTGCAGCCAGTCGTCGCCGACCGTCGGCATGACCTCGGCCGCGACGAAGTCGTGCACCATCTGACGGACTGCCCGCTCTTCCTCGGTTAGCAGGCTGTCGACGTCGAAGTAATCCGGTCCGATCGCCGTCAGAGCCACCGCGACCACATCCATTCGCGAAAGTCTAGCCGCATCGTACCACTTGGAGATATGGAGCGTCCAGCGCACCGGCGCACGCCGCTTGTATTCGCCCAGAGCGTATCGCAGAATGAAACCAAGGTGATGGTATGGATGGCCCTCTGCGCACCGTGGAGCGGACGATGCAGCTTCTCGAGGCGCTTGCGGACAGCGAGGGCCCGGTGGGTCTCGCCGAGCTCAGCCGCAGGCTCGGCCTCGGCAAGGCGACCGTCCGCCGCTTCCTGCTGAGCCTGCAGGCTCTCGGCTACGTCGACCGCGACGAGGGCGGCCGCTACAGGGCAGCCGCCGCCCTCGGCCGTCTGGCGGCCCGGCCGCAGCGCGCGGTCGGCCCGGCCGTCGCCCTGGCGCTCCGGCAGCTCTGGTCGGAGACGGGAACGGCGATCAGCCTCGGCCTGCTGCGCGGCCGGGATGTGCTCTACCTCTGGCGGGAACCGCCGGGCTCCGCCGCGGGCGTCGCGCTCGGCGAGGGCGCGCGCCTGCCGGCGCACGCGACGGCGCTCGGCAAGGTGCTCCTGTCGCAGCTGCCGGAGCAGACGCTGGCCGAGATGTACCGCGAGCACCCGCCAGAAGCCTTCACGCCGCGCACCATCGCCACGCTGCCGCTGCTGCAGGGCGCGCTGCAGGAGATCCGCCGGCAGGGTTGGGCCCTGTCCGACGGCGAGCTCGAGGAGGGCCTGACCGCCGCCGCCGTACCGGTCTTCGGACGCGCAGGCGCAGTGCGCTGGGCGCTCAACGCGTCGGCCACGGGCCACCGCCTTTCGCCTTCGGCGTTCGCCACGGATGTCGTCCCGGCCCTCTTGCGCGCCGCGGCGCGGATCGGCGACCTCGACGACTGAACGGCCCGCGCGAGGACATGCGAGGGCGCCGCCCCTGCGGGTGCAGGAGCGGCGCCGCGATGTCTCGTCAGGGGTTGGCCGCGACCTTCGGGTGGAGGCCCCGGCGCAGCGGGCGGGCGCCGATGTGCCAGATGCGTCCGCGGGTCGGGACGAAGCGCCCCTCGTGGGCGAGGATCTTGCGGCGGATGGCGGCCGTGTGCATGCCCATCAGCAGGGACAGGTCGGGCAGCGAGAGGAGTGCTCCCTGCTCCCAGGCCTCGTTGGCGTAGCGCTCGATGCGACCGAACTTGAGTTCGAAGACGCGACGCCGCGAAGCGCCTCGGTAACCGGCCCGGGCGTCCTCGTCCGTGAAGTAGCTGAGGTGGACGGGCAGAACGCGCGCGGACTCGAGCCGAGCCCCGGCGCCCTGGTCGGCCGCGAGCGCGAAGAAGACCATCTCGTTGTCCTGCAAGGTCCGCAGGCCGAGGTCCTCGACCGTCTCGCCCAGCCACTGCAGGTAGCGCTGCCCTTCGAAGGCGGAGAAGCTGCCGCTGTCGACGGGGCTCCTGCCCGCAGGCTGCAGGGATTCCTCGATCGTGATGGCCATCTGGTGGCGCAGGCGCGGGTGGTGCGTCGCCCACCGGGCCACGGCGAGCAGGTGTTCGTGTTCGATGTCGGAGTACCCCGCCATGCGCGTCTGGCCGTCGGCCACAAGCTGTCCCAGGCGGCGCATCATGCGGCGGAAGGAGCCTTCCGAGATCCCGAGGATGCTGCGTTCGAGCGACACGTCGCTGAACTCGAGGAAGCGCCGGACGAGCCAGGCGTCGAGGCACTGGCGGTCGGGCCCGGGCTTCGGACCGCCGACGTGCGGCAGCCAGATGCCGAGGCTGCGCACCGGCTCGAGGCGGTGCTCGAGCGCGGTCGGCGTGAGGTTGGCCCATGCGGCGAGCTCCGTGAGCGAGGCGTAGCCGCCCTGGCGGTAGATCTCGTAGATCCAGCGGATCAGCCGGCGGCGCTGCAAGACGGCGAGGCCGAACTCCTGCCAGATCTCCGCGTCTTCGTCCACGTCGACGGCGGTGATCGTGGCGGTGCGGCGCCGCGAAGGCGCGTAGCGGCGCGAGGCCGTCTCCGGCACCGAAAGGCGCACGGATCCCGGCAGGGTCAGTCCCTGCACGGTGCTCATCCAGGCCAGGCTCTCGTCGGCGATTTCCTCAGCCGCGAAGGCGCTCTGGTCAAAATCCTTGCGCAGCGTGCGCACGAGCAGGGCCCTGGCGCTCTTGGGCCGGACCCACGACGTCGTGTGCTGCAGCGGGTTTTGGTAGCGCACGATCTCCCCCACTTTGGCCACCTCCATGGATTCGAGACAGGGAAGAGGGGGCGGCGTGGCCGCCCCCTCCAGTCGTCACGCCGTGTGACGCACCTTCGGGGTGCTGACCGCCGTCGGCTCGCCGCGACCCGCGACCGACCAGATCGCGAGGAGCGCGCCGATCACGATGACCGCGAAGCCGATCGTCGTGACCCAGAACGAGGCGCCGTTGCGCGCCTGCGAGACGAAGATGTAGAGCATGCCGCCGACGAACGAGACGAAGGCGCCGCCGAGGAGGGTCCAGTTCGCGAGGCGGCGCAGCCTCTCATCGACCGCAAGCCACTTCAGCGCCAGCATGACCGTCAGGATGGCCGGCAGCATGAAGAAGGCGAAGTCCTGGTGGAACCAGGTGAAGACGGCGTCGGCGGCCGCGCGCGGCGCGCCCGCGGCGCCCATGCCGTAGAGGTTCTCGTGGAACTCGATGAAGTAGCCGAAGCCCACGACGGTGATGAACAGGATCGCCGTGACGAGGGCCGCGCCCCAGCGGTGGACGGCGTCCGGCACGGCTTCGAGGCCGAGCCCGATGAGCGCCAGCAGCCCGCCGCCCATCACGAAAACGCCGGTGATGAGGTCGTCGCCGGCCAAGCCATTGACGCCGCCTGGGCCGCTCGCGAAGAGCGTCGGGGGCTGGGCGACGGAGAAGCCTCCGACCACGTAGACGACCGTCATGAGGAGCGTGCCGAAGGCGACGAGCCAGAGGCCGAACTTCATCAGCTTGTTGCCTGCCCGCTCGACGCCCCAGGCGGCGCAGGTCGTGGCCACCGCGAGCGCGATGACGGCCGTGACCATTTCGTGCGAGTGGGAGGTGATCAGGTTGGCCATCCAGTCCTGCCACTTCATGCCCGCTAGGGTGGCGTAGCCGCCGATGATGCCCTTCGGCCAGTTGCCGAACTCGAGCATCCAGCCGGCGATGTGGCCCATGATCGCGGCGAAGAGCGCGCTCAGTGCCGCGAAGGCCGCGGTCCAGGTCCAGACCTTGCGGGTGTCGGCCGCCCGGAAGAAGAGTGCGAGGCTGAGCGAGATCAGGATCTCGTCCAGGAAGAAGAAGGAGACGATCTGGATCCACAGTGCGAACGTGTCGGTGACCGCGCGGTCGAAGATGCCGCCGATGCCGCTGAGCAGCGTGGCGCCCAGCGTGCCCCACAGGATGAGGCTGTGCAGCGTCCTGTTCTTGTGCGACGCGCCGAAGACGTCCATGGCGACGAGGGACAGGAAGCCCACCATGCCGATGAGGAGTCCGTGCAGGTACATGACGTGCGCGTAGTCGATGTTCGCGCCCGCGCTGGGTTCGGACTGGAACGGCGTCGAGACGAACGCGCTACCGAGCGCAAGGAGCAGGAGCCAGACCAGCATGCCGACCACGACACGCTTTTCCGGCGACCAGAGTGCCTCGCGCAGACCGCTCTTGTCGTCCTTGGCCATTGACCGATACCTCCTCGAACGAATAGTCCGTGCGGCCTGGCGACTTCCCGCCGTGGGTGGAACGGGACCGCCTGGAGCCGCTGCCGCCCGGAGGTGGCGCAGGGGGCGGCTGGGGTCGCAACCTCCGACTGCAGGATAGCAGTGCGGTCAGGATGTGAAACGGTGCACAAGATCCAACGTCCGCTATCCAAGCGGGTAATCGCGGGTCGGAACAGACGCCCCGGAAACCAAGCGCCTGCCTCTCCCGTGGTGAAATGGCCCTAGCGCGATTCGTCGACCGACCCAAGGGATTCCGCTGGTCGGCATAGGCCATCTGGAGGTACCCGCCCAGGGTATCAGCAACAACCATACGATTGCGGTGCGGTCGATGGGGCTGTGCGCACCACCGCGGGTGGGCGCCGATGGGCATCCAGAGCAATATACCACATGCACGTCGCCCTGCACTGCGCCAACCGGACCTCGTCGCGGCCCGCACGGGCCGAACTGCCACCGTGCGCGGAGGCCGGCGGCGCCGAAGGCTCCACGCGATCCGTCGCGGGACCGCGGCTGCCGCGGAGCGCGGTGCATGCGCCGGCACGACGAAGGTCCCGTCGTCCTGCGACGACGGGACCTTCGCGGAGCGCGCTAGGCCGGGACCCTACGCTTGCCGGAGAAAGCGAGGTAGAGGCCGCCCGCGACCACGAGCCCGAGGATCCAGGAGATGTCGGCGCCTCCGAGGGCCTTCGCGAACGGCCCCTCGTACAGCGACGAGTTGATGAAGGGGACCTCGACGAGCACGGCGAGCACGAAGGTGACCAGGGCGAGCCAGTTGCTGCCGCCGTAGCCCTGCGGCCGGAAGAAGGCCTCCGGGTCGTAGTGGCCGTGGCGCACCAGGTAGAAGTCCGTGAGGTTGATGGCCGTCCACGGGACGACGAGGTAGGTGAGGAAGGTGATGAAGTTCGTCAGGTCGGCGTTGAAGTTGCCGGCGGCGATGATGCCGAGCACGACGCCGACGACGGCGAATCCGATGATCAGGCCGACGCGGGCGCCCGGCGCGGTCGACTCGCGGCGGGAGAACGTGCCACCCACCGTGTCGATCGTGAGCATGCCGCCGTAGTTGTTGAGGACGTTGGCGGCGATGATGCCGAGGAGGATGATGATCATCATCAGCCAGCCGAAAGCGCCGCTGAGTTCCTGGATCACGCCGACCGTCGTGAGCTTCTCGCTGACTTCCGTCAGGACGGCGCCGAGGATCATCATCCAGACCGAGGCGACCACCGTGCCCCAGAAGATGGTGTTGAACGTCGGGGCGACGCCGATGTCCTGCGGCAGGTAGCGCGAGTAGTCCGACACGTAGGGCGCGTAGGTGATCTGCCACGTGACGGCGATCGTCACGCCGAGCAGGAACGTGCCCCAGGTGAAACCGGATGCCGACCAAGCGCCGGCGGGCACGTGACCGCCCAAGGCCACCACGAGCGTGAATACGACGAAGGCCGCGAGGAACACGAGTGCGAGGTAGCGCTGGTAGGCGTGGATCAGGTCATAGCCGAAGATGGCCATGACGGCCGTGATGGCGCCGAGGACGATGGTGCCCACGGCCACCGGCAGGCCGGTCAGGCTTTGCAGCGCCTCGCCGCCCAGGGCGCCGCTCAGGGCGAAGAAGCCAAGGTACATCACGACGACCAGCACGAGCGGCAGGATGGCGCCGTAGTAGCCGAACTGGGCTCTGGACTGGATCATCTGGGGCACGCCGATGATCGGCCCCTGGGCGCTGTGGTAGGCCATGAAGACGGCGCCGATGAGGTTGCCCAGGATGATGGCGAGGATGGACCAGACGAGCGGCAGACCGATGAAGACATACGCTGCCCCGACTGCGATCGTGGTGACCTGCATGTTGGCGGAGAACCAGAGGGTGAACAGGTCCCGGGCTTTGCCGTGGCGCTCTGCGACGGGGATCGGCTCGACGGCATGGGTTTCAGCCTGCCAGACGGACAATGCGCGCGCCTCCCTTGAACGGCCGAGTGGTGCCGCCTTCTGCACCTCCCCGTGGCGGGCGGCGTCGTCACCTACGTCTCATGCGGTCTTTCGGCGGGGCGCGGCGCATCCCTGCGCCCCTTGGGGTGGTCAGGCCGAAGCGCTATACTCATGTCGTCATCAGCAACGGCGGCCCGACTGGCCACCAAGGAGGCGTCCGGATGAGCGTCAACATCGGTGGAACCGAGCGCGCGATCCGCACGACATTCGGAGTCATTTTCGCCATCTTAGCGATCGTTCGGCTCGGCGGCACCGTCGGTGTCATCATCTTCGGCATCCTGGCCCTGATCGCACTGGTCACGGGCATCTCGGGCTACTGCCCGATCTACGCCGCCGCGCGGGTCGACGCCGCCCGCAAGGACTAGCCGGGTCTCGGCCGGACGAACGCAGGGCCCGCCCCCATGGGCGAGCCCTGCGTTCGTCTTGTCGTTCAGGCGCCGACGGCGTTCTTCATCGCGCGCACGAGGTGCTCCTCGGGCACCGCGCCTTCGAGGTATCCCTTGCCGTCGTTGATGACGGTCTTGGGTACGCCGCGGACGTTGTGCTTGCGCGTGAGGTCCCAGAACTCGTTCGCATCGACCATCTCGGCGATGACGTGCGGCGAGTACATGGCCATCTGGTGTGCCAGGCGTACCGCCCGGGGGCAGTACGGTCAGGTGGGGGTCGTGAAGACCTGGAGGTGGATGTCCTCCGTGAGCGACGACAGGTACTGCTTGGTCGCATCGGAGAGGGTGATCGAGCCTTGCGAGATGTCGATGATGTCCTGGATCAGGACACCGAACTCGTGCCCCGCCGGAGCGCCGGTGAAGCGCGCCCGCGAGATGCCGTCCGGACCCTCGAGCAGGATCGACGGCAGGACCTCCTCAGCGAGCCCGTAACCGGTCGCGCCGGTCGCCGGGACGCGCTCGTAGCTGAGTTTGTCGCTCAGCGCACCGAGCTCTGTCATCAGCTGGTCGAGTTCCGAGGAACCGCCCTCGTCGACGAGGATCATCTTGACCGGTGCCTGGATCTCGGAGAACATCTCCTCGACCTGTTGCTTGACGTTCGCCGGCAGGATGGCCATAGGCTACACCTTCCTTTCCGCGCAGCCCGGCCTAGGATGCCCCTTGGGGTTTCATCAGCCAGAGCCGCCTGAGATGGAGACGATACACGCATACCAGTATAGGTATCGACGTGAGCCCTTGCAACTACAGTTTGCCCGGTTCTTGACCTCCGCCCACTCTTCCGGCGTCGGGATCCTTGGCGCGCGCGCTGCCGGCGGCCCGCCAAAAGACGAACGGGCGCGCAGCATCCGTCATCCCCAGTCGGCCGGCCTCGCTGACCCAGAGGACAGGACGCGGCCCGGCGGCCTGCGCGATGTCCTGTGCGCCG
>Ga0187812_1000953_pt1 | contig 10035 bp, 7 predicted proteins | sample NC_S_2_FD_130582 | JGI IMG/M metagenome (GOLD analysis project Ga0187812, IMG submission 130582) | Wetland sediment microbial communities from Neuse River Estuary, North Carolina, USA - ASW-S_2 | ecosystem: Environmental > Aquatic > Freshwater > Wetlands > Sediment | place: USA: North Carolina... | reverse complement strand
CCTGCCCTTCTCTGGCGGCTCTTCCATCGCGCGCTACACCAACGGGAAGCTGTGGGCGGAACGCTGGCTCGGGCGCGCGTCGCCGCTGGCCGGCACCACGACCATCGTCCGCACGGGCGTGATCTACGGGCAGGACGTGTCGGGCCACTGGGACGCGCGCACGGCGGCGGTGCTGCAGGACTTCGCGGCTGGAGCGCCGTTCTCGCGCGCGGCGAACCTCCTGCGCACCTTTGTCCACGTCGAGGAGCTGGCGTCGGCCCTATGCGAACTGGCCGCGCTGGAGATGCCAGGCATCCTCCATGCCGGACCCGAACGGGGCGAGAGCCACTACACCTTCGCCTTGGCGATCGCCCGGGCCTTTGGCCTGCCCGCGCAACTCCTGCGTCCGCACAGCATTCCGCCGGAGGATGTCGCGGAGCGCGAGGTGCGCCTCGACACGCGGCTCAGGACCTCGGCGATCCGGGCCCAGATTGCGACCCGGTTCCACTCTGTCGACGAGGTGTTCGCAAGGGTGGCCAGGCAGGGGTGATCCAGGTTCAGGACGGGCGGGCGCCTGCTGCTCAGGTGCCGCCGCCGCGGCCTCCCGCGGCCAGGGCTCCGCGGCACCGCGCGCTGCCCGTGGCGGGCCCGGACCGACCTGGCTGCGAGCCGAAGGCGCGGGAGCAGGGGTCGGCGGGCCTGGCCGCTCCCCGTTCCCCTGGAAAGGTGCTATACCGGAGGTGCGCAGGACCTGCGCGACTGTAGCGAGAGAGGTGGCCAAGCGATGGCTGTCACGCTCGTCAAGCCGGGAGACCTCTACCAGATGGCGCCCTACGCCTATGCGGCGGTGGGGACGGCGGGCAGGCCTGTCTTCACGGCCGGCGCCTGCCCGCTCGACGCGGCCGGCGTCGTCGTTTCGCCCGGCGACATCCCCGCCCAGACGCAGAAGGCCTGCGAGAACCTCCGGGCGGCGCTCGCCGCATGCGGCTGCGGCCTCGGGGACGTGCTCAAGACCACGATCTACGTCGTCGCCGCGGACCGCAACGACCTCATCGAGGCCTGGCGCGTGGTGGAGGACTTCTTTCAGGACCACCCGGCGCCGAGCACGCTCCTCGGCGTCAACTGGCTCGGCTACCAGGGGCAGCTCGTGGAGATCGAGGCCGTGGCGCTGCAGCCATCCCCCTGACCGCGGGCGCATCGGGCCCGCTGCTCGCGCATAGGCATGGGCGATCCCGGAAGGTGGGGGGTGCCCGTGCGGCGCGGCTTGCCGACACACTTCGTGGCCCTCGCCGTGCTGGTCCTGGCGATCGCGGCGGCGGGGGCCCTCCTTGCCCGCGCGTCGCTGGGCGGCGTCGCGCGCTCCGTCGACGCGCTCTTCGCGCCCCTCGGCGGTGCGGCGGGACAGCCCTCGTCCGGCCCGCAGGCGCTCGGCGCGCCGCACGGCGACGGCCTGCCGACGCCGATCGTCCTCGGCTACTACGAGGGCGGCGCGGGCGGCGCCGGCTACCAGAGCCTCGTGCAGGACGCGCACCTGCTCTCGGGCATCGTGCCGGACTGGTACACGGTCTGGGCCAACGGCTCCATCACGGGGCAGCCCGACGAGCGCGTCCTCGCCTATGCCCGGCGCCATGACCTCTGGGTCTTCGCCCTCGTGCAGCAGAACCAGTTCGGCGGGGCGGTGCTGGGGCCGCTCCTCGAGAGCCCCCTGGCGTCGCGGCGGGCCATGGAGAGCATGCTCGCGCTGTGCGAGACGGAGGGCTACGACGGCGTCAACCTGGACTTCGAGGGCATCCCGCCCAAGGACCGCCGGGCCTACACGAGCTTCGTCGCGCAGCTGAGCGCGCTCTTCCACAGCTACGGCTACTACGTGACGCTCTCGGTGCCCGCGGAGACCCAGGACGAGCCCCAGAACTCCTGGACCGGCGCGTACGACTACCGGGCCCTCGGCCGCGCGGCGGACCTCGTGATGGTCATGGCCTACGACCAGCACTACGCCGGCGGCAGCGCCGGGCCGATCGCCAGCACCGCCTGGGTGCAGCAGGTGGCGAACTTCGCCGCCCGCACCATCCCGCCCGCGCGGGTCGTGCTCGGCATCCCGCTCTACGGCTACGACTGGGGCGGGAGCAGCACCGCGCAGGGCCTCTCGTTCGCGGCCTTCCGCCAGATCGCCCTGCAGCACGGCGTCCAGCCGACGGTGCAGGACCTCGTCTACTGGCAGGACGGCGTGCGGCACATCGCCTACTACGAGGGGCTCGCGGACTTCGAGAGCAAGGTGCGGCTCGCCTCGAGCTACGGCCTCAGAGGCGTCGTGCTCTGGCGGCTCGGCCTCGAGGATCCGAGCATCTGGAACTACCTCAGCGGTCCTTGATGCGCGCCACGGCCTGCTCGGTCGGGGTGACGAACAGCGTCTCGTGGTGGTCGTAGAGGACGAAGCCCGGCGGGCCGCCGCGCGCGCGCCGCACGTGGCGGATGAAGGTGTAGTCGACGGGCACCTGGCTCGAGTGGCGCTGCTTCGAGTAGTAGGCGGCGAGGAGCGCCGCCTCCAGGCGGTCCGGCGCGCCGACGGCGCGCCCGGGCACGGGGCGCAGGATGCAGTGCGCGCCCTGGCGGTCCTTGGTGTGGAACCAGAGGTCGCTCGGGCGCGCCGCGCGCGTCAGGGCGTCGTTCTCCGCCGCGTTGCGCCCGACCACCACCTCGTGGCCCCCTGCCGTGCGGAAGCGGAGCGGGCCCTGGTCACGCCCCTTGCGCTGTTCGTCGCGCAGGCCGAGGATGGGCTGGCGCAGCGCCTCGAGCGCGGCGAAGTCCTCGGCCCCGGCCACCCCCGCCTGCAGGCGGCTTAGGTCCGCGAGCTCGTCGCGCAGCCGCTCGATGTCCTGGGCGAGGTGGCCTTCGCGGCTGCGCAGCTTGCGGTAGCGGGCGAAGATCTGGGCCATGTTCTCGCTCGGCGAGCGCTGGGGGTCGAGCGGCACGCGCCGCTCGGCGCCGGGCGCCTCGACGTCGGGCAGCCAGGCCTCGGCCTGCCCCGGCTGGACGAGGTGGAGCGCCGCCTTGAGGCACTCGCCGTCCCGGCGCAGGTCCTCGGCGCCCTGCGCCTCCGCGAGCTCCTCCTCCTTGCGCCCGAGGGCCGTCGTGCGCGACGCGATCCGCTGTGCGAGGGCCTTCGCGAGGCTCTGGCGCAGGTCGTGCTCGCGGCGGCGGCGCAGCTGCTGCTCGGCCAGTACGGTGAGGCCCGCAAGAAGGTCCGGCAGGGGAGAGCACGCACCCTCGCGCGGCGGGAACGGGGCGGCGCCCACGGGGCGCCCGCCGTCCTCCAGCAGGCAGGGGCGGAAGCGGCCGGCCGCCACCTGGGGGAGCAGGTCCTCCGGCCGCTCCAGGTAGCGGGCGGGGAGCGCGGCCGGCGAGAGCAGCCGGAGCGCGGGCGGCGCGTAGGGTGAGCCCTGGTCGCGGCGCCGCGCGTAGAGCGTCCAGACCACGTGGCCCTCGGCGACGAGCAGGAGATCCGGGTGGGTGCCGAAGAACTCGGCGACGAGGTAGAGGTCGCGCGGGTCGCCGAAGCGGTCGCGGCCTTCGAGGCAGAACTGCAGGGCGCGCTCGCCGAACGGGCTCCAGGCGCCGCGCAGGCGCGATCCTTCGAGCTGGCGGCGCAGGACCTGTTCGCTGGCCGTGCCGTGGCCGGCGCGCCGCGCCGGCGGCGGCAGGCGGTAGGCGGGAGCGACGTCCTGGCGGGTGTCGAGCGCGAGGGCGAAGGTCTCGCGCTGGCGCAGCGTGAGGACGAGGCGGCGCTCGTCGAGGTCCACGCGCTCGACGCGTGCGCCGCGCAGTGCCGAAAGGTCCTGCGCAAGGGCCTGCACGAAGACCCAATCGAGGTTCATGGGCGGCTCCCGGCGGACGTTTCGGCGCCTGCGGGCATCCGGTATAATGGCCAAGCTTCCTGCTGCAGGGGCGGCTGGCCGGGGAGGTGCGGCGTGAGCTGGTTTCCCGCTCCGGGCATCGCGCGCCGCGTACGCCTGGGCTGGGTGGACGTCCTCGTCTTCGCGGCGGTCCTCCTGCTGCTGCTCGCCGTGCTCCGCCTCGGTGGGAGGATGGCGGCGCCGCTGCACGCGCTGCACACCATCTCGCTCGACCCGAGGTTCCTGCCGCTGTACGCGGGCGAGAGCCTCCTGCGCATCTTCATCGCCTTCCTCGCGTCGCTCCTCTTCGCCATCGGGTACGGCTACGCGGCGGCCAAGAGCCCGTGGGCCGGAAGGGTCCTGGTCCCGCTCCTCGACATCCTGCAGTCGGTGCCGGTCCTCGGCTTCCTCTCGGCGACCCTGGCCTTCTTCGCCGGCCTCTTTCCCGGCAGTTCGCTCGGCCTGGAGTTCGCCGCCGTCTTCGCCATCTTCACGGCGCAGGCCTGGAACATGACCTTCGCCTTCTACCACACGCTCGTCACCCTGCCGCGCGACCTGGAGGAGGCGTCCCACGTCTACCGCCTCGGCCGCTGGTCGCGGCTATGGTACCTCGAATTGCCGAGTTCCGCCATCACGCTCGTCATGAACAGCATGATGTCCTTCGGCGGCTCCTGGTTCTTCCTCGCCGCATCGGAGACCGTCACGTTCTCGGGCCGGCAGGTGATGCTGCCCGGCATCGGGTCGTACATGGCGCTCGCGGAGAGCCGCGGCGACGTGCCCGCGATGCTCGCGGCGATCGCCATCATGATCGCCCTCATCGTGCTCGTGGACCAGCTCTTCTGGCGGCCGATCATCGCCTGGTCCCAGCGCTTCAAGCTCGAGCAGACGCCGTCCGCGGATGGGCCGGGCTCGTTCGTCCTGACGATCCTGCGCCGCTCCGTGCTCGTGGAGTGGGTCCTGCGCCTGCTGCACCCCCTGTGGGAGGGCTTGTGGCGGACGATGAGCCGGCCGCCGCGGCCGCGGCCGGCCCGGGCCGGCCAAGGGCGCGCCTGGCGCATCGCCTTCACGCTGCTCGGCCTGCTGGTGCTGGCGGGTGCGCTCAGGGCGGGCTGGCAGCTTCTGTCCGGCATCTCGGCGGGGGAGGTCCTGCACGTCGGCTGGCTGGGCATCCTCACGTGGCTGCGGGTCACGGCGGCCGTGCTGCTCGGCGCGCTCTGGACCGTGCCCGTCGGGGTCGCGATCGGCCTCAGCCCGCGGGTCGGCCGCTGGGCGCAGCCGCTCGCCCAGATCGCGGCCTCCTTCCCGGCGAACATGCTCTTCCCGATCGTCGTGGCGTGGCTGCTGCGCGTGCACGCCGGCCTCGACATCGGCGCCATCCCGCTGATGATGCTCGGCACGCAGTGGTACATCCTGTTCAACGTGATCGCGGGCAGCATGGCCATCCCCCAGGACCTCAAGGAGGCCGGGCGGATCTTCGGGCTCAAGGGGCTCTTCCGCTGGCGGCGGCTCGTGCTGCCCGCCATCTTCCCATCGCTCGTCACCGGCGGCGTGACGGCGGCAGGCGGCGCCTGGAACGCCTCGATCGTCGCCGAGGTGGCCAGCTGGCAGCACCACACGCTGGTGGCGCACGGCCTCGGGGCCTACATCACCCTGGCGACCGCCCGGGGGCAGGGGAGCCAGGTGCTGCTCGGCATCGCCGTGATGTCGATCCTGGTCGTCGGCATGAACCGGCTGGTGTGGCGCCCGCTCTACCACCTTGCGGAGACGCGCTATCATCTCGACTAGGAGTGATGCGGGATGGCCGAACCGCTGATCCTCGCCCAGGGCATCGACAAGATCTACGAGATGCCCGGCGGAGCGGGCAAGCAAGTCCTGCGCGGCATCGACCTGGCCGTGCGCGAGGGCGAGGTGCTGGCGGTGCTCGGCCCGTCCGGTTCGGGCAAGTCGACGCTCCTGCGCATCATCGCGGGCCTCGTCGCGCCCAGCCGCGGCCGCCTGACCTACGGCGGCGCGATGGCAGGGCGCCGCGGCGACGGCGTGGCGATGGTCTTCCAGTCCTTCGCGCTCTTCCCGTGGCTCACGGTGCAGGAGAACGTCGAGCTCGGCCTCAGGGCGCGCGGCATCGACGAGGCGGAGCGCCGCGAGCGGGCGCTGCGGGCCATCGACATGATCGGTCTCGACGGCTTCGAGGGCGCGTACCCGAAGGAGCTCTCCGGGGGCATGCGCCAGAGGGTGGGGTTCGCGCGGGCCCTCGTCGTCGACCCGGACGTCCTGCTGATGGACGAACCCTTCTCCGCGCTCGACGTCCTGACGGCCGAGAACCTCAGGCGCGACCTCCTGGAGCTCTGGCTCGAGCGGCGCATCCCGACGAAGGCGATCGTCATCGTCACGCACTCGATCGAGGAGGCCGTCTACCTGGCGGACAGGGCCATCGTGCTGTCGCGGGACCCCGCCGAGGTGCGGGCGGAGGTGCCGATCGCGCTCCCGCACTGGCGCGACCGCGAGGACCGCCGCTTCACCCAGCTCGTGGACCAGATCTACTCGCTCCTGACCCAGCGCGCCGCCGAGGGGCAGACTCCCGGCCGGCGCCGGCCCGATCCCGTCCCGGCCGTGCGCTCCGGGGCGTTCAACGGCCTCGTCGAGCTCCTCGAGGATGCGCCGCGCGAGGACATCTACCGCCTGGGCGAGGAGCTGCAGTTCGAGGTGGACGACCTCCTGCCGATCGTGGAGGGCCTGGAACTCCTCGGCCTGGCCGAGGTGCACGAGGGCGACATCGAGCTCACCGAGGAGGGGCGGCGCTACGCGGCGGCGAGCCTCCTCGAGCGCAAGGAGATCTTCCGCACGCAGGCGCTCGCGCGCTGCCCGGCCCTGGCGCAGGTGCGGCGGGTGCTCGAGCAGAAGTCGAACGGCCGGATGAACCGCGAGTTCTTCGTGGACGCGATGGAGCAGAGCTACGGCGTCGAGGAGGCCGAGCGCCAGGTCGACACCCTGATCGACTGGGGGCGCTACGCCGAACTCTTCGCCTACGATCAGGAGTCCCGCCAGCTCTACCTCGAAGCGGAGGAGGCGGGGCGAGCCCAGGGCCCGTCCGGGGCCTGAGGCGCCGCGAGGGGGAGGACCATGGTCGAGGAGACGGTCGTGCACGGCACCTGCCCGCACGACTGCTACGATACCTGCAGCCTGCGCGTGCACGCCGCCGGCGGGCGCGTCACGCGGATCGAGGGTGATCCCGACCACCCGCTGACGCGGGGCTTCCTCTGCCTCAAGGTGAACCGCTACCTCGAGCGGCTCCACCATCCGGAGCGCCTCCTGCACCCCTTGCGCCGCCGCGGGCTGAAGGGCCGGGGAGACTTCGTGGAGATCTCCTGGAGCGAGGCCATGAGCGAAGTGGGGGAGCGGCTCCGGGCGATCCTCGCGCGCTATGGCGGCGAGGCCGTGCTGCCCTACAGCTTCTACGGCAACATGGGCCTGCTGGCGAGCGGCGCCCTCGACGAGCGCCTCTGGCGCCGCATCGGCGCCTCGAACCTCGAGCGCACGATCTGCACCGCGTCGGGCAACGCCGCGCTGCGCTGGGTCTTCGGCCAGGCGATCGGCCCGGATCCCGAGCTCATGCCCGGGGCGCGCTGCGTCGTGCTCTGGGGGCACAATCCGATGGTCACGAACCTGCACGAGGTGCCGCTCCTCGACCGCTGCCGGCGGCAAGGCGGCGCGGTGGTGACGATCGACCCGCTGCGCACCGAGACGGCCGCCCGCTACGATCGCCACCTCGCGCTCCGCCCCGGCAGCGACCTGCCGCTCGCGCTCGGTCTCGGGCGGGCGCTCCTCGCGGGGCCGCTCGACCTCGCCTTCGCCCGGGAGCGCGCCGAGGGACTCGCGGCGTACCGGCGCATCGTCGAACCCTGGACGATCGAGCGTACGGCCGAGGCGACGGGTCTCGACCCGGCGGCGATCGCCGAGCTGGCCGAGCGGCTGCGCACGGCGCGGCCGCTGCTCCTGCGCCCGGGCTACGGCGTGCAGCGCCAGGCGCGCAGCTTCGCCGCGGTCTGGGCGATCGCGGCGCTCTCGATCCTCACCGGCGCCTGGCTGGACCCGGGCGGCGGCCTGCTGCTGAGCGCCGGCGGCGCCTTCCCCCTGCGCCACCTCGGCGGCCCGCCCCGGCCGACGCGCACGGTGAACATGGTGGAGATCGGCCGGGCGCTCACCAAGCTCCGGCAGCCGCCGGTGATGGCCCTCGTCGTCTACCAGGCGAACCCGGCCGCGACGGCGCCCGATCAGGCGGCCGTCCTGCGGGGCCTCGGCCGCGAGGACCTCTTCACGGTGGTGCACGAGCAGTTCCTCACCGACACCGCGCGCTACGCGGACATCGTCCTGCCGGCCGCCATGGGCATGGAGGTCCTGGACCTGCACACCTCGTACTGGCACCGCTACGTGCAGCTCAGCCGCCCGGCGGCGCCGCCGCCCGGCGAGGCGGTGTCGAACCCCGAGTCCTTCCGCCGCCTCGCGAGCGCCCTCGGGCTCGAGGCTGCGGACCTCTACGAGGACGACGAGGGGCTGATCCGCCACGCCCTCGCGACGGGTCATCCCTGGCTCGAGGGGATCACGTTCGACGTCCTCTGGCGCGATCCGGTGCAGAAGCTCCGCCTGCCGGCCGGGGCCCGCCCCTTCGTCGACACGCCGGTGCCGCTGCCCGGCGGGAAACTGCGCCTCGCACCGCCGCCTGCGGTGCGGGCGGAGGTCTGGCAGGACGCGCCGCCGCTCGAGGCGGGGGAGTTCCACCTGCTGACGCCGTCGCGGCGCGAGACGATCAAGTCGAGCTTCGGCAACGTCGAGAGCCTCAGGCGCGGCCGGCCGCGGCCGGAGCTCCTGATCGCCCCCGCCGACATGGCCGCCCTCGGCCTTGCGCCGGGGCAGGCGGTGCGGGTGACGAGCGCGCAGGGCGATCTGACGCTCGCGGCCCTGCCGAGCGACGTGGCGCAGCGTGGGGTCGTCGTGAGTTACGCCGTGCGGTGGAACGAGGAGTCCGGCGGTCGCAACGTCAACCGGCTGACGTCCGCGGCGCTGGCGGACCACGGCGGCGGCGCGACCTTCTACAGTCTGCGCGTGCGGGTGGAGCCGCTTGGGGAGTAGGTGTCAGAGGGGCGACGCGATGCGGCGCCGTGCGATGAAGTGCACGGTCTCGCTGTGGCCGGTCTCCCGCAGCAGGGCGAGGGCGGCGGGGAAGTCCTGCCCGACGTTCTCCGGCTCATGGGCGTCCGAGCCGAGGCTCACCGGCACCCCGGCGGCAGCGGCCGCCGCGAGGTAGGCGGGGTGCGGGTAGATGGCGCCGACCGGCCGGCGCAGTCCGGCCGTGTTGCACTCGATCGCCATGCCGGCCTGGGCCAGGGCCTCGGCGGTGCGCCGGTACTCCTCGTCGAGCGGACCCGGCAGCGGGTCGCCGAAGATCTTGGGCAGATCCGGGTGCGTCAGGACGTCGAACAGGCCGGAGCGCACCGCCTGGCGGCTGAGGGCGAAGTAGCGCCGCCAGACGTTCTCCATGCCGAGGAAGCGCAGCTGCGGGCGGTCCTCGGCGAGGTCCACGCCGAGGCCGTCGACGACGTGCACGGAGCCGAGGACGAAGTCCCAGGGGTAGAGCGCGACGAAGCGGCGGATGCCGTCCGCGGCGCCCTCGACCCAGTCCATCTCGATGCCGAAGGAGACGGGGAGCCCGAGGGCCTTCACCCGCTCGACGAAGGCGAGGTACGGCTCGAGGGCGTAGAGGCAGCGCGCCTCGGCCCAGGCGCCCGGCAGGAGCCCAGCCGCCTCGCGGAAGCGGTAGCCGTGCTCGACGATCCCGAGCCAGTCGACGCCGCGCAGGCTCGCCGTCTCGAGGTAGCGCTCGAGCCACGCCACGGGGTAGTCCTCCGGCGTGTACGGTCCGCGCTCGAGGTGCAGGTGCTGGTCCGCGATCATCCAGGCCATCCTTTCCCGGGCGGTTGCCTCGCAGCGCAAGCCTGTGCGCGCGATCGGATCATCGGCTCATCGGATCAGAGGTGAACGGCCGCGCTCAGGCCGCCGATCAGCATGGCGACGAGGATGGCCGGCAGGAGGTTGCCGACGCGGATCTTGACGGCCCCCAGCATGTTGAGGCCGATGAGCGCGATCAGCACGCCGCCGACGTAGGTCAGGG
>Ga0187812_1000951_pt1 | contig 10043 bp, 11 predicted proteins | sample NC_S_2_FD_130582 | JGI IMG/M metagenome (GOLD analysis project Ga0187812, IMG submission 130582) | Wetland sediment microbial communities from Neuse River Estuary, North Carolina, USA - ASW-S_2 | ecosystem: Environmental > Aquatic > Freshwater > Wetlands > Sediment | place: USA: North Carolina... | reverse complement strand
GCTGGAGCGCCGTGTGGCCTTCGGTGCCTGGGGCCGCGGAGCTGCTTCAGTCGGGTGCCGCGTGGTCATCTACTTGACTCCGGAGTTGGCTAGGTTGTCGAGCGCGAGGTTGAGCTCCAGGACGTTGACGCCGGGGTCGCCGAGTATCCCCAGGCTGCGCTCCGTGGTGTACTGATTGATCAGCCTGTCCACCATGGCGAGCGGCAGGTGCCGGACCGCCGCTACCCGGCGGGACTGCAGTTGCGCGTAGGCGACCGAGATGTCGGGGTCGATGCCCGAGCCGGACGTGGTGACCGCGTCGACGGGTATGTCGCTCATCTTCAGGCCCGGGTTGTACGGGCCTTCGAGCTTGAGAACCGCCTCCGCCTGCTGGTGGACCTGCTGGGCCAGCGCTGTGGTTGTCGGCCCGAAGTTGGCGAAGGTGGTCGACGCCGCGTTGTACGCGGGAGTGGTCGCGGACGGGCGCTCGTGGAAGTACCGGGGCCCGGTGAAGTCCTGGGCGGCGAGCGCGGAGCCGACGACGTGTCCGTCGTGGTACAGCAGGCTGCCGCCCGCCTGGGACGGGAAAGCCGCCTGGGCGAAGCCGACCATCAGCGCGGGGTAGCCGAAGCCGAAGACGGCCGTGGAGACCACGATGACGAGAACAGAGCGGATGATGTTCCGGGTCAGCATCAGTGCATCAGTCCTTCGGCGACGGGCCCGAGGGTGAGCGCGGGCAGGATCATCAGGCCGGCGGTGAGCACGATCACGCCGACGAGCAGGACGACGAACGTCGCCCCGTCCGTGCGGAAGGTTCCGGCCGACGCGGGAACGGTCCGCTTCTGTGCCAGGGAGCCGGCCAGCGCGAGCCCGGCCATCATCGGCACGAAGCGGCCGAACGCCATGTCAATCGTGCCGAAGGCCGCCGAGAACGGGGTCGCGCCGTAGCCGGCGAACGCGCTGCCGTTGTTGTTCGCCTGCGAGTCGTAGGCGTAGAGGGTCTCGCTGAACCCGTGTACGTCCGAGTTGAAGATCGACGCCTGGCCGACCTTCGTCGCGATCGCGACGGCCGTCAGCACCAGGATCATCGTCGGCACGAACAGCGCCCCCAGGGCGGCGAGTTTCATCTCGCGTGCCTGGATCTTCTTGCCGAGCCACTCGGGTGTTCGGCCCACCATGAGCCCGGCCACGAACACGGCGATCAGTATGTAGAAGAACATCCCGATCAGGCCGGTGCCAACGCCGCCGAAGATCGCCTCCCCGGTGAACATGTTCACGATGGGGACGGCGCCGCCGGCGGGAGTGTAGGCGTCGAGGCCGCTGTTCACAGACCCGTTGGATGTGTCGGTGGTTACCGTCGTCCACAGGGCGCTGTCGGCGATGCCGAACCGCACCTCCTTGTCGGACATGTTGCCGCCGCTCTGGGTGGAGGTCGCGGCGAGGCTCACGCCTGACTGCTGGAGCACCGCCGAGCCCTGCTGCTCGGCGGTGACGGAGACCGCCACGCCGATGGCCAGCATCGCGAACATGGCCGTGTAGATCATCCAGGCGTGCCGGCGAGCGCGGACCATCCGGCCGAACATGAACACCTGCGCGGCCGGGATGAGGAGGATCGCCACCATCTCCACGAAGTTCGACAGGCCGGTCGGGTTCTCCATCGGGGTGGCGGAGTTCGAGTTGTAGAACCCGCCGCCGTTGGTGCCGAGCTGCTTGATCGAGATCTGCGAGGCGACGGGGCCGCGCGCGATCGACTGGTGCCCGCCCTGCAGGGTGAGCGCGGTGACGTGGCTGCTAAAGGTCTCCGGCACGCCTTGCCAGATCAGGATGACCGCGACGATCACCGATAGCGGCAGCATGATGTAGACGAGTGACCGGTACAAGTCGCGCCAGAAGTTGCCCAGCGTGCCCATCCGCCGCCGGGAGATGCCGCGCACCACAGCCGCGAGCACGGCCATCCCCACCGCGGCGGAGACGAAGTTCTGCACCGCGAGCCCGCTCATCTGGCTCAGGTAGGACATCGTCGACTCGCCGCCGTAGTACTGCCAGTTCGTGTTGGTCACGAAGCTCACGGCGGTGTTGAGCGCGATCGGCCACGTCACGCCCGGCAGGTGATCGGGGTTGAAGAACAGGTGCCCCTGCAGGCGGAGCAGGGCGTACAGCAGCCCGAAGAAGATCAGGCTGAAGATGAGCACCGTCTTGGCGTAGCTCTTCCAGTCCTGCTCGTCCCCGCTGCCGCGCCCGAGCACCCGGAAAAAGCCGCGGGCGACTATGTCGTCATTCTCCCGGGTATACACCCACGCCATGTATTGCCCGAGCGGATACGCGAGCACAAGGACGACTACCGCGTAAAGGATTATCTGGCCGATATCCTGAAACTGCATAACAGCCTCTCCCCACGGAACAGGGCGTAGACCAGGTAGATCAGTATCGCTACCGAGGCAACGAGCCCGAAAATGTCGGCGGCGGACATCAGATCCGGTCCAGCGCGTACAGGATCACGAAAAAGACCGCGAAGCACGCCAGCACGATCGCTATCGCACCGAGGTCGGTCATGGGCGACTTCCTCCGGAATAGGCGGAAACCATCAAACCGATACGCTAGAAGTTCCGGCGTAAAGGTCGCGCGAAGGTCCCGGCTCCCGGTGTGAAAAAAACGTGAAGAATGGCGTCTTGGTGGTCAGTCCCGGGTTGCCGGATCCACCAGGCGATAGCCGGCGCCCGGCTCGGTCAGCAGGTAGCGCGGCTGGCCGGGGTCGGGCTCGATCTTGCGGCGCAGCTGTGCCACATGCACCCGCAGCAGGTTCGACTCGGCCCCGTAACCGGGTCCCCAGACCTGCTGCAGCAGCATGCGGTGCGTCATCAGCTTTCCGGCGTTCCGCGCGAGCACGCGCAGCAGGGCGAATTGGTGCGGGGTCAGATGCACCGGCTTGCACGCGACCCGCACTTCCTGTTTGCCAAGGTCGATCTCAAGCTGGCCGACCGTTACCACCGGCTCTCCCGACGGCACCGCGCGCCGCAATGCCGCCCGCAGCCTGGCCAGAAGCTCCTCGATGCCCACCGGCTTGGTGACGTAGTCATCAGCACCGGCGTCGAGCGCGTCCACCTTGTCGCGTTCCTCGCCGACGGCCGACAAGACGATGACTGGGGTGGTGCTCCACTTGCGGAGTTCCCGGCACACCTCGGTGCCGTTCCCGTCGGGCAGGATCAGGTCCAGGATCACCGCCTCTGGCGGCTGCAGGGCCGCCGCCACCAGCGCGTCGGCGGCTGTCCCGGCGCTGGCCACCTCGTAGCCGGCGGCGCGCAGGCTAGTGCGCAGCGCGCGGAGAATCTGCGGCTCGTCATCGACCACCAGCACGCGCGGCCGGGTCACGCCGACTCCTCGACGGCCAGCAGGGGCAGCATGAGCACAAACGTCGCTCCTTGTCCCGCACGCGACTCCAGCCAGATCCGGCCACCATTCGCCTCGGCGAACCCTTGCGCGATGGCCAGGCCGAGTCCCGCGCCACCAACCCGTGCGCCGCCCGTGCCCCGCTGGAACGCCTCGAAGATCCGCTCCGACTCAGCCGGCAGCACGCCAGGGCCGTGATCGATCACCCGGATCAGAACCTGAGCCGACGTCGCCGTGACCCGCACCCGGACAGGCTCATCCGGCGGCGAGTATTTGAGTGCGTTCTCAATCAGGTTCACCAGGGCTCGCTGGACTTGGTGCGGGTCTGCGTGGACCACCGGTGAGCCGCCGGTCAGCCTGGCCTGCACCCGCCCGGCAGCCGCTCCAAGACAGCCGATCGCGCTCGTGATCAGGTCGCTGACTGCCACCGCGTCCGCGCGAGGTTCGGCCGCACCGGCCTGCAGCCGCGAAAGGTCAAGCAGGTTCCCCACCAGGCGGTCCAGCCGCCGGGCCTCATCAAGCACGGTCACGAGCAGGTCAGCCCGGTCACCGTCGTCAGTCACGAACCCGGGCCGGGCCAGCGCGCCCGCGGCGGTAACGATCGCCATCAGCGGTGTCCGCAGGTCGTGGCTCACCGCCCGCAAGATGGCCGTCTTCACCGCATCGCTGCGCCGCAGCGCCTCGGCCTCGACCGCCTCCCGCGCCAGCCGGTCGCGATCGATCGCCACGGCCAGCAGCGAGGCGAGTGCGGGCAGGACCCGGCGTCGCGCCACCGACCCGCCTCGCAGCGGCCGGCCAAGGACGATGGTGCCCACGCAGCGCCCGCCAGCCGCCAGGGGAAAGGCATCACCCGCGCTGGAGCGCTCATCGGCACGGCCGGCGAAGATCCGTGCCTGCTCCACCGCCAGCGCCCCAGCCACGTCAGCGGCGACCCGGTCAAGCGCACCGGTGATCTCATCCCGCTCAAGCAGGCAGGCAGCGACTCGCGCGAGCAGGGCTGACTCCTGCGCCTGCCGCCGCCACCGCGCGGCGAACTCGCTCACCACAACCGCCGCTACGACGAACAAGGGCAGGGTCGGCCAGCTCCGCGGATCCGCCGGCGTCAGTGCAAAAGCCGGCGGAACGAACAAATAGTCGAACACGAGCATGCTCAGCACCGCGACCCCTACCGCGGGCGTGAGACCCCATACCGCGGCGACCGGCAGCACGGCGAACAGGTAGGGCACCGCCAGTGAGGGCAGTGAGCTGTGCGCTTTCAGCAGCCCGGACGCGCCGGTCGCCACCGCGACAAGCACAATACCCGCAGCCCACCCGGTCGGCGCGGACTGCCACAGCCCGGCGGGTCCGCCGTCTCGCGCCCAGGAGACACGACCGAGGCTCGCGGCCATGACCGCATCTCGCCTGCCGGCGCCCGCAGTCCAGCTAAGGACACTTCTAGCCACGACGATCGCTCTCAGCGACTGAACCGGTACCCCGCGCCTGCCGCGGGCACGCGACTACCTGATGTGCGCCCAGCCCCCGCTGACCAGCTGGCGTCTGTGCCCGAAACCCAGGCCTGCTGGCACCAACGACAAGGACACGGGCCAGGGAACCCTCACCTCACCGCCGCGCTGGCGTTCACCGCAGAATGCAACTCGGAGCATATGGCCGGAAGTAGATACCAGGCGTGAGCGAGCCGGCAAGCATCGCTAACGGAGTCCAAGCAGCCTGCCACGGGCCGCACACGCCACGCATACACCCCGCCAACAGGCGGACCGGCGGGCGGCTACGGCGTATCAGGCGACGCCGCGGGGCTCTGCGCTGGGGCGCCCGCCCGCGCCGGACCAGCCACCAGTTCCCACTCCTTGAGGAGCTTCTGATAGGGCGCCTCGCACCGACGTGCGATCGGTAGCGGCCGGAGGCTTGCGCCGCTTCATGCCGGCGGCATCGGCGGCGGCGGCTCAAGTGGGATCGGCGGCGGCTGTGGCTCCCCGAATGCTGCCTCGGCCGCCGACATGGCGCCGTAGTCGGTCGCAAGGTTGGCGTAGATCGAGTAGATCAGCGTGATGAAGATACCGAGCTTGAGCCACAGCGTGGGCGTGAAGAAGAACAGGCAGCAGATCAGCGGGAAGTTGATCAGCCAGTAGATCGCGCCCCACATGTGGACCTTGTACTGGGTGTACGGGTTGGTAGACAGGTCTTTGAAGAGCAGGCTCATCCAGCCGTGCCGGATGTGCACCGGCGTGTGCGCGGCGTGCAGCCGGGCGACGTCGGCGCGCAATTGGCGGACTTCTGCGATCAGGGACTCAGTCTCAGTCATAGCACTAGTATCAGCACCCCGACTGCCGTCTGTGTGTTGGCGCAGCAGCCCGGCGGCCGTCGGCAGCATGGCGCCGGTCGGCCGTCACGGCCCGCCCTCGACACGGGTTGCCAGATCGAAGATGGCGGCTATCTCACTGGCGTAGTTGTCGATGTCGAACTCCGGGTCCAAGGCCAGCCGGGGCGACGCGGCCTCGATTGCGGCGCGGATCGCGATTGCCATGACGTGGGGGTCGAAGTCAGGGCGGAGCTGGCCGGCTGTCTGGAAACCAGACAACCCGTGCTCGAGGAGGCGGACCGCGTCGACCACGTCGGTGTCGCCGTAGAAGATGCGTCGCCCCTCCGCGCTGCGTGCGATCTCGATCATGGCGATCACGTTGTTGCGGTGATCTCGCATGAACGCGAGGTTCGATTCGATGTAGGCCCGCAGCATGGCGGGACCGGTTGACTCGGCGAGGATCCGCGGACGTATGTACGCCTTGGCCTGTTCGGCCGCTTGGTGGACGACTTGCTTGATGAGGTCGTCCTTGTCGGTGAAGTGGTAGCTGATCAGGCCCCGGCTGATCCCCAATCGCTCAGCGATGCGGGCGAAGGACGCTCCCGCATACCCAGCCTCGGCGATGGTGTCGATCGCCGCCGCCGCGATCTGCGCCCGCCGGGCGGTCTCGATGAAGGTCCGCTCCGGCTCGTCCGCTGCCGCTCCTGGCTGCATGACCAAAAAAGTAGCAGGCTGGCTCCTGGCTACCTGACCAAAAAATTATCAGGCTGACTAGCCGGTCTGCTACCGTTCAGCTATGCGTTGCGGCAGCACCGCGAGATGCCCGTGACCCCCCGTGACCCCGGAGCCTGCAACTCACGTGGCCGGTGGCGCTGAGCCGGTCAGCGCTCCCCCGGCCCTCGATGGGTCGACGGGTGAGACCGCTCTGATGGTCGAGCAGTTGACCAAGCGCTTCGGCGATCGCGCCGCTTTTGATGATGTGTCGTTCGAGGTTGGCTACGGCGAGGTGTTCGGCTTCCTCGGACCGAACGGTGCGGGGAAGACCACGACCGTGCGGACGCTGGGGACGCTGATCGCGCCGAGTTCAGGGTCGGCGATCGTCGCCGGGATCCCGTTGAGCGCGAAGAACGGTCCTGCGATCCGGTCGCGGATCTCGATCATGCCCGAGTCCCCGGGCCTGTATCTGCGCCTCACGGTGATGGAGAATCTGCAGTGCTTCGCCGGCCTCTACGAGCTCCACGACGTTCGCGGGCGCATCGAACGTGCCCTGCGCGCGGTCAATCTTGAAGACCGCGCCCCGTGACCTGTGCGGGGCGCTGTCGAAGGGGCTGCGCCAGCGCGTCGCGCTCGCCCGGGCGCTGCTCAACGACCCGGCGTGCTCTTCCTCGACGAGCCCACCTCCGGTCTCGACCCGGTGGCGGCGCGTGAGGTCCATGACCTCATCGGCTCCTTGCGGGGGCGGGGCGTGACGATCTTCCTCACCACACACCGCCTGGAGGAAGCCGAGCGGCTCTGCGACCGGGTGGCGATCCTGAACACGACCTTGCGCCTCGTCGGCCGACCCGCCGAGCTCCGCGAACAGCTGTTCACCCGGAGCTTGGAGGTGCGCGTCAAGGCGCCGCTCGGTGACCCGGGCCGGGTGTTCGGCGGGAGGACGTCTACCTCAAGCTCGTCGACGAAGACGTGGAGGCGAAGCGGCGATGAGCTTCAGCCGGCGCCGGGTCGGCGCGCTCTTCCGCAAGGAGCTGCGGGACTACCGGCGCAACCGGTTCGTCATCCTCACCATGGCGTTCCTGCCGCTCCTGTTCGTGATCCTGCCCACGGTCCAGCTCCTGACTGTCAGCGCCTCGGCCAGCAACGCCAAGCTCGATGCCCATATCGGGCTTTCGCTGCTGTATATGCTCCTGATCCCGGCGATGGTGCCATCAGTCCTCGCCGCGTACTCCGTCGTCGGCGAACGCGAGCAGGGCACCCTCGAGCCGGTTCTCATCACCCCCGTCCGTCGCGAGGAGTTCCTCGTCGCCAAGGCCCTGGGCGGCGCTCGTCCCCACCCTCGTCATCGCCTATGCGGTCTTCGGCATCTTCCTCGGCGTCGCGGCGATCTTCGCCCAGCCCGGCGTCGCCTCGGCCGTGTTCGAACGCTCCCACCTGCTCGTCCAGCTTCTCTTCACCCCGCTGCTCGCTGGCTGGTCGATCTGGGCCGGCATCGCCATCTCCACGCGGTCGGCCGACGTGCGAGCCGCCCAGCAGCTCGCCGTGCTCGCCAGCCTTCCCCCGCTCGGCATCGTCGCGCTGATGTCTTTCAACGTGATCGTGCCGACCCTCGGACTGGCGCTCGGGCTCGCCGCCGCGCTGCTGATCGTCGATGTCCTCGGATGGCGGGCGGTAGCCCCGATGTTCGACCGGGAACGGCTCGTCACCGGAACGCGGAGCGGAACCCCTCAGCCTGAGGCAACTCGGACCAGTCTCAAAAGGCTCAAGGGAAAGGAGACCCAAGATGCCGGCAACGCTCAAGGTGGCGCACAAAGCAATCGGTGTGGAGGTCCGCCGCGGCACGTACGACGTCGTGGTCGACGGCACGCGTGCCGGGTCGGTCGAATTGAATGGCACGTTCGAGACGCCAGTCGAACCCGGACGTCATACCCTGCAAATCCGCAACGGCCGGAACTCGAGCCGGACTGCGACCTTCGACGCGGACGAGGGCCAGGTCATCGCCTTCCGATGCAGCGGAAAGAACATCCTGCCAATCTTTCTCCTGCGTTCGTCGTGCCATCCCTGGCGATCTCGCTCAGGCGCGAGTAACCAGCGATGCGAGCCAGGCGTCTGCCCGCACTCCCTTATCCGGACCCAGAGCCGGACCGGACCTCATAGCGGAGATTAGGCGACCCACATGCCGGGAGATGGTGGACAGACTGCGCGGCCGTCAGGATGCGCGGTAGACGGTGACGTACTGGACACTCATCGTGCCGCCCGAGGTTGTCGAATTGGTCGGCGCGCCGCACCGGCAGACGGTATCTGGGTAGGACCCGCCCACCGCTAGGTCGAGGATGATGGCGAAACCCTGGCTGAATGCGCTCTGCCAGGCTGCTGTGCCCACGCGGGACTCACTGACGCTGAAAAACTGGCGCCCGTCGAGGTACCAGCGAACCTGCTGGTCCGTGGCGTCACGGCGGTCAATGATCACCGTGTAGGTGTGGTAGCCCTGCTGGCAGCCGGGACAGGGCCGCAGTCCGCTGCCAAGGCCGTACTGCTCGTGGCACGGGCCGAAGGTGCCGTCTGGGTTGGGCTCGGTCAGGTTCCCGCAGTGCAGCGCGCCGGAATGCTCGCTGAGCCCGTTGACGTCCTCGAGGATGTCGATCTCCCCGTGCTCCGGCCACGCGCCCGGCCCGAGCAGCCAGAAGGCGGGCCAATAGCCGACCCCGCCGACCGGATCCGGCTGCCTGATGGAGGCAGTGACCATCAGCTCGCCGCCCGCTAGCGCGCGGAACGCGCTGCGGGTCCGGATGCGTCCCGAGGTCCACGTGGCGCCCTGGCTGATGGCAGTGATGTCCAGGTCGCCGCGGCCGTCGAGATGGACGTTGCCAGGGGAACCGGTCATCGTCTCGATCTCGCCGCTCCCGAAGATGCCATGGCCGGTCTGGTAGGCCCACGACTGCTGGCTGATTCCGGACCCGGCAGGGCCGGTGAAGGAATCCGACCAGAGTTGCACCCAGTGCACTCCGCTGGCCGACGTGGCCACGGTCACTCCGACCAGGATCCCGGCCAGCGCGATGGCCGCAGCGAGCATGACAACCAGCACCCGCCGCGCCCGCCTGTGGCCGGCCCAGGGCGCTGTCATCCGGGGGGCGACCGGCATCCTGGCCACGAGCGGCGCGCTACCGGACGACGAGCGTGGCGGTGCCCGACAGCGCGCCCGAGAGGTTGTTCTCAGCGAAAGAGGCGACGCGCAGCGACGGGAAGGTGTACGCCAGCGCGGCGCCGGACGGACTGCCGACTCCCCCGGCACGGACGGAGAGCCTGACCACCGGGATGCCGGCGGCGGCGCCCTGGTACTGGAAGATCCCGTTGAGCAGCGGCAGCGATGACGTGGTGAAGCTGAGGTGGAGCGGGGCATGCGCCGCCGCCTGGGAGACCTGGACGGCGGTGACTGCCGCGGCGGACGCGCCCGTCATTCCTGTCGCCGGCGTGTTGAGGTAGGCCGTCGTGGCCTGCGTCCCGGGAGTGCCCGCGAACGGGTCGACCCGCTCCAGCGCGCCTGGCGTGGTGACGACGTCGGTCGCGGCGGGAAGCGCGAGCGAGACGGTGCCCGTGGGCATGCCGGACAGGTGTTCCCTAAAGGAGGTGACGGCGGTGGTGCCGAACGTGTCCAGAGACTCGGTCG
>Ga0187812_1000949_pt1 | contig 10047 bp, 11 predicted proteins | sample NC_S_2_FD_130582 | JGI IMG/M metagenome (GOLD analysis project Ga0187812, IMG submission 130582) | Wetland sediment microbial communities from Neuse River Estuary, North Carolina, USA - ASW-S_2 | ecosystem: Environmental > Aquatic > Freshwater > Wetlands > Sediment | place: USA: North Carolina... | reverse complement strand
GCAACCCCGCCCTTGAAATAACCTGCCGGCGTGATCAACATCTCCTGCTTTGACGGAAGGAGGACGCTCGCGTTGCCCCCCACACCGGAAACGAGTCCTCTCTCGTACAACCTCCTTATGGTGTGGGCAAGGTCCATCTTGAGCCGGCCAAGCTCGCCCATTTGATGCCACGGGGCGATGCTTTCTATTAAGTCAGAAAGCCGGCCTCACAGTCGCCCAGACCCGGTGGGACGAGGTTGTGGAGGTAATTGAGGGAGGGGGATTAAGTTGGCTTGGGTCGGGACCCAATCTCAACAAGCTGGACCTGACACTGGTATCTCTTCCCGTTGATTTCCAGCTGCTGGGTGACCCAGTAGCCGACGGAGCCGGTGCTGAACTTCTTCTCGGGGAGTCCTATATCCGCAATCTTCTGGGAGCCTTCGTAGAGCTCGATTCGAGGCATTTGCTCCTCGGGGACTTCGGGGATAGTTAAGTTTCTTCAGTCGTGCGTCCGATGGTTCTTCAGGCAGTGCATTCTTTGTGATAGGCTTTCTTCGAGAAGAAGCCCTTCATCACTTCTTGCCCTGCTGGAATCTCCTTGCCGCATTTCGCGCAGTTCATGCCCGTTGGCATCCATTTGGCTGATTTAAGGGTGCCCGGTCGAACGCCCCATAGAGTCCCCCTGGCTGAAAGAGTTAACAGTGTCGAACCCAGACGGCTCTTGAAGCAAGATGGCTGGGATGACGCTTTGAATCTAACTGTCTCTGATGCGATCGCAGTTGTAAAGCACTTCCTGACGGAAGAAGAGGGCTTTGAAAACGTCAGGGTCACCTCCGCCGTTGCGATAGAGGGGGAGGCCGAATGGAAGGTGACAGCCGACATCGGGCTACCGGCGAGAGACAAGAAGGAGGTAATCGTGAACGACAGGGACGGGAAGATAATCTCCTACAAGACAGCCTGACGGCATGAGCTGAACTCGAAATGAAATACGTGAAACTCGGTCCCACCGGCGTCAAGGTCTCGCAATTCGCCCTAGGAACGTGGCATCTTCCAGGCTCCGGGGAGACCGACCAATGGGGAGTCGAGAAGGTCGACCAGGCGGAGATGGCGAGGATCGTGAAGAAAGCCTACGATGCGGGAATAAACTTCATCGACACAGCGAACGTCTACCATGGAAGAATGCAGAACGCGGACGTGGCACATGCGGGAAGCTCAGAGAAGTTGCTTGGCGAAATCCTCAAGGGCTATGACAGAGAGTCACTGGTGCTAGCCACAAAGGTCCGAGGTACCATGGCCGGTTGGCCGAACGGGGAGGGCCTTTCACGGAAGCATATCCTGTGGCAGGCTCGAGAATCCTTGGCCAGACTTCAGACCACCTACATCGACCTCTACCAGATTCACTGGCCTGATCCGGGGACCCCGAAACTTGAGACCCTGAGCGCCCTCAACCATCTGATCCATGAAGGACTGGTCAGATACATCGGAGCGAGCAATCATTCTGCAGCAGAAATGGAAGAGTTCATGCAGTACTCGAAGGATGGCAGGCTAGACGGTTTCGTGACCATTCAGGAGCTCTACAACCTCATTGAGCGAGGTGTAGAGAATGACAGGTTGCCACTGGCAAAGAAGTATGGACTCGGGGTGCTGGCCTACTCGCCCATCGCCCAGGGAGTCTTGTCGGAGAAATATCTCGGTGGGGTCCAGAAGGGAGCGAGGGCAAGCTATGCAGCCGATATCGCGAAATCCTACTTCAACGCCCAGACCATCGAAGCCGTTCGTGGACTAAACGAGATTGCGAAGCACAAGGGAATCAGCCTTCCCCAGCTCGCGCTCTCCTGGATGCTGTACAAGCAGGGAGAACTCGGCATCACCATAATCCCACTTCTGGGGGTCACCAGCTCAAGGTATCTGGAGGACAGCCTGGGGGCGCTGGATGTTCAGCTTTCGTCCGACGAAGTCCGGCAAGTTGAGGAGATTTCGCGGCGAGCAAACGTTCTGCCGTGGTGAACAAGGCGTTTCCAGCAATGAGGAGCCGCGCCGAAGGAGAGATCAGAGATTCGAAGGAACTCCTCTGTACCAAAGTCATCGGGACCTGGCTAGTTCTCAACTCCGGTGGTTCGTGATGTGTGTTGGCAGCCGGGCTTGCTGTCTGGACGCCTGACCTTCGACCATGCAGAAGTGCGGAGGTGGGCTTTTTTCCTAGAATCCCTGGTTCAACGTGTCTGCGAGCAGCTCAATCAATGAAGTATCCTCGGGTGTCAGAAGCTGGAAGTAGAATCTGCTCACCCCGGCGTCAATCCTTTTTCTAACTTGTTCAACGAACTCGCTAACCGTCCCACAGGGAGAGCCGTCCCCACGGAGCTGGCTAATCAGCTCCGCAGGAGTCAGGTTAAGAGATTGCTCGGAAATCACCGCAAGGGCCTTCTTCTCCAATTCTGATTGGGTGCGTCCCAGCAAGAAGGGCCCAGTTTCTGAAATCAGCACCTTTCTCTCAATTGCGGTCTCCTCCAACAGTTTCTTTCCGCGTACGAAATCATAGGATGTCTTGGTGAAAAAATTCCATTCGTCGGCGTAAAGAGCTGCGTTCCTGATGACATGCTTCGACCTTCCGCCGATGATTACATGGACCCTACCGCTGGGTCGGGGAAGACAGTCGGTGTGAGCGGAGAAGTGCTTGCCGTCGAAGTCGACCCTTCCATCTCGTATCATCGAGAGGATTATCTTCAGCGCTTCGTCGAACTGCTCGACCCTCGCCGCGAAGGGAGGAAATTCATATCCATGGGCACGGTACTCCGACTCGTACCAACCTGCACCGATTCCCAACTGGAGCCTCCCGCCAGAGTAGGAGTGCACCGTTGACACCATTTTCGCCAGCATTGCAGGATTATGGAAACCTATTGGGCTCACCATTGGACCAAATTTGATGCCCCTTGTCGCGGCTCCGATGGCACCCAAACTCGTCCAACACTCGGGAGAGTCGAGACCTCGCCTGCCATCCGTGGGCAGAAGGTGGTCTGATCTGAATAGGTAGCCGAATCCGATTTCCTCAACCTGCAGAGTGGTCCGAATCAGTTGGTTCATCGTCATGCCTAACTGGGGCTCCAACATTATCCCAAAGTCCTTCAGCGGAGACATCGGAATCCGATTATCGATGGGGATAATTAATCAATCTTCGGAAACTCCGACTCCTATAGTATTGGCGCAGGTGGTTCAACCCCACCTTGACGAATCAGCCAGGTCAGCAGGTTAATAGGCACTGGATTGGCCCGGCGGGTAAATGCCCAAGGTCGGCATCGACGCCATGTACGTCTACGTCCCCCCGCTTCACGTGGACAACTCCGAGCTGGCGGTAGCCAGGAACGAAGACCCGAAGCACTTCACCGAAGGCGTCGGCATCAAGACGTTCTCGATCCCCGGACCTGACGAAGACCAGGCCAGTATGGCCGCGACCGCCGCGTACCGCCTCATGGAAGCGAATAGGATTTCGCCGAAGGACGTCTTCAGGATCGACACGCCCACAGAAAGCGGCCTGGACGCGTCGAGAGCGCTCGTCTCCGATGTCATAGGCATGCTGGAGCAGGTCTACGGGACAGGGAGCCTATCTCACGTCCTGGGCTACGAGCAGAAATTCGCCTGCGTGAGCGGGATGGAGCGGCTCCTCGACACGGCGGCTTGGTTCGCTGCGGGCTGGAATCAGGCAAAGTACGGCCTCGTCCTTGCCACCGACGTGGCGAAGTACAACCTCAGGAGCAGAGAGGAACCGACCCAGGGCGCAGCGGCCTCGGCCCTGCTGATCGCGTCGGACCCGAGGCTCCTGGAGATAATCCCCGGCGCCCTCGGCTCCGCCATCAGGCACGAGAAGGGGGATTTCAAGAAGCCTGGTGGAAGGACGATCGCCCTGGTAGATGGTCAGAAGTCCTACGCTTCCTATCTGTCGGAGATGAAGGAGGCTTGGCTGAACTTCGAATCATCGGTCAGGAAACTCTCCCTAATGCGGACGAAGCCGGATGAATCAATACTCGACAGCGTGAGCCGAGCTGTCTATCACAATCCCCACAAGAAGATGGTCATGGGAGCATATGCATCCCTGCTCGTGCACGAGTGGAGGGACTTGCCGCGCTGGAAGGGCATTGTGGAGGAGATCGGGGACGAACCATCACGTAGTGGGATGAGCGACGTAAGCTATTACTTGAGCGGCCCCTATCAGGAGTACAGGAGGAAGTTCATGAAATCGCACTTCTACATTGACAGCTTCGAAGAGAAAATAGCGAGCTCGACGAAGGCACCTGAGCTCGTAGGAAACTCGTATTCGGCCTCGGTGTTCGTCGGCCTTGACAGCATCCTGGAGAACGACGAGGCAGACCTGGCGGGCAGGGACATGATACTCTGCGGCTACGGGAGCGGAAGCCACGCAATCATTCAGGCCAATGTCTTCAGCGAAGGATACAGGCACGAAGCCAAGGGGCTGGACCTCATGAGCAGACTCGAGTCCAGCAAGAAGCTTTCAATCGAAGAGTATGAAAGGATACACCGCGGAGAGATCTCACCAGAGGACTGGCCCACCGACTCAACGAAGGTGTTCAAACTGAAGAGCATCGGAGAAGGAGGCACTTCGGCCGAAGGCGACCGGGAATACGTCTTCGCGGAATAGAAGGACGCGTTCCCCAACTGGGATTCTATTCCGCGGCTTTGCCCTAGAAACGCTGCATGGTCGTCCGCGGGCGCCGCATTGAGGCGCCGTTGAAGATCATCAGTGCGCCCACCACCAGCATTCCCGGGGCCGATAATGCGGTCCCTTGCATCATGGGGGTAATCCCCCAGTACATTGAGACGCCAATGAGAAGCATGACGACGCCAAATAGAATCATCAGTGCGCCGGAGGCCTTCATGCGGCGAATCCTGAAGGAGATTCCCATGGCGAGAGCCGAGATGAGAAGCACCCCGCCGAGGGCTATGATCCCGGCCCCCCAGGCGAGCGCAGAAGGAGTGTATTGGGTTACCATCGTCCCCATATCATTGGTCGTCATGGCCGACTGCGCCAGAATCTGGTAGCCTGAGTAGAAATCGAGCAAGGCGCCACCGATGGCAAGGAGGATCCCAAGGAGCCCCACTCCATTCCGACCGCTTGGCCCAATTCCTCTTGGCATTTCTGCTGAGCCTCCCATGAGCGAGCGCGGTTCGCGCCCCCTTTTTGTTTTTTCAGTACCTCTTGGTTCAGCTCGCCCAGGGACCTGGTCCGTCCTCCCTCCGATTCAGGAGTTTGGTCTTATATCCGGAGGTACCCGTCGACCCAAGAGAAAGTGTCAAAGCGCAGGAAGCAGAACGGGCGGAAGCGCAGAACACCCGTTTATGCCGCCCTGGCGCTAGGCATCATAGCCCTCCTTGTCCTCGCATACCTTTACACCCAGAGCCCGCAGGAAAAGCCCATCATCCTCTACGTGGACCAGGGAAATGGGGCCGTCAACAACTCGAACTTCGAACAGATGCTCGCCTTCGCTACCTCCCATGGGTTCAACACCGTATTCTTCCAGGTCTATCGAGAGGGAACCCTTCTCTTCACCAGCAGCCAACTGAGCTACTTTGTGAATGAAACTCACGCCCACGGTCAGAAGATCTTCTTCTCCCTTTACCTCACCAACTCGTCCCAGACCATACCAAACACGATTCTGAACCTCGGACAGGACGGCGTAAACTTGGACATGTCGGCCCTGGACATCGCCACCCAGGAGAGCCTGCTGGGCACCCTAGAGAGCTCCTGTCAATGCGAGACCGCTGTGACTACGACAGACATGACTTCGCCCCTAAAGCCTGACCTGCTAGTCCTGGAAACCTACGGACTAACCCTACAACAATACATCAGGCAAGGAGTAATAGCCAGTGTGGGGGTCTTCGCCACTTCCAGCCAAGCGGACTACCAATCCCAGTTCCAATATGCCCTCAAGAACAGCGACGGGGTAATGGTCTTTGACTATGCTGGGCTTATGAAGGCGGATACTGAATGGCAATAGAAATGGAGCTCAAGCACAGGGCCAAGTTCGTTATCGCACCCATCCCGCCATTCGACTTCAAGCTTACCGTGAAGAAGCCCGCCGGATGGAGCCTGTTCAACGCGGGAGAGATCTACGAAGATGAGACTCTCTGGACAGCGACGAGGCTCTTGGGAAGGCTGGTCGGACTGAAGCTTCACTCCGTTGGAACCCTGGAGAAGCCGCGGATCCTCGTGACTGTCTTCACCAAGCTTCCCATTGCAGCTCAGGAGAAGCGGGACATCAAGGAGGCGTTGGAGACTCTGATCGGTGCGGACCAGGACCTGAGAGACTTCTACAGTGTGGCCAAGAAGGACGAGATTCTAGTGCACACGGTCGATGACCTCTACGGCATGCACGACACCCAGACTGCCTACCTCTTCAACTCGGTCGTGCTGAGCATATGCCTGCAGATGGCGAAGCTGGACAGGAGCCAGAAGATGATGGCCTCCATAAACAGGCTCTACGGAACCAGGGCAGAGTTCGACGGCAGAGAGATCGTTGTGGAGCCTGCGGCGGATACAATCGCGAGGCTCAAGCCGAAGGAGTTCGCGAAGAGGTGCAACCTGGGTTATCGAGCCAAGTACATCGTCGGGTCAGCGAAGATGTTCACCCAGGGATTCCCAGACACCCTCCAGATCATGAGCATGCCCCCAGACGAGGCAAAGGAAAAGCTCATGGAGCTGCCGGGAGTGGGAGACTATGCAGCTGACATAATCAATCCGCACGGGGGTTTCCCAATAGACGCCTGGTCGGTGGACGTGTTCGGCAGGCTCTTCTCTGGCAAGGAGCCTGACAACGCCAGGGATGCCATAGAGGCGGTCAAGAAGGAGGGAGTGCGTCGCTGGGGCGGGTTCGCGTGGCTAGCTTTCTTCTATGTGGCTCAGGACCTGGAGAACCTCTCTAGGCGACTGGGGATACAGCTCAGAATGCAGTAGGACTCCAGATGCCGAGTCAATCAATTCCAAGCCTTAACTAATGCGGCTCGCCAAATTAGACCTCGATGACCGATCTCCTAGTCCAATTCGTCTGCGGAAACGCCGGTGAGCGCGCAGAGGAGTTTCAGCGCCACCTTACCGACCATAAGATAATGAAAGCCAGGGTGCAACCGGAGACGAAAGGAAGCGAAATTTGGCTCACTTTCCCCAATGTTCAAAGTAGCACCATTGAAAGAATCATTCGTGAAGCGCATCCGTGGTGCCTCGACCGAGCGCTGGGCCTGATGCGGAGTTCCAGTGAAGGTGAAGCCTCCCAGGCTACCGTGCTGCTTATCGCCGATCTCGCCAGAGTGGTAGAGTAGTCGTCTTGTGCACAGCAGGGGCGAAATGAACCCTGTTATGACAAAGTGTCGCGGGTCGGATTTAGGCCTTGAGGCGCAATGCCGGACAGCGCTCTCGCCTGTGGCCCTGTGACGCGCCTGACGAATGAGGTACTAGGACGGCGTCTATTTTGAAATTTCTTCACTCAATACTTGGTATGCCTTGGGCCCGAGCCTTTCCTGCATGACCAATACGACGTCGTCGTAGCTCAAGAACGCGTCGAGGATGCTCACTCCGTTCCGATAGAGCAGTTCTGTGATGAACGACGTGATTCCGGGTACTTTCTTCGCTGAAGGAGGAAGTCGAATCGTGATTTTGGCAACATCTCCCACAACGGCAGTCTCATAGTTTCCCCCCAGCACTTCCTCGAGAAGTTTTGCATCTTCCTCCTCGGCGATTATCTTGACGGAGTTGGGCAACTGGAAGAAGTACGGGGTGCCATTGAATCTGTCCTCCAGTTTCAAGAAATCTTGTAATATCTGACGATGCTGGGCAGTCTTCGCCCCGACCTTTACGTCGACCATCCCTCCTGCGAGGTCCAGTTTGGAATCCTTCAGGCTGGCAGAGAATCCTTCAAGCCTGCCTTCACCTAACCCATCCGAGAATCTTTTGATTGCGACCACAATGGTTGCCACCTTCGCCTTCTTCCCCGTCAACTCCTCCACCTCGGGTGAGATCCTGGATGCGAGCTGGTGGTAGTTGACAATCTTGAGTTTTAGCGATTCGAGCACGACATAGTTCTTCGAAATCACTGACGAGACGGCTTCGCTAACCGGGACTCCATTCATTTTGGACAACGACGCTGAAGCTCCCCCCACGGACACAACGGCCCCGGCCACCATGTAATAAGCATACCATCACGAATAGATACACATATATAGTGTTATACCTATAATAAATTGAAATAAAATGATAACCACAAACATGAATCCAACAACAATCACAGCATCTGTTCAGCCCAGGATGCTCAGCCAAGTTACTGAGCAGCTAAGGCGCACTCAAGGAATCACCTACTTCTCACCAGTCACCGGCAGGTTCGATCTCGCGATCGAGCTGAAGGCCGCAGACCAGAAGGCGACTTACGAACTGGTCAACAAGATCCGATCTATGACGGGGGTCACATCTACAAGAACCTACATGCCTTTCGAAGGCTTTGTCAACGGCAAGAACGTCCAGGCAACTGACGCTCTGGCGCTGGTCCTGTTGCAGGTCAACGAGAATGCGCAGAAGGTCCTCCAATCCCTAGAACAGCAACCACAAGTCCGCAATGCATCCGTCGTACCGGGCGAATTCGACATCCTAGCGACTGTATATGGAAAGAACCAAGACGAAGTTCTCTCTTCAGTATCGAAGATTGCCGAAGTGCAAGGCGTGAAGTCATCCGAGACGCTGCTAGCCTACAAGCCCATCTGGGCGTAGGCTCCGCCTTTTTCTAGTTACGGAAACTCTTCCAATCCTGCTTCTATGGCGTTAACCCGCACCGATTAGTCCGGTTCTCAAACCCAGACAAATCCATTAGACCCACAGGGCGGATTCTTTGCCGTCTCGACTTGACCTCTGCGCGACTGTCTCTCCTCTCCTTCCCTCTTCGACCCTGCGGCCGGATCTGAGTTGCCTTACCCAGATAAAACACGCAGTATAGCATCGAAGGGACTACACGCGCCGATGCTCCCTACGTGATACAGGTGTCCCTGCTCTTCAAATGTGCAGCTAGGTGGACGGATTGCCTAGGTTCCTCTCAAGGAACGACCATATCTTGTTCCATCCATCGACAGCCTGCTCCGCCCTGTAGTTCGCGGTGTGATAGTAGAAGAAACCATGGCCGGCGTTCGGGTAGCTGTGGAACTCGAAGGTCTTGCCAATCCTCTTCAACTCCGCCTCGATCTGCCTGACCTGCTCGGGGCCAGGGTTCCTGTCCTCCTCCCCAAAGAGCCCCAGCAGCGGGCACGAAAGGTCACCCGCGTAGTCCAGGGGAGAGACGGGTGCAGTCGGGGTAAGGTCTTCCTTCTTCATAACCACGGACCCTCCCCAGCAGTCTATGGCTGCGTCGAAGGCCCTGGTCCTGCACGCGACGAGGAAGACGTGGCGACCTCCCGAGCAGGAACCAAACCCGGCCACCCTGCCGTTGGAGAGCGGAAGGGACTTCAGGTATGCGGCGGCGCTCGATATATCAGCGACGACATCATTGTCATGGATTCCTCCCGCGTCGCGCATCTTCGAGGTGACTGCTTCCGGGGTCCCGTGTCCGAAGCCGAAGTATAGGTTCGGACAGATGGCCAAGTATCCATGATGGGCGAACCTCCTGGTCGCCTCCTTGTACCACTCATCCCACCCAGGCCTGTGATGGACTAGGACGACCCCGGGGAAGGGGCCAGGGCCGAGGGGCCGTGAAAAGTACGCGTTGATTCGAAGGCCTTTGTGCCCATCGATCATGACGGTCTCCGAGAGCATCCCTTCGTACATGTCGGTGGTGTAAGGTTCCATGACACTCTTCTCGCCCTCGGGTGTTAAATGATTTCCGCGGGTGCGCCACGGAGATGATCAGGGGTGAGGGGCTTCAGCTTCGGACACCTCTCTCCCCAACAATCCTTGTGCCTGACGGCGGGGCCTAATATGTCCCAGGGCAAACCGCAGGGCCCATGAGCAAGGAAAAGTCGAAGGAACCATCGAAGAAAGACGAACCATCACTCGAGGACTGGGAGCCGGTCCACGACAGCATCGGG
>Ga0187812_1000948_pt1 | contig 10063 bp, 7 predicted proteins | sample NC_S_2_FD_130582 | JGI IMG/M metagenome (GOLD analysis project Ga0187812, IMG submission 130582) | Wetland sediment microbial communities from Neuse River Estuary, North Carolina, USA - ASW-S_2 | ecosystem: Environmental > Aquatic > Freshwater > Wetlands > Sediment | place: USA: North Carolina... | reverse complement strand
TGGCGGCCAAGCTCGGGCTCACGCACACGCACTTCACCTCCCCGGACGGGCTGCCGTACCCGACGGAGTACTCCACCTATTCCACGCCCGGCGACCTGGTGAAGCTGGGCGAGTTGGCGATGCGGTACCCGGAATTCAGCTCGATCGTGGGGATGAAGTTGTACAACCTGCCGAAGGGCGACGGGCACGGCCACTACTGGTGGGGGACCACCAACGAGCTGATCGGCTATTACCCTGGCACGGTCGGCATCAAGACCGGCTTCACCGACGCCGCGGGCCACTGCCTGCTCTTCGAGGTCGTCCGCGGCGGCCGCACCCTCATCGGCGTCGTCCTCGACAGCCCGCCGACCGGCGCCGGCGCCGGCGCCCAAGACGCCGCCAAGGTCCTGAACTGGGGCTTCTCCCTAAAACAGTCCGGCTAGCCCGCGTGCCCGCCTAAATGTCCGTAGTTTGAGCCCTCATAGGGGCCCTAACTACGGACATTTCCGTTAGTCACGCTGACGGGAGCTGCCCAGCATGATCTCGTCCCAGGTCGGGACGGAGGAGCGGCGCCCCTTAGGGTTCTTCTTGCCGGGGCGGGGGCCGGCGGCCGGGGCGGCCTGCTCTGCCGCCGCCGCCTCCGCGCTCGCGGCGGCGGCCGGTTCCGGCGCCGCCGCGGCCGCCGCGGGGCGCGCCACTGGCTGAGGTTCGGCCTGGTGCTCACGCTCGGACCACTCGGTGGCTGTCTCCCGCGCGGGCCACGCGGCGGCTGTCTCCCGCGCGGGCCGGGCCGTGGCAGCCTCGCGCTCGGACCACTCGGTGGCTGTCTCCCGCGCGGGCCGGGCCGTGGTCCGCTCCCTCGCGGGGGACGCCGCGGCCGCGGGAGCCACCGGGGCAGGCCGCGCCGCGGGCGAGGGCTCCAGTTCGGGCTGGATGTCGAGGGCGGCCTCGTCCGGCTCCTCGAAGACGAGGGGGCGCTGGGGAGCCGGCCGGGTCCGTTCCGGATGATCGGACGCGGTACCGGGCGCTGCGGGTGAGCGTTCGGGCAGCGGGTCGCGGTGACTACCTGGGCGGGAGAGCGCGGCGGGAACGCTCGCCGGGCGCTCGGGCGCCAGCCGGCCGCCGCCACCGCCGGCCGAGACCGCGCCGAGACGGGGCGCGAGCGGCGTCACCGTCGCCTCGCCGGGCAGGGGCACCGACAGCGGCGGCAGGTCCGCGTCGGACAGCGACAGCCGGGCGGCGTTGTCGTCCTCGGGCAGGACGTGCCGGCGGCGCGGGTCGAACATCCATTCCGCGACGTGCAGCCGGCCACCGGACGTGAACGTCAGCGTGACCTGCCAGTTGCCGTCGCCGCGCTTGCGGGAGTCCCACTGGCCCTCGTCCGGGTCGGCGCCGGCGGCCTTCAGCCGCGGCGGCACGATGTCGCGGAGCCGGGGGCCCGGCCCCGAAGAGTCACCAGGGCGCCGCACCGACGCGCCCTGCGCCTGATCCGCGATGTAGGCCCGCTCTGCGAGGACCGGGCCTTCGAACCAGCGCACGCGCTCGACCGGGATGCCGGCCGCGTCGGCGATCTCTTCCGCCGTTTCACCGGCGCGGATCCGTGCCTGGATCTCCTTGGGTCGCAAGGGACTCTCCACTTCGATCTCGTACTGGGCGAGCCGGGAGGTCTGGCCGAGCGCCACAGCCCGCAGGCGTTCATCGATCGGCAACGTAAAACGCGCGCTCCGCCCCGGGACCGCGAGGACAGCGTAACTGCCATCCTCGCTCACCGCGACGAAGCGCAGTTCCTGCATCGGCGTCCCTTCCCGAACCACTTCCGTCAAGAGTCTCCCGGTCAGCGCTCGATAAGGAAAGTACCCCGCCCGGCATGTCCGGAGATGATGACGTCATTTAGTCACGCCGGGGCCAGTCGGCGCTGGCCGGCGACTCAGCCGACGGCTCACGCGACGATTCACGCGACGATTCACGCGACGGCGCGGTCAGCCCGAGCGCGTCCGCGCTCGCGGCCACCGCGTCGGGCGAAGCGGTGTCGGCGCTCAGCTTCGACGGCCACCAGTTCCACTTGCCGAGCAGCACGACCGTGCACGGCACCAGCACGGTGCGGACCACGAACGTGTCCATGACGACGCCGACCGCGAGGCCGACGCCGACGTCGACGATCTGCGAACCGCCAGACCCGCGCCCGCCGACCACCGCGAACACCGTGAACGTCCCGGCGAGCACCAGGCCCGCCGACGTGACCGTCGTCCCGGTCACGCTGAGCGCGCGGGACACCGCTTCCCGTAGCGGATAATGGTGCGCCTCCTCCCTGATCCGCGTCATCACCAGGATGTTGTAGTCCTCGCCGAGCGCCAGCAGGAAGATGAACAGCAGGAACGGCAGGATGAACGTGATGCCGCCGGAGTGCCCGAGCTCGATGAACACGATCACGGCGAGCCCGAGCGCGGCGAAGTACGACAGCGCCACCGACGCGATCAGGTAGAGCGGCGCGACCAGCGAGCGCATGACCAGCGCGAGCAGCACCCCGATGACGATGATCGCGATAGGGATCACGTGCGCCAGGTCGCTGTTGGAGATCGAGCTGATGTCGTAGATCGCGGGCGCCTCCCCGGCGACGCCGTAGTCCGTGGCGTGGAGCGTGGGCACGACCGAAGCCGCCACGGCACGCACTGCCGGGACGGCGTTGAGCGCCGCCGTGGTGGACGGGTCGCCCGCCGCGAGCGAGGTCTCGAACTGGATCGTCTTGCCGTCCGCGGACACGAACTGCTGGGTCGCCCGGTACAGCTGGTAGGCCCCTGGCGGGATCTTCGACGCCAGCGGGCCGGTCAGGGTGGCGGGCAGCGGGCCCGAGCCGAGGGCGGCGTGCAGTTCGGCGTACTGGACCGGGGTGAACCCAGTGCCGCCGACCGGGTTGAGCGGCCCGGTCACCCCCGTGAACTCCTTGGACGCCTGCAGCTTGGCGGTCGCCGCGGCGATCGCCTGTCCCTCGTCCCAGGCCGGGGCCGGCAGCGTGTACACGAGGTTGGTCGGGTTGGCGGCCGTGGCGGGGAAGTACTTGGTCAGCAGGGCGGTGCCCGCGGCGGAGTCCGTCCCGGCGGGGGCCGAGATCGTGCCGCCGAACCCGGCGCTCTGGTACGCGGTGACCGCGGCTGCCAGGGCGCCGAACACGATCACGCCAGTCGTCAGCGCGGCCGCCGGCCGCTTCACGACGCGCACGGCGATCCGGCCCCACACTCCCGTGGTGATCGAGCCGGCCTTGTGCTTGGACGGCCAGAACGCGGCCCGCCCGAAGATCGCCAGCAGCGCGGGCAGCAGCGTCAGGCCGGCCAGCAGCATCACGCCGATGCCGATCGCCAGCGGGATGCCGAGGGTGGAGTAGATCTGGAAGGTCGCGAACAGCAGCGACAGCAGCGCGGCGACGACCGTCAGGGCGGAGAACGTGATCGACTCGCCGACCTTGGTCAGCGCGTTGACCACCGCGTCCTTGGAGTTGTCGCCGAGCCGGAGCCGCTCGCGGACCCGGAAGACCAGGAACAGGCCGTAGTCGGTGCCTGCGCCGAGCACGAGCACGATCAGCAGCAGCTGGGACAGCTGGGAGACCTTCAGCCCGTGGGTGGCGAGCTCGCCGACCAGCGGCCCCGCTATCGCCACCGACAGCAGCGCCGGGATCACCGTGATGAACGGCGCGAGCACCGACCGGAAGATCAGCAGCAGCAGGATCAGGATGAACGCCAGCGCGATGAACTGGATCTGGTTGCCCGTGTTGCCGGACTGTTTCTGCTGGTCGACGTTGATCGCCACCTGCCCGGCCAGGTGCACCTGCATCCCCGGCGGCGGCGACGCGCGCGTGATCGCGGTGCGCAGGTTGCCGACGAGGTGGGTCACCGCGTTCTGGTCGTTGAGGTTCACGGTGGACAGCACCTGGAGCTGCGCGGCCTGGCCGGCGACGCCGTTCGGGCCCGGCACGGCCGACTCGCCGAGCTCGCGCGCCTTCTGCACCGTCGGCACCTTGGCGAGGTCGGACGCCAGGGTGGACAGCCACGTCTGGTCCGCGGCGCTGAACGACCCGCTGCTGACCGCCGCGACGACCGGCACCGGAGTGACCGACAGCGAGATCCCGAGCGGGGCGGCGAGGGTCGTCGCCTTCTCGCTCGGCGCGTTGGCGGGCAGGAACGCGCTGTTGTTGCCCTGCGTAACGCTCGCCAGCGACGGCAGGGCGCGCGGTATGGCAACGGCCGCCACCACCCAGATGACGAGTACTACCCAGCGGAACCTGACGGCGAAGGAACCGATCGCCCGGAAAATGTTGTCGACGCGCACCCGCCCAGGATAGCGAGGGGGGCCGCGACCACTAACCGGGTTCTCAGCCGGTTCTCAGCCGGGGCCTGCGGCGGCTGCGCCGGCCGTCATCATCTGGTTTCGCTGCGAACGCTGAGCCAAAGGCGGCACGATAGGCCGCACAGGAGGCGACAAAATGCGGCACCTAATCGGATTTCTGCTGGCTCTCGTCCTCACGGCGGCGGTGTTCTTCGGCGCCACCTGGGGCTATCTGCGCCTGCTGCGGATTCCCGTGGTGAACGGCGCCACTGCCACCCTCCCCGCGGGCGGCGGCTCGCTACTGCACGACAAGAACGTGCTGCTGGCCGTCGCGGCGCTGGCCGGCGTCGGGCTGCTGGCCGGGATCTTGGCCGCCGTGCCGCGGATATCGCCGCTCGCGGCCGGGCTGCCCGGGCTCGGCCTGCTCGCCTGGACCGTGTTCTACCTGGTGGACGTGCACCGCGCGGTGCACTACATCCCGCTGAAGAACGATGCGTTCGGCGACGGCTTCGAGGCGATGCTCATCAACGGGCTGCTCGCCGCGGCGGGGCTCGCGCTGATCGTCCCGCTGTTCATCCCGTCTCGCTGGCGCAGCGAGGTGCCCGGCTACATCGCCCCGGAGACGCTTATCCCGGCCCCGGCCCCGGCCACCCCGGCAGGCAGCAGCGTGCTGCTGTCGTCCGACTGGGGCCCGGACACCGCGCCGATCCCGCAGCAGCCGGACGACCAGCCGCCGGCCAGCGATCTGTGGTCGTAACGGCGTGATGCGCCGCGGGTCGCGGGCCGTCGCCGGTGACGGCCCGCGACCCGCGGCGCGTGCGGTTCCCCCGTCGGCTCAGTGGAACTGCGCGCTCTCGGTGGAGCCGACGAGCGCCAGCGTCTGCGCGTTCGGCGAGATCGCCTGCGTGACCAGGTCAAAGTAGCCGGTGCCCGCCTCGCGCTGGTGCTTGGTCGCGGTGTAGCCAAGCGGCTCGGCCGCGAACTCCGCCTGCTGGAGCCGGACGTACGCCGACATGTCCTCGCGGGCGTAGCCGTGCGCGAGGTCGAACATGGAGTAGTTGAGCGCGTGGAACCCGGCCAGCGTGATGAACTGGAACCCGTACCCCATGGCGGCCAGTTCCTTCTGGAACTTGGCGATCGTCGCATCGTCGAGCTTCGCCCGCCAGTTGAACGACGGCGAGCAGTTGTAGGCGAGCATCTGATCCGGGTACTGCGCCTTGATCGCCTCGGCGAACTCGCGCGCCTCGGCCAGGTCCGGGGTGGAGGTCTCCATCCACAGCAGGTCGGAGAACGGCGCGTAGGCCAGGCCGCGCGCCACGCACGGCGCCATCCCGTTGGTCACCCGGTAGAACCCCTCGGCGGTCCGGTCGCCGGTGATGAAGGGCCGGTCCCGCTCGTCCACGTCGGAGGTCAGCAGCGTGGCGGCGTGCGCGTCGGTGCGCGCGACCACCAGCGTCGGGACGTTCTCCACGTCGGCCGCGAGCCGCGCGGCGGTGAGGGTCTTGATGTGCTGCCCGGTCGGGATGAGCACCTTCCCGCCGAGGTGGCCGCACTTCTTCTCCGACGAGAGCTGGTCCTCGAAGTGCACGCCCGCGGCGCCCGCGTCGATCATCGCCTTCATCAGCTCGAACGCGTTCAGTGCGCCGCCGAACCCCGCCTCCGCGTCCGCGACGATCGGGGCGAGCCAGTACTGGCGCGGGGCGGTGCTTTCGGCGGACCGCTCGGACCAGGCGATCTGGTCGGCGCGCAGCAGCGCGTTGTTGATCCGGCGCACCATCTGCGGCACCGAGTTCACCGGGTAGAGCGACTGGTCCGGGTAGGTCTGCCCGGCCAGGTTCCCGTCGGCCGCCACCTGCCAGCCGGACAGGTAGATGGCCTGCAGTCCGGCCTTGACCATCTCCACCGCCTGGTTGCCCGTGATCGCGCCGAGCGCGCGCACGGCGTCCTCGGTGTGCAGCAGCTCCCACAGCCGCTCCGCGCCGCGCCGGGCGAGCGTGTGCTCCTCGAAGATGGAGCCACGCAGCCGGATCACGTCCTCGGCGGTGTAAGTGCGCTTTGTATCCGCCCAGCGGGGGTCGGTCTCCCACTCCTGTCGCAGGTTGGCCGCCTGCTGGCTGATCGTGTCCATGGGTCCTGCCTTTCGTTCCTTGCCGTGCTCCCAGGGTGCGCGCCGGCGACCGTCCCCGCCGAGGGCTAAGGTCCCTCAAAATCATTCATTTTTTTCCGAACGTATCAGTGTTACACTTTTTTGCGATGAAAGAAACGCCAAAATTGGTAGAGACCGAAGGTCTAGACCTCGCCACCTTCGGCCAGCGCCTGCGTCACGCGCGGCGCGCCCGGGGCCTGACCCTCGCCGAGCTCGGCGCCCGCGTGGACCGCACGCCGTCGGTCTTGTCGCTGATCGAGAACGGGAAGCGCGAGCCGCGGCTGATGCTGGTCGAGCAGCTCGCCGCCGCGCTGTCGGTGCCGGTCACCGAGCTGCTGAAGAAGCAGCCGCCGAGCCGCCGCGCCCAGCTGGAGATCGCCCTGGACCAGGCGCAGCGGGACCCGTCGTACCGCGCGCTCGGCCTGCCGTCGCTGCGCGTCGGCACCCGGGTGCCGACCGACGTGCTCGAGCATCTCGTCGCGCTTGCCGCCGAACTTCGCGCGCAGCGCTCCAAGCCAACCGCCACCCCGGAGGAGGCGCGGGCCGCCAACGCGGCGCTGCGCGCCTCGATGCGCGAGCGCGGCAACTACTTCCCCGAGATCGAGCGCGCCGCCGCCGACGCGCTGGCCCGGGCCGGCTACGCCGGCGGCGCGCTGTCCCAGGGCATGCTGCTCTCGGTCGTCTCGCGGCACGGGTTCTCCGTCCGGTTCGTCCCTGACCTGCCGAGGTCGGTGCGGTCGCTGACCGACCTGCACGGCAACCGCATCTACGTCAAGCAGGAGTCCGTCGGCGCCCACACGCCGCGCGCCGTGATCCTGCAGGCCCTCGGTCATTTCCTGCTCGGGCACGACACGCCGCGCGACTACGCCGACTTCCTGCGCCAGCGGGTCGAGGCGAACTACTTCGCCGCCGCGATGCTCATCCCCGAGACGGCCGCGGTCGCGTTCCTGCGCGACGCGATGAACCGCCGCGACCTGGCCGTCGAGGACCTGGTCGACGTGTACTCGGTGTCGTACGAGATGGCCGCGCACCGGGTGACGAACCTGATCACCCATCACCTCGAGCTGCCCTGCCACTTCGTGAAGAACGACGCGAGCGGCGTCATCTACAAGGCCTACCAGAACGACGGCGTGCTGTTCCCCGCCGACGTCACCGGGGCGATCGAGGGCCAGCGGCTGTGCCGCCTGTGGTCGGGCCGGCGGGTGTTCGGCGCGCCGGACCGGTTCTCGCCCTACTACCAGTATTCCGACACCCCGTCCGGCACCTACTTCTGCGTCGCCAAGATCGACCCCCACGAGGGCGATCGCGGCTTCGCCATCACCCTGGGCGTCCCGTTCGAGCACTCCCGCTGGTTCCGCGGCCGGGAAACCGCGATCCGCACCAAGTCCAACTGCCCCGACGGCGAGTGCTGCAAGCGCGCGCCGCTGGCGCTGACCGAGCGCTGGGAAGGCATGGCCTGGCCCTCGGCGCGCGCGCACTCGCACATCCTGTCCGCCCTTCCGGCCGGCTCCTTCCCCGGCGTCGACGACGTGGACATCTACGAATTCCTGGACCGCCACGCGGCGGACTGAGTCAGTCGTCGGCCTGATCGGGCCGGCCCGCGACGACGTCCTGGAACCAGGTCATGAAGCGGGCCCCCCGCCGTCCGTAGCGTTTCTCCCTGGCCAGCGCCTTCGCCAGCTTCCGTGAGCCATCCGCATACCGCCGGCGGGCCCACGGTGATCCGGGCCTGGCCAGCCGGATGGCGCCGATAAACGCGATCAAGCCGATATAGATGCCGATGACCCCGCTCCATGTCTTGCCCTTCAGCAGGCAGATGACCGTGAAGGCGAGGTTGACGGCCAGCACGACCGCGATGCTGACAAAGGCCTCGACGCGCGTATGCCCCACCCCGGAGCCGGGGGTGGCGCCCAGCGGGACCCAGCCGAGCAGGGCCAGGCCACAGAGCGCCACGGCGATGAAGACGACCTCGACGGACAGCCGCCCCTGCTCGCTCCAGTAGACGTCCTCCAGGTGCAGGACGAGGGCGAACTCGTCAAGCACCAGCGCCATCCCGATGCCGAGCAGCGCGGCGGCGGCGGCCGCCCAGCCCGAGCGGGAGTCCTGGACGGCGAGGCCGCCAACCCCGCCCACGCACATGAAGACCAGGCCGAAGACCACGTGATGGATGTGCACACCGCCCGGCGTCACGTTGCCCGGCCACCATTTCACCTGGGCGCGGATCATCCTGACGCTGATCCGGATGAACAGGAACGCCGCGATGAAAGACACGAAGAAGCAGAAAAGCCGCAGCCTCCCGGTGTCCACCACCGACTGCTGGAACCAGCTGAGCATCGCCTAGCAACCCCCGCGTACGAGCATGCCACTGAGCTGCGGCGATCACCAGACGGGGGTATTGCGGCGTGGCGCGAGCGCCTCAGCCGAGGAAGGCCGTCACCGCCTCAGCCAGGCGCGGGGAGGAGCCGATGTTGTAGTGGGTCATCCCCGGCAGGATCGCCAGCCGTGAGGCCGGCGCCTGCGAGCCGTCCCAGCCCGCGTCCCGCAGGCCGCCGCCGAGCAGCGCGAAGAACTCGGCCGCGTGCGACGGCGGAATGCTGTCGGCGTCCGCGTAGGCGAGCAGGACCGGCATCGTCAGCCCCTTGACCTCGTCGCTCCAGTCATACGGTCGGCGCAGCAGCTCGCCGGTCTTGTCCATCAGCGCCGGGAAGGCGTCCGGGTCGGGAGCGACCTCGGCGTACGCCGCGTACAGGGGCGACTGCCGCATCTGCTCGAACATCGTCGCCGCGTTCATCTGGTCCCACGCGGCCCGCGTTCCGGGAAACCACGCGGCGCGGCGGCACGCCGCGGACACGACCACCAGCTTGCGGACCAGTTCCTGGTGCTGGATCGCGCAGCGCAGCACGGCCTCGCCGCCGAGCGAGTAGCCGAGCAGGTCGGCCTGGCCGAACCCGAGGTGCCGAACAACCCCGGCCACATCGTCGCCGAAACCCTCCCACGTGAACAGCCGGCCGGTGTCCCGGGTGTGCCCGTGTCCCTGCAGTTCGATGGCCACGACCTGCCTGTCCCGCGCGAGCAGGTCGAGCACGGGGCCGAACATGGTGGTAGTGCCATATCCGCCGTGCACCATCACCAGCGGCGTGCTCCCGCTACCCCGGCTCTCCCAGTACACGTCAACCCCGTTGACCGGCGCATACCCGCTGTTCAGCCCACCGCCCATGGTTTCCTCCTCATAGCTATCGGCACGAACGTCACTATTGAGACGGCCCGCCGACAGCCCACTCATCGCGCTGCCTCGTCCCACCAGTCACACCCGTGGACTTTGTACCCGGCATGACAAATTTCCGGGCCATTTCGCCCCCGATTCTGGTCACCCGGGGTACAACGTGGCGCGCAGGGTACAAAGACAGGCGTCCATCCGGCCGCCCAACCCGCCGGCTCGTCCCACCAGTAACTCCTGTTGGCTTTGTGTACGCCGTAACCACTTTTCGAGGTTTTTCGGCCCGGATTCTTGTCGGCCCGTATGCAAAGTGCCGGGCCGTGCGTAAATTCGGCCCGCGTTCACTCGGCCGGGGGAGCGGTGAAGCCGTCGGCGCCTACCGTGACTTCGGCGGTCTGGGCCAG
>Ga0187812_1000947_pt1 | contig 10071 bp, 7 predicted proteins | sample NC_S_2_FD_130582 | JGI IMG/M metagenome (GOLD analysis project Ga0187812, IMG submission 130582) | Wetland sediment microbial communities from Neuse River Estuary, North Carolina, USA - ASW-S_2 | ecosystem: Environmental > Aquatic > Freshwater > Wetlands > Sediment | place: USA: North Carolina... | reverse complement strand
GGACCATGCCGACCGCGCCTTCCACGATCTTCTGCCGCGCGCCGACGACCGCGCTCGCCTGCTGCTGGCGCAGCATGGCCTGGGCGATCTCCGGGGCGTAAGAAAGCCGGGTCAGCCGGGTCTCCACGACCTGCACGCCGGCCGCCCGGACCCGGTCGGTGAGCTCGGCCGACAGCCGCTGGGTGACCTCCTCCGCGTTCCCGCGCAGCGACATGGCGTCGGTTCCCCGGCTGTCGTAGGGGTAGCTGGACGCGATGTGCCGGACGGCGGTCTCGGCCTGGATGGCGACGAAGTGCGCGTAATCGTCGACGGCGTAAATAGCGCTGGCGGTGTCCTGCACCTGCCAGACGACCACGGCGGCGATCTCGATCGGGTTCCCGTCGGCGTCGTTCACCTTGACGAGCGCCGACTCCAGGTTGCGGATCCGGGTGGAGACCGCGATCCGCTTGCTGAACGGGTTCACCCACTGCATGCCGGGCTCCCGGACGGTGCCCTTGTACTTGCCGAACAGCTGGACGACGTGCGCGCGACCCGGCGCGACGACGGTGACGCCGGACACGGCAAGGATGACGACGAAAGCGAAGACAATGCCTATGGCGAGCAGGGCCGCGTGCAGTCCGCCCGTGTGCACAGCGGCCTGCCAGAACAGGATGATGGCCACGGCGAGCAGGGCGAGATCGAGTCCTAGGATCAGGATCCCGGACGCGTACCAGGCTTTGCGTTCCTGAAGCGTCTTGCTTGGGGGGTAAGTGGTCGGTTGCGCTTCAATCTGTACCTGGGCTGACATCTGCCCACCTCCAGTGGACCCTTGGTTGATACCACCCTCCTATCATAATGATATCAGTTTTGCATACGCAAGTGCTAAAGCTTCGGAGCGAAGACCTCACCGCGCATGGCGCGCTCGACGAGGACGACCGCCCGCGCGGTGGCGGCCAGCCGACGGCCCTCGGTGCGGTACGCGGCGAGCACGGCATCCACGACGTGCGGCGGCAGCGCCTCGCCTAGTTCGCTGCGCACGGTGCGGTAACCGGAGCGAGCGCCTTCGACGCACGCCGCCGTATGGTGGCGGGCCATCGCGGCGAGCGCGACAGGATGGCGGCGCAGCACGCCGTGCAGCCGGTAGTCGGGCGGAACGACCTCGAGCAGCCACGCGACAGCGGTGGCCTCGAAGTCGTCGCTGCCCGGCGGATGCACCCCCGTTGGCCAGCCGGGCGGTAGGTACGCGGCCATGCCAAAAAGCCTAGCACCAGGGATCGAACGATCATTCTACTAATGCTAAGCATAACGCAATCTGCTGATGTTGGTGGCGAATTGTAACCGCTGCGCCGCGACGTCGAGCAGGCCGATCGCGTGGGCCTTGGCGGCGGCCTCGGTGCGGGACGCGCTGTCCAGCTTGGCGAGGATGTTCGACACGTGCACGCTCGCCGTCTTCGGCGAGATGAACAGGGCGGCGGCGATCTTCCGGTTGGAATGGCCGGCCGCGACCAGGCGCAGCACCTCGAACTCGCGGCCGGTAAGCCCGAGACGGTCTGCCGCGGTTGCCGCGGCCGGGTCGTCCCCGCTCTCGCCCGCCCTTCTGGTGAGATCCGCGATCTGCGCGGCGAGCGGCCGCGCGCCGAGGCGGTCGGCGACAGCCGCGGCGCGACGCAGCCGGGGCACTGCCTCCGCCCGCCCTGGTGCTCCATCCAGCGCGGCCCTGGCTGCGTAGACCAGCATGATGGCGGCAGGGTACGGCTGCCGGAGAGCCTCCCACGCCGCGACGGCGGCGTCCGCGTCGGCCAGGCCGCCGTCGCCGACGTCTGGCCCGGGATCGAGTGCCGCGAACGACAGCTGCCAGGCTCGCTGCTCCGGGCCGAACGCTTCCAGCTTTCCCGCCAGCGTGCGCAGCCGCTCCAGCAGGGCGGGAGCCTCGTCACCTGATGCCTCGCGGGCGGCAGCCGCCGCGTTCACCAGCAGCGGCCAGGCATACCTGGGGCTGCTCATCCCCAGGTCGTACCGGTTCAGGACGTCGGCGGCCACGGCGACCGCGGCGGCCGGACCATCAGTGGCCAGCGACAGGGCGATGTCCAGGCACGCCGCGGGAAGATGGTACTGATCGTCGTACCCTCTCCCGGTCAGCACGGCCCTGGCCGCCGCCGCTCGCCTGGTGGCGGTGGCGAGATCCCCGCGGGCGAGCGCAATTGACCCGCGGATGAGCCACAAGCCCACTCGGGTGAGCGGCGGCGGAGCCAGATCGAGCGCACGGTCCGCGACGTCGATCGCCTCGTCCCAGCGGCCCAGGTACATCAGCGGCTCGGCCAGGTTGATGGCCAGGAACGCGCCACCGGTGCGCGCCAGGCCGTGCCGTTCGGCGTCGGCAATGCCTGCCCTGGCCACGGCGGCGGCGCGCTCGTACTCTCCCGCGCCGCACAGGAGGTGCGACTCGAAAATCACCTGCTTCATGACGGGCTGGTACGTGCCGCCGCGCTGCGCGGTTGCCTTCGCCTCGGCGATCAGCCGCAGCGCCTCGCTGCCCGTGGTCGCCAGCGCGCCGGGACCGGCCTCGATCATCGCCAGGTTGGCGAGCGCCTGCGCCTCCGCGTCGAGGTCTCCGTCCTCCCGGGCGAGCCGGAGCGCTTCCTTCCCCCAGGCACGGAACTGCGGGCCGCTCGCGTCGGTGCCGCAGTGCGCGGCGGCGAGCAGCAGCTGCGTCCTAGCCCGCCTGGACACCGTCTCCGGCACCAGGTCCAGCCCCCGGTGCAGGTCCTGCAGGTCGCGGCGCAGCCCGAGGTGCGTCTGGAACGAGTGCCGCTGGCGTAGCAGCAGCGCGACCCGCACCGGGTCGGTAGCCTCGTCGAGTTTCGCGAGCGCGGATTCCACGAACGCGAGGCCGCGCTGGTCTTCGCCGGCGTCCCGCGCCGCGGCCGCCGCCTCTTCGAGCACCCGCACGTGATCAACGCCGATGCGGTCGGGGGCGTCGGGCACCTGATCCCAGAGCTCGAGCACCCGGGCGAGCAGCATCATCCGCTCGGCGTGCGCGACCGCCCGGGACGCCTGCGCGGATGCCTGCCAGGCGCTGGTCAGCGCTCCCGGCGCGTTGTGCGCCGAGTACCAGTGGTGCGCCCGCTCGATGTCCGCGCGGCCGCCGGAGACGAGCGCCGGGTCCGCGTCGATGGCGAGCGCGAACCTGGTGTGCACTTGGCTGTGCTCGCCGGGCAGCAGGTCCTCGTGTACGGCCTCCCTGATCAGCGCGTGCCGGAACGCGTATCCATCGGCGGTGGTCACCAGCACGTTGACGGCCACGGCGGGCCGGATGACCGCGATCAGCTCCTCCTCGGTAAGCCCGGCGACCTTGGCGAGCAGCGCGTGGCTGATGCTGCCGCTCCCGGCGCTCGCGACGCGAAGCACCTCCTGGGTGTCTTCCGGGAGCCGCCGTACGGTCTGCTGGAGCAGGTCCGCCAGCGAGTCGGGTATCCCGGCGCAGCCGTTCGGACAGGCGAGCAGTTCCTCGGTGAACAGCGGGTTGCCTTCGGCCCGCTCGTACAGCGCGTCGGTCAGAGCGCGATCGGGGGAGTGGCCGATGACCGCCGCCGCGAGTTCCTCGGCCTGCCCGCGGCTCAGCCGGGGCAGTTCGGTCCGCTCCACCCAGTCGATCCGGGCCAGTTCGGCGAGCAGGGCACGGAGCGGGTGAGTGCGGTGCAGTTCGTCGGAGCGGAACGTCACGGCGATCAGCACGTTATGCAGCGAGCGCTGATAACCGATGAGGAACGCGATGAGGTCGCGGCTCGACTTGTCGGCCCAGTGCGCGTCCTCCACCACAAGCACCAGCGGCCGCTGTTCCGCGAGCCGCTCAAGCAGCGTCAGGAATTCCTCGAACAGCCGGGCGCGCGCTTCGCCCGCCGCCACGCTCGCCAGGGCCCCGCCGTCCGGGGTGTTAACGCCGTCCGCCGCCGAGCTCGCGAGTTCCGGCAGCAGCCGAGCCAGCTCCCGTATGGCCCGGCTGTTCCCCGGCAGCATGGCGACGATCTGGTCGGCGCCGATCTCGCGCACGAGGTCGCGCAGCATCGCTGTGAACGGCCCGAACGGCAGTCCGTCGGCGCCAAGTTCCAGGCACCCGCCGGCCAGCACCCGCGCCCCGGTTGACCGTGCCCTGAGGGTGAACTCGCCGGCCAGCCGGGTCTTGCCAACCCCGGCCTCTCCGCCGATGAGCACGGCAGCCGGACTACCCTGGCGGACCGTCTCGAACGCGGCCTCCAGGGCGGCCATCTCCGCTGCGCGGCCAACGAGGACCGGGCTAGCCCCACGCCTGCTCATCTCAAGGCCCAGAATGCCACGAGGGTCTGACATTCCAGCCTGCCCGAGCTGCCGCCCGCTGTCCTTTCCCGCCATGACGGCGCGTTCCCTGCGTCAGCGAGCCGCGCCAGCGCGCTCTGTCACGCTCACGTTCTCCGCGGTGCAGAAGGTGCCGTCCACGTAGTCGGGAACCGGCGGCAGTTCGAATGCGCGGGCAGCCGCCTCCTGCGCACGCTGCGCCCGGGCCGCCTTGCGAAGTGCCCGCCGCCGTCCGGCGTTCCAGGCCGCCTCGTGCTGCTCAGCGGCCCGCTGCCTGGCCACCTCGAGCATCAGGTACGGGTTCATGATTCCTCCTGCGTTCCGGGGGAACCGCCTTGGTTTTCCCCATACCTTGAGGTTCGCGCTAAGACCCCCGGCCCCGCATCGGACGATCGCCTTATGTTTGGCGCGGGGTGATGCCTTAGATAAGGCGGCAGCACCTCAGGACACGGCCGGCCGACCTTATCGATCCTGTTATGGCTGACCGGCCCTTGTGTCAGGGCCGCAAGCCGAGGCTGACAACGGCCTCGGCGACCGAGCGCAGGGTGGCGGAATGGCTGCGGGCGTGGCGGCGGAGCACCTCGAAGGCGGCATCGACGGAGATCCCGCGCTCGGCGGCCAGTACTCCCTTGGCCTGCTCGATCACGATCCGGCTCTCGAGCGCTTCCCGGAGCTGCTCGTTCAGGCGGCGCTCACGGTTGAGCGCGGAGGCGTGCACGACGTAGCTGGTGGCCATGTCGGCCAGGATCCGCGCGGATTCCAGGTCGTCGTCTGACCACTCGCGCGGTGACGTGCTGTACAGGTCGAGGGTGCCGATGCTATGGCCGTCGCAGCGCATCGGGATGCTGGCGATCGCGGCGACGCCAGCCTCGCGGGCGGCCTGCTCGTACTCATCCCAGCGGTGCGGGCCCTGCCGCAGGTCGGCGACGGCGACGACGTCACCGGAGCGCCACGCGTCCACGCACGGCCCGGCCTGCGCGGCGTCCTGGACGCCTTCCAGCGCGGTGGCCCGCTCATCGAGCGCGGTGACGAACTGGAGCCGGTCGCCGTCCTGGACCGATACGCTCGCGCCGTCGACTCCCAGCACCGCGGTGACCTGCTCGGCCAGGTCGTGCAGTACATCGCTGACCGCGAAGCCCTGGGCCAGGGTGTGGGCGAACTCTGACAGCGCGCGCATGAGAAGACGCTGGTCGGCCATCAGGAGCCAGCTATCAGGAGCATCTTGCCCGTCATGCCCTCATAGTGGGCCGCTGACTGGCCCCACGGCCAGGGACTTTGGCCGCGGGCGCTGCTGGCCAGACGTCACGCGCCATGGCGCGCAAGCGCACCCGGAGGCTACGATAGTTTCGGTCTGCCGCCCCGATCCCCGGCGGTTTCCCTCCTCACCCCAGATAACGGTGAGGCATGTCCCGGGACGCCAGGAGTCAAGCATGAGCGATGCCGGCGGGGCGGCTGATGCCGTTGGCCGCGGGGGCGCGAGGCGGCCAGTTAGCCGCGCCGGCAGGACAGGCGATCCGCCCGGGGATGGCTCGGCATGGCCCGAGCTGACCGTGGCGCTGGACTGGCTGCCGCTGCCGTCCCTGCTGCTGGCGAGTGACGGCACCGCCCTTGCCGTCAGCCAGGCGTGGTCCGCCCTGTCCGGGTTTCCGGCGCAGGACTCTCGCGGTGATGGCTGGATCAGCGCCGTCGAGCCGCTCGATCGCGGGGTGCTGCGGGCGCGGTTGCGGGATGCGGCCGCTGCTGGCCGGGCCGGCTCCACCGACGTCCGCCTGGCTGGCCAGCCGGACGAACGCCGGTGGAGCCGCTGGTGGTGGCGGCCCGGCCCGTCCGGGCGGCTGATCGTGTCCGCGGCTGACCTCGGTGACTTGCCGGACCGCGACGATCAGTGGCAGCACGGCCGCCCCGCGACGCGCCTGGTGCGCCGCGGCGAGTTCGTGAACCTGACTGGGCGGGCGCTGCGCCGCGCCGGCCACCAGGGCGAGTACGTCGCGGTGGTGGCGATCCGCGTGGACGGTCTCGCGGACCCCGCCAGCGGCACAGACCATGCCGGTGATCTGCTGTCCGCCGTGGCCAGGCGGGTATCCGCCACCGGGCCGGCCGCTGCCGCGGCCCAGCTGGCGCCTGGCGAATTCGTGACCCTGCTCGATGGCCTGCGCGCACCGCACGAGGCCGGGATCATCGCCAGCCAGATCCGGGACGCCGTCTGCAAGCCCCTTGAGGTTAACGGCACGCCCGTCCAGGTCACGGCCGTCACCGGGGTAGCGGTCGCCGACCAGTCAGCCCACAGCCCCGAGGAACTCATCGGGAGAGCCAGCAGCGCGATGCGGTCCGGGAGTCAGCCCCGCGAACCGGACCCGCCAGGCCCGCTGCCCGGCGCGGACCCGGCCGGGCATGCCTGGGCCGCTCTGGCCGCGGTGCTCGTGCCCCGCCTGTTCGGCGTCGGCCTGGCGCTGCGGTCCGCGTCCGCCGTGGCCGACGGCCACGTCGCGGCCCGGCTTCAGCAGGCGCTGGACCGGTTGGACAACATCATCCGGGATGTCCAGGCAGCGGCCCTGGAGTCTCAGGCCCCCCTGGACCACCACGGCGGCGAGGGCGAGTAGGCAGGTCAACGTCAGGGAGATCCAGTCCGTCAGCGGCTGAGCTCCGGCGCCGCAATAAACTGGTAGCGGCCACGAAGTCGCGTGGCGCAGTCCCCGACGCCGAAGCAAGCGAGAACTTAGGCATGCCCGCACAGCAGCAGACCACCACGACCGCCAGCGCGATCGAGTTCGCGACCCGCGACGACCTGCGGAACGTCGCGATCGTCGCGCACGTCGACCATGGCAAGACCACGCTGGTGGACGCGATGCTGTGGCAATCCGGGGCGTTCCGAGCCAACGCGCAGGTCGCCGAGCGGGTGCTGGACTCGGGGGACCTGGAGCGGGAGAAGGGCATCACGATCCTCGCCAAGAACACGGCCGTCAGGCATGGCGGGCTGACGATCAACATCGTCGACACGCCGGGGCACGCGGACTTCGGCGGTGAGGTGGAGCGCGGCCTTTCCATGGTGGACGGCGTGCTGCTGCTCGTCGACGCGAGCGAGGGACCGCTGCCGCAGACCCGGTTCGTGCTGCGCAAGACCCTGGAGGCGAACCTTCCGGTCATCCTGGTGATCAACAAGGTGGACCGGCCGGACGCGCGGATCGCCGAGGTCGTCGACGCGTGCTACGAGCTGTTCATCGACCTGGACGCCACCGAGCAGCAGATCGAGTTCCCGATCGTGTACGCCGCCGCGCGCGCCGGCCGCGCCACGCGCAGCCGCCCGGCCGACGGCGAGATGCCCGACAGCGACAACCTCGAGCCGCTGTTCGACGTGATCCGCGAAACCGTCCCGCCTCCCGTCTACGAGGTAGGCGCGCCGCTTCAGGCGCACGTCACCAACCTGGACGCCTCTTCCTACCTGGGCAGGATCGCGCTGTGCCGCCTTTACAACGGCACGATCCACCGCGGCCAGCAGGTCGCCTGGTGCCGCCACGACGGCTCGATCGAGCGGGTGAAGATCTCCGAACTGCTGCGCACCGAGGCGCTGGACCGCGTCCCGGCCGAGAGCGCCGGCCCCGGCGACATCGTCGCGATCGCCGGCATCGCCGAGATCATGATCGGTGACACCCTCGCCGATCCGAACGACCCGCGGCCGCTTCCGCTGATCACCGTGGACGAGCCGGCGATCTCGATGACGATCGGCACGAACACCTCACCGCTCGCTGGCCAGGTGAAGGGCGCCAAGGTTACCGCCCGCCTGGTCAAGGACCGGCTCGACCGTGAGCTTGTCGGCAACGTGTCGCTGCAGGTGCTGCCCACCGAGCGGCCCGACGCGTGGGAGGTCCGCGGTCGCGGCGAGCTCGCGCTCGCCGTGCTCGTGGAGACCATGCGGCGGGAGGGCTACGAGCTGACCGTCGGCCGTCCGGCGGCGGTGACGAGGGAGATAGACGGCAAGGTCCATGAGCCCGTCGAGCGGCTCTCCGTCGACGTGCCCGAGGAGTTCCTCGGCGCGGTCACCCAGCTGGTGTCGGTGCGCCGCGGCCGGATGGAGTCGATGACCAACCACGGCACCGGCTGGGTGCGGCTGGTCTTCCTCGTGCCGTCGCGCGGGCTGATCGGGTTCCGCACCCAGTTCCTCACTGAGACCCGCGGCACCGGCATCGCGCACCACGTCTTCGAGGGCTACGAGCCGTGGGCCGGCGCGATTCGCGGCCGGGCAACCGGTTCGCTGGTCGCCGACCGGTCCGGCACCACCGCCGCCTACGCCATGTTCAACCTGCAGGAGCGCGGCTCGCTGTTCGTGTCGCCGGGCACCGAGGTCTACGAGGGGATGATCGTCGGCGAGAATTCCAGGGCCGACGACATGGACGTGAACATCACCAGGGAGCGCAAGGTCACCAACGTCAGGCAGTCCACGGGGGAGGAGCTCGAGCGGCTGGTCCCGCCTCGGCTGCTGAGCCTGGAGCAGGCCCTGGAGTTCTGCGCGGACGACGAGTGCGCCGAGGTGACCCCGTCCGCGGTCCGGCTCCGCAAGACCGTCCTCGACGCCAGGGAGCGCGGCCGGATCCGCGGTCGCGTCTCCCGCGGCGAGCTCAGCTGATCGCGAGGTAAATCGCGCTTCCTATGCCTACGACCAGGCAATAGATGGCGAAGGGCGTCAGCGTGCGGCTGGAGTCCGAGATGTACCGCATGAAGAACCGCAGCGCGAGGTAGGCGCCGACGAAGGACAGAATCGAGCCGACTAGCACCTGGCCGCGGACTCCGGCGCCGAGCGGGCCGGTGAGGTCTGGCACCTTGAGCATGCCCGCCGCCAGGATCACCGGCGCCGACAGCAGGAATGAGAACCGGGCCGCATCTTGCCTGGACAGCCCCCGGAACATGCCGCTCACCATGACAACTCCGTCCCGGCTGATCCCGGGCAGCAGCGCGAGGATTTGCGCCGCGCCCAGGCCGAACGAGCTGACCCAGCCAATCTTGGCCGTCAGCCGGCGGTCGGACTGCACAGCGAGGCTGGCCTCCTGCTGCTTGAGCGCCCGCTGCCCGGAGGAGTGCCGGCCCGCTCCCGTTGGCCCGCCGACGGCTGCCATCTGCCGGTCCTCGACGGACTGCTGCTCATCTAGGCCGACGCGCCGCCTGCGCGCCGCCTCGCCGGCGAACAAGATAAGCCCGTTCACCGCGAGGAACACGGCGGTCAGGATGGGCTTGGCGAAGTAGACCCGGAAGTCGTGCTCGAGCGCGAGGCCGGCGATGCCGACGGGGATGGTCGCCAGGATGATCATCCAGGCGAGCCGCTGCTCGACGGTCTGTGGCTGCCAGCGCCGGGTGCCCGGCGCGGGGCTGATCACGTGCGCGATCGAACCGAAGAAGCCCTTGATGATCCGCAGCCAGTCCCGCCAGAAGAAGATGATCATCGCGAGCGCCGTGGCGACGTGCATCCCGACAATGAACGCCAGGTACGGGGACTCCGGGGCGGACACGCTGAGATCCACCGCCCACCGGCCGCCCACCAGCGCCGGGATGAGCACGTTGTGCCCGAGGCTCGATATCGGGAACAGCTCCGTGATGCCCTGGATCAGCCCGACGACAATCGCCTCGGGGTAGGTAATGTGCGGATACATCGTGTCCTCTCGCTACCGGAGATCCCTACCCGGCCTTGCCCCGTCCCCGCGGTCATCGTATCCGCCGGGGTTCTGAGGCCCTGGAACCTCACCGGCATTTCTTCTTGCGGCTGCTGGCCAG
>Ga0187812_1000946_pt1 | contig 10079 bp, 10 predicted proteins | sample NC_S_2_FD_130582 | JGI IMG/M metagenome (GOLD analysis project Ga0187812, IMG submission 130582) | Wetland sediment microbial communities from Neuse River Estuary, North Carolina, USA - ASW-S_2 | ecosystem: Environmental > Aquatic > Freshwater > Wetlands > Sediment | place: USA: North Carolina... | reverse complement strand
GACCGTCGCGCGCTCCGCGCCAAAGGCGAAAGTCCTGGCCCGCCGGGCCGGACGCCACTGCCCGGGCCCGGGCCAGGGTGCGCATCCTGCTGGTAAGGAGCGCGACGATGAGACAGCCGGTGGCTTTGGCGCGGGCACAGTACGAGCGATTCCGGCCGCTCATTCACGAGTTCGCCAAGTTCGCGGTGATCGGCGTCGCCGGCGTGCTCATCACCAACGCCGTCTACGACCTGCTGTACCTCCACCTCGGCCTGGGGCCGGTCACCTCCACCACGATCGCCACCATCGTCGCGACCATCGCGAGCTACCTGGGCAACCGCTACTGGTCCTTCCAGGACAGGCAGCGCACCGGCGTCCCGCGCGAGATCATCATCTTCGCCGTGCTGAACGGCATCGCCCTGCTGATCCAGGACGCGGCGGTGGCGTTCAACTACTACCTGCTGGACCTCGGACACGACAAGCTCTCCGGCTTCATCGCGCTGAACGCCGGCATCGCGCTCGCGACCTTGTTCCGGTTCTGGTCCTACCGCCGCTACGTCTGGACCGCCCCGCCGACCAGCCAAGCCGGCGGCACCGGGGACCGGCCACAGCCAGCCGACCGGCCACCGCAGACATCACCCACCCCGGATCGCCAACGCTCACGCTCACACTCCGGACCACGGGCGCCTACGTGCGGAGCCGACGGCACGTAACGAAGAGCGCGAGTTCCCTGTCCATGCCCTTGCTCGACGGCCGCGCCGCATACCGGTAACAAGGCCGGCTGGCGCCTTGTCCGGCGCACCTTTGCCGCACGGTCGACGAACTCGTTGACGGCCGCGCCGAGAACGGGCGGCAGGTCCGTGCTCTGGTCGCAGCATGGCGGCTTATCCCCTCCGGCACCGTCCGGCGGCTCCACGCCGAGCAGCCGGTACAGCCCGGCATCGACATTCAGGACCGGGTCCTGGTCATCGTGGCGGCCGGCCAGCACGATCCAGGCCCGCTGCTGTCCCTCGAATGCGACGACCACTGTTAAAGAGCCGCGCAGGTGCTTGACGCACAGGCCTTCCACGCCGAACAACGCCGATGCCGTATTCTCGGCCGCAGTGCCCGCGGTTCTCTGCTGATCATTTTCTGAGAAGATCCATGATCTTAGGAGCCGCGGGCGTCTTGATCACCGCGCCGCGCCGACCCCGGCCCCGCCGCCTCGCCGGGCTGGCCAGCCCAGTGATCACGCGCCGTCATCGGACAGCAACGCGATCCCGGTTACAGTAACCTCGAAGAGCCCGTTATCGGTCTTGAGAACCGCCAGGGCGTTCGGTGGAGGTGTGACTGGAGTGGCTGTCGATCCTCCTTCGGACCAGCCCCCGGTGCCAAGGGTACGGACGGTAGCGGACTGGCGACATGGCGGCCTTTGCGTTGTAAGGTCTGGCTAGCCATGATGGTCGGCGAAAGTGGCGTGTGATCGTTTATGGGTCCGGAGGTGGGGCGGGTGGCTGGCGGGCGGCCGATCACGGTCCGGGTGGGGGACATCGAGCTTGAGGTTGAGACGGCCGTAGCGGCCGGGTCGGAGGCGACGGCTGGGCGGGCGGCGCGGATGGCGGGTAATGCGCTGGAGGCCTTCGGCCGGGCGCAGGACGCGATCATCGAGGTGGCCAAGTCGACCGCGCAGATGATCGAGAAGGCGGGGGCAGCGGCGCGGCCGGGCCGGGTGGATGTGGAGTTCGGGCTGAAGTTCTCCGCCTCCGGCACGGTGATCATGGCCGGGGTGGCCGGGGAGGCCACCTTGAAGGTGACGCTCGGCTACGACGTCACGGCCAGGCCAGCAGACGTCCCGCCCGCCGCAGCGATGACGGCACAGGCATCGCCGGGCCTGCCGCCGGGTCCGTCTTCTGGGTCGTCGTGACCGCTGCGGCCGGCGTCGCGGACGCGCGGGTGCCGGGATACCTGGGCCGGGTGCTTGATGAAAACAGTGACCCGGTGGGCACCTGTTTCCAGGTGGCGCCGGGCGTGCTGGTGACCGCCTGGCACGTCCTGGCCGCCATCGGCGCCGTCGCCGACGGCGCCGGCGTCCGGGTCGATCCGCTGGCGGGCGGGGAGGCGTTGGATGCCGTCGTCGCGCGCCTGGATTCCCTGCGGGACCTGGCCGTCCTGACGTGTGCTGCCGACTTGCCGGCGGTAGCGGGGCCGCTGTGGGCAACGGACCAGGTGCCGCTGCGCGTGCAGGTCACGGTGACGGGGCACGCCGTTCCGGACGACCCCGGTCACCTGTACCGGTTCCTCGACGCGCCGGGCGAATGGGCAGGAGGGACCACCCGGGATGAGGCGGTGCCGCTGGGCCGGCTGACCTCCCAGGCGGTGGTGCGGGGGATGAGCGGCGCGCCGGTGATCTGCGATGAGGATGGCGCGGTGGCCGGGGTGGTGTCGGGGCGGTACAACAGCGCCGACGGGTGGCTGGCCGGGACGGTGTGGGTGGCGCGCACCGAGGACCTGCTGTCCCTGTTGGAGGACATCACCAGCGAAGTCACGATGCGGGGGCCGGTGGTGGCCGGTCCGGTGGATGTGGTGCTCCGGCGTGACATTGACGCGATCTTGGGCTTTGCCGGGCCGATCCGAGGGCGCGAAGAAGAACTGCGTAAGATCCAGAAGTTCGCCACAAGCGAGCGGAAACCTCCCCGGGACGGCGCTCCGCGCGACACGGGGTATCTGTGGTACGTGGGCCGCGCGAAGGCCGGAAAGACGACACTTTTCGCAAAAGCGGCGGATAACCTATTGAGCGCTGGGCCGCAAGGGACAATACCTGACGTAGCGGTTGTTGGCTACTTTGTCTCATGCCTCAACGCCAAGAATTACTATCAATGCTTCCTTGACTCCGTCATAAGCCAGCTTGCCGAACTGCTACCACGAACCGAGCCTGACGTCGGTCGGAACGCCAGCCCGGACGTATTCTCGAGATTGTGGGAGAAGGCGGCCGAACGCCTGGCTCGTCAAGAGCGTCACCTGCTTCTCTTCGTCGACGCGCTTGACGAGGATGGCGCGACGCGGCGCGCGGGCACGCAGAGCATCGCTGCCCAGTTGCCTAAGAATGTCCCCGCCAATGCGCACGTCCTTGTCAGCAGCCGCGACCAGTTTGCGCTTCCCCGTGACGTCCCGCAAGAGCATCCCCTGGCGGGTACGGGACCGCTACCGCTCACCGAGTACCCGGGAGAGATCAGCAGCGAAGGCGCCTGGAATAATGAGTACCAGCGGATCAACCCCCGTGAGGACTCCATTGAGAAGGATGTTCTGGCTGCCCTTGCGGCCGCCGGAGGACCGCTCAGCGTCGAGGACCTGTCGCAGCTGCTGGCGGAGCGCCATCCATCGCAGGACCGCCTGGACGAAAAGATCGTCACGGTCGTCCAAAGTTTCGGAGCGAGCCTGCGCCACATCGACGAGGCGAACATGCCTGCTCGGTATACCTTTGCCCACCCCAGTTTTTTTGAACAGGCCCGGAACGACGACCATCTCAATCTGTCGGTCCAGAAGCTGTGGAAACGGGTAGTGGATTGGGCGGGAGAATGGAGCTGCACGCCTGACGTTGGAGGCAGCTTTCCGGATAATACTAGACTATGGTCTGAATCCACCCCCCTTTACCTGCTGCAAGAGTTCCCGGTGCGGCTCAAGGAGAAAGACCCGCAAGCTCTGGTCAGCCTGACAGAGGACCTCGGCTGGATCGTCCTGGCAATCAGGCGGGCCGGAGCGCGCAGTGTCGTTCCGATTCTCATGGCAGCACGAGACATCGCGCCGGAGAACCCAATGGTGACTGCGCGGCTCAGCGCCCTTCGCGGGCAGGTCGAGATTCTGGACTCTGCGGAAGGGCGGAGCACGGCGTTCGTGCTCAGGCAGCTGTGCATGCAGGCTGCCCACATCGGGGAAAGCGTTCTCGGGGAGAAGCTGAGCGCGCTACTGCGAGTTGCTGGGCCGCCCGAGCCGTGCTTGATACCAGCGTGGACCACGCGACATGCTTATCGGGCTCTCGTGTTGCGCCTTGACGCCCGAGGCGAGATCGTCGGCTCATTGGCCGCCTATCAAGAAGGCGGGGAAGAGGAGAGCATTGCGTACGGTCGCGGATACGTAGTCGGCGGCGGCGGTGGTCGCGTCCTGGTGTGGGATATGGAGGCTCCCAGTACCTCCCCCCGCCTTCTCGGCCCTCGTCAGGAACCAGTACGGGCTGTATCGGTGGGGCCGGACGGCCGCGTGGTCAGCGGTGGGGACGATACTCGCCTGTTGACCTGGACCTCTCCTCGAGACGATGCCGCTCCACGCCTATTTGGCGTCCACAACGGCAAGGTAACCGTACTCGCGTGGGATGAGCGCGGCCGACTATTGTCGGGTGGCCCCGGCGGAATTTACCGATGGGATTCCGGCGGTAACGCTAATGCCGTGGTCGAGCGGACGAATAAACTGCTCGGCCGTTACCCCGGCGGCAACGTGACCGCCCTTGTAGCACTGAATGAAGGGCGGGTGGCAGTTGGTGGGCTCCACGACAGCGTCCTGAGGATCTTCCCTGATGCCAACCCAGCTTACTACGACCCCAAACGCAAAGGGGCCGGCATCTCGGCCCTGGTTCAGGCGCAGCACGGGCCATTCGCGGGCTCAATGCTTGCTGGTGAACGGGATGGAACTTTGTGCGCCTGGAGCGTCCGGGAGCACCCGCCCGCCCCGGATATCATCGACAAGCTTCCTGCCGGGATCGTGGCCGCGGCGTGGCTGTCCGATGGGCGGCTGGCCACCGGCGGCCAAGATGGCCGGATCCATGCCTGGCGGTTTGGCCCAAACGGACTTCACCCGGTGCCGCGGATCGAGATTGGCAGACATGACGGGCCTGTACTGGCGATGGCTGCTTTGCCGAATGGCCAAGTTGTGACGTCTGGACGAGACGGCTCCGTGTGCGTCTGGGATCCAGCGGGTGCCGAGAGTCCCGAGCAACCCCAACTGGAGAGCAACCGCTATGGCGAAGCTATTCGCTCACTTGCCTGGCTCGAAGAACCCGCGGCCGTAGCCGTCGGAGGGCAGGACGGCATCCTTCGGATTCGTAGTGTCGATACGCGAGGGACGGCCCCTGCGGGGGCTGAGGGGTCGCCTGTTCGGGACATCGATGAGGTTAGCCTGGGCCGCGCCATCGTGTCCATTGCCGTAGGGTCAACGGCCGTCGGGAAGTTCATCTATCCAACGCTGGTCGCAGTCCTTTCCGACGGGCAGCTGCGTCGGTGGATCCCGGCCCTGCAGAAGGGCCAGGAAAAGAGGAACGCCGAATATTTCGGGACTCATCCAGGAGCAGTGCCCGTGTTCATGTCGCAGAATGAGGTGGTAACGGGCGGCTACGACGGCAGGGTCCTACTATGGGACTGCTGCTCCGGTAATTCACACTACCTCGGACGCCACGGGGGGGCCGTCACCGGAGCCGTCCGTCTGGGACCTAAGACCGTTCTGACCTGCGGTGTTGACGGTCGCCTGCTGAAATGGCGTACCGATTGGGCGCGGCAGGTCCGGCCCCAAAAACCCGGAAAACTCTGGGAGGCCGAGGACCGTATCCACGCCCTGACTGTCGTCGACAATACGGTTTATTACGGTGGGGAGCCAGCCAAGGACGCTCGTGCTTCGGGCGTCTGGGCCCTACCTATGATCGCCGGTGGAACTCCGAAACAGTTGGGCACGCACCGAGGCTGGGTCACGAGCCTGGCAGGTCTCGGTCCTGACCTTCTTATCTCCGCAGGGACGGATGACCGGGTCCACCTGTGGAGCACAGCGCCCCGGACAGGTCTTCAGCCGGGACACCGTGTCACGGCTGGTCATCATCCACCAACAGCAACGATCACCTGCTCTGCGCAGTCCGTCGCGGCAAGCCGTTCATCCTCCCAGGGAACCGGGTTCGCCATAGCCCACGCGGGGACGGGAATGACCGTGTGGACCGCCCTGACTGGGGTCTACCCTCTTGACGTGACGTCCTAAGACCGGCTGAACAGGGGTTTGTGTTTGGCGCCAGCTGAGTTCTGGGAAAGGCTCCTTCGTCACCCGGTCATACCGCCCGACTCAAGCATCGCAGCCAGCAGCTCGCGGTACAAATGCCCGCGCCAGACGTTCCTCAAGTTCTTATCGATCTGAATGTCCAGCGCAAGTTTGGCCGCACCCTCTCGAAGCTCGTCGAATGAGCCCTCGGGGGCGTTCCCGTAGATCTTGTCGATCTCAGCCTCATAGTCGCTCACCCCATCGTCCAAGCAGATTTTGATGTTTTCCCGGAACATATCAATGGTGTCTTTCGCCGGCGTTAGGTCCGTCAGCCAACTCCGCGCAAGATCCGCCCTCTTCTCGCCATTCATGGCCTTCTTGTCCTTGATCAATTCGAAATCGTCCGGATTGTCGATGACGAAGTACCCCAGCATTTCGAGGACTCCGGCATTTTTCTTCACAAGATCCTTAACGCTGCCATCTGGCCTAGGCACTCTAGCGCTGGCGTCTAGCTTTTGTCTATGGCGCGGAATGAACACCGCGACAAGCCCGTCTGGTCTTTGCGCCACGAAGCCATTGTGGGTATTATTCTTAATCGATATGCCGTTGCCGTAGGTCAGGTCGCTCTCTTCGCTCAGAATGCGCCATTGTCTCACCATCCGATCTGCGGCCTTCCCGACTGCAGCGTCCTGACCGCGCCCCTTAGCCTTGATTCTGTAGGCCCGGGATGGCCATTCCGGGCCCACCTCGGACACCTCCACCTCCCGGTTTTCAGCCACGAGTTTCCATTGGTAGCTACCATCTAGTAGCGGTACGCATGGAAGCCGGAAGAACTGGTAGTGCTGGTGATAGATAGTGTTGCCCGCCCAGTGATTGCAAACCCCGTATATCGGTCCCGGCTCCGGCGGCCTATGCTTATCCGTACGGCAGAACTGTCTGATATCATCGTTGATAACTTGCACCAGCGTGACGAGATCGCTGAACGAGGCGGCATGAGGCTCCATACTCATGACGACGTCGTTGATATGAGGAAAATCCCAGGCCAGGAAATGGCAGACCTCCTCCGGCTTACCCACAGGAGCGAAGGTGAAGCCCAGTTGATAGTTCCGAACTGTTCTCAGCACCTCGCGCTTTGGGGGCTCGTCGTCCCCAAATCCAGTTAGCGCGGGCAAGGGGGTCGTATGTATTGTCGCCTCACGAGGGTTTTGGGCTTGCACGGAACAGTAATTACACGACCTCTTCTTGCCTAGAACCCACATAACATATTCGCGTATCTTTTCGCTCAGCAAACCGCTGGGCAGGCGCACCCGATCCCAGTCAGGCATTTTGTTCACGACGTATACCGGCCCGCCAGTCGAGCGGATCTTGCGTTTGGCTGCCTCATCCCTGAACTGTATCTGGCGATTATTTACATTTGCCTTCAGCAGGTAATCCCCTGATGAAAGAGCATCTAGGATCTCGGCAATCTGATCATCGCTCAAACTTAGCTCTTGCCCTTTCTCGACCTTTCTTGGCCTTGGAAAGCTAAGTATGCTGACGAGACCATCCTCGTGATATATCCGGTCTGTTGGATCGGTTTTATTGTTCATTATACCGAGGTCTTCCAGTTGCTTGTTCACGCCCCGGTACTTGCGCACTGGTATATGGACGAAGAGGTAAGGGCAGCCCCCCGCCGGATCAGGCTCTATGGTATCGATCGGGCCCTCAGGAGTGCCATCGGGTTTCTTTAGGTCGCCTTCCCGGACGATATGGCCGACCTCTAGCCCGTGGTACCATGCCGCCAGGATGGCTACGCCAAGGCCACAACGCGCGGCTATTTGGTGCAGCTTGTCGCTGGCGATAGTCGTCGACCTCTTCGATTCCTCCTCGAGGATATGCTCTTCGAGATCGCTTATCGCGTCCTTGAGAAGATCGTTTATCGCGTCCTTGGGATTCGCCACTGCGACGCACCAGTTCCCAATCCGGGACCGTCCGATGCTGGACGATCACTTGCTAGACCAGCGTATAAGCGGTTCCTCGCCTGTCAACGGGACCTTCTTCCCTCTTTCGAGGGAAGATATGAGGCTCTTCGAGGTTACTGTAACCGGGATCGCGTTGCTGGCCGATGACGGCGCGTGATCACTGGGCTGGCCAGCCCGGCGAGGCGGCGGGGCCGGGGTCGGCGCGGCGCGGTGATCAAGACGCCCGCGGCTCCTAAGATCATGGATCTTCTCAGAACATGATCAGCAGAGAACCGCGGGCACTGTGGCCGAGAATACGGCATCGGCGTTGTTCGGCATGGAAGGCCTGCGGGTCTTCGACGCCGATGTCGAAGCCGACGGCACGGTCACGGTGTGGGCACTGACTGATCACCCGGGCGCGGCGTCGTGCCCGGACTGCGGGGCGGTCTCGGGGCGGGTGCACGAATACGTGCTGAGCCGGCCGCGGGACCTGCGCCGGGGCTTGGACGAGATCATGGTGGCCTGGTGCAAGCGGCGGTGGAAGTGCGTCACCCAGGAGTGTGCCCGCAAGACGTTCACCGAGTCGCTGCCGGCGATCCCGCCGCGCTGCCGGCTGACCTCCCGGCTGCGGGATCTGCTGGCCACGGAGGTGGCCGAGCGGGGCTGCACGGTGGCCGAGGCGGGCCGCTGGCAGCACGTGTCCTGGCCGGTGACCCAAAAGACCGGCGAGTACCTGCTGCTCGCTGATAGGTGGCATACCTGCTTCTTCGACCTGCCCGGGGGTCAGGGCCTGCTGAGGCAGGTGGAGGGCCGCACCGCTGATGACGCCGCGTACTGGCTCGCCCAGGCCACCCCGGCCTGGCGAGACGCCGTCGAGGTGGTGGCCATCGACATGTGCTCCATCTATGCCTCGGCGGTGCGCCGGATGCTGCCGGCCGCCCGTCTTGTTGGTGGACTTGTTCCACGTGGTGCAGCTCGCGGTGAAGGTGACCGGGGACGTGCGCCGCCGCGTGGTCCGGGAGAAATACGGGCGGCGCGGCCGGTCCGGCGGCCCGGAGTACAGGGTCAAGAGCCTGCTGGTGCGCAACCTGGAGCACCTGTCACCGGCCCAGTTCGCCAAGGTCATGGACACCCTCGGCGGTGACCGGGACGGTCAGGAGATCCTCGCCGCGTGGATCGCCAAGGAGAAACTCCGCGACGTGATCAATCTGCGGGCCCGGGTTACCGGCTCGGCGCCCTGCGAGCGGGCCATCCGGGACCGGCTCTTCACCTTCTATGACTGGTGCGCCCAGCACGATGACATTCCCGAGCTGGCCAGCCTCGCCAGGACGATCGCCCGCTGGGAAGACGAGCTGATCGCCGCGACGCTGACGGGAGTGACGAACGCCAGAAGCGAGTCGCTGAACCGCATTGCCAAACTGGAGGCCAGGAACGCATACTTCTTCCGCAACCCAGCGAACCAGAGGCAGCGGGTCCGCACCGCCTGCACGCGGCCGGAGCCGGCCACGCCGCGCCGCCACCCGGAGATCACGTCTGGTAACCGGGCGGCCACCCGATCCCGGTTGACTTCGAAGAGCCACATAAGGGAGCGGTCTGCAAGACCGTCTCCAGCAGGGGTGGATTGGGCGTGGGTTGGATGGCTGTGACAACTTCCTGTACTGCCTTCAAGGGTGCCTCCGGCACGCCAGCGCCGCGCCTCAGCCCGCAAGGGTCGAGGCAGAAGGCTCGAAGCGCCGAAGAATGGAAGGCGTGAAGGGGCGGCGGGATGACCCCGGGCTTGCCAGCCAAGACCAAAGATCAGCCCCCGAAGTTCCGGTGGCCGACGAGTTTGATGATTCGACGAAGGAGTCGACGTAGCGCCCGTGCCATATGCGTGCCAGAACGAGATTCGAAAACGTGGTCAAGGACCTATCGCATAATCCTGGTGCGCGCTCCGTGGCTCGACCTCGGACCGCCGTACAGCGGGCGGCCCCGGCGCTGGAGGCACCGGCGGCTCCAGTCAGCACGGCCTGGTGCCCCGTGAATCCCAAGGGGTGCACTTGATGCAATCGCCCCCCAAATACCAAGGCCCGCAGGTGGCACAGGTGTGACTGCGACTGCTGGTGGCGTGAGCGCAATTGCTGCATCCTGGATTGCCGCATCTCACGTATCCCTCGCCGTTACAGTCTCCACATT
>Ga0187812_1000945_pt1 | contig 10079 bp, 7 predicted proteins | sample NC_S_2_FD_130582 | JGI IMG/M metagenome (GOLD analysis project Ga0187812, IMG submission 130582) | Wetland sediment microbial communities from Neuse River Estuary, North Carolina, USA - ASW-S_2 | ecosystem: Environmental > Aquatic > Freshwater > Wetlands > Sediment | place: USA: North Carolina... | reverse complement strand
TCTCACAAATCAGACGAAAATAGCGCGAGATAGGGTTAGAAATGAGTTCGGGAGGCTACACCTGAGGAACCCTGGGAGGCGCGGCGGCCTCGATTGCGTCTCCGGCGCCTCTGGCCTACTATTGTCGGGATGGAGCAACTCCCCGTCTTCGACATCCTCGCCGCCCAGCTTTCGAACGTCGAGCGTCGCGAACTTCTCGATCGCATCATGGGGTCGGCATCCATATCGCAGGAGCCGCTCTTTCCGCCCGACGCCCTTCCCGAACGCCAATTGGAGCCGATGATCCCGGCTTCGGAGAGGGGCCTCGTCGCCCGGCTCGTCCTCTTTTTCCGCCGCCTTTTCTCGGGAAAGTCCAACGAGGAACTCATCCAGGACGACCGGCTGCGGGAGATCGCCACCAAAGTGGAATCGAGATATCCGGGCCTCGTCGACCGCAAGCGCGAGATCCTTCTCGAAGGCTTCGCCTCCCAATTGCGAACGCTGCGCGACGCGGCCCGTTTTTTCCAGGACATACTCGCGCGCAGCGTGGAACAGGAAAAGGGAGCCTTCGTGTCCCTGCTGCTCGCCAACGAAGTGCCCGACGTCTATGCGAGACTCGTGACCGAGACCGATCCCTGGCCTCGCGTGGAGGCGGGACTTTCCCTGGAGTTGTCGCGCGCGGGCGTGCTCGAGGCATGGGAGGATATCCAGAGATCCCTCACCGAGGACAAGCGCAAGATGCTCTACGCCGACCTGCGCGGTCTGCTCTTCCTCAGGAGACTGTCGGGCTTTCTCTTCGACCGCCTCCTCGCATGCTGGAAGCCCGGCGCGTCGGGCGGTTTCGAAGCCTCCTTCGGCCAGGTGCGCGAGCTGCTCGAGGAACTCGGCGACCTCCTTTTCTCTCTCGAGGCGCCGCCCTCGAAAGAGCTGCTCGAATCGCTGTTCACCATGGCGGAGCGCGAGGCGGGCGGGCAATCCGACGAAGCGACCGAAAAGGCTGTCGGCGCCGACGTGGACGCCGGGGTCGCGGCCCTCCAGTCCATCCGCTCCTTCAACGCCAGGGTGCCACTGGGCCAGATCCTCAGGCTCGTCGCGGCCGAACCCGACCACCTTCCGAAGGACCTGCCGGGCGGCGAAGACTGGTTCGCCATCTTTCGGACCTACTGGAAGGACAAGATCGAGGCCAGGGTCGAGGCCTGCAGGGAGGAGGCCAGGGGCAGGGAACTCGCCGCCGAAATGGTGGCCTTCCTCGGAAGCGCCGGCTTCGTCCCCCTGCCCCACCTCGCGCGGGAAGGTCGTCCCGGATCCCCTCCGCTGCGCTTCGATCTCGCCGTCGCCTTTCTTCTCGGTTTCGCGCGGGGCCCCTTCCCGCGCGACATCAACCGACCCCTGAAGATCCTCCTCGTCGACGGCGAATTCTACCGCAAGGACAACCTCATCGAATTCACCGATGCCTACAATTGTTTTCTTCGGCTCGAGGAGATGATCGTCGCCCTCGATCTCGAGGCCTCGCCCGACGGGGAGGTGGGCCGGACGTGGGCGCAGGTTTCCGGGGAGATGACGGCACTACCCGTCAAGCGCCGCAAACTGGACGCCATCAGGCGCGGTCTCGAGGAGGAAGCGGAAACGCTCATCCGACAGGCCGCGAACGCGTTCATCGGAATGTCGCGCATCCTCCAGGGAATTCTCAAGGGCGAAGCGGGCGGGCGCTACGATTCGGTCCAAAACCTCTCGTTCCTCGACGGCCGTTCCAATAGGGATTACCTGCGCTCGCTCGAAAACGTGCGCGGCATCTGCGAAAAGGCCCTTTCGATCCTCGAGGAAGTCTCAGGATTGGAGCTGGGGAAGCCGTGATGCGCCTTGAAAGCGCCGTTCTCTCGCGCCCCTCGGGAGGCGATGGGCCCCCTTATGTCGGGTTCTCGTTCCCGCTTCCCCCGGGTGTGGGATCGGACGCCGTCCCGCCGCGGGCGCTCCTCAGCCTGAAGGGGGCCGGGTCGATGCGTTATCTCGCGGGGGAGCGCAATCCCTCCAGGCAGGGATTCTTTTCGGCCCTCGGCATCGATTTCGGCAGGCTGGTCGCCATCGAACTCAGGCACACCCGGCGTGTCAGATTTGTCGAGACGGACCGGCTTCCCCCCGGTGTCGACGGGATGGAGCGCGACGCCCTCGTCCTGCCCGGCGAGGATGTGGGCGACGGCGGCCCCGACGGGGCGGAGGGCTGCGACGGCATCGTCTTTCTCCCGCCTGCAGGGAAGCCGGTCGACGGGGGTTCGAATCCGCCGGTCGCCACGGTGACGGTGGCCGATTGCATGCCCCTGTGGCTCTGGGATGCCGTTTCCGGGGCCTGGGGCCTGCTCCACTCGGGATGGAAGGGCACGGGCATTCTCGAGCGCGCGGTTCGCGGCATCGAGGCGCGCCGGTCGACCCGGCCGGCATCGATGGCCGTGATCCTCGGGCCGGCGATAGGAGTCTGCTGCTACGATGTGCCGGAACCCCGGGCCGACGCCTTCGCCCGCGAATTCGGCGAAGAGTGCGTGGACCGTTCGGAAAGGCTGCCCCGCATCGACATCCGTGCCGCGAACCTCGCGATCGCGCGCCGCCTCGGCATCGGCGCCGTCCTCTCCGTCGATGCCTGCACGCACTGCGACGCTTCGCTCGGCTCTTTCCGACGCGAGGGAGCAGCCGGTTTCACGCGAATGGTCGCCGCATGCGTCCCGGCCTGAAAGCAGCGTTCATCTTTCTCGCCGCCGCCGCCTCCCTCGCGGCCCAGGAAGGAAAGCTTCGCGTCGTCGAGCGGACGGACTGGTCGGACTGGATCGACGGAGTCTACGCGGGGCGGTCCTGGCGCGAATCGCGGGCCACCCTCATGCCCGCCGGCGTCGGCGGGTCGTGGAAGGGCGAGTGGTTTCTCCTCGAGGACATGACCCGCGCGCCGGGATCCGAGGCCAAGGCGCTCGACGAGAGCGGCCCGCTGGCCCTCGAAATCGGACCCTTCGGCGCGGTCGCGGACGATGGCGTCTCGCCCATACCCTCCCTTCGCGGGCTCCTCGATATCGGTCGGGCCGTCGACCGGAGCTATGTCATCGCCGCCACGCCCGGAAGGGCCGGCTCTCTCCCTCCGGCGGATTCGACCTTCGTGGCCCCGGGCTTGCGCACGGTGAGGCTTCGTGGAGGCTGGCATCGCCTGGCCTTTCTGGCGGAATACAGGGTGGGCGGCACACAAAGTTATGCGAATCGAACGACGGTCGCCGTCAAGGCCAGGTTCGCGACGCGGCTCCAGGCGCCCGACGGGGACCTCGTCGCCGCATCGGGCACCCACGAGATCGACATCCGTATCGATTCGGAGACGGGCATGCCTATTCTCGTCCGCGATCTCTTTGACGACAGCTACACTTTTTCTGACGGGCACAAGGAGAGGATGGCCGGGTCGAATCTGGTCTTTTGGACCGGTGGAGATTCGGTGGGGTCCGAAGAGCTTCTCGCGAGCGTGGACAAAGCCCTGGGAAGCTCCACGACCGCAGTTCGCCCCAGTCCCGCCGGTCCCGCCGCCACGGACACGGAGACCGCGGCTCCGGGCACCGCCGTCCCATCGACGGCCGTTCCTTCTTCAAGCACGGCTCCCGCCCTCCTCTCCGCCGGCCCGGGTCAGGTCAAGGGCGGCGGCGAACTGCCGGCGGCCCCGACTCCCAGGCTTGCCTCCGGCGGCGAACTAACCGCCGGGGGGATCGAAGTCGGCCAGGGCGAAGCCGGGCTGGTCTTGAGGATCGAAGATATCCATTTCGTGGCCGATTCGGCCGAATTGCTGCCGACGGAGGCCGGCAGGCTCGACCTCGTCGCCAAGGCCTTGCTCTCGGCGCCCGCGGACAGGACCTTCCTCGTGGAGGGCCACGCGGCCGCCACGGGGCGGCCCGAGGGCGAACTCGCCCTGTCCGCCGAGCGCGCCAAGGCGGTGGTCGACGCCCTCGTCGCGCGCGGCATTCCCGCCGCGCGCTTCGTCTGGCGCGGCCTGGGCTCGTCGAAACCGCTGGCCTCGAACGACACCGAGGAGGGCCGGGCACGGAACAGGCGCGTCGAGATCACGATTCTCGATTGAGCCGGTTTCGGGAGCCGCGCCCGATCGATCAGAGAGCCGCGGCGGCCTTCATCTCGCGCGCCACACTCTCCATCCGGCTTCTGAGGCCGCCAATATCGCCGACGAACACGGCGGCCGCCATCAGCATGAAGGCGGTGCAGAACACCCACATGCCCGAGCAGATCGCGAGCGAGAGCGAAAGCCCCATGATGCCTGACAAGGTTCCGGCGACGAAGCGGCCGAAACCCGTGCCGAGGGAATCCGTGATGTTGAAAATGGAGAAGATCGCGCCGCGATTCTCCGGCGCGTTCACGTCGAGGAGCATCGTCTTGGCGTTCGGACCGGTAAGGGCTGCGAGGCAGGCCGCGACGAAACCGAGAATCGAAAGGACGACGAGATTCGCGGGAGCCCAGAGCACGACGTAGATGACCGCGACCGCGCCGAGGAGGGTGGTCACGCCGCAGAAGATGGGGACGAATCTCGGGTCCCGGCGGTAGAGCCTGCCCCCGATCTGCCCGCCGAGGATATTGCCCGCGACCATGCCCAGGCCGAAGACAATGTAGACCATCGTGGCAGCCGCCACCGTGAGGCCCTTGTTCTCGTTGAGGTACTTGTTAATGAAGAAAAAGGAACCCCAAGGGATCGTGCCGACGATGCCTTGGAAGAGAAGGTAGAGATTGGTCCTTGTGGCGAAAAGCCCCGCGTAGTCCGCCACCCTGATGCGCTTGGGATAGACGAGGCCCGCCGCCACCAGTTCGGCCGTCGCCGCCTCGCTGGCCGCCGCCTTCGATTCGGGGGTGAAGAACCAGAAGATCGCGACGAAAAGGAAATTGGGGGTCGAGGCGAGGATGAAGGGAAGGCGCCAGGCGGTTTCGTTCCCGACGAAGCCGCCGATGACGCCACCGCCGATGGTGCCGATGGCGATCGCCACCGAAATGACGCCCGAAGCCCAGGGCCTTTCCTTTTCCTCGAAAAGATCCCCGATGATCGCGAAGACGAGGGGGAAGGCCGCCCCGAGCCCTATGCCGGCGAGGATGCGAAGCGCGAAGAAGACCGCGTAGTTCGGCGCGATCGCCGTCAAGGCGCAGGGAATCTCCCCGATCAAAATGGAAAGCAGGAAGAGGAGCTTTCGCGAAGCCTTGTCGGCGAAATACCCCCAAAGCAACGATACGAGGGCGCCGATCAGGGTAAAGAGCCCCATCATCAGCCCTATTGCGGCGTCGGTCACCCCGAATTCCGCCTCGATGGCGGCGAGCTTGGGCGCCATGACGTTGGCCTCGGTGTTGAGGACGACCATCATGATCGCGATTATTAGAAGGCTGAAGTTCTTCTGGAACTTGGTCATCGTCCGCCTTTCTGCCGCACCGCGACGACGTGGCCGCGCGACGGTAGCGCAATGCTAGACGGCCGGGGTTCCGCCGTCAACGGCGAAGCGCCGGCCCTTGCCGACGGCTAAAGCAGCGCCGCCAATTCGGAAAGCACCATGGCTGTGGCTCCCCAGACTTTGTGTCCGCCGATCCTCCAGAAGGGCACCGCCGACCTGCCTCCGCGGAGCTCCCACTCCTCGACGCCGATGGCGTCGGCGGCGGCGAGGAGGGAGAGCGGCGTCTCGATGATCTCGGCGACCTCGCGGGCTTCGGGCACGAAAACGGGACGGGAAGGGACGAAACCCACGAAGGGAGAAATCTCGAAACCCGAGGGGGGGATCTTGAGGGGCGAAAGCCTGCCGATGATTTCGATGTCCGTCGGATCGACTCCGAGCTCCTCGGCGGTCTCGCGAAGCGCCGCCGCCTCGGGGCCTTCGTCCGCTTCGAGGGAGCCGCCGGGCAGGCTGATCTGGCCCGCGTGATGGGGCAGGTCGTCGCGGCGGAGCGTGAGGGGGAAATGCAGCTCCTCCCCGACCGGATAGAGAAGAAGGAGGACGGATGCCTTCTTCCAATAGGGACGATCGAGGGACTCGAGCCGTCGGATGGCCGGCATCATCCGCTCGTGCGCCACGGCGCCGGGCAGGGGACGGGTCAGGGCGCGGCGTAGCGCATCGAGGGAACCTTTGGCGGAAATACCGCCAGTGGCGGAGACACCTTCGCCGGAGGATCGGTTCACGTCCCCTCCCGTTCACCCAGGAGTTCGCGGAGCTCCCGGATGTCGCGGACGAGCTTGCTGCGGTCCAGATTCTGGAATCGCCGGGGCACCATCTCCTTGGACGTGCATTCGAGGACGGCCACGAGGTTCTGGAGTTCGATCTCGTGCGGATAGGCCGGAGGCACGAAATCGCCCATCGTCTCCTCGATGTCCTCGCGGGTGACGAAGCTGCGGCCCTCCATCGCGGCGCGGAATTTGGCGCGGATGAGGACCGCTTCGAGGTCGGCGCCGGAAAATTCGTGGCGGAATTTGCGGAGCAGCTCCGCCACGGGGAATTTGCGGATGGAAAGGTCGAGCTTGCGCACGAGCGTCTCGAAGAGAGCGACCTTCTCCTCCTCTCCGTCGGGGTAGAAGAGGGCGAGATGCTCCTCGGCCCTGCCCTGGCGCTTGAGGTCGATGGGCAGGAGGTCGGGCCGGGAAGTTATGAGAAACCAGACGATCTTGCCGCGATACTCCGTGTTGCCCATGAAGCTTGCGATCTGGGAAAAGACCCGGTTCGAAGTCCCCGAGTCGCCTTCCTGATGGCGGTTCCCGAGGAAGGCGTCGGCCTCGTCGATCATCACGGCGACGGGGGACATCGCCTTCAATATGGAAAGCACCTTCTCGAGATTGGACTCCGTCACGCCCTGCCACTTGGACCGGAAATTCCTGAGTTTCACCATGGGAACGCCGATCTCGCCCGCGAAGGCGGTGACGAGGAAGCTCTTGCCCGTGCCGACGGACCCGGCGATGAGGTAGCCCATGGGCAGGACGTCGAGCCTGCCCTGTTTGATGGCCTTGGCGGCGCTCTTGAGGCGCCTCTTCACGAAATCGTGTCCCGACACGAAGGAAAGATCGTGATCCGTCTCGAGGAACTCGAGGAGGCCGGCGGCCTCGCTTTCAATTATTTCCTTCTTTTTCTCGCGAAGAAATTCCATCGATATGGCGCGGTCTTCCTGCCAGCTTTCGGCGGCCAGGCGGTTGAGGTTGGTGAGATTGAGGCCGCTCGTGACGGTCGCGACGCGCTCGGGATCGAGGCCCCTGTCGAGGAGCAGGGTCTCCCTCGATTGAAGAAAATGGAGGAATTGGGCGCGCACCTTCTCGTCGGGGATGGGTATCTCGACCTTGATGGTCGAAGGGCTCGCGACGATCCGCGGATTGATGTCCGAGAGATTCTCGGTGAGGAGGACCACCGAAACGTCGCCGTGGGTGAAGACGGGCTCGTGGGACCAGCGGTTGAGCGTGACGAAAGCGTAGCGGTCCTCCTCGGAGAGCCGCGACACCTCGCTCGCCGGGGCGATCGTCTCGGCGTAGTCCGCTATCAGGACGATGCGCTTCTTTTCCGGAATGCGGAGGAGAAAGTACTCCTCCAGGAGCGGAAAGGCCTTGGGCGGCTCGTTCGAGAAGAGTTCGGCGTCGCCCGTGTCCGGATGCCGCTCCTTCATCGTGCGGATCCAATCCTTGCGCATCTCCGGGGTGCAAAAGGAGACGCCGCTCGACCGGTCGTAGAAGACGATCACGTCCCGGTTTCCGAAAAGGACCTCCGAAATGTATTCCTGGATGCGCACGAACATGAACTCGCCCTCGTTCATCTTGTGCGGCAGGAAATCCCTTATGTTCCCGTGGACTATGTAAAGATTCGCCGTTTTCGAAAGATATTTGTACGAGAGCTCCTGCGCCCATGAGGGAAGTATCTTGATGAAGGGGAGATTCTTGACGATGAGCTGCTCTTTCATGCAGCGGAAGTATGGCCCGCGTGCCTGCGGATGGCAAGGCGGGGAGCCGACTCTCCGGTTTCGACGAAAGTCGCGCATTTGACAGGTCTCGATTGTCCGCCTATTGTGTCGGTTCGCGACCGCGCGGAACGCGCGGTCAGGTGACGGAGGTCCCGATGGAGATGGAGTCTTCGCTGCCGCGCGCCTGGGTGGCGGCGGCGAACATGGGTCTCGGACATATGCGCGCGGTCGATCCGCTGGCTGATATCGCCGAAGGCGGCATCATGATCGCCAACGACCCCGATTTCGCCGATCCGGAGGAACTCAAGACCTGGGAGAGGCTGCTCGCGGTCTACGAAAGGCTGTCGCGCGCCAAGGAAATCCCCATAATCGGAAACGCCCTCTTCGGCATCATGGACTATTTCCAGCAGATCAAGCCGCCCTATCCTCGGGTCGATCTTTCGGCCCCGTCCATCCAGACCCGCTTCGTCGACAGGCTCGTGGGCGAGGGCCTTTGTTCGGCGATGCTCGCGAAGATGGAGACGAAGCCCCTCCCTCTCGTGACCTCCTTCTACCAAAACGCGATCGCGGCCGACCGGGCCTGCTGGGGAAGGGTGTATTGCATCATCTGCGACGCCGACATCAACCGCGTCTGGGTCGCGTCCAACCCCCGCGAATCCCGCATCCAATACCTCGTCCCCTGCGGCGCCGCGATGCGGCGGCTCAAGCAGTACGGAGTGCCCGACGAGCGAATTTTCATGACCGGCTTTCCCCTGCCCCGTGAGCTTCTGGGTGGCGAGGATCTGGGCACGCTCAAGCGGGACCTCGCGATGAGACTTCGCGTTCTGGATCCGAAGAACCGATTCTGGCCGCTCCATGGTCTCAACGTCGAGCATTTCCTGGGAGCCGAGAACTGCTCCAGGGCCCCCGATCGTCCTCTTTCGATCACCTTCGCCGTCGGCGGCGCGGGCGCCCAAAAAGAGATCGGTGTCGCCGCGTTCCGGAGCCTCAAAACCCGGATCGAGGAGGGGCGGATCGTCTGGACTTTCGTCTGCGGCGTGAGGGAGGAGGTTCGCGCCTTCTTCGAGGAGGAAGTGGCGCGCAGCCTTCCGGGGAGCCCCAATGTCCGCATCGTCGGGGGGAGAGGGGACGCGCGATCGTATTTCGCCGAGTTCGCGTCTGCCCTCCACGGCACCGACATCCTCTGGACCAAACCTTCGGAGCTTTCGTTTTACGCCGCTCTCGGCCTTCCCCTTCTCATGGCTCCCCCCGTCGGCTCGCAGGAAGTCTTCAACCGGCGCTGGCTCGAGGAGATCCAGGCCGGCATGCCGCAGTCCGATCCCCGCTACGCCGACACCTGGCTCGTCGAGCTCCTGGAACAGGGGCGTTTCGCCGAAGCCGCGTGGAGCGGCTTCCTCAAGGCGCGCAAATACGGTACCTTTCGGATACACGAGTTGATCAGGACCGGCGCCATGACCCGCAGCAGCGATCCCTTGACGCGCTGATCCCGGGCGGCGGCCGCAACCTGCCGGCCGACTTCTCCGTCAAAGCCGGAACGGAGGCATCGGGCGGTTCGAGCGCATCCTTCGCGGCAGGAGATCGTTCTGGAACGCAAGAAAATTCTGATGACCATGCTCGAAGTCGGGCTTGGACACAAATCGCCGGCGATAGCCGTGCGCGACCAGATCGAGGAGCTGTGGCCGGGGCGGTACCGGATCGACATCGTGGATTTCGCGCGGGAGTCCGGAGCGGCCGCCGACGACCGCGCCTTGAAACGCTCCTGGGACCTCGCCCTCGCCTTTCCGATTTCCGCCCGCGTCGGCTATCTTCTCGTCGAACTCAACCACGGCTCCAATTCCTATCTCGATTTCTTTTTCCGGGACTTCGTGGGGAAGGGCATCGGCTATATCGCCGGCTATCGTCCGGACCTCGTATTCGCCACCCACGGTCTCTGTCTCTACATCGCCGTCAAGGCCCGCGAGATTCTGGGCGCGAATTTCCGGATCGTCGCCTGTGTCGTCGATCCCTTCGACGGCTATTCCTGGTGGGCCAACGAAGGCGCGGACATCCTGATGGTCGCCTCCGAACAGTCGCGCGACCGCCTCATCGATCACGGGATCAGGCCGGACAAGATCGTGATAACCGGATTTCCCGTCCACAAGCGTTTTTTCAGCCTGACGCGCGAGCCCGGC
>Ga0187812_1000944_pt1 | contig 10081 bp, 8 predicted proteins | sample NC_S_2_FD_130582 | JGI IMG/M metagenome (GOLD analysis project Ga0187812, IMG submission 130582) | Wetland sediment microbial communities from Neuse River Estuary, North Carolina, USA - ASW-S_2 | ecosystem: Environmental > Aquatic > Freshwater > Wetlands > Sediment | place: USA: North Carolina... | reverse complement strand
TGAAGCCATCTCGTTTCATAACACATCGTTTTTCGATCAACCAAGCGGCACGCGCATATCAACTTCTGGATCAAAACCCTGCTGAAGTAATCCAGATTATGCTTACCTACGACGAGTGAGGTATGAACTCTAAGCTGATACAAATGACTTTGAGAAAAATAAGATCAAGATCTTGCAAAAACTGCAAACGAGGTGTGCCAAGGGGGCAGTCAGTCATGCTGCTTAATATCTATGCGCTCTAAGCCTTGTGCAGTGGCATTTAATCGTTTTTCATCTACCGTTAGAAATCCAAAAATGAATCTGATAATTAACATGTATACCGTTGCAGTCAAACGGGATTTTGTAGCTCAGCATTATCTGATAGGCAGCGATTGGGGCGAAGAAAACAGGAATCATTCACACCATTATCAAGTCGAACTCCAAGTGAAAGGAAGAAGGCTAAATCAACACGGTTATCTCTTGGATATCGTGGACATCCAGTCTTATTTGGATGAACAAGTGCGTTACTACAAGGACAGAACCCTCAACGATTTGCCTGAATTTATGGGATTAAATCCGAGCATCGAATGCTTCGCTTTTATTCTTTGTAAAACACTCTCAGATAGGATAAATGCGCCAACTGCCAGCATCATTGAAGTAAAAATTTGGGAAAATGATAATACTTGGGCATCATATAGGCAAGTTAAGCAGGACGCACCATGATGCGAAATTCGAGCTTTAAGCTTCGTGCCTCAACTTAGCAGATATGCATATAGGCTTGATACTTTACGGCAGCTTGAACAAGCTTTCGGGCGGCTATTTATATGACCGCAAGTTAGTTGCATATCTACAAGAGCGTGGAGATAGCGTTGAGATTATCTCCTTGCCGTGGCGAAATTATCTGCGCCATCTAAACGATAATTTCTCTACCAGCCTGCGTCGTCGCTTGGCGAGGCTCCAAGCTGATGTGCTTCTTCAAGACGAGCTTAATCATCCTTCATTTTTTACACTCAATCGCCGCTTGAAGGAACAAATCAACTATCCTATCATCTCTATTGTTCACCTGCTTCGAAGCAGTGAAGGTCATCCAGCATGGCAAAACTATTTTTATCGTCGAGTCGAACGCCTCTATCTTTCCAGCGTAAATGGTTTTATCTATAATAGCCTGACCACTCGTCAAGCGGTAGAACAACTGCTTATGGATCCTAAGGCTCAGAAACGCCCCAGTCTTGTGGCGTATCCAGGCGGGGATCGTTTTCATCCCGAGATCAGCACTGCAGAAATCACGCACCGAGCGCAAAGTGATATTTTGCAGTTGTTATTCTTAGGTAATGTTATCCCGCGTAAGGGGTTACACATCGTACTGAAAGCGTTAAAACAACTGCCAACTGATCAGTGGAAGCTTACAGTGATCGGAGATGCACACGCAGAACCTTCGTACGCTCGGGCAATCAACCGCCAAATAACGCAAGATGGACTGGCTAAGAACGTAAGTTTTGCCGGTATAGTACCCGACGGTGAACTCGTGAATTACATGAAAACGAGTCACCTGCTAGTAATGCCCTCTTCGTACGAAGGGTACGGTATCGTCTATTCTGAAAGCATGGGGTTCGGCCTTCCAGCCATTGGCACAACTGAAGGTGCCGCTTGGGAAATCATCTCACACAACCGTGAAGGCTTCCTGATATCTCGTGGAGATGTTATCGCATTGACAAGCTACTTGACTGAGCTGTCGCAAAATCGGCAACATTTGTTGGAATTGAGCCTGGCTGCATACAATCGTTACAAGTCCCTTCCTACTTGGGAAGAATGTACAAAAAATATTCGAACCTTTTTGATCCAACTCACTCAAGGTGTTGCCTTTGACACTGCATAGCAATCTCTTCTGTTAGAAAAGTAGTCGACTAATAATAGTGCGTTTAAAGCTACAAACATAAGAGCACTGATAAAAAGCATAATTTATTAAGGGCGAGAAAAAAAGCCTCAAACTCAAAGACATTAAGAGCTGTATTCAATATTATATAGCAAATGTCGGAACAAGGGGATATTATTGACATTGACTTTAGCTCAAGAGTCGAGTTGCTATTCGTAGGTACTCCTAAAGGAGGAGAACAAGCTAATATTAGAATTAGTGTTCTCGCCAGCAAATTAATTGGAAAGAGGTCCGTAGACTACCTTCGAGTTTGTGTCGAAGAACTTTCGTGATGGGCGAATTGAAGAACTCGTCATGGGGGGGAGTTCCCGTAAGCGACGAACGCGAGGCATATTAAGGAATGGATTGATGCTGGTAGGCGTCGCCGTGCATCAATGTAACCCGGCGACTGGCATCGCGTTATAAATGCACTAGAACATGGGCAGATAGCGAAGACGTTTTAAATAAGGTTACAAATCAAAATAACGTGTCGCATAAAGTGCTTAAAGAATACAAAACTAAGAGACATAGCACGTGAGGTAGAATATAAAAGCATGAAAAAATATTAGAGAGTACGTCATAAGTCAATCTAATGAAGAAGAACTCATACGCTTATGCGCACTCCAAGCTATGCAACCGTAGGAAATGCGCTTCGGTAATATTGGAAAGCGCTTACTTACCGCGAATCACTTGTGGTGGACTAAAAAATTTACTCCTAATGCGCCACATGTCAATCTAGTAAGAGATTACGCTTCATCCGTTCTAAAAGTTAAAAGAATTTTTTGCGATGATGAGTTCAAAATACAAATTAGTTCCGAAGAGCGCTCGAAAACGTTAAAAGATAGGAGCCTTCTTCAGGAGGATGTTGATTCGTTTCATCTACATTATCAGCGGTTATTAACAGTACAGAAGACAATGGGACAGAAAGTCTATCTCTTAATATATTAGCACGTAATGAAATATTAAAGAGAGAAAGGCGTGAAGGAAGGGGCAGGCCAAGAGGTGAATGGGGTCAATTAGCTAAGCGCCGCTCCTTTCGCCTTATGCTTTATGTGCCAAACATATGTGCTTTTTCCGTATACTTAATAGTATGTACCAAACAATTGTTTTTACAACCAAGCCTTAACGCCGCGGTGAATATGTACTACGCGATGCGTTTCTATACTAAATTTATATCCTGCAAATGCTAATACGTTCGTTTTTGGTTTGCACAAACCCCACGTGTTCCACTGTTAGCGTAACACAATAGATCACGTGCTCCATCTTGCCAACGGGAAACAATTATCTTTGTTTTAAACTTGTGTATACCAACGTCTAGCTACTCAAAACGACTAGAGGGTATAGAAAAATATTTGCGTTATGTTTTGAAGGGTAAGAAGTTTCTTGTGAATATTAAGACGACTGCGACTGAATAAAACGTAAACAATCAACTTTTCATTGTTGGTTTTTCATATTTTTTAAAAATGTATTATCGTTGAATTTTCGAAAGTTTTAATGGATAATAGATCCCGCCACTTCGATAAAAACCATAACGGATAAGAGTTGCCGCCGAAACATATAAGTAAAAAGAAGTTATTACCAACATTAAATAATATTCATCATAATTAATAGTGATGAATTTATTAAAAGATTAGTGAAAAGAGGCGATTCGACAGTAATTGTATAATTAATTTCACTGCACTAAGAAACTCGCGTAAACTAGTTGGATAGTTTTTCACAGTTAAGCAAGCTTGTTAGTATCTAGCCACCACCTATTGACATAGAGGTGGCTAAAACAGGTTTAAACTCTTCTAAAACTTGATTCGAATGCTTTCAAAATGTCCTCTTCGTACAGCAATATCAGTTCTTTCTCATTAGAGCGTCAGAGAGTATTATTGCCTAATAACCTAGTAGAGGTGTAGCAAAAGCAGCATTCTTTCTCATAGGAGCTTCAAAATATCGTTGCACGGCATGTCATGTCTAGAAAACGTTGCTTCTGTGGGAAAAAATCAAATTTCTCAAAAGCTGCCTAGTAAAAGCAAGAAAAATTAAATGTTGGGTTAGAGGCCAGGAACTATGAAAGAGGGTGTGACTACATTCGAAAAATAGTCATATCCTCTCATTTTTCTAACTTTTATGATGGATGAGACAACTAAAAATCTTAGTGTACAAATTCAATTGAACATTTGCAAGCGCTGCAAGAATGCGCATACGGGTCACTCGACATTGTGTGAGTCATGCTTTGAGTCCTTTAGTAACTATTTGCATGAATACCGATGTAAACCTCCCGATTGGTTTACAATAAAGCTTGCACAGGTCAACTCTAATAAGCCGTTGCGTTGGTGTCCACGCTGTCGAAAGTTCCATAATGATGACAGTACCATCTGTAATATGTGTAAGCAAAAAATTACTGCAGATGGCTTGCGGAGTTGGTTACAAAAAGTGAGACGTAAAAAAAAAGCAGAAGAGCGAAATCTGGGCATAAAACTTAACGCTGAGTTAATTTTTAGACTGTGTTAGATTAGCCATTTATGAATATTTTTATGATGAACTAAAAGATAATTAACTATTCTCTGAACAAGGAAATCAAAGAAAGTCGCGTTTTAACATATGAGTAAGTTAAAATGGAAGATAATGGAGAAGCTTAACTATTGTAAGTTATTTAATGTTCTTTCTAACGAATTGGCATATCGTCGCCGGAAGACATCTGCAACAACTTTAAAATTTACTGAATTATCTCCACTTAAATCTATTATATTGATTGTCGAAGGGAGAAAGATTATTTTAACAAGAGATAAAAAAACAATTTCTCGTTATTTAATTAATGGAGTGAATGCAGAATGAAAGTTCCAAATACGAAAGAAAATATGATGAAGTGTATTTGCGGTCAATGCCCCACGCTTGCTCAAAATAGTTTAACAGGTGGCCTTTTCTGTTCAAAAGGAAAAAGCGAAAAAGTACCAGAGATGAAAGGGTGTATTTGCGGTAGCTGTCCGATATGGGGTGAGTATGACCTGGGCAAGGGGTACTTCTGCATTCATAGCGCTGCCGATTGATTAAATACCTCTCTTATCATAGTACAATTTGATGTAACTGTCGACAAACAATTTTTAATTTATTCTCCCTTTGTTATAGGCTTCGGTTATTTACCAACTAAACTAATGAAAGAGTATATGCGGTTTATTCGAAAGTTAATCAACCAGTGTCTTGAGCAGAGAAGACAAAATGACATTTGAAGACGTAAGACAGTAATAATGCGAAACAAACGTCTCAATTTATTCTACATAATACTACACAGGCAGGACGCAATTGCGATGCGATTATGCTAAAGGAACAGGATGGCTTGAAATAAAACCGTTACTGATGACAATGAGAACTTCAATATCATAGATATAGGGTGTTATACTACGAAACGCGATTATCTAACAGTGCATACTATGTTAGAACAGTAGAGGAGACTTTAACACATTCCGAGTACGGAGCGTAATTATAAAACAAGTAAATCAGCAAAAATCACCTTCGTCTACCTCATCACTTTTGCGAGGTTTTTATCGGATAAAAAGTATCCTGAAAAGCCATTGGATAACCATACCCAGCTTGCTAGGGGCATCTCAAAATCTTTCAATTGCCAAAATAAATCTTAAATCAGAAGTAGTTTGAAGTTATTTTTAATCAAGCAAATGCGAGCTCTTTCTTTTATACAGTAAATACGCTAGAATTGTTAGAACACAAAATAGGACAACCAAGTTGATATAAACTAATGGCTTTTCAATGTTTTCCCAATTTTGTCCAAGTAACAGTCCGACGTACGTAAGAGCAAAACACCACAAAAAAGAACCGATAAATGTATATAATGAAAATTTTTTTACATCCATTTTGGCAATCCCAGCCGGGAACGAAGTATAACTTCGCATAATAGGAACTACCCTGCTTATTAGTACCGCTGCTTCCCCATGTTGCTCCATAAAGGCTTGCGCTCTCTCAATATCCATCTTTTGAATGAAAAAATATCTTCCGTATTTGTTGAGGGCAGCTCTACCCCCATACAACCCTCCAAAATATTGTAAAAGTGACCCAATAAAACATCCAAGTGTGCCTGTTAAAATTACCATTATGAAATGTAATTTCCCAAGCCAGACGACATACCCGGAAAATGGCATAATCAAAGTCCCGGGAATTGGAAAGCCAAAACCATCTAGTATCATTCCAAAAAAGATGCCACAATAACCCAGTTGCCCAACAGCAACATTTATGAGCATGCCTAAGGAGTCAGTATTAATCATAGTTTCAGTTGTTGTCCCAATACTTTAACCTACGAATACTGTAATATCACTATTGGTTGATGTTTGAATGGATGTCTTTCAGTGTGAACAAATGATATGTTCTTTATTTGTGGTTATCAACACTAACAATTTGTGCTAACAATTTGTGCTGATAGTGATAGTTCAGTTTCTATGACGCACACAAAGGGGCCGAGGTGCAGGGAGTTTAGCAAGAAGAACTATCGCATTCAAATGATATTCCTTCAAACCATAGACTCTTTGGTTACATTTTGACTGAAAAAAGATTTAAAATCTTAGCTCCGAGAATTATGAATTCGGTGTGTATGTGTAAATTGATTTTTTCAAAATCTTCATCTCTCAGGAGACATAAACATGATGCAAGTATTGAAATCTTATAACCGTCCGGCCCACCCACATTTGTAAAGGGCTCTCTTTTGGTTATCTTTTACATATCTGTACGTTCCTTTAGAAGGCTCGAATGTAGTTTCTTTGTCCACTGTTAGGTACCTTCTTTCGCACTTTTTTGCTCTTGGGCTATTAAGCTGACTCGTAAATAAACTTACTCGATATACCGCACTGCCTCTGCCGGCGGCATCCTTGAAGCATTCCTCGCTGGGATTATAGTACATATTATTGCTGCGGCAAATACAACGGTAAATATGATGAGAAGCTGTATTAAAGGAATGTTATACGGTACCTTCCCCATTTGGGTAAAGTTTAAGTAAATCGCATATGAAAGCGCGATTCCCGTGCACAACCCGATGAGGGTTCCGAGAGTAGTAATGAATAACCCTTCGATTAGCAGGAAATCTAATATTTGGTTTTGCTGGAAACCCATCGCTCTCATCATACCAATGTCTCGTCGGCGTTCCACGATAGATCGTAAAGTGATGGCTCCTAATGACGCTATGCCGATGATAAGTCCAAGACCTAGAAAGACTTCCAACAGTTCAAAAACCATTTGACTTTGTTGGCTCAACTGTTCCACCTCATCACGGACCACTTTAGCATCCATACCGAACACTTTATACCCTTTTTTTAGGTCATAGGTAACATCAAGTGGATTTACACCCTTTGCTACCTTTATGAGGAAAAGGCTGTCTCCTTCTACAACGGGGAAGAGCTGTTGCATCTGTGATTTGCCCATAAAAATACCGTGGAGGTACGTTTCATCGAGCACTCCTACGACCTTTAACACTGAAGTGCCATTCGCCATGGGAATCTCTATCGTGTCACCTGCCTTTATGGGACTATTGTTGCCATATTGATACGATGAATCAACCACAACGTTGTGCGGATCACTGAGTGTTCTCCACACGTCTTCAGTGGAATTAAGCCCTTTTGCCTTGTCTATGAACTTATACGTAGCATGAGAAGTAAAGTTTGAATCAATACCGTAAATGAACTCGAAGACGGGGCCTCGTAACGGAATAGTCTCGTTGTTAATAGTGACTCCAGTTACTTGCGTCCTATAGAGTCCATCATAATATTCGAGCTTGGATGCGTTTAGTGGGGTCAGTTTGGTAGAAAGCTGTGTGGGCTGTGCTGATAGGTCTTGAGATGCTACTGATGATTGTTCAATAGCCCCTCCAGAAATTGATGATGGTTGCACTGCTGTTAGATTCGCAAGCGGCGCAACTGAAAACCCACGGACGTCATACCCTCCGCCCTCTTTTGCCATGTCAGGCCGATATGTTACCGACATGACTGATACTAACACTATGATGAAGATGACGAGGGCAAACATCATCACCGTCATGCCCATCCTAAACTTTTTATTGAGCGGATATGCAATGGAAAGCTTCAAAACTGCTTGTAACGACCTTACTCTCCCTAGAGTACTGCTTAACCCTCGCAAGAGCAAGCTTGAGTTGAAAAGAACGATAAGTACTACTCCAGTGACAAGAAGAAGGCCGGCTAACGTGAGCGCAAGCATCGCGTCAGAAAATGACACATCCTTGAGAGACAAAGTAAGGTAGAGAAGGTACACCACTAAAGCGACTCCTGCGGTAGAAAATACTCGATCTCGAGAGAAAGATCGTTCTCGGGAGACAAATTGCTGTGATATAAGTGCTACGCCAAAGATCACCATCGAAGGCGAAACTACGTCTATAATGTAGTTCGAACGCACAGCTATATAGCTGACGGCTCCTGCTATCAGGAGGAACACACCAAAGAGCATCATGCGCTTCATTGTGCGTGGTTGCTCTGTTACTGTTACATTTCGTATCGCTTCTACAATGTTTAATTTGCTGATCCTGAACGAAGCCACAGCGATTGTTATGAAGGTGATGATGACCCCAAGTAAAAACGCATTGAATATGTCTGATAAACTGTAGTGAAGTTCGAGCGTTAACCCCATTGCACGATCGCCACCCATAAAAATGGCATTGAAACCATTTACGAGTCCTGCACCTATTCCAAGGCCAAGAATAGATCCAGCAGCTGCAGCAAGAACCGAGTAGGTGATGCCCTCGAACATGAACATCTGTATAAGATGACGTCGCTGCATCCCCACTGCTCGCGCCAAGCCGAGTTCACTCTTCCGCTCCTCAGCTAGCATTACAAAAATGTTGATGATGAGCATCACTCCTGCAATGATTGAGAAGGTGCTGAGCATGACAAATAAGCTTGACAACTGAGTACCGGTATCATGTGCTTGCTTAAGCAAGTCCGACTTCATCGACATAACATTAGTACTAGAAGAGGTATCGACAAGCGACTGTTTCACCGCACTAACAACTTCATCAGATTTGAATGCACCATTTTCAACGTTGCCGGTATTTGAAATTTTTATTTCGTTAATTTGGCCAGGTTTCTGAACGAGATTTTGCGCTGCCTCGAGTGGCATGAATATTGTCTTTTGTAATCCCCACTGCGCCTTGCCCACGTCTTGTGCGATATACCTAATTGTGAAGGTATGCGAACTAAATGCAGCGCCGGGTATTACATAATTGACGGTAAGTTTATCACCTGCATGTGCATTTAGCTCGACTGCAAGTTTATTATTGATGAGAACTTCATCAGAGCCTAAGTTTGCCGCATCGGTGCGTGTGCCATCCATGAGAGTGAAACTGCCAAACTCCTTGTCATAGGTGAAATTGACACCGTGCAGTTGTGCGTTGGTCGCGGTAACGCCGCTCGTTACATCATCAATAGAAGGAACAGTTAAAGTTATTGCAGGAGATATCCCAACGATGTGGCTCGTTACGTTTGAATCAGATGCAAGCTTTTCATATACAGTATAGTTGAAAAAATTTCGACCCCCAGCGGCAACTGTCTCGTCGATAGTTCCTAGAGCATCGTAGGTCGCCTTCTCAATTATGTAGTTGACCGTTTCTCCCGCTATGAGTGATCCGGAGATAATAGCAGTGCTGACTAGCAACCCGACGACAACAATAACTGTCTCTTTTGGACGCCTTGAAAAATTTCTCACGCCCATCTTAAATAATATCTTATTTTTAAAAGCAAGCACGATTACTGACAGCAACGTCACTGCCACAATGAGTGATAATAGCAGCGTTCCATCCATATAGAGCTCTCTAGTTCTTCTCCGTTATGGTACTGTTTTTTCATTAAACAGCTTCGAGTCCCCAACCTTCTCCGAAACAATCAAACCGTCCCGCATCTGAATCATGCGATTCGCCATGGCACCTACGACGGGATCGTGCGTCACTATGACAAACGTCTGCTTGTTCTCTCGATTGAGCTGCATTATCAAGTCCAACACCTGCTGTGCGCCTTCAGAGTCGAGGTTGCCAGTTGGCTCATCTGCCCACACAATAGCTGGATTGTTCACCAATGCTCGAGCTACAGCTACTCGTTGTTGTTGCCCGCCAGACAGTTCTGCCGGCTTGTGATGCGCTCGATCTGCAAGATCAACAATCTGCAATACCTCGAGCGCTTTAGGCCGCGCCTGTTTCTGGTC
>Ga0187812_1000943_pt1 | contig 10083 bp, 10 predicted proteins | sample NC_S_2_FD_130582 | JGI IMG/M metagenome (GOLD analysis project Ga0187812, IMG submission 130582) | Wetland sediment microbial communities from Neuse River Estuary, North Carolina, USA - ASW-S_2 | ecosystem: Environmental > Aquatic > Freshwater > Wetlands > Sediment | place: USA: North Carolina... | reverse complement strand
CTCCCAACCACAGACGTCGAAATGGAACTTGGGCACAGGTCCAGGATTGTCATCACGCCGCTCCCTCCCTTCAACTTCGGACTCACGGTGAAGAAACCCGCGGGCTGGAGTCTTTTCAATGCGGACGAAATCTATGTGGACGGTACCCTCTGGACCGCTACAAGGCTCCAGGGCAGGCTCGTCGGGCTGAAGCTCCGTTCGGTGGGCACGTTGGAAGAACCGCGCATAAACGTGACCGTCTTCACCACGGTTCGTCTGACTGGGCGCGAGAAGACGGGGATCAAAAAGGCGCTTGAGACGCTGATTGGCGCCGGCCAGGATTTGAACGAGTTCTACGACATGGCCCGAAGAGATGACATCCTGAGGCACACAGTCGAGGATCTCTATGGCATGCACGACACCCAGTCTGCCTACCTCTTCAACTCGGTCGTGCTGAGCATCTGCCTCCAGATGGCGAAGTGGGACAGAAGCTCGAAGATGATGGCTTCGATAAACAGGCTCTACGGGACCAGGGTGAAATTCGACGGCCGGGGAGTTATGGTGGAACCCTCGGCGGAGAGGATCGCGAAGCTGAAACCCACCGAATTCGCGAGGAGGTGCAACCTAGGCTACCGCGCCAAGTACCTTGTGGGAGCGGCTCGCATGGTCGCGAGTGGGTTCCCGGACATTTACCAGATCATGAGCATGCCGCCAGCCGAGGCCAAGGAGAAACTCATGGAGCTGCCTGGTGTCGGGGACTACGCCGCGGACATAATCAATCCCCATGGGGGTTTCCCAATTGACGCCTGGTCAGTGGACGTCTTCGGCAAGCTCTTCTTCGGCCGGGAACCAGACAAAGCCAGAGACGAAATCGAGGCCGTCAAGAAGGAGGGCCAGAGTCGATGGGGGAAGTTCGCCTGGTTGGCCTTCTTCTACGTTGCCCAAGACCTGAGCAATCTGTCAAAGCGGCTCGGAGTTCAGCTCAGGGCGCAGTAGAAACGACGCCTCCTCTCAGTTAACCAAAGATTGGCGCCTCGGTTAGGGTCGGTCGAATCCGAACCGATTTTGGTGGGGCCGGACCCCGAGTCAAGAGACCGATGGTGAAAGAAAAACAAGAGGTAGGGCTCGGTGCCCTTACCTCTTCTTAACGAAAGGCTCGACGGCCTCTCTGGTGGATGCCATGTCTGGATGAATCCTCTGGACATGGTTCTGGGCTACGGCTATGGCGTCCTCCTTTCCGTGGGGAGTCGTCATGGTGAAGCCGCAGGCGCAGTCAATGCCGTATTTTTCGGCCACAGACCAAGAACGAGTTGCTTCTACTTAATGATTGCTTGTTCAAATGGCACGCCAGGGTTGTCCCGACTCCTGACGTCGTCATCCTGATTTCCGCTGAGCAAGGCTAAAATGCCGAGCAGCGATCATCTATCCGGATGCCCCTGTCCTGCTCTTCTCGGCTCGTGAAGAACGGCAGGTTCCTCCAGAGCCCCGAGATCGCGTTCATACCACCTGTCGAGCCGCTGGATGGCTTCTCAAGCCTTGTTCCCGTTTCTATCCTAAGCCGACTCGAGCTCTTGCCTCTCGAACAGATCGGTGACGAGAGGCTTGTCCAAGCCATCTCAAGGAAGAGGCCACCTTCGGCGCAGGTCAAGCTAGCTTCGCCATTGTTCTCGGGCACATTACGATTTGTCCAAGCCACATTCGCGTCCTCGGGGACCAACCTTGCTGTGCCGGACGCAGACCTGAATGTCGCCATGACATACGCCAGCCTCGCCATCGTCCCAATCAGCGAATACTGTTCGCAGTACGGACCCAACAGCCTGGTCCTGGCCAACACGAATGTTCCGTTCAAGGCATCCATTACCAAAAGGAAGTTCAACGACGGCACGCTGTCAGGGTGGGTCGACGAGATTGCGAAGGCTAACGTGTACGGGTCAGACACGTGCCTCGTCTTCCTCAGCCCCCAAGGGATTGTGAACACAGATGCGGACCCGGCCCAGGGCGTTTTGGGGTACCACAGCGTCTCCTCCTCGGGCGTCCCCTACGCATTCGTGAACGTCATGGGGGACGGACTGACCATGGATGACAAACGGGGCTATTACGCGCTTGCGCTGAGCCACGAAATCGCCGAGATGACTGTTGACCCTCTTGCAAACGGGAGTAACCCGGAAGTTTCGGATGAATGCGCGGGAAATTGCAACGTGGACTACAGGAACTACTTCGATGCGGGCAAAAATTGGCTAGGCGGCAACCCGACTCCAGGCTACTACTTTTTCATCGATGGAATTGCGACCCCCGCTAGCGTGACCCAGTGCCCCGCCCCGGCGTCTTCCTGCTCCTATCCGCCACCGAAATCCCGGAATCTCAGTGGAACGGTGCAGCGTTGACCCAGCAGGCCTCCCTCGCGAAGCCCAGGGCGGTTGGGAGCCTGGTGGAGCACGTCGTGATCATTTTCAAGGAGAACCACACATTTGACAACTACTTCGGCACCTTCCCCGGGGCCAACGGAATGACCATGCCAAGGTCCCCCAACCCTCCACCCAAGGACCCGAATCACTCCCACGCCGCCTGGCTCACTAGGGAGACCACCTCAGTCCGCCATCAGTTCGTGGAGGCCGACATCCCCGCCTACTTCGACTACGCTAAGAAGTTCACCCTCTGCGACAACTACTGCACTGACGTGGCCGGACCGTCGACCCCCAACCACCTGATGGTCGTCGCCGCCGACTCCCCAGTGATCGACAACCCCTCGAATTTTACAACCCCGTCGTTCATGCTCCCGTCTTCCCTCCCCCTGAGCCTTGCGCAGGCGGGGAGGACCTGGCGGGGCTACGGAGGCTTTGCCCTGAACTATCTTTCCGGAATCAACCAGAAGTGGAAACTCACGTCCGAACAGTTCAAAATTGACGCGGCAGCCGGGAACCTGGCCGACGTTTCGTGGGTCTGGGCGCCCGGAGAGTACGACGAGCACCCTCCCGACGTAAGGGGAAGCTCGACGGGCAACGTCACCGTGGGGATGCAGTGGACCGTGGACCAGATTGATGCGCTGGTGCAGGGCGGGCTCTGGCCGAGGTCTGCCATCTTCATCACATGGGACGACTGGGGAGGGTGGTACGACCATGTGAACCCGCCGGACGTGGAGACCTGGAACGGGGGTCCGCCGTCGTATAACGGCACCCAGTTCAGGTACGGATCGAGGGTAGGGTGTCTGGCGCTGGGGCCTTACGCCAGGTCAGGGTACATCTCGCACGTCTTGCACTCTCACGTGAGCCTGATTAGGTTCTGCGAAGACGCCTTCGGGATCAAACCAATCAACGCGAGGGACGCCGGAACGAACGGCATGACGGACTGCTTCGATTTCACCCAGAGCCCGCTCCCGCCGCCCTGAGGCGCCAGCTGACCGCAGCAATTGTCCCGGAGTATTTTTCAAGCCTCCTTTTGGTTAGAACCTGATGCCGGGGCCGCCAATTCCTTCGCATAGGGATGCTCTTGGCCTTCCAGACAGGCCCGTCGTGAAGCTTGCCCTCTCATTCGCAAGGATTGGAAGAGCCGACCTCAGGGCTTCCAAACTAGTCTATGGTAAGAGGCTCTATCCGCAGTCGATATTCTATCTTCAACAGTCAGTAGAGAAGTCGGTGAAGGCAACCGGCTTGCTGCTAGGCCTTGTCAGACCGAACAAGGAAGATCTGACCCGAGAAGTGGGACATGCCACCATCTTCGGCATACTGATTCGCCGCGGTGAACGCCTAGCCCACCTCAGAAGGAACCTAGGGATACTGGCCGCATTGGAGAATCTGAAGGAGGGGAAAGAGATCTTTCTGAAACTCGGGATACCATTGACCATTCCTGACCCGGAATCAATGGAGGCAAAGCTAGTGAGCGAACAAGCTGCGAAGAGCGAAGTCGAGAAGCTGCGGAACCTGAAGCCAGACGACCTTTGGAGAATCACCCTGAAACTCGACCCAAAGACGCCCCTTACTGCAGCGATACTGAAATTGCTCGATGATGCAGAGGCGCAGTGGAGGCCTCTCGACAGGTTCCAGCGCTTGTTCGAGACAAAACTTTCCTCGTTTATGAGCGATCCACAGACGGTCAGATACATCATCAACGTTCATGGGAAGGCCTTCCCCGAAATCGCACCCTTGGCGTTCATTACAATGTGGCATGAAATGGAAACAAGGTATCCTCCTGTTGACGGCTCAGATTACTGGTCTCCAGAGCGATATGCTGCGGATTCGGGATTGGTCACACTCTATCCCCGGCTTCATAAGCACGCGAAGAGGCTGGGCGAAGGAGCCTACGCGGGCGCCAGAGCAGCGTTAGGCATCTGAGCAGACATCATTCTAGCCATACGGCGCACAGGCTTAAAATGAACTCCGCCTCTGATTCGCAGGTGCCTCATTCACACCCCGGAACTCGACTCAGATCGAGCCCAGGAGACCAAGATCTTGACGATTGGGTCACTCCGCACCGGTCATCAAGTCGGAGAACGATCATAGCGATAATTAGCATCGCCGCCCTTCTTATTGTCGGAGGCCTGGTCGTACTCTTCCCGTCAACCTTCCTGTCAGAGTTCGGCCCCGCGCCGGTGTGGCACCCATTTGGCGGAGTCTTCTCGAGCTCGGGGGAGCTGGCGTCGGAAGACTGCAGTCTTGGGAACCTGCAACCGATTCTGGGCGGAACCAGTGCAGAGAAGATGACCCCACAATCCACGGTCTCCTGCTCTTACCACGGACAGAATTACCAGGGGGTGATAGGTACAGACTGCAACCTGACGCCCACGGGACCAATTCCCTCGATCAATGGGACACTGGTTCCCTACGACGGATGCGTGCTGAGCTACGCGCCCCTGAACTACATGTTCTCGGGGCTGTTCAACCTGACCGCCAGGGCGACGAATGCCTCTCTTGTCGTGTATTCTAACCATGCGGTGCTTGCAAACATCACCACGACCGCAGCCTGGAAGAACTACCACTGCTCCATGACCTCCGACAACAGGACGAAAACAAACGGGCCGATGTCGTGTTACTATCTTGGGACACCATATTCAACGACGGACCCCGTGATGGTCTGCAAATTCCAAACTCCCATCCAGGTGAACGGGGTGGCAATCCCCCAAGGCGCGTGTATGCTGCAGAGGTCGGAGACCTTAGTGGGACGATGACGTCACTCCGCCTGTGTGCGTTGAGCTAATCACCCTCTCTGACTCTCGCCAGTGTCACCAGGAACGGCAGGTTCGTAATCTCGCACACGTATACCATCACAAGGGTCTCCTTCCTCAGCTTCACCTTCCCCACCACAGGCACCCCGATTTCCCCGGAGCCTCTCTTGAGCTTCTGCACTCCGTAGTGCTTGTGCCACCTCTCCTTCACGTCGTGGCCGCAGTGGGGGCAGAGCTTCCCTGTCACATTAGCCATATGGTTAGAATCTGCCTAAAGAAGACTGACTTCGCTCTGGCTTATTCGATCATGGGGGAGGGTCGAGAGTGAAGCTGTCCTCCTAAATCATCTCGTCCTTTTCACTGTGAAGAACGTAGAACCGTACAAGTTACAGGGAGCCACCCGCGATACCGCAATCTACGCTAGCATCCTCAGTGAGCAGCCCTTGCCCACACGAGCCCGACGTAGCTGCGGCAGCTACAACCTCTCACCCCACAGTGGGCCCGCAGTGGAAGACGGTCTGGTGGTGATGATTCCTCTGTTCCCCATTCTTGATGTGCCTCCCTCGGATGATGGCAGGCTACGCAGATCGCGAGGCTTTCAGTCCGTTGCATGTCAGGTGAACAGGAATGTCGGAGGCTCCATAAATTGATTATCGACCCTACGTTCAGTAACAGACTCCATTTCTGTGGAATCTGACCGGGAGAAGTGATTTGGCGTGACAGATTGGTTACCGCCAAGAATGCATCTGAAATGCGACGATTGGGAGTCTGCAGCGAAATCTAGCGCTCGGGTGGGACATTCCCGGCGGAAGTGCATGAACCTTAGGCTGGGCGGCTAACCTGAAATAATATTGCAAGATGCATCTCGCAAATGGTCGCCCCGCGGGTGATTAGACTCGGCGAAAAGTTCGGCCTTTTCAAGGAGCACTGGAAACCCAAGATCATCGCCGAGCTCAACGACTCAGATCTAAAGGCGGTCAAAGTAAAGGGAGAGTTCATCTGGCATCACCACGATACAGAAGACGAGCTGTCCCTTGTTACAAAAGGCAGGCTCACAATCAAGCTGAAGGACAAAGACCTACAGCTTAGGGAGGGAGAACTTGTCGTCATCCCCCGAGTCATGGAGCACAAGCCCGTTGCCAAGGAGGAGGTGGAACTCCTTTTGCTTGAACTCAAGACGACCCTGAATACAGGAAACGTCCCAAACGAGAGAACCGCGAAAGCAGAATGGATCTGACTGCGACCCCTCAGTACGGGAGAGGCATCCCAGCGGGGTCTATTGGCTCAAAGAGCGCCGCAGACAGAACCTACCCACGTACTCTCTAGTTAGTTCCCTGGCCTTTTCGAGGGTGGTTTCATCGATGCCTGGGACCCCACACATCAGGAAGAGGACGCCCTTTGTCCACTCCGTCACCTTACTGTCGTCCGAATCCCTGTAGGGATAGACGGCGACCAGCTTGTGCGATTCCTGATCCTCCACCACAACTTCAACGCCGGTGAGGGAATCGGGCGTGACCATCCCGATGCCGTGGAAACGCTCGCCTTTCACCGCCCTGCGCATCACCAGAGACCCTTCATCAATTGCTTCCAAGTCGAAGGCTGCTATGGCAATCGAAGTCTCGACCGACGCTATGTTGTAGGCGTCCACCAACGTGTTTACGGTCGGTAGGTCCCGTCCTCCGAGAATTCTCCTGGTCAGAGCCTCGCCAGCAGGCCGTATCTTTGTCGGGTCTATGCCCACCCTCCAGAAGAAATCCCTGTACGCCCGGAAGATAGGTCTGTCCTTGACCTCCGTCAGAGAAGCAATCCTCTGGCGGACTCGATCCTGCACTTCGCGCTTGAACGACTCGAGACGGGGGTCAATACCCTGGACTCCAAGACCTTCCATCTTCAACTCAATGACCCGCAGGCCTGGAAAGGAGGACTGGAGCTCAGGTACTATCCGCATTGATTCTCCAACTCGCATAATCGCCTGCCCATTCACGCCTTTGGCGGTCGTCGACCCGAGTTAACTTATCTTGCCAGCTCACTACTCTAAGGATGGGTGGGGCGCCGCCTGCTAAACGGATTTATTTCAGGCATCGTCGGACAACCCTTCTCGGATCATGTCTACAGGCGAAAGACGTCTTGCTGCCATCATGTTCACGGATATGGTAGGCTACACGGCCCTCTCCCCTCCACGAAGGTTGCAGGGGCTCTCGCGGTACTCGGCGAGAAAGAAAAGGCCCTGGAATGGCTTGAGAAGGCCCATGACGAGCGCTCAGGATACATCGTCACGGTAAAGTGTGAATTCGTATTCGAGAATCTTCGTAATGAACCAAGATTCCAGGCGCTCCTCAACAAGATGGGTCTGGCCTAACGATCCGTTGTGGGTCTATTCTCCGTAGGCGGTAGCCTTATCCAATGAAGCAAGAGCCAGGAGACCCTGAATGAAGTACGTCAAGCTCGGTCCCACTGGTACCAAAATCTCACAATTCGCGCTCGGAACCTGGCACCTGCCCGGCTCCGGTCAATACGATCAATTGGGGGTCGAGAAGGTCGACCGGGAGGAGATGGCCAAAATCGTCAAGAAAGCACTCGACGCGGGAATAAACTTCATCGACACTTCCAATGTCTACCACGGAAGAATGCAAAATTCGGACCCCCAACACGCGGGCAACTCGGAGCGTCTGCTCGGCGAGATCCTCAAGGGCTACGACAGGGACTCTCTGGTGCTGGCGACGAAGGTCCGCGGCGCCCTGGCGAGTTGGCCCAACGGGGAGGGCCTCTCGCGGAAGCAAATTCTATGGCAGGCAAAGGAATCGCTTGCTAGACTTCAGACCGACTACATCGACCTGTACCAGATCCACTGGCCCGACCAGGACACGCCGAAGCTCGAAACGCTCAGAGCCCTCAATCACCTGATCGACCAGGGCTCGGTCAGATACATCGGGTCGAGCAACCACACCGCGGCAGAGGTCGAGGAGTTCATGCAACTTGCGAGGGACAATCAGATGGAGGGGTTCGTGACACTCCAGGAGCTCTACAACCTGATCGAAAGGAAGGTGGAGCGGGACAGGCTTCCGCTGGCGAAGAAGTACGGATTCGGATTGCTGGCGTACTCCCCCATCGCCCAGGGGGTCCTATCGGAGAAGTACCTTGAAGGCGTCCAGAAGGGGTCGAGGGCCAGCTACGCTCCGGACATCGCTAAGAGCTACTTCAACCCACAGACCCTAGACGTCATCCGCGGGCTGAGCGAGATAGCGAGGCGGAAGGGAATCAGCCTTCCCCAGCTCGCCCTCACTTGGTTGCTCCACAAGCAGGAAGAACTTGGCATCACCATTATCCCGCTGCTCGGCATCACCCGCCAGAAGTATCTGGAGGACGGGCTGGGAGCGCTTGATGTCCATCTCTCGCCGGAGGAAGCCATGCAGATGGAAGAAATCTCACTGAAAGCAAACGTCCTTCCATGGTGAGGGCTGCCAAGTCACGCCGGGGGTGGGTATGCTCTATCCAGCTCGGACATGTCTTCGTCTGACATCCTCCAGCCAGCTGCTCCAGCGTTCTCCGTAACGTGTGTACTGGTCGAGGCCCTGGGAATTGGAAACACATTCTCTTGGGAGAGCAGCCAGTTGAGCGCCACCTGCGGGGCTGTCTTGCCGTACTTCTGCCCGACGCTCGACAGCACCCCACTGGAGATGAGCTTTCCATGGCCGAGCGGGAAGTACGCCAGGAGTGCCATGTTCTCCTTCCTGCAGTAGGGGAGTATCTCCTTCTCCATCCGCCTGTCGGCGAGGTGGTATGGCATCTGGGTCGAAGCCAGGCGTTGCTTCTTCAGGGCACCGTTAGCCTCGATCATCTGCTTGAGCGAGAAGTTGGACACCCCTATGTATCTGATCAGCCCCCTGTCAACCATCTCTTCCATCGCAGACATCGTTTCCCCGATTGGCACGAAGGGACTTGGCTGGTGGACCTGGTAGAGGTCAACGTAGCCCAAGTTCAGCCTTTTGAGACTCCTTTCAAGCGATTTCACAAGGGCTTTGCGCCTCAGGTGGAGGAACAACACCTTGGTGGCTACGAAAAGCTCCTCCCTTGGGACTCCCTCGATCGCCCTGGCGACGAGAGGCTCTGAGTTGTAGATTTCAGCCGTGTCTATCAATCTGATGCCTGCGTTGAATCCCGCTTTGATCGCGGTGACCTTCGCGTCTGCTCCCCCTACGATCCCCATGCGAGACTTGACGATCCACGGGAAATCGTAGTACGTTCCCAACCCCATAGAAGTCGTCTGCTTTTCCGTCCAACCGAAGGATTTTCTCTCCAATCGACGCCCGCCCGTCAAGGGTTGTGGGGGTTCCCCACCTAGACAAATCTTACCCTCGGAATGTGCTTCCGCCCCATTGACACATCAACACTTGGGCGTCGTGGCACAAGTGAAGGTCCCTGCATCTTCGCATAATGCGTGGGTTTGGTCCAGAACTTTCAGCGACCCCTCCAACCGGATCGGGGTTCAGAGTCTACAACCTGTAAATAGCCGTGAACATTTTTGGGCGCGACTCATGAACAACGGTGGTGTCACGATTGCATATCTGTCCCGATTGACGGGTGTCAGCAGCAAGACCATCGCGGGCTACGTCAAACTGCTTCGACCGCTCGCGTCTCAAATAGATGAAGAAGGAACTTTCACGCGTGCCCGACGACGGGCTGAGGAAGGTATGGTTCCTCCAGATACTTCGCTTCCTCCTCCTTAATCTTCACGTCGAGAGACCCCACCATCTCCTCCAGGTGTTGCACCTTAGTGGTACCGATGATGGGCGCCGTCACTCCTCTTAGCAGAAGCCATGCGAGGGCGACCTGGATGGGGGTGGTCCCCTTGCGCTGTGCCACCTCGATCAGCCTGCCAACTATCTGATCATTCTGGGGCTTTCCCACATACCTGCTATGACTGACCGTGCCCGGAGCGACTCTCT
>Ga0187812_1000942_pt1 | contig 10086 bp, 6 predicted proteins | sample NC_S_2_FD_130582 | JGI IMG/M metagenome (GOLD analysis project Ga0187812, IMG submission 130582) | Wetland sediment microbial communities from Neuse River Estuary, North Carolina, USA - ASW-S_2 | ecosystem: Environmental > Aquatic > Freshwater > Wetlands > Sediment | place: USA: North Carolina... | reverse complement strand
GCAATGGGCCAGACGGCGGCGGCGGGGGCAACGGGCACGCGCTGTTCCTGCTGGCCGGCCTGGTCATCACCATCACCGGGGTCTGCCTGCTCGCCCCGCTGGCCATCAGCGTACTGGCCGCCGGGGCGGCCCCGCGGCTGCCGGTCGCGATCCGGATCGCGCTGCGCGACCTGGTGCGCTACCGCGCCCGGTCCGGTGCCGCGCTGGCGGCGACCACGTTCGCCGTGTTCCTGGCCATGGGGATCTGCGTCGTCGCCAGCATCAAGTTCGACAATCCGCTCAACTGGATCGGCCCGGACCTGTCAAGCAGCCAGGTGTACATCCCCTCGCAGCTGAGCCCGGGCGGCCCGGGGACAATGACGCAGCCCAGCGGCGCCCAGCTCGCCGCCCTGACCACGCGAATGAACGCTCTCGCCGCCAGCCTGCACGCATCCGCGGTGCCGCTGGAATCCGCGGGCACGCTGTACCAGGTTGGCCCGCGGGCACACGGTCCGCAGAATTTCACCGGCACTGTCTACGTGGCCACCCCGCAGCTGCTGGCCACGTACGGGATCAAGGCCAGCCAGATCGCTCCCGGCACCGACGTGCTCACCATGCGGCCGGGGCTGGCGGGCGAACCGCACATGGAGATGCTCTGGAACATGGGCTCCGTCTGCGACTCTTGCACCATCCCGCCCGATCCCGGCACCGTCGGCGGCCCGCCCTGCACGCCGAGCAACCACTGCCTGGCCAGCCCCGCGATTGCGACGGTCAGCAGCCTGCCAAGCGGTACGTCGGCGCCGAATACGGTGCTCACCGAGTACGCGGTGAGCAAGTACCACATGCAGCCTCAGCTGTTCGGGTGGCTCATCCAGGCCGCTGCCCCGCTCACCGCCGCGCAACTCAGGGCCGTACAGCAATTCGGGAACGCCAACGAGGTGCAGGTCCTGACCGCGACCTATAACCCGAGCCTCCACGATTTCACCGAGGGGGCCACCGCGCTGGGCATCGTGATCGCGCTCAGCGTGCTGGCCATGTCCGTCGGCCTGATCCGCAGCGAGACCGCGCCGGACCTGCGCACGCTCACCGCGACCGGCGCCAGCGGCGCGACCCGGCGGATGATCACCGCCGCGACCGCCGCCGCGCTCGGCCTGCTCGGCGCCATCCTCGGCATGACCGGCGCGGTGATCGCCGGGATGGCCTGGACGCACAGCGGCCTCACCGCCACGGCAGGCGGCGTGCCGCCAAGCGACATCCTGATCCTGCTGATCGGGCTGCCGCTGGCCGCCGCGGCAGGCGGCTGGCTATTCGCCGGGCGTGAGCCGCCAGCGGTCGCCAGGCAGCCGATCGAGTAAAGCCCCGAGCCAACGGCCCGATTAACACCTGGTGCGTCCGGCCTACTATTCACGTAGAGTAATCAATCAAGTGCAATTTGCAGTGACGCTTTTCGTAACCTACGCATACTTCCCAGATCACCACACTCGTGCGATGGTATGACCGAATGCCTCATATGCGAGGAGTGAGCACGATGGCACGCATTGTGGTCATCGGCGGGGGCTTGATCGGACTCGCCACCGCGCTGATGGTCGCCAAGCAGGGGCACGACGTCACCGTCCTCGAGCGTGACCCAGCGCCGCCGCCGAATACCCCCGATGAGGCCTGGGACCACTGGATCCGGCACGGCGTCACGCAGTTCCGGCAACCGCACTACCTCCTCCCGGCGGGCCTGCGCGTGCTCGGCGAGCACTTGCCCGAGGTGGTCAGCGCACTCGAGGCCGTCGGCGCCGTCCGGCATACCATGCTGTCCCCGCTGCCGTCGGGCATCACCGACCGCGCGCCGCGCCCGGACGACGGGAAATTCCTGACCCGCACGGCGCGCCGTCCCGTGCTCGAGCACGCGCTGGCGAGCGCGGCGGGCTCGCTGGTGGAGATCCGCCGCGGCGCGCGGGTCACCGGGCTGCTGACCACCAGGTCGCGGGAGGTGACCGGCGTCCTGCTGCGGGACCATGCCGAACTGGGCGCCGACCTGGTGATCGACGCCATGGGGCGGGGGTCCCCGCTGCCGGCCTGGCTCGACGCCGCCGGCCTGTACGCGGTGGCCGAGCGCGCCGAAGACGCCGGCTTCACCTACTACTCCCGGTTCTTCCGCGCCCGCCCCGGCGAGGCGCCGCCGGCGCCGCTCACCAGCACGATCGCCTCGTACGACTGCTACTCCATCGCCGCGATCCCGGCTGACGCCAGGACGTGGTCGGTGACGGTCTCCATTCACGCCCGCGACCGGGCGCTCAGCAAACTCCGCGAGGAACGGAACTGGACCAGGCTGGTCGCCGAATGCCCGCCGCACGCCCACCTGATCGAGGGCGGGGAACCGGTCACCAGCGTGCTCGCCGCGACCGGCGTGGTGAACCGGATCCGCGCCGTCGTCCGGGCCGGCGTGCCGGTCGCGACCGGGGTCCTCAGTGTCGGCGACGCGTGGGCGTGCACCAACCCGTCTCTGGGCCGCGGCGTGACGCTCGGCCTCATGCACGCCGCCATCGTCGCCGAAGCCGTCGCCGACCACGTGAAGGACCCGTTCACGCTCGCCCTCGAGTACGACAGGCTGACCAGGCAGCGGCTGCTCCCCTGGTACCGGAACACGGTCTATCTGGACAACCAGCGCATCGCGCAGATCGCCGCGGTGATCGAGGGCCGCTCGCCGAGCCTGGACGCACCGGACCTGGCGGGTGCGCCGCTGCGGGATCTGCTTGCCGCCATGACATGGGACGCGGACGTGTTCCGCGCGTACCTGGAGATGATCGCGATGCTGGCGCCGCCGCAGGAGATCATGACCCGCCCCGGTCTGGCGCGCAAGATCACCGAGGCCGCTTCACTGGCGAACACGGGCGCGCGGGCGAGCGCGGGCGGCCGCGATCCGTGGCTCGCCCCTGGACCGTCGCGCACCGAAGTGCTAAAGATGCTGTCCTGATCGCGAACTCGAGTTCATTCCGAACGTAAGCGCCCGACTCGCCAGCCCACATGACTCCGGCAGGTAAGCCGCCGACACGGGTCGCGTCGCCGAGAATGGCGATGAGCGCGGCCACCGCCTCCTCGGCGTCCGGCCCGTCGGCGGACACCGCAGTCAAGAGGTAAGTTTCGGCGTCAGCGGTAATGACGCTCGCCGAACCCGCTAGCCGACCTGCTGGCCCGGGGCAGGCGCGATCCGCACGTTGACTCTCGGTGCGGCTTCCGTATGCTCCGGAGACGTGGCGGTGAGCGTGACGGGGATCGACGGCTGCCGGGGCGGCTGGGTCGCGGTCACGCTGACCACGGCGGGAACGCGCGTGACTGTGGCGAGAACGCTCGGCGAGCTGCGCCCCGCCGCGATGGCCGGGATCACCGGGATCGACATGCCGCTTGGGCTGCTCGCCGACGGCTGGCGCACCGCCGACCTGCTGGCCCGGCGGGCGCTCGGGCGGCGCGGCGCGTGCGTGTTCGCCATTCCTCCGCGCCCGGTCTGGAACGCCCCGGACTACCCCGCGGCGAACCGCCTCTGCCGCGAGCTCACCGGCGGCGGCATGTCCGCGCAGGCGTGGGGGCTGCGCGCCAAGCTGCTCGAGGCCGACCTGTTCCGCCACTCGCCGGCGCCGCCCCGCCTGTACGAGGTGCACCCCGAGCTCTCGTTCGCCGCCTTGGCCGGCGCGCCGCTCGCGGCCACCAAGCACTCGGAAGCCGGCCGTGCGATCCGCCGCGCGCTGCTCGCGCAGGCCGGCATCACCCTTCCGGCGACCATGCCAGGCGCCGCCACAGACGACGTCCTCGACGCGGCCGCGGTGGCGTGGAGCGCCCGCCGCATCGCCGCCGGCACGGCCGTCACGCTGACAGATCCCCTCCAGCACGCGGACGACGGGGCTGAGATCGGAATCTGGTACTGACCTTAACGGCGCCTGCTAACGGGGCCCGGTGGCAGGTCCCGCGGGCCGAGGCCTGCCGGGCGCGGAGATCGCTCCGCGCCCGGCCAGTCCCCGGCCCTCCCCCTCCTAGGGCCGCCCGAGACCTCATGACCGCCGACGGCCCTCACCGCCCCGTCCGCGCGTCTGTTTGAGACACTGAGTCTAATGTCTCATGTACCGTATTTCATCACATAATCGTGAACGTTTAGTGGGAAGACGACCGCAAGAACCGCAGGGGGCAGTCATGGCGGTCCGGCCGGAGCGAGTGCCGGCGGAAGAGGTCAGGCAGCGCATGCTTGACGCGGGACGAGACCTGGCGAGCGAGGCTGGCGCGGCGCTCACCATCGAGCACCTGCGCCTGGAGGAGATCATCCAGCGGGCACGGGTACCGCGCAGTTCGGCGTACCGGATCTGGCCGTACAAAGAGGACTACATCGACGACCTGCTCTGCTACCTGGCCGGGGCGGGCAACTGGTTCAACGAGCGCCCCGTCTTCGACCCCGAGACGTTCGCCGTGCTCGGGCAGGTCCTGGAGGACAACCGCGAGCTGCTCGGCAGCCTGGCAGGGCGCCGCGCGCTGCTGTGCGAGGTCGTCCGCCTTACCGTCGCCCGCAACTACCGCGCGCTGAGCGAGAGCATCCCGTGGCGGCTGCACATGGCGCTGTCGGCCACGCTGGGCTCAACGCGCAGCGGCATGGCGCGGCAGAAGATCGCCGCCGCCCTCGAAGAAGCGCAGCGGGTGTCCAGGGACTCGCTGGTGGCGGTGTTCAGCTTCGTCGCCGAGGCACTCGGCCTGCGGCTGCGCAACCCGGCCGCGACGATCGAGCACATGCAGCTAGCCGGCGGCCTGCTGGTGCAGGGCATGGCGCTGCGCAACGTCCAGGTCCAGGCGGCCTGCGCCGACACCGGGGAGGCGGCCCGGGTGAACTCCCTGCTCAACGCGCCGCTGCCCGGGCCGGGCCTGGATGGGCAGCCCGCCGAATGGTCGCTCGCGGCGTTCGCCTACCTGGGCGTGGTCGACGCGTTCGTCGAGCTCGACCCGGATTTCACCCCGCCCGCGGCCTAACGCGCGCCAGCTCGAGCACGCGGTCGCTGAGCACGGCCACCCCGGGCAGCGGTTCCCGCCGGTAGTGAGCGGGCTTGCGCTTGCGGAGGAGCCCGGGCCCGTTCTGAACCCAGATGAAGTTCTTGCTGCCGAGCACCCGGCGGAAGACGGCGTCGACCGTGTCCGGGAACGCCGCCGCGAGCCGCCGCAGCGGCAGCGGCGGGATCATGTCCGCGCGCAGGTACGCGCGCAGCACGTCGGCGTGCGCCCGGTCGGCGGCGAGCGCCGGGTTGGCGAACATCGCGCGCAGCATCCCGTACTCCGGCACCACGACGAACCCGTCGGTCTCGTCGTAGATGATGCCGACGGTGCGGAACTCGAAGAACCCCTCGGGCATCACGAACGTGGTCTCGCCGGTCTCGCTGACCGCCCGGTGCCTGCCGCGCGCGGCCAGCGCCGCGTCCCGCCGCCGCCGGTAGTAGGCGTTCAGCCGCCCCTCGGCCTCGGCCGTGGGCAGCACGAGCTCGTCGCTGCCGAAAAACGCCAGGAACTCCTCGCGGTCCCGCCGCATGTGCTCCCAGCCCTGCTTGACCTTCTCCGGGTTCCGGAACACCAGGTCCGGCTCCCTCGTCGCCATCTCGATCGCCAGCCGCGCGACCTGCCTGGCGTCTTGCGGCGAGTGGATCGTCTCGGCCCCCGAGGCGACCCATGCCGAGTCGTCGTCGGCGAGCGGCAGCAGCGTGCCGGTGATGAACGCGCCGGGCGGCGGCTCCTGCCCGAGGCCGTACACCCGGTAGTCGAGGTCATCGACCAGGTTGAGCACCGTCACCGCGGATGCGCCAGCCTGCCTGACCTCGAAGACGCCGCGCACCGCGTCAGCGGCCCAGTCGAGCAGCAGCTCCCTGTCGGCCCGGTTCCTGCTGGCCGCGATGAGCCGGTCGATGCCGGCCAGCCCGCCCGCCGCGGCCAGCGCCTGCCGCAGTGCCATGCCGCGGTCGATCAAGTGCTGGTCCACGCGTTGAACCCTAGCTTTTATTCCGAACGTACGCGTAGTGCCTCTGGCAACCCCCGCCCGCCCGCCGCCAGGCCACGGAGCTGCCCCGCTACCAGCACCGTGCTTCCGCCGCCCCCTCTGGACCGGGCCGCCGGGCACTCCGCCGGCCCTGGCAGACTCCGCAGTTATCGCGGGTGCGGGCAGGCACGGTGCCGGGGCAGGCACGGTCAGGCGGGCCGGGCCTGCCGCGGAGGGGGCCCGGCGGCCTGGCCGGCGAGTGTTTCCAGTGCTGGCATGGCGGCCAGCAGCGCTGCGGTGTCGGCTGGTTCCAGGTGCGCGAGGGCGGCGGCCAGGCGCGTGGCGCGGTCGCGCCGGGCTGCGTCGAGGACTGTCTCGCCGGTGCCGGTGATGGTGATCACGCTGGCGCGGTGATCGGTCTGGTCGGCGTACCGCTGCGCCCATCCGTGCTGGATGATCTTGTCAAGGATCCGGGACATGGTGGGGAACGTCACCCCGGCGCGGGCGGCGAGTTCCCCGACGCGCAGCGGGCCCGCGGCACGCAGGATGCCGAGCGTGGTGAGCTCGCTCGGGGTGACCTCGGCAGGCCGGGCACCGGCCCGGCCTGTGTGCGCGAGCCGCTGCACGACGGAGTCGATGCGTCCGGCGAGGTCGGCCTGCTGCCCTGCCGCGCGGTCCCGCGCCAGTGCCAGCTGATCCCGGTCCCGCGCCGCCGCGACCGGCCCGCTGTTTGCCGCCGTGCCGGAGTCGCTGGCTCGTGAGATGACCAGCGCTCGTTGGGTGGCTATCTGGTTTGCCTGCTCGTCATGGACATAGCGGCCGCCGCGCAGCAGCGAGGCGACGGCGGCGATCAGGCAGGCGGCGATGGCGAAGTCGAAGGCCACCGACAGGCCGTGCTCGAAGGAGGGGGCGATCAGGGACGGGAAGAAGCCGCGCCCGGTCAGGTAGGCGGCGCGGGCCGAGGGCAGGTGGGCGAGGACCGGCCCGAGCAGTGTCTGCACCGGGTTGTAGCCGAGCAGGGAGGCGAACAGGACCGAGACCGGCGGGAGGGCGGCGACCTTGGCCGCGTCGGCCGCGGGTACCCCCTGGGCGGTCAGCCCGTGCAGCAGGGCGGACGGCAGCGTCGCGGCCAGCCCCAGGATGATCAGGGTGAAGAAGATGCCGATGGACAGCACCATGGACGAGTTCTGGAACGTCGAGGACATGCCCGACCCCACGCCGCGCCGCTCGGGCGGCAGGCTGTTCATGATGGCGGCCCGGTTCGGTGAGGCGAACAGCCCCATGCCGATCCCGTTCAGCAGCAGGATGAGCGCGAACTGCCAGTAGGCGAAGTTGACCGGGACGATTTCCAGCAGCCAGAACGAGCCCGCCGCGACCACCATGCCGCCGGTGGCGAACGGCCGCGCGCCGAAGTGATCCGACAGCCAGCCGGACACCGGTCCCGCGAGCAGGAACCCGGCGGTGAGCGGCAGCATGTAGATGCCCGCCCACAGCGGGGTCTGGCTGAAGTCGTACCCGTGCCGGGGCAGGTAGATGCCCTGCAGCCAGATGATCAGGATGAACATCAGCCCGCCCCGGCCCAGCCCGGACAGCAGCCCGGCCAGGTTGCCCGCGGTGAACGCGCGGATCCGGAACAGCTCTATCCGGAACATCGGGTGCGCCACCCTGGTCTCGATGAAGCAGAACGCGACGAGCAGGGCCACGCCGCCGGCCATGGCCGCGATCACCCAGGGGTTCGTCCAGCCCATGGTGTGCCCGCCGTAGGGCTCGATGCCGTAGGTGATGCCGGCCAGCAGCGCGATCAGCCCGGCGCCGAACGTCAGGTTCCCCCACCAGTCGAGGTTGACGGGCCGCCGTTCGGCCAGTTCCCGCAGCTTCAGGTAGGCCCAGACGGTGCCGAAGAGCCCGAACGGCACCGACACCAGGAACACCAGGTGCCATTCCACCGGGCCGAGCAGCCCGCCGAGGATCAGGCCGATGAACGACCCGGCGATCCCGGCCACCTGGTTGAGGCCGAGGGCGAGCCCCCGCTGGTCAGCGGGAAAGGCGTCGGTGAGGATCGCGGCGGAGTTCGCCATCAGCATCGCCCCGCCGACGCCTTGCAGCACCCGCATGATGATCAGCCACAGCACCCCGGCGGTCCCGTGCATCCAGGTCACCGACAGGACCACCGAGAACACCGTGAATATGGCGAAGCCCAGGTTGTACATCCGCACCCGGCCGTACATGTCCCCCAGCCGACCGAAGCTCACCACCAGCACCGCGGTGACCACCATGTAGCCCATGATCAGCCACAGCAGCAGGCTGGAGTTCCCCGGCTGCAGCGGGTTGAGCCCGATCCCGCGGAAGATGTCCGGCAGCGCGATCAGCAGGATCGAGGCGTTGACACTGGCCATCAGCACGCCCAGCGTCGTGTTCGACAGGGCAATCCACTTGTACCCCGGTCCCGGCGCGCGAAGCCGCGGGGCCCCGCGGCGCGCCGCCGGCAGCGGGCCTGCTGCGGTCATCAGCCAGTCCCCTTCCGGCGATCCTGGTGCCCGGGCCCGCGGGCCAGCCCGCAGCGTGCCGTCACCGGCCCGCGGCACAGTCGTTGCTAATTGCAAACTAAATACTGCTGACAGCCCGCGGGAGAGGCGAAAGTCCCCGGCTGCCCCAGCATCCCGACACGCTGATCGCTGTCGCTGGCCGGGTCGCTCCAGCTTAAAGAGGTCCACTGAGTAAGGCCGCCTGGTTCCGTCAGCGGGGGACGGTGCCGCCCAGGAAGGACTCGATGAAGGCGGGGGTGGCGGTGAGCTCGGCGGGGGTGCCTTCCATGCGGACCTCGCCGCCGGCGAGGACGTAGGTGTGGTCGGAGATGGCCAGGACCGCCCGGGCGCGCTGCTCGACGATCAAGACGGCGGCGCCGCCGCGGGCGAGGTGGCGGACGTGTTCTTCGAGCAGGGTGCGGGCGACGACGGGGGCGAGGTTCGCGGTCGGCTCGTCGAGCAGGAACACCGACGGCTCCAGCATCAGCACGCGGCCCATGGCCAGCATCTTCCGCTCGCCGCCGCTGAGCTTGCCCGCCGGCCTGGTCAGCATGGAGGCCAGCCGCGGGAAGACAGTGACCACGTGGTCGATCCTGGTCCTGACCTGCCTGGCGGGCAGCAGGTAGCCGCCCATCTCCAGGTTCTCCCTGACCGTCAGCGGCGCGAACACGTCATCGACCTGCGGCACGTAGCCCACCCCGGCCCTGGCGACCTCCTCGGGCGGCCGGTGCGTCACGTCCGCGTCCCCGACGGTGACCGTGCCCGCGGTGACGCGCACCACGCCGACCAGGCTCTTGAGCAGGGTGCTCTTCCCCGAGCCGTTCGCGCCGACCAGCGACACCACCTGGCCCGGGTCGACCTGCACCGAGACGCCGCGGATCACCGGGTCGCCGCCGTAGCCGGCGGTCACTCCCGTCGCCCGCAGCTGGACGCCGGTTTGCTCAGCCGACAAGGTACGCCTCCACGACCTCGGTGCGGCTCCGCAGCTCGGCCATGGTCCCCTCGGCGAGGACGGCGCCTTCGGCCATGACCACCACGGGGTCGCAGAACTCGTCCATGATCGCCAGCTCGTGCTCGACCATCAGCACGGTCAGCCCGCCGGCGCACAGCGCGGTGAGCTCGGTGCCGATCCGCCGGGCCAGGTTCGGGTGGACGCCCGCCATCGGCTCGTCGAGCAGCAGGACCTGCGGCTCGGCCATCAGCGCGCGCATGATCTCCACGAGCCTGCGCTGGCCGCCGCTGAGTTCGCCGGCGTAGCTGTTGGCGAGCCCGTCGAGGCCGAACCGTTCCAGCAGCGCCCCGGCCCGCGCGATCGCAGCCGCCTCATCGCCGCGCCAGTACCGCCGTCCCGCCAGGGCGCCGCGGAACGAGTCGCCCCGATTGCCGGGGACCGCGGACAGCAGGTTCTCCATGACGGTCAGCCGCTTGAACTCGCTGGCGAGCTGGAAGGTGCGGACCAGGCCGAGGCGGGCCCGGCGGTAGGCGGGCAGGTGCGTGACGTCCCGGCTCTGGTAGCAGACCTGGCCGCCGGAAACTCCCACGGTGCCGGCCAGCATGGCGAGCAGCGTCGACTTGCCCGCGCCGTTGGGGCCGATC
>Ga0187812_1000941_pt1 | contig 10089 bp, 10 predicted proteins | sample NC_S_2_FD_130582 | JGI IMG/M metagenome (GOLD analysis project Ga0187812, IMG submission 130582) | Wetland sediment microbial communities from Neuse River Estuary, North Carolina, USA - ASW-S_2 | ecosystem: Environmental > Aquatic > Freshwater > Wetlands > Sediment | place: USA: North Carolina... | reverse complement strand
AGCCCCTGATTGCGGCCGGCGAGCACGGCCAGCTCTTCGAGCAACTTCGCGCGCGCCGAAGCCGGCGAAAACAATCTCTGAAAGATTCCCATAGCAGTAGCCATCTCCGCCACCCCACGCGCGTTGCTGTCAACGCAGATGCGCTCCGCGCAGCGCGCATCGCGACACTAGCTATCGGCGTCGAAGCGGCCCCTGTCAAGGGAAGCGGCGGGCTATGTCAAGAATCGAACAAAGCGCGCACCAATGACGACTCGCGCTTGAAGAATCCCTGCGTGTGGTATGAATCCTCGAGCCGCAGCAGTGCGTAGTCCAGATAATGCCCGACTTCATGCATCAGCGTGCGCACGAACGTCTTCGGCTTGACGACGTCGTGGCGCTGCGCCGTGCGCATCCAGAGCACGATGTACGGCGGCCTGCGGCTGCGCGGATCGAACGGATAGAACAGTCCGTGCAGCTCGCCGCGCTGATTGCGAGGGCGCACGCCGCGAACCTCGACGCTGACGGGCGGGGTCGCCAGGCCGCGGCATATTTCCCCCGCCAGGGCGCGTGCGCAGGTGGTGCATGCCGCGAGGTTGCCGGTCTCGAGCACGCGCATCAGGGCGTCGAGCGAGTTGCGGGCGGCGTCGCTGGGGAGATAGTCGTAGCGCTCGATCGTGTCGCTCTTGAGCCAGGTGCGCTGCGCGCGCGAGGAGAGCCGGTAAAAGAATCCCGGCAGCCGCGTCTCGGAATTCGGGCGAAGGGTCAGACCGGTAGCCACCACGCCTCCATTGCCGGATACTCACTTCCGGCGCCGCACCAACGGGATTATCATCCCCGCAATACTCACAAGGGGCAAGCACTATGCAACTGACTACCGTCGAAATCTCGAAACCCGCGGAGGCCAACGTGATCGTCGGCCAGGCGAACTTCATCAAAACCGTCGAGGACGTTTACGAGGCGCTGGTGCAGACCGTGCCGGGAACCAAATTCGGCCTGGGGTTCTGTGAGTCCTCGGGCCCATGCCTGATTCGGAGCACGGGCACCGACGCTGCGCTGGAACAGTCGGCGATCGAAGCGGCCGCGGCAATCGGGGCAGGGCACGTGTTCGTGGTGATTCTGGGCAACGCGTTCCCGGTCAACGTGCTCAACCAGATCAAGTCGGTGAGCGAAGTATGTACGGTCTTTTGCGCGACGGCGAACCGGCTGCGCGTGATCGTGGCAGAGGAAGGAGGCGGACGGGGCGTGGTTGGGGTAATCGACGGCAGTTCGCCCAAGGGTGTCGAGAGCGCCGACGATCTGGCCGAGCGGCGCACGATGCTGCGGCGCTTCGGCTACAAGCAATGAGCCGTGGCGACGGGAGCGCAGCGAAAAGTTCTCGCGTCGGATGAGCGTTGAGAAATGATCGAGCGGCGTCGCGGCCCCTGAAAAACGGGTGAAACGCGGAGGGAATTGAATGCTCAACGGTCGATGCCAGTGCGGCGGCGTTCGTTTCGAAATCGATGGAGCTCTAGGGCCGGTGGTTTATTGCCACTGCTCGATGTGCCGGCACGCCAATGGGTCGTCATTCGCGACGAACGCCTCGGTGCGGACCGAAAAGTTTCGAATCGTCGCGGGGCGAGAGTTGATCAAAGAGTACGAATCGTCTCCGGGCAATTTGCGGGCGTTTTGTTCCAATTGCGGTTCTCCGCTGTATGGCACGGTGGCGAAGGTTCCATCGATCAGGAGGGTTCGGCTCGGAACGCTGGACAAGGCGGATGGGGCGAAATCGGTCGCGCACATATGGACGGGATCCAAATCCGAATGGTTCGATATTAGCGACGATCTGGAGCAGTTTCGGGAAGCGCCGCCGCAGAAGTATTACGCCCGCGCGTAGCGAGCGCGGGACCGAGCGGTCGCAGAGGACGCAGTTTCCTTAGCAAGCCGCTGAGGCCGCGCCGATAAATGAATCGTGCAGGAAACTCGCTCGCGCTGACAAGACGATCGACTTTCACGGTTAGGCCGAGTGCGCCATTCCACTTCGACGCAACGTTCCACAAGCCCTCGAACTTTCCGGCGCCGCTCACCGCATGGGAGCCCGGAAGATACTGGCAGACGATCAGAATCGAGGGACGGCTTTTGGGGCTCAGGGTCGAGAATCTCGGCACTTCTGCGCGGCCCTCAATCCGAATCGTGGTGTTCCACGATGGCGGCTTTGAGGATGGAACAAAGCGGGAATTGCGCGATGAACTCGCCTGGCGTTTTCATCTGGATGCCGATCTGCGTGAATTCGATCGCCGGATGCGTGTCGATGCTCGATTCGCACCCGTCTTCCGACGTTGGCGGGGGATGCGCGGGAGCAATCCGTATACGCTCTATGAGCTAATGATTGTCGGGGCTCTGCTGCAGAACGCGACCGTGCGGAGAACGGTGCAAATGACCGAGGCCCTCCTGCACGCGTTCGGTACACAAGTGAGGTTCGATCGGAGGGCGCTCTTTGCGATGTGGACACCAGCGGAGTTGTGCCGCGTGTCAGAGCATCAGTTGCGGGAGCTTAAGGTCGGATATCGGGCGAAGATGATCAAGCGACTTTCCGCGGCCTTTGCGGCGGGCGAGGTCGATGAGTTCAAGCTGCGCGCTATGGATCATGAAAGTGCCCGGCGCGAATTGATGGCACTCTACGGCGTGGGTCCTGAGACCGCTCGGATTCTCCTGGGGTCGGCGTTCCATTATCACAGCATGGTTCGTCATATCGCTCCGTGGGAGGGAAAGATCTATTCGCGGCTCTTCTATAACCGCCGGATGGTGGCCGAATCGCGGATCCGCGATGATCTGAACCGCCGCTATGGGGCCTACGCGAGCCTCGCGGCCAGTTACATCTTTGAAGACGTGTTCTGGCGTCGCCGCCACGAGCACATCGCCTGGCTGGAAAAAGAAATTCGGCTTTAAAAGCCACAAATTCCGGGTTCTCGAATTCGGAAGGCACGGCGTTGCGGGGCTCCAGTTCGCACCAACCCTTCGCCCCTAGCCCACAACTTCACGCAAATGAAGCTTGGCCGCGGGCTTGGAGGCGGCGCGATGGATCAGGCGGCGAGACGCGGTTAACCTTGAAGCTGAGGTAATTAATCGCGATGGGCGGCGAATGCGAGGCCTAAGCGGCGGGCAGGGACGCCCGCCCCACAGGGCGCAAGCGAAAGCGAATCAGGTGGAGAAGAAACGCCGCGAGTGGCGGATTCGCGGATGGCGCGTGCGCAATATTGCCGCCGGTACCGGCCTGCTGGTCTTCTTCGCGATCGGATTTTACCTCGCGCAACTGTACGGCGAGATCTCCGCACTGATCGAGCAGCGCCGCGCCGCGCTGACCTCGGCGATCTTCTCGGCGCCGTTTCCGATCCGTCCCGGCGACGACCTAGAGCGCAGCGGGCTGCTGGACCGGCTGGCGCAGTTGAGCTACTCGCAGGTGGCGGCGGCCAATGCTCCGGGCGAGTACACCCGCGCATCGCACGCTCTGGCGATTTATCTGCGATCGTTTCAGGTTGGCGCAAAGGAATATCCTTCCGAGATGGTGCGGGTGGGTCTGGACGGCGGGCGAATCGCGGTCGTTGCCGACTCGTTCGGCGTGGCCAAGTCCGACGCGATGCTCGAGCCTGAGGTGATCGGCCGGCTGCTGCCCGGCGCACCCGCTGAACGGGTCGAGGTCCAGTTGAACCAGTTGAAGCCGTACCTGGTCAAAGGACTGCTGGCCAACGAAGATCGCTTCTTCTACTACCATCCGGGAATCGATCCGATTCGTGTCGTCGAGGCCGCGATTGCCGACCTTCGCGCCCGTCGCCTCGTCCAGGGCGCCAGCACGCTCACCCAGCAACTGGCGCGGACCTTCATGGAGCGGCACGAACGCAGCTTCAGCCGCAAGTTCCGCGAGCTGGCCGTCGCCGCGGTGCTCGAAATCCGGCTCAGCAAGAATGAGATCCTCGAGCGTTACATCAACGACGTGCCGATGGGCGAGTACGAGGGCACGCCGATCGACGGGATGCCGCAGGCGGCGCGATATTTTTTCAACAAGGACCTGGCGGAGGTGACACCGGCGGAAGGGGCGGCGCTGATCGGAATGATCCGGGCGCCGACGCTGTACGACCCGCGGCGCCATCCCGACGCATGCCGCAAACGGCGCGACGTGGTGCTCGAAGTGATGAAGCGGGCGGGCGCGATCGACGACGCCGCATACGCGTCGGCGGTCGCCACGCCGATTCAAATCATCAAGCCGCCGGGACTGCGCCGCGCGCCGTATTTCACCGATTACGTGGCCGCGTTCGTGAACAAGATTCCCGGCTTCGACGGCCATCTCGAGGGCTTGAAGGTTTACACGACGCTCGACACCGAACTTCAAAGCGATGCGGTCGATGCGGTCACGGAAAATCTTGCCCAACTGGAAAAGAACCATCGCCGGCTGCGCCGCACGAAGCCTGGCGGCAGGCTGCAGGCTTCGATGGTGGCGCTGGACGCCGAGAGCGGCGCGATTCGCGCGATGGTGGGCGGGCGCGACTACTCTGAGAGCCAGTTCAACCGCGCCGCCAACGCCGAGCGCCAGCCCGGGTCGGCGTTCAAGCCGATTACCTATCTGGCCGCACTCGATCCAGAGCGCGCGCCGTTCTCGCCGCCGCTCACGCTGGCGTCGACGCTGCCCGACGAGCCGATGACGTTCAACGGATGGACGCCGGCGAACTACGAGCGCACCTATCAGCCGCAAGTGACGGTGGCGGAGGCGTTGTTCGAATCGCTCAACGTGCCGACCGCGTACGTCGGCAGCCGGCTCGGCGCCGCGACGATCGTTCGCACGGCGCACGAAATGGGCATCCACGAGGATCTTCCCGCGGTGCTGCCGATTTCGATCGGCGCCGACGAGACCACGCTGCTCGAGCTGACCTCGGCGTACCAGGTTTTTGCGACCGAGGGTCTGCAGTCGCCGCCGTACGCCGTCGAGGCGGTGGTCGATGCGAAGGGCCATCTGATCTACCATCACGAGGACCAGGAGAACCGGGTGATTCGTCCCGCCGTCGCCTATCTGATCACGGGCGCTCTCAAAGCCGTACTGCGCTACGGAACCGGCGCGAGCGCGGGCCGGATGGGACTGGATTTTCCGGCGGCGGGCAAGACCGGGACGACGCAGGACTACAAGGACGCGTACTTCATCGGCTACACGCCGGCTATCGTTTGCGGCGTCTGGGTCGGCTTCGACGAACCCGAGAGCCTGGGATTGACGGGGGCGCAGGCGGCGCTGCCAGCGTGGGTTCAGTTCATGCAGGACGCGGCGCCGGCGGATCCGGAGGACTTTCCCGAGCCGTCGGGAATTACGATGGCGACGATCGATCCCGAATCCGGCGGTCTTGCGACCTCGGCCTGCCCGCGCCAGGTCTCGCTGCCATTCCTGATCGGCACCGAGCCGACGCAGATGTGTCCGATCCACGGCGGAATGTTTGCGAGCGGCCCCGCTCCTGCACCGGTGTCGGCTACGATGCCGTCGGCGCCGCCGCCGTTCGCGCCGCCGCCCGCGCCGGTCGCGTCGGCGAGTCCTTCCAGATCCGACGTTTTCAGCGTGGTCGGGAAGTTTTTCAGCGGGCTTTTCTCCCACTGACCCGTGGCGACGGGAGCGCGGGCCGCGGCGTGCATGAATCCTCGTCTGAAACTTTTTCGCCCGAGATTCGTCTAATGGGCGCGTTTGCCCGCGATTGCGGCGGCAGCTTCAATAGGTGAATGCGGAAGTCCGAAGAGCCGAGTGCGTTTGCAAAAGCATCTGCATACTAGATCTCGATGGGCGCGAAGTGCGCTTGCAGCGACAGCCCTCTTTGGACTGGTCGGCATTGTCGCGGCAAGCGGATGTATCAACGGCGAGAGTATCGAAGCGCCCTCCCACGACGGACCCATGGCAGACGATTCCGGCGCCGGCGCGGCCTCGCGCCATCAGGCGGCAATTCACACGCTGAAGGCTGCGATTCCCGCGGCCGGCGACGTGCTGATCGCGGGTGGCGCGGACGGGTCAAATCGAAGCCTCGCGAGCGCGGAGTTCTACGATCCGTCGGCGGGGCGGTTCGTCGCGACCGGCGATGCGGCGCTCAGCCGCGCGGGCGCATCGGCGGCGGCGCTATCGGCGACCCAGGTGATGCTCGGCGGGGGCTTCAGCGGCGGCGGCGCGATTAAGAATTTTTCGCTCGCGCTCGAAGGCACCGTGCTTAGCGGCGCAGAGATATTCGATGAGACGACCGGCAGGTTCTCGCCGGCCGGCACGATGGCGGCGGCGCGGATGGGCTTTACCGCGACGCCATTGACCAATGGCAAAATCCTGATCGCCGGGGGCCAGGACAATTCAGGCAACGTGCTCGATACGGCGGAGCTGTACGATCCGGTTGCGCGCAAGTTCCTCGCGGTCAACAACACGATGAGCGACCGGCGGATGTTTCACACTGCGACGATTTTGCTCAGCGGCAAAGTGCTCTTGGCGGGTGGAGCGACCGATCTATCCGGCGACACGACCAGCTCCGCCGACATCTACGATCCCGCGTCGAAGTCCTTTACCGCAGCGGCGTTCCCGATGGACCATCAGCGCGCGGCGCATACCGCGACGCGGCTTACCAGCGGGCCGCTGGCCGGCAAGGTGCTGATAACGGGGGGAGTCGGCGGCTCGGGCTTTTTTTTCAAGGACAGCAGCGCGGAGATCTACGATCCCGGGTCCGAGGAATTTATTTTGCTCTCGAGCTTCATGAACGAGCCGCGCTCGCTCCACACCGCCACGATCCTCGACGACGGGAGCGTGCTGCTCGCGGGAGGATTCAGCGGGTCGGTGGCGATCTCGGGCGGGGTGCTGTCGGGCGCGTCGGGACTAATCAGCAATTCGGCTGAGACGTTCGATCCGAACAGCGGGGATTTCACCTGCGTGGGCGGATTCAACACCGAAACGACCCGATGCAATCAATCGATGAGCGTAGCGCGCGCGGGGCATACCGCAACCCTGCTCGCGAGCGGGCCGGCGCCGCATCGGGTGCTGATCGCCGGTGGGATAGGGGCCACCGATCCGGCTGCTCACGGCGCGGCGCTCAGCAGCGCTGAGCTGTTCAATCCCGCGGCGGGCGGCAGCTTCATCGCGACGGGCGCGATGTCCACGGCGCGCGCGCTGCATACCGCAACGCTGCTGCGCTAGTCTTCGCTGATCGTTTTCAGACGCTCGTGACTTCGAGCGCGAGCCGTGCCTGCCCGCTCATGCCGGCGCCGGTCTGCGGATCGACCGGGGGCTGAGCGACGCCGTCGCCGTCGGTCGCGCGCACGCGAATCATGAAATCGCCCGCGGCGTGGGGTGCGAAGCGATACTTCCAGACCGTCCAAACGTAGGGCGAGCCGTTGGCGACGAGCTGCGCGTGGTGCCACGTGAGGCCGTCGTCCGACGACACCTCGACGCGCTTGATCCCCGACGGTCCCGCCAGCGCCCATCCGTAGATATCGAGCGGCGCCGTCACTTTGGCCTTGCGATCGAAGATCGACATCAGACCGCCCGCGACGCGCGGCGAGAAGAAGCCCGAGTTGACCTTGCGCCAGCAGCTGTCGCTCCATCCGCGGACCTCCCAGTAGCCGGGAATTTCGTGGTCGGCAAATTCGAGCGCGGTCAGCCACTTCGGCTGCTTCATCCCATACTTGCCCGGGATGAAAATTCTGAGCGGATAGCCGTGCTCGGCGGGCAGCGGCTCGCCGTTCATGAGGTAAGGCAGAAAGTTCTCTTCGCGCATCAGTTCATCGACCGGCAGCACGGTGTGATAACCGTCAGCCCCGCGCATCGCAACGAACCCGGCTCCGCGCTTGACGCGCGCGCGCTCCAGGAGCGGTCGCAGTCGCACCCCGGTCCAGATGGCGTTGCCGATAGCGGTGCCATCGGGCGGGTTCGAGATGCATTCGAGCGTCAGCATCTGGTCCATCTTCGGCAGCTTGCGAATATCCGCGTAAGACAACTGCAGCGGATTTTCCACCAAGCCCTTGATGCTCAAGCGCCAGGAATTGAGATTCAACGCTGGCGTCGATCCGGATGACGTCACGTAGAAATCCGAGTTCGGCGTCGGCCCGCCGAATTTCGACGCCGGCGCAGCCGCACGCGCGACCGGCGGGATACCGGCGAGCGCGATTGCGGCGCCCGATGCGATCAGGAATTTTCTGCGGGTGATCAGCGATTGCGGTTTCGAGCGTCGATACATCGCTTAGTTCAACTGCGGCTTGGGCGGGCGAGTTCCAAAAAAACTCGCTTCAACGGACGAGTCAGTCGAGCGGCTCGTCTGCGTCCCGCGGCGTCGCCGAAACGGCGCCGGATTCGCTCGCGCTGGAATCGCCGGCGGCGAATGGCTGGTGCGGATTCGCCGCGCCGGCGACCAGCTTGCGCGAGACGATGATAAACGCGGAATGCGCGATCATGCGGAAGTGCGGCCGCACGCTCATCCCCTTTACCTGCCAATGACGAAGCAGGGTCTCGAAGCTTTCGATCTCGCCGAAATCGCTGCGAGCCCCAATCGCGTCGACTGTGTCCTTTAGCTGCACGGCGGTCGGCACGTAGCATACCAGCACGGCGCCGGGCCGCAGCGCAGAAGCCGCGACCCCGAGCGCGCGCCGCGGCTCGGCCAGATCGAGGAACATCCGATCGACGCCGGTTTCATCGAAGCCCTGGTAGAGATCGCGGACCTTGATCGTCCAGTTGGGCGCGTCGCCGAAGAATGCGGCCACGTTTCTGCGCGCGGCGTCGGCGAAATCCTCGCGCAGCTCGTAGGAGATGACGCGTCCCGCCGGCCCCACCGCTCTGAGCAGTGCGATCGTGAACGCGCCCGCTCCGGCGCCGCCTTCGATCACGGTCGCGCCTGGAAACACGTCGCCCCACACCAGCAGCGGCCCGGTGTCCTTGGGATAAATCACCTGGGACGCGCGCGGCAGGTGCGGGATCAGGTCGGCGTAGGTCGGCCGCAACACCAGGAATGCCTCGCCGGTGGAGAACTTGACTCGCGATCCTTCCTCGACGCCGAACAAATCGTCGGCGCGCAGCTCGCCGCGGATGAGCAGCTTGGCGCCTGCCCGCAGCATCTTCAGGTAGCGGCGCCCCTTGCGATCGATGAAAATTACGGCGTCGTTTTCTTTGAGGCGCGAGTCCAAGATGATTAAACGCTTGCACGCATCACGCGCGCCCGCAACTGTCCGGTGGCGGCGGCCTATTGACTACACAGCCTTGCGAACTTAGGTTTGGGGATGCACCCGGCCAGATGGTATCATCCAGTGACCGGGTCGTTTTGCGTAGCTCGATTTAATCCCAAGTATCCAAATCGGGGCTGTTAGTCTGAGTCAGGAGCATTTCACGTCATGGCAGAGGCAAAGGCAAAGAAGACCGCAGAGAAAAACGTCGGCATCGAGCAAAAGCACATCTGTCCCAGTTGCGGAGCCGAGAGCAAAGTGACCAAGTTCGCCGGCTTCGGGCGCAGGGGCTTCTATCTCGTCTGCGAGAAGAATTGCGGTTTCGTCGGACGCACGCGCTAAGCGGGCAGGGGGTATTCGCGATGGGTAGAGCGCGCAAGAGCAAGAGCTCCAAGCGCGACAAGTACGCCTCGTTCGGCGACATGGCGGATGACGCGGACGAAGATGCCGACCTTCCCAAGGACGAAGCTGGCCGGCGAAAAATCAAGCGCCAGTACGGAGAACTGCTGGGCATCCGGATCGAGAAGCTGCGCGGAAGAATTCTCAACCGCGAGCGCATCAACAAGACAATCGAGGGTATCTACTTCATCTGCGGCGCATGCCTGAAAGTTTGTCACTCGCTCGACGACGGTCTGAGCGAGGATCCCGGCAATCAGAACAATCTCTGCGGCGCATGCGCCAAGGCCCAGGCTGCCGCCAACAGTGCCGCCGCGGCGGCCAAGGAAAGCGGCGGATCGTCGCGCCGAACGGCCCGATCAACCCGCAAGCGCGCGAGCGCGAGTTGACCGCACTTGTGCGCGTGACGGCGAAAATCTAAACAGGGCCGATGTCTTTACAGCTCATCCGTCCCGACATAAATCTCGATTTCGTCGGCAAGCGCTATTTCTTCGTGGCGCTCTCGACTGTGATCAATCTCGCGGCGATCGT
>Ga0187812_1000940_pt1 | contig 10089 bp, 7 predicted proteins | sample NC_S_2_FD_130582 | JGI IMG/M metagenome (GOLD analysis project Ga0187812, IMG submission 130582) | Wetland sediment microbial communities from Neuse River Estuary, North Carolina, USA - ASW-S_2 | ecosystem: Environmental > Aquatic > Freshwater > Wetlands > Sediment | place: USA: North Carolina... | reverse complement strand
GGGAGCTGGCCGCGCGGCTGCTGGCCGGCCACTGGCCCGGCCTTTACCTGGACGGACGGTTTGGTGCCATCCATGAGCTGGTGGCCGGGTTCCCGGCCGGCCTAACGGCAACCGATGCCGGGCTTGCGGTGGTGGCCGCGGCTGATGAGCTGGCCCGCGGGTCGCTGGAGGCCGCCACGCGCTACCTGGCCCTGGCCGAGCGGGAACTGGAGAGCCTGCCCGAGGCCGAGCAGGGGAAGGCACGTTTGCAGCTGGCGGTCGTCCGGCTGCTGCTGGCCCGCCAGCAGGGCGACCTGACGGCCGTGACCGAAGGCGCCGGCCGGCTGCCGGGCATGGCCGAGCTCGTGGGCAGCGACCCGGTGGCACCCGGTCTGGGTGAGAACCTGAGTGCGCTGGCGCTGATCAGCCTCGGCAGCACCGAGCGCTGGGCGGGCGCGCACGATGACTCGAAGCGGCACTTGGAACGCGGCATCGAGCTGGCCCGCCGGATCGGGCGCCCCTATCTCGAGTTCACCGGCCTGGTCCACTGGGCGACAGAGATGCCCCGCTCGACTGCGACGGACAAGCCCCGTTCGATTGTGGCGGAAGCCCACTACAGCAGGCAGGCGATCGAACTGGCAAGGCGCCACGGCTGGACCGATGACCCGGCCTTTGGCGTCGCCTGCTCAACAGTGGGAGCCGCGCTGGCGCTGCAGGGAAGGACGAACGAGGCCGAGCCTTGGATCCAGCGCGCCGAGCGCAACGTCAGAACAGAAACCGAGCCCGCGGCGAGCCTGGCGATCCGCTACGTCCGGGGGCTACTTGAGCAGGCCCGGGGCCGTGACGCCGAGGCGCTGGCCGCCTTCCAGGCCGTCGAACCGCTGGCCAGGCAGATCGTCTCACCGCAGTACCTCCTCCCCCGGGCACGCGCACAGCAGGTGCACTGCCTCGTGCGCCTCGGCCAGGCCGAGCGTGCCAGGCAGCTCCTGGACGGGCTCTCCCAGGCTGACCGCGACCACTCGGAGATCCGCATCGCCACCGCGGGGCTGCGGCTCGCCGAGGACAACCCCGGCGCCGCCCATAGCGAGCTCGCCCAGTTGCTGGCCGGCCCTGTTCCGGTCGGCCTGGGGTTCCGGTTGACTACGGTGTACGTGCTAGAGGCGCTCGCCCAGGACAGGCTCGGCGACCAGGCCGCCGCGGAAACCGCTCTGGAGCGCTCGCTCGAACTAGCCGAACCCGACGGGGTTATCCTCCCGTTCCTGCTGTCCCCTGTGCTGGGACTACTGGAGCGGCACGCCCCGCACCGCACCGCGCACGCATCTCTCATCGCCGAGATCCGCAGCCTGCACGCGGGAGCCGAGCCCGTGCCGCGGCCTCCCTCGCCGGGGCCGCCGGCCGAGCCGCTCAGCGGCAGCGAGATCCGCGTGCTGCGCTACCTGCCCACCAACCTGACCGCCCCAGAAATCGCCCGCGAGCTGTCGGTCTCACCGAACACGGTCAGGACCCACGTCAAGAACCTGTACGCCAAGCTCGGCACCAACCGCCGGGCCGGGGCCGTCGAGCGCGCCCGCGCCCTGGGACTGTTGGCACCCCGCAGCGGGGGCCAGGCCATGCCGGCCAGCACCGCATCGCCCTGAACGGGTTCCGCGGTACACAGTGACCAGGCAAGGTTAGCCGTTCGCAGCGGGAGCGGACGCCGTCCGGGCGGGGTACCGCTGGTCGCGCTCCTGCGCGGTCAGGCCGCCCCAGATGCCGTGCGCCTGCCGGGTCCGCAGCGCGAACGCCAGGCACTGACGCCGGGCCAGGCAACAGGCGCAAACCGCCCTCGCCTCCGCCACCTGCTCCAGGGACTTGCCGGCCGACGAGACCGGAAAGAACAGATCAGGGTCGAACGACTGGCAGGCAGCGAGCGTCCGCCAGTTCCTCTCAGTCAGCCACGCCATCCCAGCGCCTCCTCGATGGTGTCCGGTCCACTCACAATGAGGCGCGGCTAGGTGAGGCCGGATCACGCGGACTTGGTGACGCCTGCTCACCCAGCCGGATCCGACGCTAGGACCAGTGCGTTTGCTGAACCACTTCCGTCGACGCAAGGAGTCATGACATGCGCTACCGCACCCTCGGCCGGACCGGCATCAAGGTCAGCGCCTACGCGCTCGGCGCGATGATGTTCGGGGCCGTCGGCAACCCCGACCACGATGACTCGATCCGCATCATCCACAAGGCGCTGGACGCAGGGATCAACGTCATCGACACCGCCCCCGTATATTCCAACGGCGAGTCCGAGGAGATCGTGGGACAGGCGCTCAAGGGGCGCCGGGACAGCGTCGTCCTCGCGACCAAGGTGCAGCCGCGGACGCTGGTTTCCGGGCCGAACCCGACAGCGGGCGATCCCAACCGGGGAGGCAACTCAAGGCGCTGGATCATGACCGCGGTCGAGGACTCGCTGCGCCGCCTGCAGACTGACTGGATCGACCTGTACCAGATCCACCGGCCCGACACCGACACCGGCATCGAGGAGACGCTGTCCGCGCTTTCTGACCTGATCCACGCAGGCAAGGTGCGCGCGATCGGGACTTCGGCGATGCCCGCCTCCGACATCGTGGAGGCCCAGTGGGTGGCCGAACGGCGCAGCCTGCAACCGTTCCGCAGCGAGCAGCCGACCTACTCCATCCTCAACCGGGGCATCGAGGCCGAGGTGCTACCTGTGGCCCAGCGACACGGGATGGGCGTCGTGGTGTGGAGCCCGCTCGCGCAGGGGCTGCTCACCGGGCGCGTCCGCAAGGGCCAGCAGACCGACCTGCGCCGCACCGCCATCTTCCGCCACATGCGCGACGAGCGCCGCCTCGACGCCGTCGAGAAGATCATCCCGCTCGCTGAGGAAGCGGGCCTGCCGATGACCCACCTCGCGATGGCGTTCGCGATATCCCACCCCGGCGTGACCAGCGCGCTCATCGGGCCGCGCACGATGGAGCAACTCGATGACCTGCTCGCCGGGCTCGACGTCACGCTCACCGATGACATCCTCGACCAGATCGACGAGATCGTCCCGCCGGGCACCGACATCGGCACCCTCGACATGGCCTACCGGCCCCCTGCCCTGGACCAGCCGAACCTGCGCCGCCGCCCGGCCGGCGAGCGCAGCGCGACCTGACCAGAGAGAACCATGACGACCTCAGTAGAGACCTAAGGAGAGCCATCATCAAGCTCACTGCCTGCGGCGCGCCCGCGCGCGGACGCGCCGCGGACTCACGCACGCGCATCCAGCGGTGACGGGTGTGCAGCGCGAGTCCCGGCCGCAGCGGTACCAGATCCGCGTCCGCGGCCGCCTAGGGGAGACGATCCGCTCCGCGTTTCCCGCCCTGCGAGCCCGGGTGGACGGCGGCGACACCGTGCTGACGGGCGTGCTGGCCGATCAGGCCGCGCTCTATGGCGTGCTGGCCGAGGCCGAGGCGCTCGGCCTGGAGCTCATCGAGGTCCGCCGCCTGCCGCCGGGCGAGTCGCGGGAGCCACCGTCATGAGAGCGCTGCCCACGCAGCCAGTCCGGGTCCCGCCGCACCTCAGCCTGGTCCCGATATCACCGGTCACCCGCCCTGATCCGGACACGGCACCCGTCAGCCCGCCGCTGGGGGCCTCACATTATGCCGGTTTGGTCTGGGCCAGCGTAAATCCGCACTTTAGCCTCGGACGCAGTGCCGGGTTAGCGGACGGTGACCGCCGAAGAAAGGAAGGGAAGGGCGGCCGGTGAGCTGGCCCGCGGGTCGCTGGAGGCGGCCGAGCAGTACCTGACCCTGGCGGAACGAGGATCGGCGTTGGTGCTGGTGACAAATGGACTGGTCGCGCAAGACCCCAGGTCAGCGACTGTGACAGGGTTTCCGGCACTCACACCCCACAGGGAGTTGCGGCCGACCGACGGCATACGGGCAGATGAGCATACATTTTAGCGCGCTCAGATTCTCAAACGTATACTTTTTAGCGCGCTCGCCGTCTAAAACGCGTACCGTTGGACTTGGACGACGAGCGTTCGGAGGATCACCTTGCCGACAAGAATCGGGCAGATCGCCCAAGAGATCGCCCGGATGAATCCGTGGTGGCGGTCATCGGATTGGGCCGAGGCCGACCATGACCTGCGCGAGGTACGGGACAGTGGCCTGGGGTACCGGTCACCGTGCCTGGACAATCTGCAACCAGGCGGCTTGTACTTGCTGCGTGGCCCGCGCCGGGTGGGGAAAACCGTGAGCGTCAAGCAGGCGATCCAGTCGCTGCTGGCGAGCGGGGTACCCCCGCTGGCGATCGTCCGTTTCGCGGCCGACGGTTGGCTGGCCAACGACCTGCGCACCCTGGTGCAGAACGTGGCGCTTCCTCCGGCCCCCGAGGGGACCAGCCGGTGGTGGTTCATTGACGAGGTGACTGCGGTCAAGGGCGACTGGGCGACTCAGGTCAAGTGGCTGCGAGACAACGATCCGACGTTCAGCACCGCGACCGTGGTGCTGACCGGTTCCAACGCGGAAAGCCTCACGAGCGCGTCCGGCACTCTCGCCGGGCGTCGTGGCCGGGTGTCCGATACAGACCGGACGCTGCTGCCCATGGGATTTCGCACCTTCGCCCAGTTGCTCCGGCCTGAACTTGCCGCGCTCCCCAGGCTGCCCGTCGGCCGGCTCCATTCCAGGGAAGCCGCACAAGGCTATAACGCGGCCCTGCCCTGGCTCGATGACCTCGTCCGACTCTGGGAGGTCTACCTTCAGTACGGCGGGTTCCCGGTAGCCGTTGCGGCGGCCCGACAGGCGCAGCCGACTCCGGCCTGGTTCATCGACGACCTGTTCGCCGTGCTGCACCGCGACGCTTTCGCCTCCAGCCGACTGTCGCAGAGCCAGACTAGCGCCCTGGTGGCAAGGCTCTGGGCGGGCATGGGATCTCCGGTCAACACCAGCCGCATCGGCGCGGACACGGACGTCAGTCATGACGCGGTAGCACGGCACGTCGGCTACCTGCGCGACTCCTACCTTCTGTGGTCATGCCCGCAGACCGCTGACGGCGCGTACATCAGACGCGACCGAAGTCCCGAGAAGCTGTACGCCATCGACCCCGTAATCGCACGGCTGTCGCATCTGCGGAATCCCGCGCGATCCGACGTGGACACCACGATACTTACGGAGATGCAGGTCGGCATGGCACTACGGCGCGCCACCTTCGCAGGTGGCTGGCCCTGGACGGCCGATGAGGTGGTCTTCTACCACCGCACGAAGAGCCGCAAGGAAATCGACTTCGTCGGCGAACCCCTCGCCGGGACAGCCGTTGAAGGCAAGTACATCGAGACCGGCAGGTGGCGCGGCGAAGCGGTCACCGTCAAGGCTTCAGACTGGGCAGGCGTACTCACCACCCGAAACGTGCTCGATTGCACAGACCCGGCTGACGCATGGGCCGTTCCCGCCGGAATCCTTGCCGCTCTCGTCGACACCTGATCCTCACGCGTGGGCCATCGCCCACCTAAATTCTCCGGCCATCCGGCGGCGGAAGCTCTATTCGAGGTAACCCCTGACGGGACGGCGATGAGCGACGGAAGCGATGTTTGCCGAACTCTCGGCACTGACCCTGTGGGTGCCGATAACCTATGCCACCAGGCGATATTCATGAATCACGCCTCCGGCGCGGACGCGCCGCCGGACGCGGAAGTGGTCTAGGCCGGTGATGCCATTTGGCAGCGGGCGCAGCGGCGCAGCCTGGTTCCGGGTGCGGTGCGGCCGGTGCGTGTTGTAGAAGTCCTCGTACTCGCGCAGGACGGTCATCAGGTGGCGCTGGTTCCAGATCAAGGTCCGGTCAAGCAGCTCGCGCCGGCAGCTGCCGATCCAGCGTTCCATGATCGAGTTCATTCGGGGCGCCTGGACCGCGGAGCGGACGACCCTGACGCCGACAGCCTGGAAGACGGTGTCGAACGCGGCGGTGAAGCTGGCATCCCGGTCATGCAGGACGAACTTCACGCCTGCCCCTGCATCTTCCAGGTCCATCAGCAGGTTCCTGGCCTGCTGGACTACCCAGGACTGGGCCGGATGCTGCGTGGCGCCCAAGATCCGGATGCGGCGGGTACCGTGCTCGATCACGGCCAGGACATAGACCTTCGTTCCGTTGAGCAGGCCGGCGGTGAAGAAGTCCAGCGCCAGGATCCCTTGCGCCTGGGACCGCAGGAACTCGGCCCAGCCCGGGCCGTCCCGGCGGGGCGCCGGCTCGATGCCGGCGCTCTTGAGTATCCGCCACACTGTCGATGGTGCCACGGTAATTCCGAGCCCAGCCAGCTCGCCGTAGATCCGGCGGTATCCCCATGACTCGCTCTCCCGGGCCAGCCGCAGCACCACTGACCGGACATTACGGCGCGTCGCCGGGCGGCCGGGCCGGCCCTGGCGCGACAATCGCGCCCAGCGGCGGCGGACGACGTCCCGATGCCAGCGCATGATGGTGGCCGGAGTCACGATCAGCCGCATCCCGGTAAGGCGGTCGATGGGCAGCGTCCCGGCCAGCAGCGCCAGCCACGCCCGGTCCGGCCACGTCAGCCGCGCGTGCACCCGCGGCCGCTGCCACTGCGCGACAGCGAGCTGGTGGCGCAGCATCAAGATCTCGGCGTCCTTCCACCACGACTCCCGGCGCGACAACCTGATCAGCGACATGGCACGGGACACGACCAGGAAGAGCAGCTTCAATCCCGCAAGCCGAATATCATCCCACCTCCGGACGAACCAAGACCGGCTCGGCCGATGCCGGACGCTGAACCGGGACCGGCCGCGTTCCGCTGGGCATATGTCCAGGTGGCAAAGGTTTTCGGTGCCCACAGGGCAATCTGGACCCGTGCCGCCCAGCGGCCAGCCGGCGGCCCGGATCCGCAGATTGCCGCCGCTTGCCGGCCTACGCGAAGGAGACAGTGCCGTGCCAGCTGACCCAGACAGGCCGCGCGGACGCCGGGTGCTCAGCAAGGACCGGATGGAAGGATTCAGCGACGGCGTGTTCGGCTTCGCCGCCACGCTGCTTGTACTTGACATCGCGCTCCGCCCGCCTGGCACGCCGCTGCAGCAGGTGCTTCATGCCTGGCCCGCCTACCTGGCTTACCTAGTCAGCTTCCTGACCATCGGCGTCTCGTGGCTCCTGCACACCGCCTTGACCGACCAGCTCGCCGGGGTCGATCAGCTCTTCCTGCGGCTCAACCTGCTCGTCTTGCTCGTGGTGGTCTTCCTGCCGTTCCCGACCGGGCTTGTCGCGGACGCCCTGCGGCATGATGACATCAGCGGCGAGCGGGTGTACGTCACCCTGTACGGGCTCACGCTCCTGGCCATCAGCCTTCTGGGGTCCGCCCTGGACGCGTACGCGCGGTACCAGCACCTCTACTCGCCGGCAAAAGAGGGCGAGGAGCTGCACCGTACGCAACGGAAATCCCTGCCCGCCGTCATCGGGTACGTGATCGCCATCCTCATCGGGCTCCTCCTGCCGGTAGCGGCGGTGGCGCTGTACTTCGGCCTCGCCGTATACCTGGTAGTGCCGTTCCGGGAAGCCGCACGAGTGCTGCGCCGACGGCACAGCCCTCGCCAGTGACCGTGTCTTCCGCCGACGCCCATCTTTCTCGTCCGCTGCCGTCAGGCAAACACCCGACGGACTAACCTTTTGCGGTACCGCGGCCTGTCAGGCCACCTCGCGACGCTGACCCGGCAGGTCCGGTCACTGGCCTCCTGATAGGCAGATCAGTCGCCTGCCTGCTGCCGCTCTCGGCCTTCTTGACGGCGCCCACGATGACCTTAACCGAGAGCCCGACGGCGACGAGATCGACGATCATCTGCCCGGTGACCACAAGCCGCGTCGCCTCGGTCTTGGCCGTGATATTGCCCGAACCCGACCGTGGAGAACACGGTGACGGTGAAGTACAGTGCGTCGGTGCGCGTCAGCGGCTTGCCGAAGTTGCCGACGGAAATCGCGGCCATGACGACAGAGGTGCCGGCGAACAGCAGCGGCAACAGCGGGAAGTAGATTGCCACCAGCGCGGCGGTGGATCCCGCCGCTAGTAGCACAGCCCGCACGATGATGCGGCGCGGGGTCTGGCCTTGGGCCGGGCGGCCGGTTCCGGGTGCGCATTATCAGACATGGGGGAAGGCTAAGCGGATGTGCCGGAGGATGCCGCTGGCACCGGCGATGCCGACGGCTACCGGAAGCGGTTACAGGACACCGAGACGACGCGCTTCGGTGATGGCTTCCCTACGCGAGGACACTCCGAGTTTGATGTAGATCCGCTTAACATGCGTCTTGACCGTGTTGGTCGACACGAGGATCTCCGCGGCGATCTCTCTCATGGTCAGGCGCGATGCGAGGTAGCGAACGACTGTCCGCTCGCGTTCGCTGAGCGGTCCCGCATCCCGGCCGTGCGCCTTCACCGACGGCAGGCCGCCCTCGAGCCGGTCGAGTACCGCCTGCTCGTATGTCCCGGTGCGCCGCGACCTCAGCAGCCGGGCGACCCGGGACCGGGCTTCGGCGAGGTCGTCGGTGACGGCTACGACGAAGCCTTCGGGTTTGGCGGCCTGGATCGCCGCGGCGAGCAGGGTGCCGGCGTGATCAGAGTTGCGGCCGCATGCGATCCGCGCGGCGAGCACCGCGACATCGAGGCGCTCTCGCATCGTCACGGGCACACACTGAGCGAGTGCCTCGCCTGCCTGACCAAACTCGGCTCGCGCGATGTCGATGCGGGCCTGCAAGATAGCTGCCCGGTTCCCCGGATCCAGTCTCCGCGCGCTTTCCTCGGCACGGTCCAGATCGCCGATCTGTATTGCGGCGCGGCCCTCCAGCGCCTGGCAGAGGCCGCGAAGCGGACTGGTCGAGTCCGGCGGGAGAAACGCGCGCGCGCGCGCGATGCCGTCGAGTGCGTCGCCTGTGCGGCCATAAGTCAACCAGACCCGGGCAAGCAAGAGCTGGCTCACCAGCGCCAGGGCCGGACGAACCTCCTCGCTAATCGAGATCGACTGCTCGAACAGCCGCTCCGCGGCAGCGAGATCCCCCCGCTCGAACGCGACTCGGCCCTGGGCGCACAGTGCCTCCACCGTGATCGGATGCCCGACGATGCCCATCGACTCGGCGCTGGCCAGCGCCTGGCCCGCCAGCTGCTCGGCCTCGGTTAGCTGGCCCTCTACACACGCCGCCCACGCGAGCTCACTCGTCACGCTCACGCCGGCGAAAGGACCTTCAGCTTGCTCGCACAGCTGGCGCGCGCCCTTCACATCGCCGAGCCAGAGCCGGCTTCGTGCCAGGATGCCCGGAACGAAATCAACGAGTTCCTCGTCGGGAAGATCCTTCGGCCTTCGATAGTCGGAGAATGCTCGCTCGATGTCGACGGGCTCCCCGTACTGCAGCCCTAGGAGAGCTTGCGCGACGGCGAGCCGGGCGCGCTGGACATCGCTGAGGTCCGCGGCGTGCCTGCCGGCGCGAGCGATCCATCGTTTAGCCTCCCCGGCCGGGCCACTCGCGGCCAGCGCCACCGCGAGGTCGGGCATGCGTGCGGGCTCGATCGTTGTCGAGCACGCCTCGATTTTGCCGACCAGGCGGCGCAGTATGCCGCCGTCCCCCTGGTAGAAGGCACCGACGACGTTGCTTCGGAAGACTCCGAACGCCTCGGCGTCCTGGCCGGCGGCCAGGAAATGGCCGATCGCGTTCTCGGGGTCGCCGGTCCCGGCGAAGAACGCCGCGGCACGCCGGTGCAGGGCATGCTCCCGGCCCGGATCTTCTGCGCGGAGGCGATAACGCAGCAGGTCGGCGAACAAGTGGTGGTAGCGGTAGACATCTCGGCCCAGCTCGATCAGGAAGAGGTTCCGCTCCTTGAGGCGGCCAAGCAACGCGTCCGCGTCGCTGCTCTCGGTCACTGCCACGCAACTCTCCGCGTCAAGCACGTCGAGGACCGACGTGGCGAGCAGGAAATCGCGGATCTCAGCGGGCTGGCGGTCCAGTACCTCGGTGCCGAGGAAGTCCGTGATGGCACGCGGCGTCTTCGCCAGGCTGGTGAGGAAGAGACCTGGATCGGATCGATCCTGGAGAGAGACGGCCGCCATCTGCACGCCGGCCATCCATCCCTCGGTGCGGGTCGTGAGGATCCCG
>Ga0187812_1000939_pt1 | contig 10093 bp, 9 predicted proteins | sample NC_S_2_FD_130582 | JGI IMG/M metagenome (GOLD analysis project Ga0187812, IMG submission 130582) | Wetland sediment microbial communities from Neuse River Estuary, North Carolina, USA - ASW-S_2 | ecosystem: Environmental > Aquatic > Freshwater > Wetlands > Sediment | place: USA: North Carolina... | reverse complement strand
CGTTCGCTTCGGTCGCGCGCAAGCGCCACTTGGACTTCTCCGGACTCACTCTCGTGCTCGAGGGCGACCCCCCGTCGGCGTCCGAGGGTGGGCTCCACGGAACCCTTCGATTGCGCACCCGTGCCGAGCGAAGCGAGGTCGATGCCACGTTACGGACCGCCCTCGAACTCTGTCCGGTGAGTCGGCTCTTCCGAGAAGCGCGGCTTCCGGTCCATGTCGTCGCGGTGGTCGCATCCACCGCCCGCCCGTCGTAATTAGGTCGCGGCCCTGACCCCCGAAGGGGGGAAAGTTCACGAATGGACGAGGGCCCGGACCAAGTCGTTTCGGGTGACGATTCCGACGAGACGGTCCCCCCGCATCACGGGGATACGGTTGATGTCATTCTCGCGCATGATCTCGGCCGCGAGCTCGAGCGAGGCGTCGAACGCGAGAAAGATCGGAGGGCTGGACATCGCGTCGCGCACGTTCGTTTCCTCGAGGATACGGCGGAGCACCTGGACGTTGACGCCGGAGTCGTCCGAAAGACCGAACATCAAGAGGTCGAAGAGCCCGGTCACTTCGGGAATCCCACCGGCGCTCTTCAATGTCCGGGCGACATCCCGCTGACTCAGGACTCCGACGAGCTTTCCGTCCTCCTCCACGACCGGTAGCCCGGAGACCTTCTGCCCTCGCATCAGGACCAGCGCGTCGAGGAGAGTCGCGTCCGGTCCGACCGTAATCGGGTGGCGACTCATCACGTCCCGGACGTTCACGTTGTAGACGAAGGGTTCTCGAACCGGCGGTCGCGAGCGAGCCGGAGCGCGCGCGCGATGCGCGAGGGTCTTCTGCGACGAAGCAGCGGGGGAGGACATGGTCGACTTTAGCCCGAATAGGGGTATTGTCGCCTCCGTCGAATCTAGCTGACTTGCTCCGCTCGGGACCCTCGGACGGGCCCTTTTCCGCCGAAAGGAAGGTCGTGCGCTGCCCGTCCTCTTTTCTCGCTGGAGCGAACATCGGCTCCGTCCGAAGCGAAACGAATGATCCGCCACGTCAGGTCACGGGGAGCGTCGACCCGCTTCGCGCCCGTTCGAGCAGCCGCCGTACTTCCTCGTCGCTCACTTGGCTGAACCGGTGGTACCACTCGCCGACGGCAAAGAACACCGAGGGCACCAAAAGGACCACGAGATCGTCGACCTCGGGCCGAAGGGTGTCGACCGTGTCGGCCGGAGCGACGCCGAGGGCGAGCACTACTCGGCGGGGTTCCCGCGCCCGAACCGCGCGGAGGGCGGCGAGAACCGTGCCTCCCGTGGCGACCCCGTCATCCACCAAGATCACGGTGCGGTCGCGGAGCTCGGCGGGCGGCTTTCCCCCCCGGTACTCCTGCGCTCTTCGCTCGACTTCGGCCGCCTCACGGGCGATCGTGGGGCCGAGGTCCCGCACGGTGTAGCCGGCGGCGCGAACCCGTGGCTCGTCCAGGTAGCGGCTGCCCCCCTCGACCACGGCGCCGAGCCCATACTCGGGGTTGGAGGGGGCTCCCACTTTCCGAACGATGAGTATGTCGAGCGGTGCGTTCAATCGTTGAGCGATCTCGAAGGCCACGGGGACCCCACCGCGAGGGAGCGCCAGCACCACCGGCAACTGGTCTCGATACGGTAGCAGGCGCTCGGCGAGCCGCTCTCCGGCCGTCTTCCGGTCCGGAAGCGGGGTGGGGGGACCCGGGGCGTCGGCCATAACCCGATCGTCCGGTGCACGGCACCGTTCCGATTAACCCGGCGGTCGAGTCGGCTTGACCGATGTCCGGCGAATCCCGTCGGGATCTCCGGCTCAGATCGACTCGAGCTTCGACTCTCGAGCCATGAATCGCTCGGAGTCCTCGGTCGCCGGCGGTCCCTCGTCCACGGCCGGGCCGAGCCGGTGGCGGTCGATCGTCACCACGCGGTTGTAGAGCCATTCGAATTCGTGGAAGATAAGCGGGTCGTTCATCGACGTCCTCAGGTTACCAACCATGTCGACCGGGTGTCGGAGCCCCCAATAGTAGGCCGTGACCCATCCCCCGAATGCCTCCCAGACGAGGTCGGCCTCGAGCACCTTACGATGGGTGAGGGTTCCGACGAGCTCGAAGAACGTGATCACCTCGAGATTCGAAATGTCCTGGTGAGCCTGTTTGAGCAGACGCTCGCTCAGGTGGCGCCGGGAGGCCCGCATCCGGGGACTGTCGAAGCGTTCCCGCAGGTTCATCACCGCGTTCGCGGAATTCAGCTTCTGCGCCTGCAGGGTCTGCCAGTACATCAGGAGAAGAGTTCCCAGGACGAGGACCCAGGTACCGACGAGCGACCAGATGGCGATGTTGAACCAATCGATCACCGGCCCTTCGATCCTCCGTTCCGCTTGATGGTCTCCCCTCCAGCAACCGGGACCAAGAGCTTTTTGGGCCATCTCGACGGCGATTCCCAAGGGCCCGTCGGGCTTGCGTCGGTTGGACGGGGCGCGCTCGCGCCGCCGGTTTATGCGTCGCCGTACCGGGGGTCCTTACCAGGATGCTCCCCCCGGGCGAATGCGGCCTCGGCCTCGTGCTGCTTGGTGGCCATCTCCGCGCGCGACATCTTGACCCGCATGGCGAGCGACCAGTGGTGGCCGAACGGGTCGATCAACCGACCGTAGCGTTCGCCCCAGAACTGATTCTCGAGCGGCATCGAGACCTTGGCGCCCGCCGCCACGGCGCGATCCCAGAGGGCATCGACGTCCTTCGAATACACGTGAAGGGTGACGGTCGTGGTGCCGATCGCGGAGGGGGCGGCGCTGTTCGAATCGGGGAACACGTCCGAGAGCAGCACGATCGTATCGCCGATCCGCAACTGACCGTGGATCAGCTTCCCGTTGGGCGTGACCCGTCGGAGCAGCTCGCGGGCCCCGAACGCCTGCTTGTAGAACTCCATCGCCGCGAGCCCCCCGTCCACCGAGAGGTACGCCGTCACGGTCCCGAATCCCGGCGGGATCGGAGACGGCGACGTCGACTTCCGGGACGCGGATTTCCGTTTCTTCGGAGTCGGAGCCATGGGCAACTTGGTTTCGGGCACGACGAAGCCCTACATAACGGTCTAAGCCCTCGCCCGGCCGAGGTCCCACCCCCACTGCGCGTGCGGGAGGACTCAATCAAAGCTAGCTCGAGTGGGCTTTCCTCGTGTGTTCCTGAAGTGCTGCGGTGGTGCGGAACTGTTCCCGGCAAAGGGAGCACTTCAGCATTCGGGGCCGCGCCGACTCTTCGGGGGCCTTCCCCGCCGAAGCGTGAGCCTCCTTTCGATGTTCTTCGAGCGTGTCTTGGGAGCGGAACGAGCGTCCGCAATCCCGACAGACCTCCTCGACCTCGTCGTATTCCACGTACGGCATCGATTGCGGAAAGTCACCCTTTCAACCCGCCGACGAGCAACGCCCGGGGCGGGGAGTCCGCTAACGGTAATGCACCCCTGCCTAAGAAGGCAAGGGGAGGAGACCGTCCCCCCGGGGATCGATCCCGACCTCGACCTCGGGACCAATCGAGATCCCCTGAGCGTGCCCGAAGGCCGATGGGTCGCCTCGGAGCAATCGCGCGTGGGGAAGGAGTAGTCCGCGTTCCCGGTAGAGGCGAGCGGAGCCGTAGATCGTGGCCGGATAGGCGAACCGGGGCGCTGCAATCGCCGCGGGGAGAGGGAGCCCGCGGTCGAGATGACGGGTGAGGACCTGGACATTCACTTGGGGTTGGATGTCCCCGCCCATGGAGCCGAAGAGAACGGTCCTGGGTCCGGACACAACCGTCGCCATGAGGGTGTGAAAGGGGCGCTTCCCGGGCCCCAGAACGTTCGGGTGGTCCGGGTCGAGGGTAAAGTACGAGGCGCGATCGTTGAGATTGATACCGGTATTCCGGATCGAGATTCCCGAGCCGAACCCCTGGTAATTGCTCTGGATGGCGCTCACTCCGACCTCGCCGTCGTACACGCTGAACGCGGTGGTGTCGGATTTCCCCGGGAAGTCCGATGCGGCCCGACGGCCCGTCCGGTAGACGGCGGCCGGGCGGAGCAGAGATATCGGGAATTTCACAAATCTTGGGTCACCGATGTACCGGCGGCGGTAATCGTAGGCCGCGTACATCGTGCGTTCCAAGGCCCGAACGTAATCCGCCTCGGACAACGCGGAAAGGTCCTGCCGGACCAAGCGATTGAGCCAGATGAGCGCGGTCGCGCCCTGACTCGGGGGAGGATTGGTTTCTACCGTGAACCGGCGGTAGCGGACCCGCAACGGCTTGGTGACCGTCGTCCGAAACGCATCCAAGTCGTCCGGCTCGAGGAGACCTCCTTTCGCGGCTAAGTCCCGACAGATCTCGCGGGCGAGTTGGCCATGGTAGAACGCGTGGCCCTCGTCCGCCGCGATCCTCGAGAGAGTCTTCGCCATCCCCGCCTGTCGGAGAAGACGACCTTTCCTCACGGACTCGTACGTCGCGCGGAAATCCGGGTCCCCCCAGCCGATCGACCGGGTCGCCCGAGCGAGGCTCGCGCTCGCGGGGAATCCGCGGGAGGCCCAGCGAATCGCCGGAGCAAGGTTCTCCTTCCAACGAAGTCGCCCACGGGCACCCAAATAGGACCATGCGGCAACCAACCCGGGGACGGTGAGGGCGGACAGCGGCCCTCGGTCGGGGATCCGACTGCGTCGCAGCCGATGAAATCGCTCGAGGGTCGCGAGCCGGCCCGCGGGACCGCTCGAATTGACCGCGACGGAACGACCCTCGCGCACGACCGCGAAGAAATCGGACCCCAGACCGTTCATGTGCGGTTGAACGACCGGCAGGGTGGCGCTCACCGCCAATGTCGCGTCGTATGCGTTGCCGCCCGCCCTCAGAACCTCGAGACCCGCCGCGGTGCTCAGAGGGTGGGCCGAGGCCACGGCGAACATGGGAGGTGAGGGGGTCACGCTCGCAAGCGATCGACGAGGAAACGACCCGCCGTCCCCATGGCTCGCAACTGGTTCACGCGCTTCGTGAAGCCGTGGCCCTCGTCCTCGAAGACCATGTACTCCACCTCGCGTCCCTTAGCCCGCAAGCGCTCGACCATCTGGTCGGACTCCGCCCTGTTAACGCGGGGATCGTTCGCCCCCTGGATGACGAGAAGGTCGGCGCGGACGTTGTCGATGTACGTGATCGGGGAGCGTTCGCGCAGGAAGTCGGCCTCCGTCTCGGGATTCCCGACCCACTGGTCCATGAAGCGAACCCAGAACGGCGGGACGGTCTTCACGAACGTCACGAGGTTCGAGGGTCCGATGATGTCCACCCCCACCTTCCAGTACTCGGGAAGGCGGGCCACGCAACCGAGGGTCGCGAAGCCGCCGAAACTTCCGCCGAAGACCCCGAGCCGAGCCGAGTCGATCTCGGGTCGAGAACACATCCAATCCGCGGCCGCCTTCAGGTCCCGGAGCTCCGCACCGCCCCAATCGTGGTGGATGAGCTTCTGGTACGTCTTTCCGTATCCGGAGGACCCTCGGATGTTGGGCGCGAGGACAGCGACCCCGTGGGCGTTCAAATAGGCGTAGAACCCCCAATACGCCCAGCCCGGTCGTTCCTGCGCCTCGGGGCCGCCGTGGATCGATAGGATCGCCGGCATGCGGCCCTTGGGCCGGTGCTTCGGAAGGTAGTAGAACGCCGGTATCCGCCGCCCGTCAAACGTGCGGAAGCGAACCAAGCTCGGCGGCCGGAGGGGTCCGTCCGGAACCCCTCCCACCATGCTCTCGGACAGCTGGACCGCCGCTCCGCCCGCGAGGGGGAACCAGACGATTTCCGTCGGGCGAGTGCCCGTCTCCCACATCGCGACCGCCGCGCGGCCATCGGGGGAGATCACCGCGCCGCTTCCCCACCCGGAGAACATCCATCCCGGAGGGAGCGATCGAATCCGCCGGTACCGAGTTCCCAACCGCCCGGAGTAGAGGACCGAGTAACCGTCTTCGTTCACGCTGAACAGTATCTCCGAGCTGCGAGGTGAATAGCAGACCTCTTCCACGTCCCGGTTGGGCGATGCCAGTACCTTCCGTTTCCCCGAGGACAGGTCCACGAGTTCGAGCTGCTCGAATTCTCGGTCGAGATCGGTCCGAAGGAGGAGACCGCGGCCATCCGCGGTCCACGCTGCCGCGACCACGACTTCTTCCGATTCATGGGGGATCACTTCGACGGTCGTCTTTCTCGAGAGGTCATGGACGAACGTCTGGATGCGGGTATTGCTGTGAACCTGGGCGACGAAGAATCGACGCCCGGTCGGGTCCCAGGTCGGATTGGACCACAGTGCCCCCTCGGGAAGGGGCCGGACGGACGTGCGTCGGACCAGATCGAGGAGAATCACATCCATGTCGGCGGGATTTCGGCCGTTGTCGATGTAGAGGAGGCGACGACCGGCAGGGTCGAGGCCGCCCTTCGCCAGTTCGTGGCGGACCTTACGGTCGTCCGTGATTGCGGTCCGGTCTCCCCCATCGGGCGAGATCCGGTCGATCTGCATCTGCTCGTCGCCGTCCTGGTCCGCCATGAAATAGACCGAACGGCCGTTCGGCGCGGGCACGATCGTCCGGACGGAGCGGTCCGTGAAGCCCGTCACAGGATGGGCAAAGCCTCGTTCCCCCTTGGGCCCGACGCGTTGAGACCACAGATTCTGCTGGCCGGTGATGTTGGCGGTGAAGAGGATCTCTCCCGGCCTCAACCAGGCAAGGTCGCCGTAGCTCCAGTGTTGCGAGAAGCGCTCGTAGGGGAGGGCCGCGTCATCGACCATGGAGGCGCCCAACCGGACGGACTACCTAAGGTTTGAAGAAGGGGATCACGGGGGAATCCGGCTCGCGTTACCGACCGCGCTTCTTGGCCACTCTTCGGCGTGGGGCGGCGGGTCCGAACGCTTCGAGAGTGACCCCGTTCGGGTCATTGACGTAGACGAGTCGGCTCTTTCCATCCGTGAAATCCTCGACGCGCTTGCCGCCGGCGCGCAAGGCCCGGCGGTACCATGTCGCGACGTCCGGGGCGTAGAAACCAAAGTGGTCGAACTCCGTGCCGCTCCGGAACGGTTCGTAAAACCGGTTCCCCTTGGGGTAGAAGTTCAGCTCAATCCAATGTCGAGATCCCGGGAAGATCATTTGGACGTACTGGCCTCCGTGCTCCATTCGACCTCTTCCGCGGATGCGGAAGCCGAGGGCACGGTAGAACCGAATCGAACGTCGCAAGTCCCGGACCCGGATTCCAGAATAGAGGAATCGCACGTTAGCGGGCGCCATCGGGCCCCGTTACTCGTTCCGGCTTATCCGCCTATCCGTGGCGTCCGCGACGGGCGCCGAGTCCTCGGTGCGATGCGCTCGCGTTGGCTCAAATAGGGAGGGGCTTTCCAAGCTTGGCTCCGCGAGGCGGAGTCGGAGCCAGAACCTCGTGAAACCTTCCGAACGGACGGCCACGGATGCTCTTCGGAATTACCTTGCCGCCGATTGGAAACGCTGGCTCACCGAGTACCCCGAACTCGCCACCAATTTTGGATTCCCCGGACTGAACGACCGGTGGACCGACGACTCTCCCGCCGGGATCGAACGACGGGTCCATCACCTCTCCGAGAGCCTCTCCATCCTTCGGCAGCTGGACGCCGAGCACCTGCCCGAGAAAGAGCGGACGAATTACGACCTCTACCGGGACCTTCTCGAGGTCGCCGAGGTGGGACTGCCCTACGGTCTCGACCCGCTCCCCTTCCGTCTCGGCGTTCCCCACAACCTCCTCATTCCGCTGAATCAGATGGAAGGGATCCACCTCACCGCGTCCGAGACTCTGGAGATTCAGCCCCGCGAACGCCTCTCCGACTACGACGACCTCCTGGCGCGACTCGAGTCCCTTCCCGCCGCGGTGGACCAGAACCTCGCTCTGCTCGAAGCCGGACTGAAGAAGGGGTTCACGCCCCACCGAGTGGCCGTTCGGGGCGCCGTCGATCAGGTCCGCGGGCTGATCCCCTCCGACCCGATGGCGAGCCCCCTGCTGAGGGCCTTCAGCGAATTCCCCGCTCGAATCGGTGAGCCCGACCGACAGCGACTCATTACGGCGGGCCGGAAAGCGTACCTCGACCGAATCGTTCCGGCGTTCAACCGGCTCTACGATTACCTCGTTTCGAAGTACGTTCCTGCTTGCCGAGAGACGGCGGGAATTTCGGCCCTTCCGAAGGGATCCGAACTTTACTCCTACCTCGTCCAATGGGAGACCACCACGTCCCTGACTCCGAAGGAGATCCACGAGATCGGGCTCCGGGAGGTCCATCGACTCCGGTCGGCCGTGGAAGCCCTGATGACCAAGACCGGCTTCTCGGGTGGATACGCGAAGTTTCTCGAGTTCCTCCGGACGGACCCCCGTTTCTTCTACGAGAACGCCGAAGCGCTGGTGGACGGCTATCGAGTACTTGCCAAGCGGATCGACCCGGGACTCGCGCGGGTGTTCGGTCGGCTTCCCCGGCTCCCGTACGGGGTCCTCCCGGTGCCCGCGTTCCGTGCCACGAGCTCGCCGACCGCCTACTACATGCCCGGTGCCCCGGCCACCGGTCGACCGGGAATGTTCTTTGCCAACACCTACGACCTTCGATCTCGACCGAAGTGGGAGATGGAATCGCTCACTCTTCACGAAGCGGTCCCCGGCCACCATCTCCAGATCGCGCTGGCCCAGGAGCTCGAAGACCTCCCCGATTTCCGACGGTTCACCGGCCCGACGGCATTCGTCGAAGGGTGGGGGCTGTACGCCGAGAGCCTCGGAGAGGAGCTAGGGATGTACGAGGACCCGTACTCGATGATGGGGAAGCACACCTACGACATGTGGCGCTCGATCCGCTTGGTCGTTGACACGGGCATCCACGCGCTCGGCTGGACCCGCGAACAGGCGATCCGTTTCTTTCAGGAGAACGCCGGCAAGAGCGAGGTCGACATCGCGGTCGAGGTCGACCGGTACATCGTCTGGCCGGCTCAGGCGCTGGCGTACAAGGTCGGTCAGCTGAAGATCCGAGAGCTCCGACAGTGGGCCGAGGACCGTCTCGGTGACCGGTTCGATGTTCGGGCGTACCACGACCGCGTGTTGGAGGAAGGAGCCGTCCCGCTCGACATGTTGGACCACCGGGTAAGGACCTGGGCGACCGGCCTGAAAGCGGGACCCCGCAAGGCCGGTCGGACCAAGGCTTCCACCCCGGGTTGAATCGACGGCGCATAGGCTCGGCCGCGACCCGAGGTCTGGCGCGAGTGCCCGGACGGCGAGTTTCCACCGGTGCGGGACCGACTCGGAGATTATTACGGCGAGAGGGACGTTGGTCGCAGCGCGCTCTCCAGGAGCTTCTTTTCGATGATCGCGATCGCCTCCGAGATGCCCGATTTGCTTCGGTCGAGCCGTCGAGCGAGAGCCGTCAGGGTAATCCCGCGGGGGACTGCAAAGTAACCGGCGGCCATGGCCTGCGTCAGGAGCTGTTGCTGGCCCTCTGTGAGCATCGGCAGGTGGCTGCGCAGAGGGCGGCGACGGATGGAGACGACCTGAAAGTCCGGATCGGTCTTCCCGACATGCTTCAGGACCCTTTCGAATTCCGAATGCCGGGCCACGATTTCCCAGCGGATGAACCCCCCCTGCAACCGCATCGGGAACTGGATGGGCATGCCGAGCTCCCGATAGAGGTAGATGACCGGGGGATTGCGGTACGTGACTCGGTAGAGGGATCCCTCACCGACCTCGGCGAGGCTGTCGACCTTCAGCACATCGGAGTGCTGGCCGATCTCCCGGGCCCACACACCGGGAGGTTGCCCGCTGATCCAGTAGTCCGAGACCGAAACATCCTTGCTCACATCGGCACGGTTCAAGATCTCGGCCGAGAGATTCGGGTGAGCGGCGGTGAAAGCCCCGGTCCAGAGCCCGGGCGGAATCCGGATTCGAAGGGACGCCAGGAGCAACCGGTCGCCGACGGCGACCTCCTCGGCCACTCGGAGCTTGCGGAACCTATCCGACACGCCGTTGTGTCGGGCCCGCGACGCCCGGCTGGTTAGCTCGTCCTTCCTCGAGCGATTCCGCGTTGCCACGTTCTGCATCGAGCGGCGAGGTTTCTCCTCCTGGCGGGCCGCCGCT
>Ga0187812_1000938_pt1 | contig 10095 bp, 5 predicted proteins | sample NC_S_2_FD_130582 | JGI IMG/M metagenome (GOLD analysis project Ga0187812, IMG submission 130582) | Wetland sediment microbial communities from Neuse River Estuary, North Carolina, USA - ASW-S_2 | ecosystem: Environmental > Aquatic > Freshwater > Wetlands > Sediment | place: USA: North Carolina... | reverse complement strand
TCGGAGATGTGCACCAGGCCCTCGATGCCCTCCTCGACCCGCACGAACGCGCCGAACGGCACCAGCTTCGTCACCCGGCCGGGCACGACCTGCCCGATCTGGTGGGTGCGCGCGAACTGCTGCCACGGGTCTTCCTGGGTGGACTTCAGCGACAGCGAGACGCGCTCGCGGTCCATGTCCACGTCCAGCACCTCGACCGTGACCTCCTGGCCGACCTCGACGACCTCACCCGGGTGGTCGATGTGCTTCCAGGACAGCTCGGACACGTGCACCAGGCCGTCCACCCCGCCGAGGTCGACGAACGCGCCGAAGTTGACGATCGACGACACGACGCCCTTGCGGATCTGGCCCTTGCGCAGGGTGTTGAGGAATGTGTGCCGGACCTCGGACTGGGTCTGCTCGAGCCAGGCCCGGCGGGACAGCACCACGTTGTTGCGGTTCTTGTCCAGCTCGATGATCTTGGCCTCGATCTCCTTGCCGACGTACGGCTGCAGGTCGCGGACCCGGCGCATCTCCACCAGCGAGGCGGGCAGGAAGCCGCGCAGCCCGATGTCCAGGATCAGGCCGCCCTTGACGACCTCGATGACGGTGCCGGTGACGACCCCGTCCTCTTCCTTGATCCGCTCGATGGTGCCCCACGCGCGCTCGTACTGCGCCCGCTTCTTGGACAGGATGAGGCGGCCTTCCTTGTCCTCCTTCTGGAGGACCAGCGCCTCGATCTGCTCACCGGTCTTGACGACCTCATGCGGGTCGACGTCGTGCTTGATCGACAGCTCACGTGACGGGATCACGCCCTCTGTCTTGTAACCGATATCGAGCAAGACCTCGTCTCGATCGACCTTGACGACGGTGCCCTCAACGATGTCGCCGTCGTTGAAGTACTTGATGGTCAGATCGATCGCGGCGAGGAATGCCTCCTCAGACCCGATGTCGTTGACCGCTACCTTAGGGGTCTGGGTGGCTTGCGTGCTGCTCGTCATGTGTGGGTTGGCTCCGGATACGGACAGGGATGAATATTGGGCGCCGGGGACTTATGCAGTGAACGCGCGGGACTTGCGTGGCCGGGTCACGGCCACTACACGCCCCGGCGGTCTCACAGCCTGGTGACTGCAACAAGACCGCACGAGGACACAGCGCAGTGTTCAGACTATGAAGTTCTCGCTGGCTGGTCAATTGGGGCAGGTGACGACTCGGCTTCAGTTGTCTTACAGACGGTTAATGCGCGGCGTCCGCCCAGCTGCGGCCGGTGCCGGTGGACACCGCGAGCGGGACGCGCAGCTCTGCCGCGCCGGCCATCTCCGTCGTCACCAGCGAGGTCACCGCGTCGAGCTCGCCGGGAGCGACCTCGAAGATCAGCTCGTCGTGCACCTGGAGCAGCATCCGCGACGTGAGGCCGGCGGCCGCGAGGGCGGCGGCCACCCGCAGCATCGCGACCTTGATCACGTCGGCGGCCGAGCCCTGGATCGGCGCGTTGAGCGCCATCCGCTCGGCCATCTCGCGGCGCTGCCGGTTATCCGACACCAGGTCCGGCAGGTAGCGGCGGCGACCCATGATCGTCGAGGTGTAGCCGTCGATCCGGGCCCGCGCCACGATCGACTGCAGGTAGTCGCGCACCCCGCCGAACTCCTTGAAGTACTCGTCCATCAGCCCCCGCGCCTCTTCCACGGAGATGCGCAGCTGCTGCGACAGCCCGTACGCGGACAGCCCGTACGCCAGCCCGTAGTTCATCGCCTTGACCTTCGCCCGCTGCTCGGGCGTGATGTCGGCCGGCGCGACGCCGAACACCCGCGACGCGGTGGTGGCGTGGAAGTCGTGCCCCGACTCGAACGCCGTGATCAGCGCCTCGTCCCTGGAGAGGTCCGCCATGATGCGCAGCTCGATCTGCGAGTAGTCGGCGGTCAGCAGGGTCTCGTAGCCCGCGCCGACGATGAACCCCTGGCGGATGCGGCGGCCGAGCTCGGTGCGGATGGGGATGTTCTGCAGGTTGGGGTCGGTCGACGAGAGCCTGCCGGTCGCGGCGACCATCTGGTTGAACGTCGTGTGGATGCGGCCGTCCTCGCCGGCCATCGGGATCAGCGAGTCCACGATCGACTTGAGCTTGGCGACGTCCCTGTGGTGCAGCAGGTGCTCCAGGACCGGCTGCCCGGTGGCGGCCAGCAGGGTGGTCAGCGCCTCGGAGTCGGTGGTGTACCCGGTCTTGATCCGCTTGGTCTTCGGCAGCCCGAGCTCGGTGAACAGCACGTCCTGGAGCTGCTTGGGCGAGCCGAGGTTGAACTCGTGCCCGACCACCGCGTACGCGGCCTGCTCGGCCGCCTTCACCTCGCCGTACAGCTCCGCGGACATCTGCGCGAAGTGCTCGGTGTCGGCCGCGATGCCGGTCCGCTCCATCGTCGCGAGCACGCGGGTGAGCGGCAGCTCGATCTCGTCGAGCAGCCGGGTCGCGCCGCGCTTTTCCAGGTCGGCGTCGAGCGCCGCGGCCAGGTCCATGGTGGCGCGGGCGCGCAGCACGAGCGCCACCGCGCTCTCCTCCTCGCCGGACCCGTCCAGCGTCAGCTGCTGGTTCTCTCCCCCGTCATCGCGCAGCTCCTTGCCGAGGTAGCGGAGGGAAAGGTCAGCGAGATCGAAGGTCCGTTGTCCCGGCAGTGCGAGATATGCGGCGAGTGCCGTGTCGCTCGTCACATCATTCAGAACGTACCCGCGCGCTGCCAGCGCGTGCATCGGTCCCTTGGCGTCGTGCACCGCCTTGGGATGCTGATCCGACGCCAGCCACTGCGCCAGGGCCCGGTCGTCGTCCGGGGTGAGCGCCTCGGGGTCCAGGTACGCGCCGGCGTCATCGGGGGTCGCGAGCGCGATGCCGGTGACGTTGCCCGTGCCGCGGCCCCAGGTGCCAGTGAGAGCCAGTCCGGTACGTTCGGACGATTGATGCTCTGCCAGCCAGCCGGCCACCTCATCCGGGCCGAGGACGGAAGCCTCGACCTCGAACCCCGCCATGTCCTGCTTTTGCGGAGGCGCGGTCGGCGTGGTGCCGGGGAGGCCGTCGGGGAAGGTCTGGTACAGGCGGTCGCGCAGCACGCGGAACTGGAGCGTGTCGAAGAGCTGGTGGATCTTCTCCCGGTCCCACGGCTCGGGCACCAGGTCGCGCGGCGCGGCGCCCACCACGGACTCGGGCAGGTCGCGCATCAGCGCGGTGAGCTGGCGGTTGCGCAGCACGCTGCCGAGGTGCTCGCGCAGCGCGTCGCCGGCCTTGCCCTTGACCTCACCGACGCGGTTGACCAGTTCCTCAAGCGACCCGAACTCGGTGATCCACTTCGTCGCGGTCTTCTCCCCCACGCCGGGGATGCCGGGCAGGTTGTCGCTGGTGTCGCCGCGCAGCGCCGCGAAGTCCGGGTACTGGGCCGGCGTCAGGCCGTACTTCTCGAACAGCGAGGCCGGGTCGTAGCGCCGCATGTCGGACACCCCGCGGCTGTTGTACAGCACCGTCACGTGCTCGCTGATCAGCTGGAACGTGTCCCGGTCGCCGGTGACGATCAGGGCGTCCATCCCCTCGGCCTCCGCCTGGGTGGCGAGGGTCGCGATGATGTCGTCCGCCTCGTAGCCGGGCGCGGACAGGTGCTTGATGCCGAGCGCGTCGAGCACCTCGAAGATCAGGCTGACCTGGCTGCGGAACTCGTCGGGCGCCCTGGTCCGCCCCGCCTTGTACTCGACGTACGTCTCGTGCCTGAAGGTCGGCTCGCTGCGGTCGAACGCCACCGCCACGTGCGTGGGCACCTCGTCGCGAAGCACGTTGATCAGCATCGCGGTGAACCCGTACACGGCGTTGGTGGGCTGGCCGGTCGTGGTCGCGAAGTTCTCCGCGGGCAGGGCGAAGAACGCGCGGTACGCCAGCGAGTGCCCGTCGAGCAGCAGCAACCTGTCCGTCACCCTCCCGATCCTATGACCACGTGGCGGTGCCCGGCGGTTTGCCGCAAAACCGCCGGGCACCAGCGTGTGGGGTTAGTTTCGGTTAGGAGGAGAACGCGAAGATCGTCGACGAGGTGAACGTCTTACCCGGGCCAAGCACGGTGGACGGGAACGACGGCTCGTTCGGCGAGTCGGGGAAGTGCTGGGTCTCGAAGGTGTACCCCGCACCCTGCCGGTAGGTGTTGCCGCTGATCCCCACCAGCGTGCCGGTGAGGAAGTTGCCGCTGTAGAACTGCACGCCCGGCTGGTCGGTCCAGACGGTCAGCGCGCGGCCGCTGCCCGGGTCAAACGCGCGGGCGGCCAGGTTGAGGCCGTCCGGGCCGGTGGTCTGCGGGATCTGGGCGTTCAGGATCCAGTTGTGGTCATAGCCCTGGGCGATGAGCAACTGGCTCTTGCCCCCGGTGGCCGAGGCGAAGCTCGCCGGGACGTTGTCCGGCGCGCTCACGTCGTCGATCCGCGACCCGATGGTGTGCGGGTAGCGGAAGTCGAACGGCGTGCCCGCGACCGGGACCCCGTTAGGCAGCGGCAGCGGGATCTGCGTGGTGTCGGTCGGCGAGTAGTTGTTCGCGTTGATCTGGACATACTGGCTGTACGCCGACCCGGCGGCCGAGTTCTCGCCAGCCAGGTTGAAGTAGCTGTGGTTGGTCAGGTTGACGACCGTGGACAGCTTGGGGTCGTTGTTGACGGCCTTGTAGTGGATGGCGTACTGGCCGGCGTTGTTCAGCGTGAACGTGACGTCCACGGTGAGCTGCGCGGGGTACCCCGTGCACGCGCTCGAGCAGCCGGGGCTGCCCGCGGCGCCGCTCGAGTCACCGTTCGGGCTGACCAGCTGGAGCGTCACGCCGACCTCGGACCTGGTGTGGATCAGATGGCCGACCTGCGACCAGATGTGGTTGCCGAAGCCGACCAGGCCGCCGTGCAGTGAGTTGACGCCGTTGTTGATGGGCAGCGTGTACGTCTGGCCGTTCAGCTTGAAGGTGCCCTTGGCGATCCGGTTGGCATACCGGCCGACCGTCTCGCCGAAGTACGGGCCGCCGCCCGAGGTGACCGGCGGGCTGTCGTAGGTGACGTAGTCCTGCAGGGTGCTGAAGCCGAGCACCACGTCCGCGGTCTGGCCGTACTTGCCCGGCACGTAGATCGCCTGGGTGATGGCGCCGTACGAGAGCAGGTCGACCGTCATTCCCCTGGCGTTGGTCAGCGCGTACCGGTACGTGGGCGTGTTGGCGTTGGTGTAGGGCTCGATCGTGCTGCCGAAGTATTGCTTGGTGATGCTCAGGCCGCCGCCGAAGCCGGCGTGTCCAGCCGCGGCCGTGGTCGCCGCCGGCGCGTTCGTCGCCGCGACCGCTCCGAGGGCGGTCAGGGCGGCCACGAGCGCCGCCCCGACTCCGGTTCTCGCGATCCGGGCACGCGTAAGCCAGCTTCTCCTGTTCAAGCGCATGGACGTATCCCTTCGTTGGGTTTGGTGTCGGCCGGCTCCATCTGGGCCCCGTGTGCCGCCCGGCATGCGCATGCTTACTCACAGCAATTGTGAACGCTAACAACGCGAAAGTCATGCACTTTCCGACAGAGTCACGCCTGAATTCCGTGAGTCGCGTGTTGCTCTTTGTTGCTGTTGAGGAAAGAAGCATCTCGGCTGACAGCTGTGACCGCGGCCACCTGGTCAGGGTCCGTTCCGCGGGGATCCGCGACACGCCGGCCGCTATGAGATTGTTATCTATAACCGAACGGCCACGCTCCGGCATAATCGCGGTCTCACGTGGCGGTTTTTCCGCCGGGGTGACGCCGAAGCTGCCCAGTTCGCAGCCGCTAAGTCGAAGACGAGCGAGCAGACCGCTACTGAACGCCACCGACCTAGACTCATCTGGGTAAACACGACGGAATCAGCGGCTGACATTCCGCGGTCCTGAAGGGGAACTTTGCTTTGCCGAGCGGGCGGCGGATCGCTAACGTGAGGACAGCGGACCCGGGGGTCCAAGTAGAGAACGTGTCAGCCCGGGGAAGGCGGACACGGTACCAACGGGTCCCCGGGTCCCCAGAATCGCCCTGGGCCCGGCTCGCTGGCTGCTGCCTTACCTGGCCTTTTCCGCCTTACTCCGCTCCGTTACTCCGGTGCCGTGTCCTTCTCGTCCTTCTCGTCCTTCGCTGGCGCGTCTGGCTGCGCGGCGCCCTTGTCCGCCTTCTCCGCCTTGTCCGCCTTCTCCGGCGCGTCGGCGCGCATGGTTCCCTCGATGACGGCCTCTGCGACCTTGCGCATCGTCAGGCGCCGGTCCATCGACGTCTTCTGGATCCAGCGGAACGCCTGCGGCTCGGTCATGCCGTGCTCGGACTGCAGCAGCCCCTTCGCGCGGTCGAGCAGCTTGCGCACCTCGAGACGCTCGCGCAGCGTGTTGACCTCGGAGTCAAGCGCCCGGATCTCGGTGAACCGGCTGACCGCCATCTCGATCGCGGGCACCAGGTCCGCCTTCGTGAACGGCTTGACCAGGTACGCCATCGCGCCGGCGTCACGGGCGCGCTCCACCAGTTCGCGCTGCGAGAAGGCGGTCAGGATGACCACCGGCGCGATCCGCTCGCCGGCGATCCGCTCGGCGGCGGAGATCCCGTCGAGCACCGGCATCTTCACGTCGAAGATCGCCAGGTCCGGCCGCAGGCTCGTCACCCGCTCGACCGCGGCCTCCCCGTCGGCCGCCTCCGCGACGACCGAGTAGCCTTCCTCTTCCAGCATTTCCTTGAGGTCCAGGCGGATCAGCGCCTCATCCTCCGCGATCACGACACGCAACGCATTCTGACTCACGCCCAAGAGCCTACAGTCTGGCGGTACATTGTCATCGAGCGGCTCGGCCGGGATGGTGGAACGGCAGACACCGACGTCTCAAAAGCGTCTGCCCGCAAGGGCGTGCGGGTTCGAATCCCGCTCCCGGCACTCATTGCCGCAGGTCATTTACCATTTAGCGAAAATGTCAGCGGCACGTGGGACCATCCTCTCATGCATCCGCAGACAACCGTTGATAGAGCACGTCGCCTGTCCCGGCAAGGCCTGATCGACCGCGAGGTGGCCCCGATTACGGGCGTCTCGATCAGCGCCGTCCAGAAGTGGCGCACCGGCACCCGTCGTGGTCCTCGCAAGACACGCAGGACCGAATGTCCGCGCTGCACCGGAAGGCCCCTCGACGGCCCGCGTACGCATATCTCCCGGGCCTTTACTCGGGGGATGGATGGCTGACGCGCGGCGAATACCACCCTGGGGTATACCCGGGAACAGAATTACTCGGAATTCCATGATCACGTAAATTCCGCTTAGCTATAAGATGCGTTTCTTACGTCAAAAACGAAGCGTTCGTGATCACGGACGTCGGACGCGTGGCTTCGGACGGCATACCCGTCTTGCTTATGGCGCCTGGGCTGTGCGGTCTGGGCCGGGCGCCCTCGAGCGCGCCAAGGGGCGCGTCTGACGCGACAGGTGCCATGTCAGGGCCGTCCGTGAATCGAGAAATGCAATCCTCTGGGGGGCCAGCGCCGGAATGGTGATCCGCTTGCGCGGCAACGGGCTCGATTGTTTCGGCGGGGCCCTGGACAGACACCACGCGAGCGTTCGGGGGAAGGAAAACCCGCGCTCCTGACCAGGGTCAGGTCGGTGACCCCCTCGGCCCGAGCCTACGGGGTGGGGGTTGAGGTGATGGTGATGGTCGGGGAGCCGGACGGGGAGGTCGTGGTGGCCGACGGGGACGGGGTGGGCGTGGTCGTCGTCGGTGTCGGCGTGGGGGTTCCGGACGTGGAACTGCTCGACGGGGTCGGGGCGGGGGTGCTGGTGGGAGTGCCGGAGCCCTGTGGCGACGGGGCGGTGCTCGCCGGGGCGCCTTGCGCCGGGCCGACCAGGTTCGGGCTGGCCACGTGGTGGCCGGCGAGCATGAGGGCGGTCGCGAGCGCGGCCACGCCCGCGACCGCCGCCGCACCGCCGGTGGCGATGCCGGCGGCGAAGACGCGGCGCTCGCGGCGGTACTCGGTGCGGCGGCGCTCGCGCAGCCAGGGCGGCAGCGCGGCCCGGCGGGCCGCCAGGCTGTTGTACGGCGCCGCGGCCATCCCCAGCGTGGGGAAGAGCAGCAGCGCGGCCTGGTTCGCCTTGGTGAGCGCCGCGACGATCCCCGCCAGGCCGAACAGGGCCAGCGTCGTCTCCGCCCAGTTGGCCCGCAGGGAGTTGAACCAGCTGGTGTCCTCCCCTGTCTTCGGGTGCGCAGGAAGGCTGCCTTCTTCGCGAACAGCGCGAGCACCGACGCCCGGGCGACCACCAGCGACGTGGACTGCCAGATGAAGAACGCGCCGATCGCGTCCCGCCACGACGCGCCCCGGACAGGTGGTTGCCCTGGTCCCGGCGGCCTGGCAGCGGGCTCCGCTGCCGAGCGCGTCGCAGATCTCCCACAGGTACGCGACCGACAGGACCGCCGCGAAGACCTCGAGCACCCACAGCAGCACGCCGCCGGCCGTGCTCGCCGGGCCAAGATGGCTGGCGAACGTCCAGTCGAGCGCGTAGGCCAGCTAGACCACGAACGGGAACGTGGTCGACGCCCAGCACAGGTGCGCCCGCGGCGACCAGCGCCTCGTCACGGGCAGCCAGGCCGCGCTGGCGGCGGCCTAGCGCCTCAAGCATGAAAGTCCCTTACCGGAAGCTGCTCCCCGCCGCAGACGGCCGTTGCCGGAGGCTGCCACTTCCCGGCCAGGCCGGATCTATGCGTAAATAGCCGGCTTTGCGATCGGGACGCGCCTCAGAAGGCGAGCGGGAACGGGACGAGGACCACCGTGATGTTGTCGATGCCGCCCTGGTCCAAGGCGAACTTCACCAGGCCGGCGGCCGTGGCCGGCGGGTCGGTCAGCGCGCCGGGCAGCGCGAGCGCGGCCAGATCCGCGGCCTCGGGGCGGTAGTTCCACAGGCCGTCGGAGCAGACCAGCACCACCCCGGGTCCCGGCGGGGCGAACTGCGCGACGTGCGGCTGCGGGTCTGGCAGGTCGGCCCCGAGCCAGCGGGTGATCACGTGGGCCTGCGGGGACGCCATCGCCTCTTCGAGGCTGGCGAGCCCGGCCGCGACGATCTCTTCGGCGAGCGAGTCGTCCCTGGTGAGCCGGGCGCACTCCGCGGGATCCTCGGTCAGCCAGTAGGCCCGGCTGTCGCCGAGCCAGCACACCGTGACGACCTCGCGGTCGACCGTCGCCGACACGTACGTCGCGGCGGGCGAGCCGTCGGCGTCCGCCATCTCGTTGAGCGCCTGGGCGGCCGCCCTGGCGGCCGCCGCCGCGCAGGCCGCCGGGTCGTCCCCGGCCCGCGCGCCGTCCAGCAGCACCCGCATCGCGGTCCGCACCGCCGTCAGCGACGCCTCGTCGGGGCGCGGCGCGGACGACACCCCGTCCGAGACCACGGCGAGCGCGACCGTGCCGTCCGGGCCGTCCGCCGTGGCCAGGGCCATCGCGTCCTCGTTGCGCGGGTGCCGCCGGCCGCGGTCGGTGACCCCGGCGAGCAGCCCGAGGTCGAGTTCGGCGTGATCGTGGTTTACCGGCACCTTGCGGCCGCAGTTCGGGCAGTGGCCATCAGGCCCGGCCGCGGCCAACGCGGAAGAATCGTCCGCCGAACACACCGGGCAGTCCCGCGCGCCGGATCCCTCCGGCGTCGTCGACGCGCTCATATGCCCTATCCGCTCCTGTCAGCCGGCGCCGGAACGATCGGCTGGACGTGAGCCGGCCCTCATGCGCCTTGTCATGGACGCCCATCGTCTACCCGTTCGCCAGGACCTTAGCCTATGTCCGCCGACCGTTACGGCGCTATTTTTCTGGCCGGTCAGCGGGTCAGGCCGGTCAGGGATAGGGTAGCGCGATCGCGTCGCCGATCCGGTGCACGCGCAGCGCGTTTGTCTTGCCCGGGCTGCCGGGCGGGCTGCCCGCCACGATGACGATCTTGTCGCCGATGGCGCAGCGGCCGAGGTTCACCAGCGCGCTGTCGACCTCGTGCACCATGTCGTCGGTGTGCCGCACCGTGGGCACGATGAACGTCTCTACCCCCCATGTGAGCGCGAGCTGGCTGCGGGTGGCGGGCTCCGTGGTGAACGCGAGCAGCGGAATCGGCGACCGGTACCTGGCGAGCCGCCGGGCGGT
>Ga0187812_1000937_pt1 | contig 10102 bp, 12 predicted proteins | sample NC_S_2_FD_130582 | JGI IMG/M metagenome (GOLD analysis project Ga0187812, IMG submission 130582) | Wetland sediment microbial communities from Neuse River Estuary, North Carolina, USA - ASW-S_2 | ecosystem: Environmental > Aquatic > Freshwater > Wetlands > Sediment | place: USA: North Carolina... | reverse complement strand
GAGCGGGCGGCCGAGGCGGATACGCTGCGGCGCGGCCTGGCCGAGATCGACGCGGTGCGGCCGGTGGCCGGCGAGGACGCGGCGCTGCTGGCCGAGGACGAGCGGCTCTCGAACGCCGACGAGCTGCACGCGGCGGCCACGACCGCGCACGAGGCGCTGCTCGGTGACCCGGCGTCGGGCTCTGCGGAAGGCTCGGACGCCCTGACCCTCCTCGGGATCGCGGGGCGAGCGCTCGAGGCGGTCCGGGCGCACGACCCGCTCCTGGCCGGGCTCGCGGGCCGGCTGACCGAGGCCACCTATCTGCTGTCCGACGTGGCCGCGGAGCTCGCGTCGTACACGGACGCGCTGGACGCCGACCCGGCCAGGCTCGCCGTGGTGCAGGAGCGCCGCGCGGCGCTCGGCCGGCTGTCCCGGGCGTACGGCGGCGTCGAGGGTGACGTCGCGGGCGTGCTCGACTGGGCCGAGCAGGCCGGCCTGCGGCTGGCCGAGCTCGAGGGGGCCGACGACAAGATCGCGGCGCTGGCCGCGGAGGAGTCGGCGCTGGCGGAGGAGGTGGGGACGCTCGCCGCCGGCCTGACGGAGCTGAGGTCGGCCGCCGCGGCGCGTTTCGCGACGGCCGTGACGGCCGAGCTGACCGACCTGGCCATGCCGCACGCCTCGCTGACCGCCGTGGTCAGCGAGCTGGACGCGCCAGGCCCCAACGGCGCCGACGACGTGGAGATCAGGCTCGCCGCGCACCCGGGCGCGCCGCCGCTCCCGCTGCACAAGGGCGCCTCCGGCGGTGAGCTGTCCCGCGTCATGCTCGCCATCGAGGTGGTGTTCGCCGGCGCGGACCCGGTGCCGACGTTCGTGTTCGACGAGGTAGACGCCGGGGTGGGCGGCAAGGCCGCGGTCGAGGTCGGACGGCGGTTGGCCCGGCTGGCGCGTTCGGCTCAGGTGATCGCCGTCACCCACCTGCCCCAGGTCGCGGCGTTCGCCGACAACCACCTGGTGGTGGAGAAGTCGGGCGACGGCCTGGTCACCGCCAGCGGGGTGGTGCGGCTGGGCCAGCAGGCCCGGGTCCGGGAGCTGTCCCGGATGCTGGCCGGCCTGGAGGACTCCGAGTCCGCCCAGGCGCACGCCGAGGAACTCCTCGTCCTCGCGGCACAGGAGCGCGAGGCCCTGGAGGCGGCCGGTGGCCGCTGAGGATCTGGAGGCGGCCGGTGGCCGCTGAGGACGCCGGAGTGCAGGGCCACCCGGCCGCCGTCGTCGACGAGCCGCTCCCAGGCGGGACCAGCGGGAGCCGCCGGGCCGCGGGCCCGGGCCCGGCCGGCTGGGCCAGCCGGGGACGGCTGGCGTGGGTCGCCGCGTACGCGGTCGCCGGCGTGGTGCTGTTCCTGTGCTACCTGCGCATATCGGCCACCCAGGTCGTGGCGCCCGACGGCGCGTCCAACGCCCTCGAGGCCTGGTCCATGCTGCACGGCAACCTCCTGCTGCACGGTTGGACCCTGACCGACGTCTCGTTCTACACGACCGAACTGCCGGAGTACATGGCCGTGGAGCTGATCCGCGGCCTCGGCCCGTCGGTGGTGCACGTATCGGCCGCGTTCACCTACACGCTGCTGGTGTTGCTGGCCGGGCTGGTCGCCAAGGGCAGGCAGACGGGCCGCGAAGGGGTGGCCAGGGCGCTGATCGGATCGGGCCTCATGCTGGCGCCGCAGCTCGGCGACCCGGTTTACGTCCTGCTCGGGTCGCCCGACCACGTCGGGACCGGGGTCCCGCTGCTGCTCACGTTCCTGGTGCTGGACCGGGCGCCGCGGCGCTGGTGGACGCCGCCGGTCATCGCGCTGATGCTCACCTGGACGATGACCGGGGACTCGCTGACGCTCATCGTCGCGGTCATCCCGCTGGCGGTCGTGTGCGCCGTCCGCGTCTACCGGGGGCTGGTCCTGCGCGGGACCTCGCTGGCGGCCCAGTGGTTCGAGGTGTCGCTGATCGCGGCTTGTGTCGTGGCCGCGGGGCTCTCCACGCTCGTCCTGCGGGTGATCGGGCACCTCGGCGGGTTCGCGCTCCTGGCCCAGGTCCAGGGCCTGGTCAAGGCGGGGCACGTCGGCTTGCACCTGCGGCTGGCCGGGGAGGGTGTCCTCGCGCTGTTCGGCGCCGACGTGTTCGGCCACCCGCAGGGGGCGGAGGCCGTCATCGCCTGGTTCCACCTGCTCGGCGTCGGCCTGGTCGCCTGGGCGGTGGGCCGCGCCCTGCGGCGCTTCTTCAGCCGCGATGACCTGCTAGTCCAGGTCCTGGTGGTCGCCGTGGTCGTCAACCTGGCCGCGTACGTGATCAGCAGCCTGCCCGTGACGATCTTCGACACCAGGGAGATCGCCCAGGTGCTGCCCTTCGGGGCCGTGCTGGCCGGGCGCCTGCTGGCCGGGCGCCTGCTGGTCGGCGAGGCGGTGAAGGCCCGGCTGGCTGTGGCTGTTGCTGCGGCCGTGGCCCTGGTTTTGGCCTGCTATGCGGCGGCCCTGGGCTTTGCGGCCGTGCAGCCCGCCGCGCCCGCGCGCAACCAGGTCCTGGCCGACTGGCTGGTCGCGCACCACCTGGACGCCGGGCTCGGCGTCTACACCGAGGACAACGTCACGACGCTCGAGAGCGGCGGCCGCGTCCTGCTGATCACGGCGTCGTGGGAACCGACCGGGGCGCGCCCGCGCGCCTACCAGTCCGAGGCGTCCTGGGCCGACCCACGGCTCCACTACGCGAACTTCGTCGTGAACACTTCCGCCGACGGCCCGCGCTCCGACATCCCGTACCGTGACCTGGTAGCGGCGTTCGGTCGCCCGGCCGCCACCTACCGCGTCGGTCCGTTCGTGATCATGGTCTGGCCCAAGAACCTGCTCGACGACCTTCGCGGGCCGCCCGTGCACCAGTCGGGCAACCTGTAACGGCTAGCCGACCGTCAGCCCGCCGTCACGGCCGGTTCGGTCCGCTCTTTCGGTTCGGCTGACTCGGCCGTCCCGGTCGGGCGGCGGCGGGCCCGGAGGTTCCGGTTCTTGAGCCGGTTACCGCACGAGGCCATGTCGCACCAGGCGCCCTGGCGGCTGTGCGACCGGTCGTAGAACGCCCACTGGCAGTCCGGGTTGCTGCACAGCTTCAGCCGGTCCCAGCTCCCGTCGGCCTGCGCGTCCCTGATGACCAGCAGCAGCCCGAGGATCCCGTCGGCCAGCGTGACGGGCGGCACGCCCGCCGCCAGCAGGACCCGGCCCTCGGCGGTGACGTCCAGCCGCGGCTGGGCGTCGCGCAGTACGGTCTCCAGCGGCTCGAGCTGGTCCGGCGTGAGCGGCCCGCTCTCGGCGTCGTGCCCGATCAGCGCCCGGATGCTCTCCCTGGCCTCGCGGGCCAGCCGGAGGTCGGCCCGGAAGTCCGGGCCTGACTCGCGCAGCCCCGCGTCGGCCAGCCACGCGCGGGCCTCCGCAGGGTCGGCGAGGATGTCCGTGCGCAGGTCCAGGTCGAGGGTGTCGACGAAGGCCTGGACGCGCAGCAGCGGCATGGGCGCCGCCTTGAAGTCGACGTGGGCAGCCCACGAGGGCAACGTCATGGCGTCGAGAGTAGCCGTCATGACCTCACCTCCCGAACCGCTCCCTGCCCGACCGCCGCCGCCATCCCGATCCTGGCGATCCGCCTGGCGCCATCCCGATCCCTCTGCACCGATACCAGCTCACCCAGTGACCTCCTAAATCACTTTACAGGTCATGCATGACTGGTACAATGGTTTTGTAGGTCACGAGATTCCCCAAAGGGGGTGCGCGATGTACGTCCTGATCGAGGACGACCGAGCCCGACTGGCGCTCCGGCGCCTGCGGCCGTGGCACCAGGTGCTGGCGCGCTGCCAGGCGGGGCGACTGGACCGCGAACTCGCCGAGGGCGCCAGCCCGGAGGCGAGCGTCGCCCTAGCGGCCCGGGCCATGCGGCTGACGTCACTGAACTACCGCCGCGATCTGGCCGCCAGCCTGCGGCGCATCGTGGTGGCGACGGGGGAGCCTGCGGCAGTCCGGTCCGTGCAGGTCGCCGCGCCGAAATCGCCCGGTGCCGCCCGCCCGCCACGCGTCCCGCTCCGCCAGGCGCGGATCAGCCAGTCCGCTCGGCTGCTCGCCGAGCTGGCCAGCCGCCTGGCCGCGCCGGGTCCGGTACCGGTCCGCGGCGTGGCGATCGTGACGCGGCTGCTGTCCGAAGGTACAGGCCCGCTCTACCGCGAGGCCAGCCGCGATGACCTGGGCCTCATCGCCGAACGCGCGGCGCAGGCGCTGACCCTGGAGCGGTGATCCCGCCGCGCGGCCCCGGGCCGGGCCGCGAGCCCGTCGGCCGGTCCGGGCCGCGGGGCCTGTCGTGCGGCGGTCGGCTGCCTACGACCGGCCGTGGCGCCACTGTGGCTTGCGCTTGCCCAGGAACGCTCGCATCCCTTCCCGCGCGTCGGGTAGCTGGCTGGTCGCGGCCATGACCTCGATGGCGTAGGCGTAGGCCTTCGGCTGGTCCAGGTCGATCTGCGCGTACAGCGCCTGCTTCCCGATGCCCTTGCTTTCCGCCGACCCGCGGGTGACCCGCTCGAGCAGGTCCTGGACGGCGGTGTCGAGCTGCGCGGCGGGCACGACCTTATTGACGAGCCCCCAGTCCAGCGCGGTGCGCGCGTCGATGACATCGCCGGACATGGCCATCTCCGCCGCTCGCTTGCGGCCGATGTTCCGCGCGATAGCCACCATCGGGGTATGGCAGAACCAGCCGCCCTTGCCGCCGGGTGCCGCGAAGCCCGCCTCCTCGCTCGCCACGGCCAGGTCCGCGCTGGCCACCAGCTGGCACCCGGCCGCCGTGGCCAGCCCGTGCACCCGCGCCACCACCGGCTGGGGCACCTGCTGGATCAGGGTCATCAGTTCCGTGCACGTCATCAGCAGCGAGCGGACCTGCGCCAGATCCCCCTCGACGACATCGGCGAAGTCATGCCCGGCGGAGAACACCGGGCCGTTCCCCGCCAGCACGATGCCTAGGGCATCGCTGTGCCCGAGGTCGGCGAACGCGGCGATCAGTTCGCGCATGTGGTCGAGTGACAAGGCGTTGCGACGCTGCGGCCGGTTCATCGTGACGGTGGCGAACTCGCCGGAACGCTCTACCAGGATGTGTTCAAAGCCCATCCTCTCTCCCTTCCCGGCGGCCTCGCCGTCTAAGCTCAGCGCTCATGCCGAGGTTGCTGGTCGTTCATCACACTCCATCGCCGACCCTGCAGGAAATGTTCGAGGCAGCGGTCAGCGGGGCCCGGACCGACCAGGTCGAAGGCGTCGAGGTCATTATCAGGCCGGCCCTGACCGCGGCCGCGGCCGACGTGCTCGAGGCCGACGGCTACCTGCTCGGCACCCCGGCCAACATCGGCTATATGTCCGGCGCGCTCAAGCACTTCTTCGACGGCATCTACTACCCGTGCCTGGAGGCGACCCGGCGCCGGCCCTACGGCCTGTACGTGCACGGCGCCTCGGACACCGGCGGCGCGGTGCGTGCGGTTGAGTCGATCACCGCAGGCCTGCAGTGGCGGGCGGTCCGGCCGCCGGTCTGCTTCACGGGTACCCCCGCCCGGGCGGACCTGGAGGCCTGCTGGGAGCTGGGCGCGCTGCTGGCCGCCGAGCTAGCAGGTTGACCAGCGCGAATCGCGCTCTTGCCGGTCGGCTCCCTACCTCCCGCTATGTAAAAAATTATTGACATTGTGTCAGGAAAACTTTACCTTGGTCGTGCCGCGTTGGTCGCACACGGGGAGACGGGTATGTCGTACGAGGAAAAGGGCGCGTGGGTCTACCTGACGGTGGTCCTGGGCTCCTACGGGGCCTACATCGCCGTGATCCTGGGCCGGGCGGACGGCATCCCGCTGGCCGAGGTGGCCTATGTCGCGCCGATGCTATGGCTGATCGGCATCTCGATCGTCGCGAACATCGTGGGTCGTGTCGTGGTCGAGACGGCCAAGCCGAGCGGGTCCACCAAGAGCGACGTTCGGGACAAGGACATCAACCGGCTCGGCGGCTCCATCGGCGGCCTGGTACTCGCGGTGGCGATGGCGGTGCCGTTCGGCCTGGCGCTGGCCAAGGCTAGCCAGTTCTGGATCGCCAACGCGATGTACGCCGCATTCGTCGCGTTCGCGCTGGCCGGCACGCTGGTCAGGATCGTCGCCTACCGTCGGGGCCTGCAGTAGTGGCCAAGCCCACCAGGGTCACCAACTCGATCCGGGCGCTGCGGTTCTCGCACGGCGAGATGACCCAGGCCGAGCTCGCCGAGGGGATCGGCGTGACGCGGCAGACGATCATCGCCATCGAGCAGGGGCGCTACTCGCCATCCCTGGAGGTGGCCTTCCAGATCGCGCGCGTATTCAAGGTCGGGCTCGACGACGTCTTCCAGTACCCAGACGGCGACCAGTAGCCCAACCGACGCCGGGTCGAACCCGCCTCGTGATCGGCGCCTAGGATCAAGGCGTGATCACTGGGATACATGCGATCGTGTTCTCTCCGGATGCGGACAAGACCCGCGGGTTCTTCGCGGACGTGCTGGGGCTGTCATCGGTCGACGCGGGCGGGGGATGGCCCATCTTTGCGCTGCCCCCCGCCGAACTCGCCGTCCATCCGGCCGATGGGGAAAGCCGCCACCAGCTCTACCTGATGTGCGACGACATCCACGCCACCCTCGCCGAGCTGCAGGGCAAGGGAGCCGAAGTCGCGCAGGAGGTCTCCGATGAGGGCTGGGGCCTGCTGGCCTCGGTCCGCCTGCCAGACGGCAGCGAGTTCCCGATCTACGAGCCGAGGCACCCCTCGCCCATTTCCCCCTGACCTAAGGGTGCCGGTTGTCTGCGCGGTACCTCAGGGAAGGCGATGGTACCAGGTCTGCTGGAAGAGTTGGCCGTTGCAGGACTGCAAGTCCACATCCTGGACGAACCACGTCCATTCTCCTGGGCTGCTGACGCAGTGGTTGTAGGTGCCGGAGACTCCCGACTCCAACACCTGGCCGCTCATCCGGCCGTTACCCCAGCTCCAGTTCTCGTTGCTGATCCAGTCGCACGTCCACTGCTCGACGGGGGTCCCGTTGGCGGCCCCGCCGCGGGCGTCCAGGCAGAGACCGCTGGACCTGTTGACCAGGTGAAACCCGGAGGAGGACGAGGCGAACGCCCATTGCTGGGCCAGGCTGCCGTTGCAGATGCCCTGAACGATCCCCACCCCCAGGCCGGAGGATCCGCCGGCCGGCTGGAGGCAAAGGAAGGAATAGACGCTCTGGATCTCGAAGCTGTCGGCGGTTGCGGCGTGGGCCGGCGACGCGACCGCCAGGCCGGAGGTGGCGGCCATCACCGCTGCGGCCACCAGCGTGACAAGTCGGTTTCGCATGTGAATTCCTCTCGTGATGGGTCAGATGAGGGGTCTCACACCGACAGTGGGGCCGCGTGCGCGTCTGATACATCGACCGGGAGCCGAACTCGCGCAGGAAGGCTCCGGTGAGGGCCGGGGCCTGCTGCGACGGCTAACGTGGGAACGTGGCGAGGCTGCTGGAGGCCGGCAGGCCCGGACGGGCTCGATGACGGAGGCCGCGCCGGGCGCCCTCGCGGCCGCGCGCAGGCTGGCCGACGACGTGCTGTTCCCTGACGCGATGCGGGTAGACCGCCTGGACGTGCTGCCGGCCACCCACCTCGATGCGCTGGCGGAGCAAGGCCTGTTCGGCGCGCCCGCACCGCGCGAGGTCGGCGGTCTCGGCCTGGGCCTGCGCGAGCTGAGCGCGGTGGTGGAGGAGGTGGTCGGCGGCTGCCTGGCGACCGCGTTCGTGTGGATCCAGCACTTCAGGCTGCTCATGACGCTGGCCGCCGACGGCGCTCCGGCGGCCCTGAGGGACCGGTGGCTCGTGCCCGCTTGCCGCGGCACCCTGCGCGGCGGGATCGCGCTCACCGGGCTGATGCCCGGGCCTCCGTTGCTGAGCGCCCGACCGGCCGGCGGCGCCTGGCGCGTCGACGGCGCGGCTCCGTGGGTGACCGGCTGGGGCCTGGTGGACCTGGTGGTAGTCGTGGCCCGCGGGCCAGACGACACCGTAGTCACGCTGATCATGGACGCAGCGGACCAGCCCGGGCTCACGGTATCCCGTCAGCGGCTGTCGGCCGTCGACGGGAGCGTGACCGTCCGCCTCGGCTTCGACGGCGTCCTGGTCCCCGGGGAGCGTGTCGCGGGCCAGTCGCCCTTCGATCCCGCCGCCAGCACGCAGCCCGAGGGTCTACGGGTGAACGGATCGCTCGCCCTGGGAGTAGCGGGCCGCTGCTGCAGGCTGCTTGGCCCGGGGCCGCTCGACGACGAACTGGCCGCCTGCCGGGCACGGCTCGATGGGGCACTGGACGGCGACGCGGCCGCCATGGCCACGGCCCGCGCGGCCGCCTGCGAGCTGGCCATCCGAGCGACGGCCGCCCTGGCCGTCAGGGACGGGAGCAGGTCGATCATGGTGGACCAGCACGCCCAGCGGCTCGCCCGGGAAGCGGTATTCCTCCTGGTATTCGGGTCGCGCCCGGCGATCAAGAGCGCCCTGCTGCACCAGCTCCGAGCCACGACGTACTAGTAGCGGAACCGAAGCAGCGAAATGTCACATGCAGTCCGTATGGTCGCTGGTGCATAGCGTGATCCTGGCGCTGCGGGGAAGGACAGCGAAGGTATGATAGTTGGTATGACACGGCGGAAAATCGCCATTACCCTGCCGGAGGACCAGGTGGCCTCCGCTCGTCGCGCGGTCGCAGAAGGGCGATCTTCCTCGGTGTCCGCCTACATCTCGCAGGCACTCGCCCGCAGGGATGCCGATGACGAACTCGCCGAGACAGTGGCGGAGATCTACGCGGAGACGGGTCCGCCCAGCGCCGCCGACCGCGCCTGGGCCCGTCAGGCACTCGGGCTTCCCGAATGACCGGCGCGACCCTCGACACTGGTGCGCTGATCGCGCTTGAGGCGGGAAGCCGACGCATGGCCGTCCTGGTCGAGGAGGCTCTCGCCAGCCATACCGAGCTCGCCATCCCGGCCGGAGTCCTAGCTCAGGCCTGGCGGGGCGGCGCAGGCCAGGCCCGCATTGCACGGCTGCTGAGGGCCTCGGTCACTTCGGTTGTCCCGCTCGACCAGCGGCTGGCCCTGCGGGTGGGAGCCCGGTGTGCGGCAACCGGGATCTCCGACGTGGTCGACGTTTCGGTCGCGCTGTGTGCGCGAGATCGGGGCCATCCGGTGATCAGTAGTGATCCGGGCGATATCCGCGCGGCTGAGCCGTCGCTGAAGGTGCTCGCTCCGTCCTGAGTCAGGTACAGACCAGACAGCCGCTGTGGGTGGTGTCGAGGAAGGTGGCACCGGGGCCGCTCGGCAGCCTGCTCGCCACCGCCCGGACCAGGGCTTCAGGATCGCCGAGCCGTATGGCCAGCGACATGCTCCGCACGTAGGACGCCACACCCTGCGCAGGTCGCGCAGCGCGATCTCCGGTTCCGGAACGTGATGCAGCATGTGCATGGCCAGGGTCAGGTCGGCGCAGGAGTCGCGGAGGGGCAGGGCCGCCGCGTCGGCCGCGACCAGGGCCGGACCAGGCATCCCGGCCTGGAGGGTGCGCTGCCTGGCCGCGCGCAGCATGCCCGGCGACAGGTCCGCGCCGATCAGCCGCCGCCCGTACCCGCGGCGGGTCAGTTCGGCCAGGTAGGCGCCGTTGCCGCAGCCGACGTCGGCGACCACTTCGGCGCTGCCCGCGACGGCCGGAAGCGCCACGTCCAGCACCTGGCCGGGCAGGTTCACCGGCGGATGCTGGTACGCGTAGATGGACTGGCGCGCGGCCAGGTTGGCGTCCGTCTGGTACTGAACATCGCGCAGGAAGGACCGGTCTGACCACAGCGACATACCGGAAGCCCCTCAGCCGGAGGATCCGCCGGCGACCTCGTAGGACCAGAGCTCGCTGCTCACGCCGACCGGGGGAGGCGCCTGGCCGCCCGCCCGCTCGGCCGCCGAGCGGTGCCCGTGCCCGAACGCCGGCGAGTTCAGCCACCCCTGGAACGCTGCCTCGTCGCACCACCTGGTCACCACCAGCCAGGTGGTCCGCCCGTCGGTGGGCTTGAGCAGTT
>Ga0187812_1000936_pt1 | contig 10113 bp, 14 predicted proteins | sample NC_S_2_FD_130582 | JGI IMG/M metagenome (GOLD analysis project Ga0187812, IMG submission 130582) | Wetland sediment microbial communities from Neuse River Estuary, North Carolina, USA - ASW-S_2 | ecosystem: Environmental > Aquatic > Freshwater > Wetlands > Sediment | place: USA: North Carolina... | reverse complement strand
GTATCTGAAGAAATGAGCGGGCTGGTTAGGGGAGTGGCTCGTAGAATTACTCATTATACGAAGCTACGCACGCGCATGCCGGAATTATGGGCTTAGCGTATGTGTACGCTATAATCGGGGCGATACCCTTTTTATCCTGTTTCAGGAAAGGAGATAGGGAGGTGCCGAAGGGGGGACTCTCTCTCACTACCCACGGGTATTACCTCTGAATCGTCTCCTCGCCTTGCTTGAACAAGTACATCTCTCTTTATGAGAGGTCAAGTGACAGTTCTTTTGACAGTTTATCAGATGTTCGGGCTACTAGAGAAATCTGTTGCGAAACCAAGCGGGAAACAGTCAGGGAGGAAACTTTCACGCCACCTGTCAGGATGTACATGGCGATGAAAAGGAATGTGGAGAGCCATCGGTGACATTATTTTTGGAACGCATCTCCTGCCTAATTCAGCACAAGAAGACAGCATTCAAACTCATGAGAGCCTACTTGGAAGGTAGAGTGTCCCTATATCGCCGTCCGCCAGGTATAGATCGGCTGCAAAAGCCAATCAAACAAGTGTTTCTGTAACTGACGCTGCGCTGAGAAAAGCTTTCGCGTGCCCCCAGCATAAGATTTCACGTATTTCTTTAGGCAGAAGGTTACGAACTCAGTGCAGCCCTAGAACAAGTTTACCAGACCTTTTGCGCAAACACAAGGGAGGCAAGAGGTCTACCATGCACTGCAATCACTAAATGAACAGCACTATCAAACACTCCCCAGCACTTCTTCCACGAAAGCCGGTCAGGTTCAACACATTTTTCCCTACGCCAGAGTAGTAGTAGCTTGGCGCTGACTCTGCGCGAAGTTCATAATTGCGTCCGCCGCGCGCTTGTAGCCGCCGGCGTTGCGCACGTGCTGCTGCATCGCCTGAGCGTTAGTGCGATAGTCGGCGTTGGAGAGCGCCGCCTTTATCGTCGCATGCAGCTGCTCCACCGTCAACGTATTCACATCGAGCGCCGTTCCCAGGTCGAGTTCCTGAATGCGTCGCGCCGTCATCATCTGCTCCGGCATCTGCGGCACGCCCACCATCGGGACTCCATAGTACAGGCTCTCCATCGTACTATTCATGCCACAGTGGGTGACGAAGAGGCTCGTAAGCTGGAGCACCTCAAGCTGGGGGACCTGTGGCCGCACCAGGAAGTTCGCCGGAATGGGATCCAGGGTCGTCGGATCGACCGCCTGCCCGTCGAAAGCACCACCCGCCACGGCTCATCTTTAAAAGCTGCGAAGCACATATTATAGAACGCTGCCTGATTGTTGAAGACCGTGCCTAGCGAGATATAGAACGTCGTTCGCCCCGTCAACTGCTCGAACGGAAAATTGCTCTCGTCGAGACGGGACTGGATCGACGGACCCCCGAAGACGAAGCGCTGCTCATCGAAGTCTCGCCACCGGGCTGAAACTCCCTCGGAATAAAGACAATGTTCAGCGCCTCGCTGCCCATGAACATCTCCAGCGCCGGAAAGGGCTCCACGCCATACGCCCGGCACAGCTTGAACAGCCGACCATCGACCTGGCGAAACGCGGCGAAGGGCAAATTCTCGCTGATACCTGCTCCCATCATCCTGTCTGGATTGAACTGACCATTCGATGCATAGCTGGGACAGAACAGAATGGCTGGAACGTGCAGGGCGTGGGCCGCGATCTTCGCCCACAGACACATCGTATCGTAGAGAATATAGTCGGGCTGATCGGCGCGTATGCGCTCGAACATCTGTGGTAGCACGCCTGCGCTCTCGTTGACTATCATAAAGGGGAGCGGATTGGCCGTCATTGAACACGGCGTAAAGTTGCCCGACGGCTGCAAGCGACTCATCTGCGACTCATAGCCACGAAAGGTCGCCCCTGTCGCCTCTATCGCGGCGCGAAAATCCTCGGTCAGATAGTAGATCACCCGTTCTCCACGTTGCACCAGCCCCTGGGCCACCGCCAGCATCGGGTTCACATGCCCGTGCCCTGGAACATTCAAAAACACGTACGTAGCCAATACCTCTTCCTTTCTCGACTGTTTGCTTGTTAGGTTATGGGAAATTTTGTCTCTTGTACCTACCTGAGGTAGGCCTAGGTTCGATGCTGTTGACGAATTGATTTTCCAAGCTCAAATGGAAATGGCCTTTGTGCTCAAGAGGAGCGGACACTTGTTTAATGATTGCATTTACAGGGAGCCCCTGCCAGGATGGACGGCAAGTAGCAGCAAATCCTGCTCAACTCTCCGAAAGCGGCGCTAGATGCCCCATTCCTCCCGTGCGATACCGTGCAACGGCAGCCTCGATCTGCGACCGCTCGTTCATGATGAAGGGCCCCTGCGCAAGGATGGGCTCGCGGATCTCGGCACCCGACAGCATGAGGAAGTGCCCAGGTTGAAAGGCTTCGAATCTCACGTGTCCGCCACTGCCATAGAGCGCCAGTGCGTGTTCGCCTGCCACCTTCTGCTCGCGACCCTCGGCACTCACGAGGACGTCCCCTGTGAGGACATAAACGAGCGCGTTGTGAGCATTCTGGAGACTGAACGTGATCTCACACCGCAGCTCGACATCAAGCAAGGTGAACGGCTCGACAGGGACGAGCGGCGACGAGACGTCTTCGAACGATCCAGCGACGACGCGTACGCGATCCCCGGCCCGGCTTTGCCACTCCGGCACCTCGCTCTTTGTGAGCCGAAGCACTTGAGGCGCTGCGAGCTTGTTCTTCGAACTCAGGTTGACGAAGATCTGAAGCCCGTGCAGGACACGATCGGTCTGCGCCGGGAGCTCCTCGTGGATCAGGCCACTGCCTGCCTGCGTCCAGACGATCCCGCCCGGGCCGACCACCAGGTCATTGCCCAGCGAGGTGCGGCTTCGAAGGTCTGCCTGCGAGTCCTCGAACACGTACGTGACTGCCGAGAAGCCGGCGTGCGGATGCGGGGCGAACGGCCGACCGCGCAGGCGGAAGTCGTCGAGGACGACGACGGGGGAAGCCCGCTCGCCCAGCTGGTGGAGGTCGATGCTCTGAATGGTGAAGGTGGTGCCGCTCCCGCTCTCTTGTGCGGCGAGAACTGGCGAGAATTGAATTGACATGTTATGACTCCTGAATTGGTGAAGGACAAAGAGCCCGGCTTGCGTCTGGATGAACGACCTCTTCTGACTACCTTTTGCAAGTGAATCCCAGTCGCATGCAAGGCTTCTGCCATGTAGTCGGCCTCCTCCAGAGGTTCTAAGCCTTCGTTAATCGGGCCTGAGATCATTGCACAAGGATGGTCAAGTTCATATGCACGTGGATGGTGCAATAGAGATGATAGACGCCCGCAGTCGTGAAAGGCCCGATTTCGAGAGAGCCGCCAGTGATACTGACGTTGTTCACGGTTGGCGCTCCCGGCTCCGTGAGGGGTTTCGGGGAGCCGTTCATCTCCCACATCCCGTTGGCAAGAATATGTTGATACTGACCATCGTCAACGAGCAGCAGCTTCGAGCCTTTGGGGACGAGTACCACGTTTTGATCAAAGCTTGTGACACCCATATGGACCGTTGGCTCGCCATTGGAGCTGGTGCTGCTCGCACTACTGGCCGAGGGATTGGCGGTGACGATCAGCGAAACGATAGTCGCACCCAGGACGACGCCTATGACACCACTCAGCACCAGGCCCATGCCTCGAGGAGCAGGACGATCAACACTGCGGTAATTCTGGATGGTTGCGGCTACGCCTGCCACAATGGCCACGAGAGCAGCTGCTGTAATCACCACAGACGGAATGAACGAGCCGACATCTCCGGGATGAGCGAGATGGCCTGTGAAGTACGGCTGCGTATAGGAGCCGATGAGAATTGCCAGCGCCAGCAGCGCCCCTACCGCTGGCGTCCATTTCAAGCCAAAGGCGGAGACACCTGCTGCCACAAACATGACGAGCGTTATGATTATCAGAGGCACAACCAGAGAGCCGGCCAGATAGACCTGAAAGGTATTCACGGCATATGCCAGCGCGCCGATAAGCAACGAAAAGATCGTCACTCTGGCAAGGACTGACAAGGAACGCCGCGACGTGCGTTTTCCTACGGCGGTTTCTTTCATGGGAAAAACTCCTTCATGGAGATGAGTCATTGGTATGACGAACATCCAACACGTCTGCTGGTAGGCAGGGACGAGTGGGTTACCCACCAGCATATGTGTTGGGAAACGATTGGCTGAGAGGCCTTCGGCTCGCTCAGTTCGACGTCGATAGGACTTTTCGCCCGTACTGCTCTGCCATGCGCTCGACCTCCCACTGCAACTCCTCCTCTGGCAGCTCGAGGTCGATGGGCCGGACGGGGAAATCTGGAGGGACAGCAACGTGGGTCAGCCAGTAGATCTCGATATTGTGGCCCGACGGGTCATCGAAGTAGAGGGAGAACGCGACGCCATGGTTGAAGGTATTCTTGATGGGCACCCGCTCCTTCACCTCGCGATAAGACTTCAGTAACTCTGCCAGAGACGCGACTTCGAAGGCCGTGTGCGCAAACATCGGGTTGGAGAAGAAGACCAGGTCATGGTCCTCATCACCTTCGGGGTGGCGGCTCAGGAACACGGTAGTTCCAATCGGCGAATCAGCCGGGGTCTGCCTCACGACCGTCATCCCCATCACGTCGCGGTAGAATGCCGCCAAGGCGACAGGGTCCTTGTCCCCCCAACCGACGTGACGAAGGCCAATAAAATTGGGCATTGTAAATTTCTCCTTTCTGTGGGTGGCAACCGCCGGGCGCGGGCCTGCCTTCTGGCAGGACGCGCCCCTGGGCTACCACCATCCTTTTACTGCACGATCACCGTCAGGTTCATTCCGGGGTGAACCGAACAATACAGGTGATAGGTGCCAGCGGTATTGAACGGCCCGATGGTGTGGGAATCGTTGCCATTGAATTGCAGATTGTTCACGACCGGCGCGCCCGATTCTTGCTTGGGCTGCGCCGAACCATTGCTCCAACTGCCGTTGGCAATGATATGCACAGCTGATGCGTCATCTACCAACATCAGGCTTTGTCCTTTGCTGATCGTGATGCTCGACTGCGCGAAATTGTTTCCGTTCATATGCACCGTGGGCATACCACTGCTGCTGCTTCCACTACTACTGCTACTGCTGCTCCCGGTGCTGCCACCGCAAGCTGTCAGGAAAGCAGCTAGAAGACTCAGTACAACCAACGACAATACGAATTTCTTCATGAAATCCATTCTCCTCTCATGGATAGGTCATGATGAAAGCCCCACTTGTTTTGGCAAGAAAAGCTGTGATCACCTATCTTACTGGTTGGAGAGCCACCACCGGGGAATCATCGCTGGGAGGAGGTTCGCCATGACCATACCCCTGTGCGTTCTGTTCTTCGACCAACTTGCGAGCTTGTTGTAAGAAGGACTCTCTTTGCTCGCCTTCTACCATCGTGGCGTTGGCCATGAAGGACTCTTTGCCTACCTCAACCTTGACCTGCGGATGGGCCAGCAGGTTGAGATACCAGTCGGCTGTCGCACTGCTCGGAACGACGATGAACCGGTCAGAATCGGTTATATATCCCACCGGCACCGTGAAGGATTTGCCACTTTTCCTGCCGGTTGTCGTCAGCAGAAGCAAGGGATGGGGCACACTCCCAACTTTTCCCCCAGTGGTCCGATACTCCTCTATGACCTGTTTGTTCCAACTATTCATGTTCCACTCGCCCGTATTCCAAGTACTCATAGCCAGTTCCTCTCCTTTCTCGTCTTGCTCTTCATCACGCTTGTTTCCTCGAAAACCTTGCTCAGTTCGACGTCAATGGGACTCTTCGCCCGTACTGCTCTGCCATGAGATCGACCTCGCGCTGCACCTCCTCCTCTGAACGGTCGAGGTCGAGCGGCTGGACGTGGTAATCTTGAGGGACATCAACGTAGGTCGCCCAAAAGATCTCGATCATGTGGCCCTCCGGGTCATCGAAGTAGAAGGAAAACTGGACGCCATGGTTGAAGGTATTCTTGATGGGCACCCGCTCCTTCACCTGGCGATAGAGCCTCAGTAACTCTGCCAGAGACGAGACTCGGAAGGCCGTGTGCGCAAACATCGGGTTGGAGAAGAAGACCAGGTCATGGTGCTCTTCTCCTTCGGGATGGCGGTTGAGGAACACGGTGGTTCCCATCGGCGAATCAGCCGGGGTCTCGGCCACGACCATCATCCCCAGCACGTTGCGGTAGAACGACGCCAAGGCGACCGGGTCCTTGACCCCCCAACCGACGTGACGAACGCCAATAAAACTAGACATTGCAAATTTCTCCTTTCTGTTTGTAGAACATTACTCAGATCGAGCATTCTCGCCATCGAAGCCCGATCAATTTTGTCGTCCATTCGAGAACCCGTAGACGACGCCGAAGATGCCCTGCCACCTGGCACGTTCGGCAGGCGGGAAGATGTCGCCTATCACGGTGAAGACGAGGGCAATGCCCATACCGGCGCCCAGCCCTTGCAGCGCACGGAAGGCGATCAGCTCGTTCATGGTCTGCGACGCGCCCGACAGAATCGATCCCAGCAGGAAGATGCACACACCTGAGAGTAAGAACCACTTGCGACCGAACTGTTCGGAGAGCTTGCCGACGATGGGCACCATCGTGACCGATGCAAGTATGTAGGCCGTAACGACCCAGGTGTAGCGATCAAAACCGTTCAAGGAGCCGATAATACGCGGCATCGCTGTACCGACGACGGTTTGATCGAGCGATTCGAGCAGGAGGGTAAGCATGAGGGCCGCCAGCACGCTGAAGAGCGCGAAGCCCCGCAAGCGGCGTCCATATCCCTGCACAGCAGGCGGCGATTGCGAGGACGTTGAAACGGTAGTATCCATAAGCGTTTCCTCCACGCGGGGGCAGCGCCATACATGGTATAATGGCGTCTAGCGGTCCTCCGCTCAATTGAGGCGTGTACCCTGCTCTGGTCTGCGAAACTCTGGCAGAGGTATGCGCCCAATTCCCTGACGGGGTCTACACCTTTTCTTGAGGTGTCGATGCTGCTTGAGCCTGCTCGTTCCCCGCCTTCTGAGCCTGTGCAAGCTCCTGTTCGCGCAAGCTCCTGGCCCAATCCAGTTCTGCCTGCCACTGGCTAATCGAATGCTCCATTGCCTTCAGAATATACGAGAGCGTCTCGGCATTCCCGCGGGGAATGCCACGAGCCAGCTGCGGGCTCTCGCGTAGCAGGTCGTCCACTACTCTCTGCTGGCTCACCATATCCTCCGCCTCGTTTTGCTGAAAGAAGACGTGAGACTGGCAGTAGTTGATGTAATGATCGATGAGGCGCAGGCGCTCGACAGGCGTGATGAAGCTAAATGCCAAGACCTTATACAGGAAAAGCTTCTGGTAATCACCAGGATTGGAGCCCGTGTCATTCATCAAGAGGCGGAAGCGCAGTCGCCCGGCATCGGTAATCGTATAGATGCGCAGTTGGCGATCACGCTGCTCCGTGCTCTGAGCCTCGGTATCGACAGCGATCAAACCGTTCTGTTGCAGTTTCGTCAGTAAGGGATAGAGCCTCCCATAGCTGATGCGCGCATACGGCCCGATGATGTCATTAATGATCTTAGCGATCAGGTAGCCATGCGCCGGGCCATGCATCAATTGAGCCAGCACAATGAATTCGTACATCTTCCTCCTCTTTGCAAAGGTGCATCCTGTACACCTTCGTACTATCATACTGATATATCAATATGATAGTTCTTATCTTATCATTCTTCATTTGTCAAGAGATGTGTTGGGGTTGAAGATGGGCTAATCGGTATTTCAGTGTGCCGTGGCTGGTCTGCACGAATGACGGCCAGCAAACCTGGCAGAAAGTGCTTTGCTGTTGAAACCGCCTTCCGCACGACGTGGTCGATCTCTTCTGGAGTAAGCGATTGATCTGTCGCCATGACCAGCGTGCTGAAGTACACTTCCCCATTTTCCCGGTTCATCTCAAAGGTGCCTCTCGTCAGGCCAGCATTGACCTGAGTGAGAAACGCTGCGGCCTCTTGCCGTTTGTTCTCAGGGACTTTAACCTCGTAAAAGAGGTCGAACACCCACTCGTGCTGCTCTTCTCGTATCAAGAACATGCCGAGGAAGCCGCCATTTCCCCTCGGAATCTCCGTGAAGAGTTCCGTCTCTCCTGCTGTCTCTATCCACAGCGACTTCCAATGCTCCTCTTCCAAACTCTTGACAACGGCATCAAGGATCTGTGTGCTCATCGTGTGCCTCCTTTCTTCCTGTCGTGTCATCTCCACCTATTACATACATCCACAAACCTCATCCGACCTTGTTGACATATGTGATTCATACCCGTTGGACTAAAAACCTACATCTTTATCCTTTTCCCCTTATCAGGGAGTTACTTCCAGAACAAACGATATATCAGCATGATATATCACTATGATAGTACTACCATATCATTTTTCATCTGTCAAGAGATGTTGACGATAAGGGAAGCGAGACAGTGGACAGGGGATACCCTCCAGAGTCCACCACTTCCTCACATCACAAGTATAGAAGCAGAGACGGGAGAAGTCAGCGTGTCACAGTTCCCTTCTCACTTCCCCTTGCTTCCCTTTTCTGAGACCGAGACGAGCCCTTTCTCTGTCAAGGTTCATTTGGTAGATTGCAGCAAGGGTTGAGCTCGCCCACAACGAGCTCGCTTGCAAGGGCACACCTTGCTGACCATCCCCCGGATGGTCGGGCGAAAGCGCTTCGCGCCCCCGGATTGCGTCCACTACGTTTTATGTGTCAATCGAATATTGACATACCATCTGGAGAAAAGGTGTCCCATTCAGAAGTGACAGGATAAAGGCAGCGGGTTGTTCTGCTGGCAAAGTGGGCAAGCCGCACCTCATCCCGGTCTCAGAAAAGGGAAGCAAGGGGAAGTGAGAAGGGAACTACGACACGCTGACTTCTCCCGTCTCTGCTTCTATACTGTTGACATGATCGCTTCCCTTACATTCGCAAATATCTCAACATCTCTTGACAGATAAATATTGATATGATAATACTATCACAGTGATATATCATACTGATATATCGTTTGTCCTGGAAGTAACTCCCTGATAAGGGGAAAAGGATAAAGATGTACGAGCTTAGCTCAAAGGTATCGTGGGTGGTTCAGTCATTCAAAGGAGGTGGATGATGCAGCCTCTTTGAAGTAGGCAGTAGAGTGCGAGTGACCAGCTATAGTCCCTTTCGGGGGCTGAGAGGAACAGTTCTCAAGGTCGATACAATTGCTGATGATTTTGATGAACCTTTTTGTTTCTACCTGATCGACCTGGAAGGAGCGCAAATTCATGAGCCGATCTGGTTTGAATACCACGAGGTAGAGGCCGTTCTATTGGGTGCTACTGGCTGAGACGGTAAACCCTACTAGTACACCTGTTATCCTGAAGAAGGAGGAATCACGATTATGAACCAGACTCATGTTCGTGAAGGAGAGACCACATTTACGAGCCAAACTGACGCTCGTGTGAGAGCATTTCGTATCACCTTTCTTGTCACACTTGTGCTTTTAGTTATTCAGTACATTTTAGGGATGATTGCCAATCTTGAGGTGCAGTTTCCTGCTGGAAATATATGGGGCTGGGTCTTCCAGAATAGTCTCATCATTCAACTCCACATCTATATTGGGACACTGCTGCTTGTCGTGGCACTCGTGGCCTTGATCTTGAGTATGATAGCGCGTCATACCATTGGGATAATCGCAGCCGTTGCAGGCCTTGCTCTGCTCATCTTTGCCTGGCAGAGTGGTGCTCAATTTCTCGCAACCCAGCAAAATGACCTGTCGCTGAGGATGGCACTCGGCTTTATAGGAGCTTTCGTCGCCTACGTCCTTGGTTATTACCTTTCGAGGGCACGTTCTCAAAAGCAATCAATCTGAGCATCAGCCGCTTTTCTCCGGGCAATGAAGGGGAAAAGCGGTTCTGACCATGAAGGGGTCAAGGAAGTGTTGACCATGAACTGGCTAACAGTAGGGAGATTTCTCCTCTTCGTTATCGGCCTGATCGTATTAGGAACGGTGAGCAGCCGCCTGCTGGGCATACGTCTTTCCTGGCGCATGCGGCTGTTCGCCGCATTACTGGGTGCTCTATTAGGCGGCGTGTTCACCGGGCTGG